>JADMIO010603928.1_pt1 | contig 71348 bp, 67 predicted proteins | sample 8958161 | NCBI WGS metagenome assembly JADMIO01 (sample SAMN16585339, study PRJNA669376) | soil metagenome | isolation source: Crop rotation soil | place: USA: Cullars Rotation, Alabama | collected 2011 | reverse complement strand
GCCGCGACTTCAAGTCACGTGAATTCCAAGCTTCGGATCCCACTGTGCTGGAAAGATCAAGCACGTTTTCGCGGTGAAAGTGGAGACCAATAAATTTGCGTTCATCCCGTTGTTCCTGCTGTTCATCTTCATCGGCATCATGGAATCGTTCTCGATCCTGTTCATCCGCCCCGTGGCGCTCGCCTTGCGTTTGTACGGCAACGTGTACGGCGGTGAAACCATGCTGACCATGTCGCTGGCGCAAAAATCCATTTTCTGGTCCGTGCTGCTGTCGTTGCCGGGCTATGTGTTCGAGACGGCGGTCTGCGTGTTGCAGGCGTTCGTGTTCGCGATGTTGACGATCGCTTTCGTCGGCACGCTCTGCACGCCTTCGGAAGACCATTGAACTGATTTAACCATTTGCAATCGCGCGAAAACGCGGTTGTGACAACCAAAACCAATAAGAAAGAAAAGTATATGTTAGCTGAAGCTTACGGAAATCTTCACATCGGTCTGGCCTTCGGTGGTGCGGCCATCGGCATCGGTATCGCGTCCGCCGGCGGCGTCGTCGCCATGAGCCGTAATCCCGGTCTCGCCGGCAAGATCCTGACGTTCATGTTCATCGGCATGGCGCTCGCCGAAGGTATGGCGATTCTCGCCTGGATCGTGATCCCGACCAAGTAACCCCAAGGTTTTATGTTCGAATCCCTTGGCGTTAAATGGCCGGAGTTCATCGCGCAGTTGATCAGCTTCTCGCTGGTTTTCTTCGTGCTGAACAAATTCGCCTTCAAGCGGATCGCCGTGGTGCTCGCCGAGCGCCGGCAGAAAATTGCCGACAGCCTCGCGGGTGCCGACAAGATCAAGGCCGAGCTCGCCAAGACCGAGGTTGACCGCCAGAAGATCCTCGCCGATGCCAGCGAAACGGCGAACAAGATGATCGCCGAGGCGCGCGATGCCGCCGCCCGCGTGCGTGAATCCGAAACGCAGAAGGCCATCGCCTCCGCCGAGCAGATCGTCACCAAGGCGCGGGAAGCCGCCGCCCAGGAACGCGCGCAGATGCTCGCGCAGCTCAAGCGCGAAGTCGGCCAGCTCGTCGTCAAGACCACGGCCACGGTCACCGGCAAGGTGCTCACGGCGGATGACCAGACCCGTCTCGCGGCGGAAACCCAGAAGCAGTTGTCCTGATTTCGACGGAATGAAAATCTCCAAGCAAGCCCAGCGCGACGCCCGGCAGATGTTCCGCCTCTGCCTGGTGAACGGCATTCTGGACGAGGCCCGCGCCAGCAAAACCGTGGCGCTCTTGTCGGAAAAGAAGCCGCGCGGCTACGTCGAGATCCTGTCCCGCCTGCACCGTCTGGTGAAGCTGGACATGGCCAAGCGCACGGCGAAAGTCGAGGGTGCGGTGGAAGCCACGACCGCGCAGATCGCGGGGATCAAGTCGGATTTGGAAAAGCGCTACGGCGCGGGATTGAATGTCAGTTATGCCGTGAACCCGTCGCTCATCGGCGGCTTGCGGATCCAGGTCGGCAGCGACCTTTATGACGGCAGCGTGAAGACACGTTTGGATAAATTGGCCCAAAGTTTTTAACCGGATACTATGAGTAATTTGCTACAGGAAATCGAAGCCCAGATCGCAGGTGCAAAGACCGCGACGGCAAAACAGAATGTCGGCACCGTGCGCGAAATCGGCGACGGCGTGGCCAAGATCGAAGGCCTCACCGACACGATGCTCAACGAGATGCTCGACTTCGGCAACGGGGTCGTCGGCCTCGCGCTGAACCTCGAAGAGACCGAAGTCGGCGCCATCATCCTCGGTGACTACACCAAGGTGAAAGAGGGCGCCGAGGTCCGCACCACCGGCAAGCTGCTCCAGATCCCTGTGGGCAAAGGTTTGCTTGGCCGTGTCGTCAACACCATCGGCCAGCCGATCGATGGCAAGGGCCCCATCAAGGAATCCGCTTTTTATCCCGTTGAAAAGATCGCCCCTGGCATCATCAAGCGCCGTGGTGTGAGTCAGCCGGTGCAGACCGGCATCATGGCCATCGACGCGATGGTCCCGATCGGCCGCGGTCAACGCGAGCTCATCATCGGTGATCGTGGTACGGGCAAGACCACCATCGGCGTGGATGCCATGATCAACCAGGCGCGCATCAACAAAGCCGCTGAAGCCGCTGGTGACAAATCTTTCCGCCCGATCTACAGCATCTATGTGGCCGTCGGCCAGAAGCAGTCGAACATCGCCCGCGTCATCTCCGTTCTCGAAGAAGCCGGTGCGCTGCCGTACACGGTCATCGTCGCGGCCTCCGCCTCCGATTCCGCCTCCAACCAGTATCTCGCTCCCTTCGCCGGTGCCGCCATCGGTGAATGGTTCATGGATAATGCCATGGACGCGCTCATCATCTATGATGATCTTTCCAAGCACGCCGTGGCTTACCGCCAGGTGTCCCTCATCTTGAAGCGCCCGTCCGGTCGCGAAGCGTATCCCGGTGACGTGTTCTATCTCCACAGCCGCCTGCTGGAACGCAGCGCGCGCGTCGGTGAAAAATACGGCAACGGCTCGCTCACCGCGCTCCCCATCATCGAGACGCAGGCCGGCGACGTTTCCGCGTACATCCCGACGAACGTGATCTCTATCACGGACGGCCAGATCTATCTCGAAACCGATTTGTTCTACCAAGGTGTCCGCCCCGCTGTTTCCGTCGGTCTCTCCGTCTCGCGCGTCGGTTCCGCCGCGCAGATCAAGGCCATGAAACAGGTCGCTGGTCGTATCAAGGGCGACCTCGCCCAGTTCCGCGAACTCGCGGCCTTCGCGCAGTTCGGTTCTGACCTCGATGCCAAGACGCAGGCCTTGCTCGAACGCGGCAAGCGCATCGTGGAATTGTTCAAGCAGCCCCAGTACAACCCGATGCCCGTCGAAGTGCAGGTGTTGGTCCTCTGGTCCGTCCAGAACAACTTCCTCGACGACGTCGCGGTGGACAAGATCAAGGATTTCCAGGCCAAGCTCGTGGATTTCGTCACGACCCGCAAAGCCGAGGTGCTGGCGAAGATCCGCAATGAGAAGGCCATCACCGACGCCATCACGGCGGACCTGAAGGCGGCCCTCGCTGAATTCAAGCAGACCTACCGCTGATTTTACATGGCCAGCACGCGCGACATACGCCGACGTATCAAGTCGGTCAAGAACACCGCCCAGATCACCAAGGCGATGCAGATGGTGGCGGCCGCCAAGATGCGCAAGGCCCAGCAGGCCGCGATCGTCGGGCGTCCCTATGCTGCGTTGCTGAATGTGATCATGGCCGAGGCCGCTTCCGGTGCGGTCGGTTTCCATCACCCGCTGATGGAGACGCGCCCGGTCAAGAACCGCCTCGTCATCGTGGTGAGCTCGGATCGCGGCCTGTGCGGCGGTCTGAACGGCAACCTGTTTCGCGAAGTCGCCAAGCTCGACCGCAATACGACGGTTTTTGTGACGGCGGGCAAGAAGGCCGCCCAGTTCATCGCACGCACCAAGCGTTCGCTGAAGGCGGAATTCACCTACAAGGATACGCCGCAATACGCCGAGGCCCGCGCCATCTCGAAGGCCGTGCAGGCGATGTTTTTGAAGGGCGAAGTGGACGCGGTGGACATCCTGTACCCGCGCTTCATCAACACGCTCACGCAGCAGCCGACGATCGTCCCGTTCCTGCCCATCGGCAAATTGACGGCGACCACCGCGGGCATCAATGCCCCAAAGGAAGAGCTGTCCGCGCACGATACGTCGGACGTCTATGAGTTCGAGCCGGATGAGCAGAAGGTGCTCGGCGAACTGCTGCCGCACAGCTTGAATTTCCAGATGCACCAGATCTTGCTGGAGACCAAGGCGAGCGAACAGAGCGCGCGCATGGTCGCCATGAAGAACGCGACCGACAACGCCAAGCAGATCATCAAGGACCTGACGCTGGAATACAACAAGCTGCGCCAGGCGAACATCACGAAGGAACTTTTGGAGATCACCACGGCGCAGATGGCGCTGGGTTGAAAACGTAACGTAAAAAATTTTTAAGAACATGAGCAAAGGTAAAATCGTTCAAATCATCGGCCCCGTCGTGGACGTGGAGTTCGCCGGGCAGCTTCCCGCGATTTACAACGCGCTGACCGTCAGCTACGACATGCCGGGCCAGGGCCCGACCAAGCTGACGCTCGAAGTGCAGCAGCACCTCGGCGACAACTGGGTGCGCGCCGTCGCCATGAGCACCACCGAAGGTCTCAAGCGCGGTTACGAGGTCACCGATTCCGGCGGCCCCATCTCCATGCCCTGCGGCGAAGCCGTCATGGGCCGCGTGTTCAACGTCACCGGCGACCCCGTGGACGAACAAGGCGCCGTCAAGGCCGACAAATATAATCCCATCCATCGCGCGGCCCCTGCGCTCGTGGATCAGTCCACCACGCCGCAGATCCTCACGACCGGCATCAAGGTTATCGATCTCATCTGCCCCTTCTTGAAGGGTGGCAAAGTCGGTGCGTTCGGTGGTGCCGGCGTCGGCAAGACCGTCGTCATCATGGAACTCATCAACAACATCGCGAAGCTGCACGGCGGTATCTCGATGTTCGCGGGCGTCGGTGAACGTACCCGTGAAGGCAACGATCTTTACAACGAAATGATCGAGGCCAATGTCATCAAGGTGAAAAAGGATGCGAAAAACCATCCGGTGCTCGGCGACAACGGCCTGCCCATTCTCGAACCCGGCTCCCGTATCGGTCTTGTGTTCGGCCAGATGAACGAGCCCCCGGGCGCGCGTCTCCGCGTGGCGCTCTCCGCGCTCGCCGTGACGGAATATTTCCGTGACGAAAAGAACCAGGACGTGCTCCTGTTCGTCGATAACATTTTCCGCTTCTCGCAAGCGGGCTCCGAAGTGTCCGCGCTCCTCGGCCGTACGCCGTCGGCGGTCGGTTACCAGCCCACGCTCGCCGCCGAAATGGGCGACTTGCAGGAACGCATCACCTCGACCAAGAAGGGTTCCATCACCTCCTTCCAGGCCGTTTACGTGCCTGCGGACGATTTGACCGACCCCGCGCCGGCCACGACCTTCGCGCATTTGGACGCGACCATCGTGCTCGAACGTTCCATCGCCGAGTTGGGCATCTTTCCCGCCGTCGATCCGCTGGCCTCCAGCTCCCGCGCCCTGGCGCCGGAATACGTCGGCCAGGAACACTACGACGTCGCCCGCGGCGTGCAGAAGGTGCTTCAGCGCTACAAAGACTTGCAGGATATCATCGCGATCTTGGGCATGGATGAACTTTCCGCCGAAGACAAGACGACCGTGTATCGCGCCCGTAAGATTCAACGTTTCCTCAGCCAGCCGTTCACCGTCGCGATGGTTTTTACCGGTCGCGAAGGCAAACAGGTGCCGGTGGCCGAAACCGTCCGTGCGTTCAAGGAAATCCTCGAAGGCAAGCACGACGAAGTGCCCGAAGCCAACTTCTATATGAAGGGCGGCATCGACGAGATCAAGGAAGCTTGATCGGCCGGTTTAACCTGAATTGAAATGGCTGCAACCTTAAAACTCGAAATCGTCACGCCCGAGGCGAAAATTTTCTCCGAGGACGTGGAGATGGTCACGCTTACCGGCATCGGCGGCGAGATGGGCATCCTGCCCGAGCACATGCCGTTGATGACGCAGCTGGCGTCCGGCGAGATCATCGCCCGCAAAGGCGCGGGCAACATCTTTCTGGCCGTAGGCGAGGGTTTTGTGCAGGTCACGCGCGAGAAGGTTTCCATCCTCACCGACATGGCGATCAAGGCGGATGACATCGATGAGGCGAAGGCCGAGGAAGCCCGTCAGAAGGCCGAGGCCCGCCTCACGCAGAAGATCAGCGACGAGGAAACCGCCGCCGTCCAGGCCACGCTCATGCATGCGTTGACGCAGTTGCACGTAAAGCGCCGTCACTCCCGTTGATTTCAAAAACAGCCAAGGAGGGTGGTTCCGGGATGGGATTCCTGAAATCGCCCGTTTTCCACGAAATTTAAGATTGGCATCACCCCGGTATTTTGTTAACCAATACGACATCCATTTATGGGATCAATTAAAAAACGCCGCAAGGCAAAGATCAACAAGCACAAACGGCGCAAGAAGCTGCGCTTGAACCGTCACAAGAAGCGCACCTGGCAGAAGTAACTGCCGTAGCCTGTGATTTCAAACGTTCGCGGTGGTTGTCTTGTGCATCCGCCGCGAATGTCTTTTTTATGGCCCACCGTTTCGACAAGCATTACACGCGTGAAGAAGCACGGGAACTTCTGCCGCAGATCCGCCAGTGGCTGGTGGAACTGAACCGGCAGCGCGAGGCCATGCAGAAGTTTGAGACCCGGCTCAGCGGCCTGACCGGGGCGGGGAATGATGTCGGCGGCGAGACGGTGAACAACTGGATCCGCGCGCTGGCGGCCATGCAGGCGGTGCTCGCCGAATTTCAGAAGCGCCAGATCTTCATCAAGGACCTGTCGCGGGGACTGCTGGATTTCCCCGCGCTCATCGGCGGTCGCGAGGTGTTTCTCTGCTGGGAACAGGACGAGGACGACGTGGAATTCTGGCACGACCTCGAGACCGGCTACACCGGCCGCGAAAAACTTCCCTGAGGGTGATTTCTACTTCACGCGCCCGGTATGTTGCGGGTTGGCGCGCCAGAGCGGCCAGGAACTGTTCAACGGCGGTGCGGGTTGGGGAGGCTTGAGCGCATACAGGCTGGCCCCGTCGCAGGCATAGATGATGCCTGCCTGATCGATGTTGGGGGACGATGCGAGATTGAAGCTCAAGCGATGATTCCACACCTGCGGCCAATGGTTTGTGCGGTCCATGCTGCCGATGGACAGCCACGGGAATGACAGGTAAACCTGCCCGTTGGCGATGGCCGCAGGCGACATATCCATCGGCACATCAGTCGGGTGCTGCCAGCGCACCGTGCCGTCATGCCCGATCGAAAATATGGTCCGGCTGGCTGCGAGGTAGAGGTTTCCTTCCACATCCAGCACCGGGGATGAAGCGGTGAAGCTTCCCGTACGTACCCGCCATTGTTCCGAGCCGTCCGGCCGGAGGGCATAAAGATTCCCATCAGTCGAACCGAAATAAACCACGCCCTCGGCATCGATGGCCGGGGAAACATCGATTTCCGCGCCGGTCAAAAATTTCCACTTCAGCTTCCCGTCCGGCGTGAGCGCGTAGAAATATTTATCATGCGAGCCGAAATAGATCGTGCCATCGGCGGCGATGGCAGGGGAGGTCGTGATGAGATTGCTGGTGGCAAATTTCCATTTCAACTGTCCTTCCGGGGTGAGCGCATAAAAAGATTTGTCCCACGAACCGAAATACAGCGTGCCATCGCCGGCGATGGCCGGTGAGGAATCGACCCACGCGCCGGTGGCGAACGTCCACTTCAATTTTCCGGACGGGGTGAGCGCATAAAATTTCCAGTCCCGGCAGCCGAAATAGATCGTGCCATCCGCACCGATCGCCGGGGAGGATTTGATCTCGTGGTTGGTCCGGAAGGTCCACAGTACCTTGCCTTCCGGCGAGATCGCGTGCATCCGCCCGCCAAAGGTGCCCTGATAAATGGTCCCGTCCGGGGCGACCGCTGCTGACGAAGTGCTGGTGCCGACGTCCAGCCGCACGCGCCAGAGTTCGGAGACGGTATTGGTATCAGCGGCGGCAGCGGACAGGGCGAGGGCCAGGAAAAGCGCCGGGCAAAGCCGGGTTAATTTGAATGAGTGCCAGGACATGAACGGACGAAGTAAACCGTCAAACCGGAGGAAACACAAATCCAAAGCTCAACGCTGCGGCGTGGCGGCGTACTTCTCATCCGTGAGCGTTTCCAAAAAGGCAACGAGCGCTTGTTGGTCGGCGGCATCGAGGGGCACGCCACCATCGGGATGTTTCGCCAGATTCGGGTCGAGTGTGGCGCTGCGCGGGATGCCGCCGCAATAATGCCGCACCACGTCTTCGAGCGTGCGGAAACGACCGTCATGCATATACGGCGCGGTCAGCGCGATGTTGCGCAGGCTCGGCGTGGAAAACTTTCCCCGGTCCGAGGCTTTCCCGGTGATCTTCTCGCGGCCGATATCCACAAAGGCGCCATCCGATCCGTTGTTGGCAAACGCCTGGCTCTGGAACAATGGTCCGCCGTGACAATGAAAGCAGTCCGCTCCGAACTGGCCGCGCCGCGGGTCGTATTCCGTGGAGAACAGCTCAAATCCGTGCTGCTCTGCCACCGTGAATTGCGCCTCGCCCCGCAGCACCCGGTCGAATTTGGAATCAAACGACGTGAGGGTGAGCAGGTAATTTTCCAGTGCCAGCGAAATCTTTTCCGCCGTGATTTCCGGCGAACCGAAGGCGGTTGTGAACAGGGCAGGGTAGCCATCCGGCGATTGCTGCAGTTTCGCCACCAAGTTCGTCAGCGACTGGTGCATCTCGATGGGGTTTTGGATCGGCTGCAATACCTGTTCCCGCAGGCTTTTCGCGCGGCCGTCCCAAAAAAAATCCTTCTTCCAGGCGAGGTTGAAAAGCGGCATGGAATTGCGCGGGCCGAGTTCGCCTTCCGCCCCGCGCGCGGTGCGGCGTCCATCGGAAAACGCTCTGGCAGGTGCATGGCAGTCTGCGCACGATTGGGCATCATTGATGGATACACGCTTGTCGAAGAATAATTTTTTACCCAGATCTACTCGTTCAACGATCAGCGGATTGTCGCGCGGCAGATCGGGGATCGGAAACGTGGCGCTCATCTGAAACGGATAGGGCGTGAACTTCTCCGGCAGGTACAGCGGTTTGGGATGAACGCTGGCGATCTCGGTTTCAGTGAGCGCCGTGACGCGATGGATGCGGAACGCGCCGGCCAGGTTTTTGACCAGCGCGGCGGAAATGGGGTCGCCATCGCGTGAGTGCGTGGAGGAACCGTCCCTGCCGAAAGCCAGCGGACGCGGCGCATTCAGCAGGGTCGCGAGGTCCAAATCCATTTCGACCCTGGTTTCGTTGGTGATCTCCAGCGGCGTGGCCAGTGTGATGCGGGTGGCATTGGTATCGCGGGCGAGGTGATACGACCAGCCATCCAGTTCACCGCCGGCATTGCGCCACAGCCCTTCGAGCGCGAAAAAGATATAGCCACCTTGCCAGCTCCAATGCAGACCATTGAGGTTCGGGTTCAAGGGATGCGCAGCAGGAAATTGGGCGATGTCCGCATGGTTCAAGTTCGTGTTCAAACCGACCGTGAAACGCACGGCACGAAATTCGCCCGGCGAAATCGGGTCGAGCCGCACGGAATTCCGGTTCTGGTCAAAATCGAACCACGCCACCGGATTGGAAAGCTCCAGCCACGAGCCATCGTTGCGCTGCAACGCGAATTCGCTCAACAGATAACTCACCCGCGTGATGGAAAACGTCTCGCCGGCGGAAGTCTGGTAGCGCAGCGAAGCGGGCTGGAGGTTTTCGCCGGAAAATTTGGGCGTGATTTCGATCTGCAATGTCGCGGCAGATGCCCGTGTGATAAAAAGGAGACATCCAAGCAATATCACACTCATCACATGGATGAGCTTCTTGCCATGTACATTCAATGTTGAATGTTGAGCGTTGAATGTTTTTGCCCGGATTGGCACTTGGTTTTTTTATTGAGATTCCGACCGATAAGTTCCGCCGTTATTATTCCACGTCAATGTCGTGGTCTTCGCCGGAGCCGTTTTCACCGGCACTTTTGCAAACGCCGTAAAATTCGTCGTCACCGCTTCATGGATGCCGCTGACCAGTCGTCCGTTCGGATAACCATGATAGCGCCGGCCCATGTTGTAAGGATAGGCCGGTTTGCCGGCGGCATCAATGGTGGTGAAATAGGCATAAGTGCCCTGTGGAAATTCCGGTGTCACACACCAGCGCCCGTTCAATTCATCCAGGTCAAAATCGTGTCCCAGGGCATGGCCCAGATCGCCGAGATAGGCATAGTCCTCGATGTAGTGCCCCAGCGGATAGGAACCGGTGACATTCGGGCCGGTTTCAGAATTTTTTAATGTGATGGCGCGATTGTTTTCCCGTGCTTCCCATGCAGGCAGTGTCCGGCGACCGGTTTGTATCAGGTTATCCGCGCCATTCTCACCATTACGGAGGACAAAGCCGGAGACCATGCGCCGCACGCCGCTGGCCGGATTGGTCGCATTGGCATAACCATACGGGCCATAGATCGGATAACCATCCTGCATCCAGCCCAGGATGGGCGAATGTTTTGACGGCACAGTGGAACTTTCATGATAGCTCTTGGCGGCGGCATTAAAATCGACATGGTCGCCCAGCAGATAACGCAAAGCCAGCGGCTCGGCGTGGTAATGATAGGTGCCCCAGTTCTGCTGATGGCCAAGTGAGGCGTCCAAAGTCTGGCCTTCATTCACGAGCGCATCCCGGTTCCAGATATGGTCGCCCTGGCCGATACCGGCGCGCGGGTCGCCATCCCGCCCGCTTTGGTTGGAGTAGGAAAAAGCGTCGTTCGCATCAAACATCCGCACGCCGTCCACGAACATGCCGATCTCGCCGAGGTGATTGTGATTATGCGTCGTCTGGACAACCGGATGCCGGGAGATGGCGTAGATGAAACGCTGGTCGGTCGGGAGGTTGGGAAAACGCCCGTTCAACCATGGTCCCATGACCTGGCTGCCGAGGCCGGTGCTGCGGATGTAGACCCAGTTGGACGATGATAAAATTTCCTGCACACCGCAGCCGGCTGGTTGGGCCTGCGTGTTGCGCCCGTTGCTCCACGTGGTTTCCGGCTGGCCGGAATTTTTCTCGGCCTCGGTGCGGTAGATCTGGGCGGGCTTGGTGGCATTGACCGTATACCAGGACGTGATCTGCGGATCGGCAAAAGCGCTGACAGCCAGCAGGCAAAACCCGGGCACAATGAGGGGCGTTTTCATGCGACCAAACTAGCGGATGTCACCTTAAGCAGACGTGAAGGGGATCTGCCTGCAGAACCCATCATTTTAAAGGGTTTTACTGATGGCAGTCAGCCGGCTAATCCGGATGTCGCAATAACCAGATGATGCGCCAGATCAAAAACGTCACCACCCCGATCGCGAAAACGAGGCCGATGAGGCTGAGCAGCCGGAAGGAAGATTGCGAAATTCTTCCGTCGAACGGGCCGCGCCGGCAAAACTGGAACGTGAGCAGGTCGCTCATCATCTCCTCGGCATCATGGTAACGCTGGCGCGGATTGGCGCGGCAGGCTTTCAGGATGATCTTGTTGAACTGGATCAGATCGCGACCATCCGCCGCGCGGCCCAGGTCCGCCGGCAGTTCCGGGTAATGGTTCCGATCCTTGCCGGTGCTGATTTCATAAAGCACCTTGCCCAGCGCATAGATGTCCGCCCGCGCCGTGCCCGGACCTTCCGGCGGGATATAGCCTTCCGTGCCGACGCGTGAGCGGGTCTGGAACATCTCCGTCACCAGGCCGGCGTCCACCAGCTTGGGAAAGCCGTTCACGAAAATGATGTTCGCCGGCTTCACATCCCGGTGGATCAGCCCGCGCCGGTGCAGCAGGCCCAGGGCCGAGGCGATGGGCGCCCCGAGCCGGATACATTCGCCGATGGGCAGCCGCCGCCGCTCGGCCAGGTCATGCGCCAGCGTGCGGGGCCGGTAAGTATCCGGGTTGATCGTCTGGCCGGTACGGACATCATCACCCAGTTCCATCACGTAGTAGAAATAATCCGCCGCCGCGCTGCCACCGACTTGCAGCACATCCACCAGGCCGTCGTGGTCGCGTGAAAGCGGCTCAAATCTGAGCAAGCCTTGAAACTCATCCTCGAACGGTTTCTGCCATTCAAACGATTTGCGGCAGATGATCTTGACCGCGCGATAAGTGCCAAGGGCGTTCCGGGCCAGCCATACCTCGCCGCCGCTGCCCGCGCCGATGAGCCGGACCAGCTCATGCTCCGCCACCACCGGTCGCGGCGCGGCTCCCTCCGGCGATGCCCCGGGCGGGTTCATTCGATCTGGATCTCGCGGTTTTCCAGCCGGCGGATCTCTTTTTTGATCAGTGCGCCGACCCGGAACTTGGCCAGGTAAATTTGTCCGGTGCTGACACCCAGCGTCCGGGCCACCTTGGCCACCGGCCACTCCTTGACCACGTAAAAATCGAACATCTGATAATGCTCTTCCTTGACCCGGCGTTTCACGTTTTCCAGGGCCACCTTCATCAGGTTCACGCGCCACTCATCTTCCCAGACCGATTCCACCTCGGCAGAATCAGCGATGCGCGCCGTTTCCCATCCGGCAAAATCATCTTCGGCACCCTCTCTTTCCTCCGGGGTGATGCGCGTGCGTTTGCGCAACTGGTCGGCGATCCGCCAGCGGGTCAGGTTCCGCAGCCAGCCCTTGAAGGAACCCAGTTGGCGGTCGCGCTTGAATTTCTGGATGTTCTTGGACACCGCAATGACCGTTTCCTGCACCACATCCTGCGCTTCGGCCTCGGTCAGCCCGGATTTCAATGCGTACGCATAGATCAACCGCCAGTAAGTATCAAAAAAATCCTTCCAACTGTCCTGGTCGTCCCAGTTTTGCAACCGGCTCAACAGGCTATAGCGGGTCGGAATGAAATCTTCCATTGGTGATGTCATCGTTAGGCTCATACCTGAATGACTCGTACAAAACCACCCGGTTCTTTCAAAATACTTTGCGCCACGGCGGCGGGGCACCTTTGGCTGGTCGCGCGTCCCCCATTTTCCCTGTATTTACAGGGTGATATGCCGTGTCAAAGGTTGGTGGTTGGACGGTATCATTGATACCAGACACGGTAGAATTTCTTCACATTGCCCTGCGGAATGATCGTGCGGGTGATGTTACTGGGGCTGCTGAAAGCGCCGATGGTTTCTTCGTCCACCCACGAGGTCAGGTTGGTTGAGGATTGCAGGTGATAAGTGATTGTGGGGGTGGCGGCGAAGTTGAGCAACAGGTTGGGACCGCTGTGGGTGAATAAAAGGTTCGCCGGCGAGGGAGCCGGATAAAGGGAGCCATATTCGACCGCGCCGATGTCCACACCGTCGCCATAGGGACGGAGTAAACCGCGCTGGTCGGAGTGGGGCGCGCCATTGGCATCCCCAAAGTCGATCGCCGGGCTGCTGGCCAGCGGGGCCATGGTGAGGGTGGGGCCGCCATTATCGGCGAGCGGGCCCAGCTTGGGGTCGGTGAAGTTATAGCTGGTGCCGCTGGCGAACAATGCCGCCGAGCCATCGGAGCTGATGTTGTAACCGTCGTCAGTGATGGTGCCGTAAGCATTGCCATTGGTGCCCGCATAGGCGAGCAAGGTGTTATGCAACCGCAACGTGCCGCCGAAATTGGCAACCTGGTCTCCGGCGGAAAAGCCGTTGAGGGGATTGTAGCCATAAGGTCCGGTTCCGGCAGCGCTGCAAAGATTGCTGGCGATCGTGACATTCATACAAATGGTGATGGCGTTGGTGGCATTGCAGATGCCCGCACCGATGGCGGCCCCGTTGGTAACCCCCGAATAACCAAATCCGCCTTGAGCCATATTCAGGGCGATGGTGCAATTCGTCATCCGCAACTGTCCCGCGTTGAAAACGCCCGCGCCATAGCTATTGCCACCCGCACCGGTTCCTGATTGGAACTGACCGCCACTGGTGCCTTGGACAAAATTCGAACAGATGCAGCATCCATTCAGTTGCATGGTGCCGGAGTTGTGAATGGCGCCGCCCCGGCTGTCTTGGGGCAGTTTTGCCAGGCCAGGGGGGGATGCCGAATTGTTGATGAACAAACTATTGGCGATGTTTGCCGTAGCCGCCGAATAGATCGCGCCGCCAGCACTCCAGCCAGCCAGGCCGGTCACACTTCCATTTCTGGCCAGATTATTAAAAAACTGGCAGTGTTCAACCATCAGGCTGCCACTGAGCAGGGCGATCGCGCCGCCGGTTCCCGGTATCATGGCGAACGAAGTGCCACCGCCACCTGAAACTGAGCCGACGGCGCCGTTGGTGTTGAAGTTGCAATTATTAAAACAAGCGTTGCCGGCGACGATGCAGATGGCTCCGCCGGCGGCGGGCAGGGTGCTGTAAGAATCGCAGGTGTTTCTGCTGAGGGAGCAGCCAGTCAGTGACAGGCTCCCATTCGTTGTATAGATGGCGCCGCCGTTGGCCGTTCCGGCGGTTAATCCGGCGGACGCCATATTGTTGCTGACCGCCGTCCCCATCAGGATGACCACCCCGCCGTTGTTAAAGATTGCTCCGCCGCGGGCAAAACCGCCGATGGTTGGAAAAGGACCGTTGTTATATTTGTTTTGGACGACGTTATTCGCCAGGGTGCAACCTACGAGTTTCAGCGTACCGTTGTTGTTGTAAATCGCCCCGCCATCCGCCGGGTTGGTGTCGGAAAGCGAGTTGGTGACCAGACCATTCGCGAGCATGAGATTCGTGATCGTGAGGCTGGCACTGGGCTGCACATTGAACAGACGCACGGCCCCGCCACCGCTGAGGGTCGCGTTCACAAAAGAACCATCCAGGATGACGCTGTTGGTGATGTTGATAGGACTGGTCAGCGTGATGGTGCCATTGCAGCCGATGCTGATCCAGCCGCCCTTGGCGACAGCGGCACGGAGGCTGGGCTCATCGCACACATTGAGCGGGTTGGTTGAACCATTGGTCAACACCAGCAATGCCACGGAACTGGTCGCACTACCATAGTTATTGGTGGCGACGATCCGGTAGCTGCCCGCTTGGGCGAAGGTGACGTTGGTGTAGGCCAGGGTGGTGTTGGTGGCCCCGGCCAGCAGGGCATTGTTAAAATACCATTGATAGGCAAGCGGTCCGGTGCCGACGGCATGGGCAAAGAAGCTGACGGTGCTGCCCGGGCTGTTGGTGACGCCAACCGGCAGCACGTCAAACGCAGGTAATTGCGCAAAGTTGCCGGTGAGTGAGTTGGCACTGTTCATCGTGAAGGAGAGCGGATTGGTGGCCCCGGCAGCACTGCCGGTCCAACCGGTGAAGACCCAGCCGACCGCCGGGGTGGCAGTGGCGGTCACGACGGTGTTGCTGTAGAAACTGGTGCCAGTCGGACTCAAGACGATGTTTCCCTGACCGTTGGTTGTCAGCGTGAGCGGATAGGTTGGGTAGGCGAGGAAATTGCCGGTGATGTTTAGGCTGCTGTTCATTACCACATTGAGCGGGTTCACGGAGCCGTTGGTGTCGCCGGACCAGTTGGCGAAGTACCAGCCCGCATTGGGCGTGGCGGTGACGGTCACCGTGACGTTGGACGGATAGCTGCTGTTGGAGGGATTGCGGATGACGATGCCCGAACCCTGGGCGGTCACGGTGAGGGTGATGCCACCCGTCCCGCCTGACGAACCATATTCAACCGCACCGATGTCCACGCCCGCGCCGAAGGGGCGGAGGAAGCCGCGCTGGTCGGTACCGGGTGCCCCATTGGCATCGCCGAAATCGATTGCCGGGCTGCTCGCCAACTGGGCCATGGTGAGCGTGGGGCCGCCATTATCGCCCAGCGGGCCGAGTTTGGGATCGGTGGAATTATAACTGGTGCCACTGGCGAACGCCGCCGAGCCGTCGGAACTGATGTTGTAGCCATCATCGGTGATGGTGCCGTAGGCGTTGCCATTGGTGCCCGCGTAGGCGAGCAATGTGTTGTGCAGCCGCAACGTGCCATTGGTATTGGCGATCTGATCCCCGGCGGAAAAGCCGACGGTGGAGAATTGGTTGGTGGTCACGCTGGTATTATTGGCCAGGGTCACATTCATCAGCAGGGAAATGCCATTGCTTTCGTTGTACAGTCCTGCCCCGATGGCGCTTCCGGTTGGCGTAGTCGGGGCGCTGTGTTGTATTGCCCAGAAAGGAATTCCGGCATGGGCCGTGTTCCAGGCGACGGTGCAATTGGTCATCTTCAATTGCCCCGCGTTATAGATGCCCCCGCCCAGTCCATCGCCTGCCTGCGAAGTCCCGCCGGAACTCATGCTGCCGTCCAATCCCCAAACGAGATTGGAGGCGATACAACATCCGTTTAGCGTCAAATCATTCAGGTTGTAGATCGCCCCGCCTTGCGCATTCATCTTGCCGCTGCCCCGGAGGGCGGCTTCGGAGATTTGGTTGCCCAGAAAAAAGCTGTCCAGCATGCTCACCGTGCCGGCGCAAAAAAGCGCGCCTCCCCTGATGGCGGACACGTAGAGGGAACCCGTATCGGCGATCTGGTTGTTTTGGAACAGGCATTGACGAAGTGTCAGGTTGCCGCCCAACAGGGCGACCGCTCCACCTTCGATCAGCATGGTGCTGGCCAGGCCGGGAGTGCTGACATTGTTGGCGGTGAACTGGCAGTTGGAGAACACAACATTCCCCGTCATCACACAAATGGCGCCACCCACGCACTCACGGTAGAACGACCGGCTGGTATTGTTGCTTACGCTGCAATTGATCAGCGTCAAGCTGCCATTGGTCATGTAAATTGCGCCCCCATAACCCGTGCCGGTGCCACCCAACCCAACATTTGTTCCGGATGCCATATTGTTGTTCAGGTAGGTTCCGGTGAGCGTGACTGTGCCTCCATTGTTGAATACCGCGCCCCCGCGGGCGGCATAGAATGCTCCCCCTTGGAAACCTGAACTAAAGCTGTCGTATGCCACGTTATTCAGCAGGGTGCAGCCGGTGAGGTTCAAGGTTCCGCCATCGTTGTAAACGGCGCCACCATCCGCATACTTGCCGGTGCCGAAATTGTTTGTCCTTCCGTTGGCAAGGGTGAGATTGGTGATGGTGAGGCTGCCGGTGCTGGCCACGGTGAACAGGCGCACGGCATTGCCACCGCTGATGGTGGCATTCACCAGTGAACCATCCAAAATCACATTGTTGTTGATCGTGATCGGGTTCGACAACGTGATGGTGCCATTACAGCCGAATTGGATCCAGCCGCCCGCCGTGATCGCCGCCCGCAGGCTCGGCTCATCGCACACACTCACCGGATTCGAGAACCCGTTCGTCACCACCAGCAGCGCCACGGAACTCGTGGCACTCCCATACAAATTCGTCGCAATGATCTGGTAACTGCCGGCGGAAGCGAACTGCACATTGTTGAAATTAAGCGTCGTGTTCGTCATGCCCGCCAGGCCCGCTCCGTTGAAATACCACTGATACGCCAACGGGACTGTACCGGCCGAATGTGCGGAAAGGCTCACATTGGCACCAATGATATTGGTCACACCCACGGGCTGGACATCGAACGCCGGCAACTGCACGAAGTTGCCGGTAAGCGAGTTGGCACTGTTCATCGTGAAGGAAAGCGGGTTGGTGGCACCGGCAGCACTGCCAGTCCAGCCGGTGAACAGCCAGCCGCCCGCCGGCGCGGCGGTGGCGGTGACTACGGTGTTGCTCTGGTAGCTGCCACCCGCCGGGCTAAGCGCGATAGTTCCCTGACCATTGGTCGTCAGCGTGAGCGGATAGGTTGGGTAGGCGAGGAAATTGCCGGTGATGTTAAGGCTGCTGTTCATCACCACATTGAGCGGGTTCACGGAGCCGTTGGTGTCGCCCGACCAGTTGGCGAAGTACCAGCCCGAATTGGGCGTGGCGGTGATGGTCACGGTGGCACCGGCCGGGTAACTGGCATTGGAGGGATTGCGGATGACGGTGCCCGAACCTTGGGCGGTAACGGTGAGAAGATAACCGACGGCGAGGGAGTTATGGGCGGCAAATAGGAAAAGTATGGTGGCAAGCCAGCCACACGTGTGGGTTAGATTTTTCATGACGCCTTCCAAGGGGATGAGAGACTTGTATCCCCAAATTGCTTGTTCAGACGACCTTATATTCGCCCCCCCGTTTTGTCAAGTGACGGCCGGGTTACTTCGCATCGCGCAGGCCATCAGCATAAGCCTCAAACACCCGCCGCATCTCATCGCGCACAGTGCGGAAACAAGCCAGGACTTCGGCTTCACTGCCGGTGGCCTTGGCCGGGTCAAAGAAGGGCCAGTGATGCCGGTTCAGTTGGCCTGGGAAAATGGGGCAGGCCTGATCCGCATTGCCGCAGACGGTGATGACCGTATTGACCGGCTGATCCAGGAACTCCTTCAGATGCTTCGAGTGATGTGCGGAAATGTCGATGCCGATCTCCGCCATGACTTTGATGGCCAAGGGATGGACGTAACCGGCGGGATTGGAACCGGCGCTTTGCACATTGGCCAGTTCACCGAGCGCGGCGCGCAAGATGCCTTCGCCGATGTGGCTGCGGCAGGAGTTTCCGGTGCAGAGGATGAGGATGGTGGGTTTAGTTTTCATGGGTATGGTTTTCAGTGATGGAAGAGCAACAATTTTCGCGGATGCAAATGCAGCCGATAACAGCGGCCAACGCACCTAAGACCGGCGCGAGGAGATAGATCCAGAGGTCTTTAAGGTTACTGGATGCCAGCGCCGGTGCGAGGGAACGGGCGGGGTTCATTGAGGCACCGCAAATGGGGCCGGCGAACAGTGCTTCCAATGCGATCACTGAGCCAATGGCGATACCGGCAGTGATGCCTTTCTCCTTGGCCCCGGTTGAGACGTTCAGGATGACAAACATCAGCAGGAAGGTGAGGATTAATTCCAAAATGAAGCTTTGCATGGCCGGCCCCGCCGGATGGGTTGTGCCCAGGCGCATGTTGGCAGGAAAAAGAAATTTCAGGGTCAGGCTGGCCAGCAACGCGCCGAAAATCTGGGCGATGATATATCTCCATGCTTCGCCCCAAGAAAGTCGTCGTGCCGCCCAGAAACCCAGCGTGACGGCAGGATTTAAATGCGCGCCGCTGACATCACCCAGTGTGTAAATCATCGCCAACACGACCAGCCCAAAAGTAAGTGCGATGCCGGCATGAGTAATGGCACCGCCAGTGATCTCGTTGATGATGATCGCGCCGGTCCCGGCGAATACCAGCGCGAAGGTGCCAAAAGATTCAGCGGCTAATTTTCTCATGGGCGTGTGCTGTTGCTTTCACGGTTCAACAGCATTTCGTAGGAGATGGTGTTCCTGTGAAATTGAATTTCAACGGATTCAGGTCAGACCGCGCAGCCGGGGGCATGCACTTTTCCATCGCCAGGCAAGTGGTATGTCGCTCGGTCAGGTGGAGCACAACTTCATCGCCCATCACTTCAACCGAGCCAAGGGGAAATTGTGTGATGTGACCAAGCTCGTGTTCGACATCAACATCCAGATCGTCAGTCAGCAACACGCTTTCAGCCAGATGAAAAATTTTCGTGAGCTTGGCGGCGGTCAGCCGGTGATCGGTGTCATCTGCCGACCAGGTTTGGAGGCGGCATAGCGCATCCGTACGTAGTGTGCCACCGCAATCGATGAATCGTTTGTCGATACGCGCCACCTCGGTCACATGCGAATGCGCCGGGGCGAACCCGCCGTCTGGCAATTGAAACCGGATGTGTGCGGCTGGATGTTGGGCGAGGATGCTTTTTAATTCATGAAGTTTCATGGCTTGAATCAACGGCATTGTTGCCGGCGGCAGATGACAGCAAGGTCGGTCTTCAAAATGTGCTTCAGCTTTTTGGCGTCATCCGCGGCTTCGTCCGTTTCGGTGAGGGATTTGTTCACCCAGGCCAGCGCCTCGCGCACGGCGATAGAGACGGCCTTGTCCGGCAAACGGTAATAAACCCAGCGCTCTGATTTACGCGAGAGGATCAAGCCGGCGTTGTGTAAAATGGAGAGATGCTTGGAAATGGTGGATGGCGCAAAGCCGAACAGTTCCGTGATCTGGCAGACGCAAAGCTCGCCGCCACGCAGGGCGAGCAGGATGCGGACCCGGTTGGAGTCGGACAACGCCTTGGTGATGGCCATGAAATCGCGCATATAATGTCATTTCGTCAAATGACGAAATAATATTCATCTAAAGCAGCTTATGTGGCAAGCTTGGTTTTTTTAGCCGGGCTGCGTCATTCAACTTGGCAGATGCAGGATGCCCATTTTCATGAAGACCCACACGAGGCAGAACGAGACGCCGGCGGTGACCGGGATGGTCATGATCCATGCCCAGATGATGCGCTCGACCACGTTGAGCTTGAGGGCGCTGAAACGTTTGGCACAGCCGACGCCCATGATGCTGGTGCTGATGGCGTGCGTGGTGGAGACCGGCATGCCCAGCGTGCCGGTGACGGCGAGGATCGTGGCGGCGGTGGTTTCGGCGGCGAAGCCGTGGACTGGTTGCAATTTCACCATGCGATGGCCCATGGTTTTGATGATGCGCCAGCCGCCCACGGCGGTTCCAGCAGCCATCGTGAGCGCGCAGAGAACCACCACCCAGTTCGGGATGCCCTGGCTCTTCACATCCACCGGCGCGGGCATGTAACCGAACTGGAGAAAATTCGGGAGCCACGCGACCAGTTGATCGCCCAGGCCAAGATGAAACGGATCCGAACCTTCCCGGGTGACCAGAAAGCCGGCCCAGGACGGCAGATCGGCAAAGACCCCGGACGAAGTGGCGGCGACCAGCGCGAGCGTGATGATGCCCATGCACTTGGTGGCATCGTTCATACCGTGGCCGAAACCCATGTAAGCGGAACTGCACAATTGCAGACGTCCGAACACACGGCTCACGGCAAGTGGCCGCCAGTTACGCAGTAACAGGTAAAGAAATACCATGAAGACAAAGCCGCCGAAAAAGCCGAGCACGGGCGAGGTGAACATCGGTATCACGACCTTGTAAAACAGCCCGCTTTTATCGGCCGCAGGCTTTACCACGGTTTCGATCGTGGCTGTGCGGCCACAAAAGGCGACGACCTGGACTTTGTTTGTTCCCACGAGCACCGTGTGTGTGCCGTTGGTCTTGATGCCATCGCCCAAGGCGGCGATGACTTCGGGTGAAGCGGGGACAAGCTTTTTCTCTTTTTTGTCCTTAACCTCGGTCCATTTGATAGCGCTCCAGATCGATACCGATTTGCCTTCTTTGTCAACCAACGGCTTGGCTTGGTCCAAACAGACGGCGCTGGCGAGGGCGGCGCCGATGAGGCACCCCACCAAGGCATGGCTGGAGCTCGAGGGCAGGCCGAAATACCACGTCAGCAAGTTCCAACCGATGGCGGCGAACAAACCGCACACCAGCACACCTTGAGTAATGAACTGGGCATCGACGAGGCCGCTGGAAATGGTCTTGGCGACCGCCAGGCCGAAGAATGCACCGAACAGGTTGGTGACCGCCGCGAGCAAGATGGCCTGGCGCGGCGTCAGGACCTTGGTGCCCACGACGGTGGCGATGGCATTGGCGGTATCATGAAAACCGTTGGTGTACGTGAAGATCAACGCAACCAAAATGACGGTACAAGCAAGAAGCATATTTAGTTTTGAGTGCGGAGTACGGAACGCGGAGTTTGGGCCCGCCTGTTTGATTCAGTGGCGACGCGTTTTCTTGCCGTTAGGATTGAGGCGACGCTGATGGCCACCAGTTCATTACATTCCTTCAGCAAGGCAGCCGGCTGTTCCTGTTTTAATTTTCCAGCTTCGACCAGTAGTTCCATCCAATAACCGGATTCATCCGCTTCTTCCTCCACAATGCCCATTTTGTGGATAAAATCCGCGGAAGATTTTGCCCGGCAGGCAGAGCGGTAGTTTGCGCCGACGGAAGTTCCCGAACGCAACAGTTGACGCCCGATCACATCGTAAGTCTTTCCCGGCAGCAAAGTTTCCACCAGCTTGATGACATCCAAGGCAAACCGTTTGGTGCGCAATTTAAGATTCTCGTTATTCATGATTTAGTTGGCCTGTGGATTGGAACTGACAGCTGCTTAAATCCATTCCGCACTCCGCACTCCCCATTCCGCACTTCTAAGAGTTTTTCAGGACGGTGTGCATGATCACGACGCCGGTGTCATGGCAGCGATCCACCACTTTTTCCATGAGCTCGTTGATATCCCGGATGATCATGGCACGCAGCGGGTCGTACTTGCCGGAGTAGATCTCCCGGAGCAGGTCGATCAGGTATTTGTCGGCCTCGACCTCCACGAGTTGCAGGCGGTCGCTGAAGGTCTTCATCTTTTCAAGGTCCTTCATGTCGCGCAGTTGCTTGATCATCTCGTGCACGGCATCGGTCGCCTTGGTCATCATCTCGGCCTGCTTAGTAAAATCGATGCCGTCCAGTTGCTGGCCGGCGATCGCCAGGCGTTCGGCGAGCTTTTCCGCCGCCTTGGGGATGCGGAAGAGGGCGCGGGCGAGGGCTTCGATATCTTCGCGTTCGAGGCCGGTGATGAAGGTTTTTACGAGATCGTTGCTGATCTGTTCGGAAATCTTCTTTTCCTTGCGGCGGGCGAGGATGATGTCATCGAAGCATTGGGATTTCCGGGGGGACTTCATCAGCTCGATGACGAGCCGGACGCTCTCGTGGGATTCCTGGGCGGCGGCTTCGAGCAGCTCTTGAAAACGGTCGCCTTTGCTGAAAAGTTGTTGAAGAGAAAACATGCGCGGGCAGTCTGGCAAAATACCGCCAGCCGCGCACGAAAAATCAATTTTTCAAGGCGTGCCGGATGTCCTGCGCTTCACAGAGATAAACAACCTCTTCGGCGATGTTTTTGGCGTGGTCGGCGATGCGCTCGAGGCTCTTGGCGGCGACGATCCAGTTCAGGCAGCGGGCGATGGCATCGGGGTTTTCCATCATATGCTGCGCGAGCTGCTGGTGGATCTGCTTGTTGAGGGCATCTACTTCCTTATCGCGCGGGATGATGGCGCGGGCGGCTGCGGAATCGCGATGGACGAAAGAATCAAGCGCATCCTTGACCATGGCGAGGGACAGGGTGGCCATACGCGGCAGGTCGAGGGTGATTTTCACCGGCGGTTCCTGCGCGAGATCGCGCGAACGCTTGGCGATCTTGGTGGCCTCGTCGCCGATGCGTTCGAGGTTTTGGGAAATCTTCATGGCCACGGTGACGAGACGCAGGTTGGTGGCCAGGGGCGCTTTGGTCAAAAGCTGGATGGCGAGTTCATCGATCTCGACCTCGAATGCATCGATCACATCGTCGTCGGCGCGCACGCGCACGGCGAGATCGTGGTCGCGCTGCATGAGGGACTGCACGGATTCGTTGACGGCCTTTTCGGCGTGGCTGGCCATCACCAGCAGCTTTTGGCGCAGATTCTCAAGGCCCGCTTCAAAATGGTTTTCCATAGTTTAATTTTCTCCGGCTCAGCCAAAACGCCCGGTCACATAGTCCTCGGTACGCTTCTGCGACGGGTTGGTGAAGATCTTGGCCGTCGGTCCAAACTCGATCAATTCACCGATATAAAAGAAGGCCGTCTGGTCTGAGATGCGCGCGGCCTGCTGCATATTGTGGGTCACGATGACGATGGTGAAGTCTTTTTTCAAATCTAAAATCAGGTCTTCGACGCGCGAGGTGGCGATGGGGTCGAGCGCGCTGGCGGGTTCATCCATCAAAATCACCTCCGGTTTGATGGCGATGGCGCGGGCGATGCACAGGCGTTGCTGCTGGCCACCGGACAAACCGAGGGCGCTGGTGTGCAGCCGGTCTTTGACTTCGTCCCACAATGCCGCGCCGCGCAGGCTCTGCTCCACGGTCGCATCCAGGTCGGATTTGCTCTTCATGCCGTGCAGGCGCAGCCCGTAGGCGACATTTTCGTAGATGGATTTCGGAAACGGATTGGATTTCTGGAACACCATGCCCACGCGCTTGCGTAGCTCGATCACGTCGACATCCTTGGCGTAGATGTCATGGCCGCCGATCTTGATCGAGCCGTCGATACGGACATTGTCGATCAGGTCGTTCATGCGGTTCAGGCAGCGGAGCAGGGTGGACTTGCCGCAGCCGCTGGGGCCGATGAAGGCGGTGACGACTTTTTCACCCAGGCTCACTGAAATATTCTTCAGCGCCTTGCTAGCACCGTAATAGAGCGAGACGTTCTCGATCTCGATGAATGGCGCGCCCGCGGGCGTTGCGGTGGCCGCGCCTTGGGGCATGGCGATTTTTTGGGTCAAAGTTTCTGCCATAACATGGAAATGTTTTTTTTACCGCATCAGCCGAGCGCCCGCAATTTTTTCCGCACCCGGGCGCGGATAAGGATCGCGACGATGTTCAGCGCAAAAGTCAGCATCAACAACACCAGGACCGTGGCGTAAAGGATGGGGCGGGTCGCATCGATGTCGTTGGACTGGGTGGAAAGGATATAGACATGATAGCCCAAATCCATGAACTGATCCGTGGGGCTATGTGGCAGGCCGACCATGTAAGTACAGACACCGGTGAGCAGGATGGGGGCGACTTCACCGGCGGCGCGGCTGACGGCCAGGATGCCGCCGGTCAAAATGCCGGGCAGCGCCTGCGGGAGGACGATCCGCAAAATGGTTTCCAACTTGGTCGCGCCGAGGGCGAGGCTGGCTTCGCGCAGGCCGGGCGGGATGGCCTTCAAGGATTCTTCCGTGGCCACGATGACTACCGGCAGCGTCATCACCGCGAGCGTCAGGGCGGCCCAGATCAACGACGGACGGCCCCAGACCGTGGTCGGGTTGTGCAGCAAGGCATCCATGTTCTTGCCGACGAAATTGATGAAGAAACCGAGTCCGAACAGGCCGAACACGATTGATGGCACACCGGCCAGGTTGTTGACGGCGGCGCGGATGATCCGCGTGGTGATGGAGGTGCTCGAGGCGTATTCCGTCAGGTAGATCGCGGTGATGACGCCGACGGGGATCACGAAAATGGTCATCACAAACACGCGGATGGTCGTGCCCACGATCATCGGCAGGATGCCCGTGGTCTTCATGTTGAAGAGGTCGGTGGGGATGGTGGAGACAAAGTGGAATGACAGGCTGCTCCAGCCATTATAGATGATGTTCACCAGGATGGTGGCGAGGATGCCGATGATGAACAGCGTGGCCAGTCCGGTCAGGCCGGAAAAAAAGAACGATGGGAAGTCGAATTTCTCCGCGCGGAAACCGCGGGTGATGCGGGTCGTGTCGGAAGTAGACTCGGGCAGATATTGTCCCGGCGTGACCGTGTTCATCGTTTGCCCTCCAGTTTATTTTTGAAACGATGGATGACGAAATCACCGAGCATGTTGGAAACGAAGGTGGCGGCGAAGAGCAGCGCGCCGAGCAGGAACAGGATGCGGTAATGCGGTCCGCCGGCCACGACCTCGCCCATCTCGGCGGCGATGGTGGTGGTGATGCTCCGGGCCGAATCAAAAATACTCCAGGACATCACGCTGGCGGAACAGACCATCAACACGATCATCGTTTCACCGATGGCGCGCCCAAAGCCGAGGACGGTGGCGGCGAAGACGCCGGGGATGGCGGCGGGCAGCACGATCTGCCAGGCGGTCTGCCAGCGCGAGGCGCCAAGCGCGAGCGCCGCCTGGGTGTAAGCGCGCGGTACGCTGGTCAGCGCATCCTCGGCGATGGAGAAAATCACCGGGATGACGGCGAAGCCAAGCGCGATACCGGCGACAAAGGCATTCAACCGGGTTTGATAACCGAACATGGTTTGCAGGACGGTCGCCATGACCAGCAAGGCGAAGAAGCCGACGACCACCGAGGGGATGCCGGAAAGCATCTCGATCACCGGCTTGACGATCTCGCGGACACGCGGCCGGGCAAGTTGAGAAACGTAGATGGCCGCGCCCACGGCGAGCGGCACGGCAAAGAGCAGGCCGATCAGCGTGACTTTCAAGGTGCCGACGAACAACGGGATGATGTTGAACTTTTTGATCTGACCGACCGGCTGCCAGATATGCTCCGGCTTGTCGTAGCCGCTCCATTGATGGGGCTGGAGCAGATATTTCCAATCCGTGGTGTTGACGCGGGCATCCGGGTCTTTGCGGAAATTTTCGGGAATTTCGTTCTGTTCATCGATCTTGCCCTGCATCAGTACGAGCAAGGTATCCCGGTCTACGGACTTGTACTGCGCCGGAGTGAGATCGAGATAACGCTGGAGCTCGGCGGGCGAATGTTTGTCCATCTCGGCGACGGGGATGGTGGGCTGGATGAGCGCGGTATTGGTGTCACCAAAGAAAACGGGCATGGCCTCGCGCGCGACGAAGAGGAAGATCAACAGCACCATCGCGATGGCCGAGAGCGAGACGAGGAAGATGAATTTCTCCGCCAGCCACTCCACGGGGCGGGCTTTGTGGCCGCGATGGATCCCGATCCAGCCGTGCGGGCGGGGTTGTTCAGTTTTTTGGTCGGGCGTCACGCGGCGGAAAAGTTATGCGGGCGGCGCAGTAATCTCAATGGAGAACCGCACCGCCCGCGTGATTGATCGGTGGAGGAACAGGCGATCAAATCAGTTGCTGCGGAGATTTTTCGGCAGCGGATAGTAACCGATGTCCTTGACATATTTTTGACCGGCATCGCTGCGGATCCAGTTCAGGTAGGCGGCGATCTCGCCCTTGTCTAGGTTCGGATTCACATAGACATACAGGTGGCGCCAGATCGGGTAGGTGCCGGCGACCACGTTTTCCTCGGTCGGGGCCACAGCCGGGGAGGCGTCGTCTTTTTTGATGCTCAGGAGCTTGCTGTTGCCGCCGTAGGCTGCGCCGCCGTAACCGATGGCGTTCTTGTCCTTCAGCACCGCCTGCACGATGGCCGCCGTGCCGGGCATGGTCTGGGCGCTGGCGACGAAGTCTTTGCCCTTCAGGACGTGTTCCTTGAAGAACTCGTAGGTGCCGGAGCTATTTTCACGGCTGTAGACGGTGATGGGGGCGTCCGGACCGCCGACTTCCTTCCAGTTCTTGATCTTGCCGGTGAAGATATCGCCCACCTGTTCCACGGTCAGTTCCGTGAGGGTGTTGGCCGGGTTGACATAGACGGAGAGACCATCGAGCGCGACCTTGTATTCGGTCGGGCGCTTGCCGCCGAAGACCACCACGCATTTGGCGATTTCCGCCGGCTTGGCCGGGCGGGAAGCGTCGCAGAGATCCGTGGTCTGGCTTTGCAGCGCGGCGAAGCCGATACCGGAACCGCCACCGGACACCTGGATCTTTACTTCCTTGTGTTCACCCATGTAAACCTCGGCCCACTTCTGGGCGAGGATGACGAGGGTGTCGGAGCCTTTGACGGTGATGTTACCGGCGTGCAGGTTCACCGCGAGCGCGGCCACGGAGAGGATGGAGAACAACTTTTTCATATGAGATTATTGACAGATTTCGTTTTCGGACGTTAGTTACATTTGGGTGACAATCAGAACTTCCACATCAGATCCGCGAAAATACGGAGTGTTGCAGGCGAGGGCTGGACGGCCCCGTTGACGGAGCTGTTGACCATGTCGTTGATGAAGGCGGAGCAGGCAAAGCTCATCGAATCGGTCAGGGCATATGTAAACTTGACGAGGTGGCCTTTCACGTTGGTGCCGCCGAAGTAACCGGCCGCGCTGCCGGGGAATGCGTTTTGGTAGTAGACGCCGAAATCATCATCGACCATCTGGTCATACCAGGCATTGGCCTGAAGGTATTCGTAACGGTAGGTGAGTTCCCAGGTCTTGTGCAGACCGGCCTTGCCGAACGTGATGCCCGCCCAATAACCACTGTTGTTTTGCGAGGTGGCGATGTTATTCATGTATTCCACGCCGAATTTGACCGGGAAAGGTCCGTTGTAAAGCGGGGCACTGTCGAAGGTGTAGGTGACGTTGGCGTCCACGACGATGGGCTTGAATCCGCTGGTTAGCGCACCGCCGCCGGTACGGATGTTGCCTTCGTTGTTTTCGGTGACATTACCGTTCGTGAGCATGTCGCGGTTCAAGATCTGGAAGGCGGCGACGCCGATGCTGCTGGCCCAGTGAAGATTCCATTTGGAGTTCAACATCAACTGTTCACCCAGCATGCCCGGGTCATGCTGGCTGCCCTTTTCCTCGTCCATTACAAAACCACCGCCCATGAAGGCGAGCGTGTGCTGGTCATTGAAGGCATAGCTGCCCTGCAATACCACGCCTTCCGGCGTCAGGTCGGGATCGAACACCATGGGGGTGACGACGAACGGATTTTCCATCTTGCCGACGGTGGCGGAGGCGACCCAGCCATCAGAGTTGATGGGCGTCCATTTGCCATAGGCGGTGTCGATCCAGATGGGTTTCTTGCTGAAATTGTTTTCCTCGGTCGTATTATTCGAGAGCGGGTTGCCGGCGCTGTCACCGGTGCCGAGCCGGAAACCGGCCTCGAGATTTTCAAGGATGTTGGCCGTGATACCGAAACGGAGGCGGTAGCGGAAACGGTTGCGTTCGGCCAGCGTGCTGTTGTCGCCGGAGATGCGGTCGAAGCGCGCGCGGAAATCGCCGCTGAGCTTGTAGCTGGTGACCCAGTCCGGCATGCCGGTCTTGGCTTGGATGGCAGCGTTGAAATTCTTGTCCGCATCTTCGCGCAGATCCTGCGCTTCCTTGGTGGTCAAAAAGCCCTTTTGGACGAGCTTGTCGATCAAGGCGTCCGAAGACTGTGCGTGACAGGTTGCGGACAATGCCAATGTGGCGGCAGCGCCGGCCAGCAGGGTTGATTTGGTTTTAACGTTAGAAAAGTTACGTTTTTTCATGGTTGTGGTTTGAAATGCGGCGACAGAATGAAGCCACGCTGTTACATCCATAAGTCGGATATGTTACGATTGTGTTACATCATGGGTGATGTGTGACAATCGGCGGATTTACAGGGAAATTATGGGAAATCCGAGGTTAAATCAGGTCGTATTCAATCGCTAAAACAGGTGGAGTTTGTCGCGCTGCGACAAATTATGCCTGCGTAGCAGGCATCTTGGGGAGGGTGGCAATATTGCAACACCGTAAATAATCTGGTCACTGGTGGATTTATTGCCTCAAAGTGCCAGCTTCGCAGGCAAACAGGATTGCAGCGCGCCCCTGTCTACCCTTAGCCCGCGTTCTCGATCGGCTTCGCAGAAATCTCAAGCATGCGCTCGATGGGTAGGCGGGCGCGCTGGATGATTTCGGGTGGCAATTCCACGCGCGGCGAGAGGTTCTTCATGCAGTCACGCACTTTCTCAAGCGTGTTCATCTTCATGTATTTGCACTCGCTGCAACGGCAGTTGTCGCCGGGCATCCGCATCACATTGAAGACCGGGGCGCACAGAAATTCCTTGTCCGGACATTCCTTCTGCATCCGGTGGATGATGCCGGACTCGGTGACGATGACAAAACGCTTCGCCGGGCTGGTCTTGCAATAGGTGATCATCTTTTCCGTGGAGCAAACGGCATCGGCCAGCTCGCGCACGGCGCGGACGCTCTCGGGATGGACGATGATCTTGGCGTCCGGAAATTGCTGCTTGGCGGCCAGCACCTGGTCGCGTTGAAACTCGACGTGCGCGTAACAATTGCCTTTCCACAAGGTCATCGGGCGGCCGGTCTGTTCCATGACCCATTGACCGAGATTTTCATCGGGCACGAAGAGCAGGTCCTTGTCCTTGGGCGCGGCATTGACGATCTTCTCCGCGTTGCCGCTGGTGACGATGACATCGCACAAGGCCTTTACGGCGGCGCTGCAATTGATGTAGGCGACGGTCCAGAAATTTGGATTGGTCGCCTGCAACGCGGCGAGTTTGGGGGCGGGACAGCTTTCTTCCAACGAACACCCGGCATCCTTGTCCGGCAGCACCACGATTTTGTTAGGGTTCAGGATCTTGGCCGTCTCCGCCATGAAATGCACCCCGCAGAAGACGATGACATCCGCATTGGTCTTGGCCGCCTCTTGCGCCAGCCCGAGGGAATCGCCCACGAAATCCGCCACGTCCTGGATCTCCGGCACCTGGTAATTATGCGCGAGGATGACGGCGTTCAACTGCTTCTTGAGCGCGAAAATTTCTCTGGCCAGCGGCGTGAATTTTTCCTGGGTCATCGCCCCGCGTGGCTTGATGTCGGCAACATCTATCATGGGGGGAAGTTACCGTTCAAGATGGCCAGCGTCAATGAAGGCAATTTTCTACTACATATGAAAAACAGATTGACCACGTTCGAATGGGCTTTAGCCTTTCGTGTGCTGAACGAATGTGATGGAATCTCAAAATAATTTGATTCGGGCAATCACTTTGAAAAGTGGTCCGCAGGGTTTAAGTTCATCTTTAACTTTACGGCCAGGTTCCGTTACCGTGTTTATTGGTCCAAATCATTCTGGTAAGAGCCGCATTCTTCAGGAGATTAATGAAGCGGTTCCAAAAGAAAGCACGATTCGTTTTTCAAAAGTGCTGCAGGGTTTGGAATTCAATCCGATTGATGCCTTGAGCCGTGCTGGGTTTCAATCCGAAATTCGAATTCAGTGCCGACAATTTGAGAAGGATGGTGTGCCGCACATTGAGCTTTTTAATGAAGCCCACCGGATAATGCTGCTATCTGAATTTGAAGATGTTTTGGGTCAATTTGCCACAGTTGAAGGGATGCGGGCTCAGTTCGGCCATGTTGGCCACAATCTGGCAAATAAATTATGCCTGCATTTAAACGGTGGTAAGCGACTAGATATATTAAACGCAACAACTCGGGAGAATTTAAGTGGAAAAATGGGAACGACGCTAGGAATTCTATTTCAGGATGATGCTAAGCGCGGTGAAGTTCAAAGAATCGTTCGTCAGGCATTCGGTTGGCATTTGCTTATCGATGTCACCGGAAAAGATAATTTTAGGGCAGTAATATCTGAAACAAAACCTCCAGTTGGAGTTGAACGGAGTATAAGCAATGAGGCTTTGAATTTTTTGCGAAAATGCGACGAAATCACGACGATGAGTGATGGTGTTCGTGCCTATTGTGGAATGATAGCAGCGGTCACGGCGAGTGAGGCCAAAGTTGTACTTCTTGATGAACCTGAGGCGTTTCTTCACCCAGCACTTTGTAATAGCTTGGCGAATGAACTTTGTCGTAAGGCTCGTGAGACTGGTAGGCAGCTTATTATTGCAACTCATAGTGCATCATTTTTATTAGGATGTGTTCAGGCTGCGGTGGATTTAAATATCGTTCGTCTGACATATCGGAGTGGTCTGGCAACATCACGTGTCTTGGAAAATAAGGAAATTGTTCCGCTGATGAGGAACCCTTTACTGCGTTCAATTGGGGCGCTTAATGGTGTTTTCTTTGAATCAGTAGTAGTAACTGAGGCTGAAACAGACAGAGCTTTTTACGAAGAGGTGAACAATCGATGCTTAGCTTTTAGAAATGAAAATGGTATTCAAGATTGCCTGTTTTTGAATGCTCAAAATTGGCAAACGACTCGGATTATCGGTCCACTCCGTAAGCTGGGTATCCCTGCCGCCGCCGTTGTAGATATTGATCTTGTCTGTGAAGAGGCTGGCGCGTCCTTTCAATCGCTACTTGAAGCTGCTGGAATCCCTGAACATTCGCGTGTCTCCATGGGGCAGCTTCGTGGGCGGCTTCGCCCGCAAACTGACGAAGGTAAAAAAAATCTAAAAGCACGAGGGATCGAAGCTTTGTCTGGTGACGCCCGACAATCGCTGGAAGATTTTATTGAGCAGCTCGCAAATTATGGGGTTTTTATAGTTCCGTGTGGCGAAGTTGAGGGTTGGTTGCCAAATTTAAAGCGTGCATCAGCGTACAAGTCTGTTTGGCTTGAAAATACATTTGAAGTGATGGGCGAGGATGCAACCTTGGAAACCTATGTCAAGCCGGCAGATGACGACGTCTGGAATTTTTTTGGTAAAATAAAACATTGGCTTCACGATCCGAATAGACGAGGTGTTTCCAACACTTCAGCAGCTTAGTTTGTTGTCAATTTTATTTAAGAACCGCGCTGGCGCTTGAACTTGACGGGCCTTAAACCTTTTATTTAAGTTCCGGCCCATGTCCCGGGAAAAAACGCCGAAAATCAAACCGGCCCTGCTCCGTGCCGCGTTCAAGACGGATCTCGCCGCCTGCTGGCAGCACGCGCGCTCCCTGCATCCCGATCATCAAGCTTACGCATTCGTCTTGTATGGCCTGGAGGGTGGCGCGTATTTGACGCCCCATGTGCTGACGGAGGAAAGTTTGACGGAAGTCGCCACGCGTTATCTTAAGGAGGGATACCATGACACTTTGGATGAATCTCGCAAGGCGCTGCGTTATTCAGTCGCGGACTCGCCGCTGTTCGCCGAGCTCGAAGACATGCTGCCATCTGTGGAAGCCCTGTTGAAACCGCATGAGCAATTTTTGACCGATGAGGAAACAGCTGCCTACAAATTACTGGCCAAGGCGGCCATGGAGGCGCTGAAAGCGCTGGATGCGGAAGTTTTTTTTGGCAAAGGCAAACAACGTGAACGTTTGTTGCTTGTCATCCTCACTGAGGACACCGAGGAAGACTGGACCAAGCGGTCGGCCAGGCAGCTCAATCCGCCGGCGGTGTTCAGGCGGTATGAGGCCGATACAAAGATTGAAGGAAATTATGCGTGCAGCGAGGCGATTGCGATTGCGCCAGACGGGCGCTCGCTTTATTCCACGGGTTCGCGGCAGATCAACCCTAAAAAGGAATTAGACACTTCAGAAGTCGTGGCCTATGAGATCGCGGGGCCGAAGTTGAAACGGCGCTGGGAATTGTTGTTTTCGATGTTTGGCGATTCGGGCCGGGCCATTTCCTGTTCACGCGATGGTAAAACAATTGTGGTCATGCGGGCGAAGTATGCGGACCAAACCGGCCTGGCCTGGCTGATGCGCTTTGGTCGGGACAAGAACACCGTCATTGACCAGGCACAAATCCAAGGCGAGCCGTGCCGCTTTGCCGTATCCAAGGATGATTCACGCATGGCCGTGTCCATGCATGATCGTTCTCTTCATATTGTGGATGGCAAATTTTCTGTGCTCAAGATCCTCAAATTGCCGGTGAAGGCACGCGATCTGAAATTTTTGGATTCCGGTGATTTGCTGGCGGCAACCGAAACCGGCATCCTGCGCATCACCTCCGATTTCAAATCAACCGCCACGCCTTTCAAGGACAAATGCCTGCAGGTTTCGGTTGATGCCGGGGAAAAGCTTGCGGTGGCCACCCTGGATTACACGGTGTTAATCAGCCGGTCGTTGGAGCATGAAACTGAATTGGGCTGCAAACTTCTGCGCCTGCCTTCCTTGGAGCCGATCCGGGAACTCAAGCTCCCCGGCTTGATCGTGGAAAATGCCATTATTTCTCCGGATGGCCGGTATGTCGCTTGCGATGTGAAAAGGGTCGGAACCTACCGGCATTTCATCGTTGTCTGCGAAACTGCGACCGGGAAGGAAATTGCCCGTCAGAAAGCAAATAGTTCCACGAACGACCTGAAATTTCTCAGCGATAACCGGACGCTGGTCATTGCCAAAAGCGGTTTTATCGCCACTGAGCCGGTTAATTTTTGGTGTGTGCCGGGTCTTTAAGCGCCGGTCAATAATTTTTCTTCATCCGCAGTGAGAGTTTTCCATTTGCCCGCTGGCAGATCACCGAGCAGATAGTTTCCGATACGCACGCGCATCAATCGCAGGGTGGGGTGGCCGATGGCGGCGGTCATGCGGCGTACCTGCCGGTTCTTGCCTTCCACGAGTTCGAGGCCGATCCAGCAATCGGGAATGCTTTTACGGACACGGATGGGCGGGATGCGGGGTGGGATTTCGGGCTGGGGTTCGAGGAGCCAGGCGCGACAGGGCAGGGTTTTGTGGCCTTGGATGACGAGGCCGTGCTGAAGTTTGTCCAACGAATCGCGGGTCGGGATTTTTTCGACCTGCGCCCAGTATTCGCGCTCATGCGCGTGCTTGGGGAGGAGCAGTTGCGCATTCCACTTTGCTTCATCGCTCAGCAACAGCAGGCCTTCCGAATCGGCGTCGAGACGGCCGATGGCGTAGACATTCTTCGGGAAGCTGAATTCCGCGAGCGGACGGTTGGGTGAACCGTCGCCGGTGAATTGCGAAAGCACGCCGTACGGTTTGTTGAATGCGATGAGCAACGCATTATTTTTAACCGCCAGCCCGCCAGGGGCGCAAAGGAATAATTTTCTTTGTCTTGGCGTCTTGGCGTCTTGGCGGTTTAATGTTCGCGTGATCCGTAACATCATTTTTGACTGGTCCGGTACGTTGGTCGACGACCTGCCGGCGGTATTGAAAGCCTCGAACTATGTGCTCGCGCAGGCGGGCAAGCCGGAGATGACGCTCGATACGTTCCGCGCGGAGTTTCAACTGCCGTTCACGACATTTTACGACCGGCACACGCCGGAAGTGCCGATGGCTCAACTGGAGGAATGGTTTCATGCTGAGTTCCGGCGGTCGCAGACCTCCGTGGTGGAACTGCCGCACGCGCGAAATTTTCTCGAATTCTGCCGCGCCCACAAGATGCGGACGTTTCTGCTGAGCACGGTCCACTCCGATCATTTCAAGGTGCAATGCCAGGGCAACCGTTTTGACCTGTATCTGGACCGGCCCTACACGGATGTCTGGGACAAGCGCGAAAAGATCCACGAAATCCTCCATGACAATCATCTCAAGCCCGACGAGACGCTGTTCATCGGCGACATGGAGCATGACATCGCCACGGCGAAGCATGGCGGCATCCACTCGTGCGCGGTGTTGACCGGCTATAATACGCTGGAACAACTGCGCGCAGCCAAGCCGGACATCATCGTGGAGCATCTGTCTGAATTGCGTGCGGTGCTGGAAAAAAATCATTTTCGGCTCAAGCCGGTCGCGGAGGCCAATGAAGCCGCCCAGCCGCCGTTATCCACGGTGGGCGGGCTGATCTATAATGCCAAGGGCGAGGTGCTGATGCTACGCACGCATAAGTGGTCGAACAAATGGGGCATCCCTGGCGGCAAGATTAAGTGGGGCGAAACGTCCGAAGCGGCGTTGAAGCGTGAAGTCCTGGAGGAAACGAACCTCAAGGTGAAGGACATCAAGTTCGTGCTGGTGCAGGATTGCATCCACTCGAAGGAATTTTATCGCGACGCCCATTTCGTGCTGCTGAACTATACCTGCCGCGTCACGGGTAAGCTGGACGTGAAGCTGAATCATGAGGCGCAGGAATTCAAGTGGCTGAAGCCCGCGGCGGCGTTGAAGCTGAAATTGAACAAGCCAACCAAAATTTTGCTCGCGGCGGCGATGAAGTTGCGGAAGAAATGAGCGCCCGGCTGCCATTGATCTTTTTGCTGGGCTGCTTGCTGGTCGGCGGCTGCCAATCCACACCCAAGCCGGGACAGGGGCCGTCGCAACTGGAACTGAACCGGCAGGCGGCGGCGGGAGCAGGCCAGGCCGATAAGCGGATGCAAGCCATCCTGGCCGAACTGCGCATGAAATTGGATGCAGATGGACAGGTGAAACTGGATGCATCGCAAAGGGCGTGGTTGCTCTATCGGAAGGCCGAGGCGATATCCTATGCCGACCAGTTTCGCGGCGGCTCGGTGATGCCAACAATCTATTCCGCCAGCTTGGGAGATACCACCGAGCGGCGGATCGGCCAGTTACAGTTTCAACTCGACGGATTAAAAAACCGGTAAATCATCCAGCGCATGTCCAAGATCTCCATCGTTGACCTCGAAGTGTTTTATCACGTGGGCGTGCCGGACGCGGAACGCGCCCAGGTGCAGCGCCTGTTGCTGACGGTGGAACTGGAGACGGACTTCACGGCGGCGGCAAAGTCGGACGGCATCGCGGACACGATCGATTATTTTGCGGTCACACAGCGTTTGTTGAAATTCGGCGAAGGCCGGGAATGGCGGCTGATCGAAAAGCTGGCGGCAGATGTGGCGGATATGGTATTGAAAGAATTCAAGCCGCTGGCGGTTTCGGTGGCGGTGAAGAAATTCATCATACCACAGGCGCGGTATGTCGGAGTGTCCATCACGAAGCAGAGATGAAGCCGGGCGGATGGATGGAATGATCAGACGATGATCAGAAACAGAAGGTAAATCACAGAAGGTCAACACATGCTGAAACTGCCCAATGTGACATTGGTGACAGCCAATGCCAACAGCCAGGACATGGCCATCAAAGTCCTGTTGCATTGCGCCAGCCTCGTCGAGTTCGGGGCCATCAAGCTGTTCAGTAATATTGAGACCGCCCCGGCGCCGATCGAACTGGTCAAGGTTTCTTACCAGGGGCTGGCCGGCTATAACAATTTTATCATGCTGGAACTGGCCCGGCACATCACCACGGAATTCGTGCTCATCGTGCAGGCTGACGGCTTCATCCTGAATGCGGATAAGTGGCAGGATAAATTTTTATCCTTTGATTACATCGGTGCACCGTGGCCGGTGGGACTGCATCTGGAACACCCGTTCGGCACCCGGGTGGGCAACGGGGGATTCAGCCTGCGCAGCAAAAAGTTGCTGGATGTCGCGGCCAGGATGACCTATTTCGACTCCGCCACCCGGGTGGGCTATGATCAGGCGGAGGATTTTCATCTGTGCAAAACCCAGCACGAGTATCTGGTTTCATTGGGCCTGAAGTTCGCGGACCTGCAGACGGCGGCGGACTTTTCGCGGGAACATAATAATCGTGACTGCCGGCGTGACTATTCGCAGGTGTTCGGCTTTCATGGCTCGCCCAAAAATTATAAGACGCAGGAGTTTTTGGACATGGTGCGGGATAAATATTGAATTTTAATTTTGTCGGGTCTTCCCGTCTTCAAAAGTTTGCCCATCCATTGCTTTTAGTTTCCAACCAGTCTTATTCAGGCTGATCTTTATCGCGCCAGCATCGCGAGTATAGAGAACAGGGGTTTTGGTTTGCTTGAGGCGGGCTTTCAAGGCTGCGGTGGCGCGGTATTGGGCGGGCAGGTCGGAGTCGGCGATGACGATGACCTTGGGCTGGACGGCCGCGATGAGGGCGTTGCAGAGAGGTTCGCCTTCTTCGGGAATACCGGTGATGACAATGTCGGCGTGCAGATCGAGGTTGGTGTCCGAGAGGAGGTCGCTCTGGCTGGGGCGGCTGAGATCGGAGAGGAGCAGGATTTTAGTGCCGGCAAAATCCCCGCGCAGCACGAGCGGTTTGTCGGCGGCCTTGGCGAGCGTGTTGATGGTGTCGGGGAACAGCACCTGCCAGGGGCCGATGGTATCGCCGTAGTTCATAAACTTTTGACGTCGTTGATACGCGGCGACGACTTGACGATAGATCGGGGAACGGAAGTGCGTGGTGCCTGTCCAGAGTTCGCCCACGCCAAAGAGTTGATCAAGCGATTGGGCGCCGCCGCAATAACGCGTCGCGCCTTCGGTCAGGACGAGGCGCGGGATCCGGTTCACACCCTGCGCGCGGAGATGATCTTTCAGTGTGAATTCAACGGCATCCTTGTTTCCACAATTGATGAGCCAGTCATTGGCGCGGCCATCGGCGTCCACATAGGCCGCGTGACCGCCATTCAACGGCAGGACGGTCAATTCAATCTGGCCGCGGTGCAGTTGCCAGTACCCGATGCCGGTGAGGCCAAGCAGGAAGAGCAGGACGATGGTGACTGTGCGCCGCGTCTTCACCAGCAGCCAGCCGCTGGTGAAGCCGATGAGCAGGATGAAATAAAGCGCGATCAAGATCAGCGGCGGCGTGGGCAGATACATCCAGCCGCCGGGAATCTTCGTGAACCATTCGCTGCCATGCACCATCAGCCACATGGCGAACCACGCAGCATTGTTGAACAATTCCGTGCCGAAGGGAAACCATGTGCCGCAGAGCAAACTGCCCAGGTTGGCCATGAGGGCCACGCCGGACAGCGGCACGATGACCAGATTGGCGAGCAAGGTGACGGGGCTGAACAGATGGAAGTAATACGCGGTCAACGGCAGTGAACCGAGCCACGCGGCGAGGGAAGTGGTGAGGCTGGTCGCCAATCCGCGGAGCAGGGAATCCAGCCAGCGGCGCGGGCGGGACAGCAGTTCACGCGGCAGCAGGGGATCGGTCTGCAACAGCCGGTCGCGCAGGGCTTCCAGCGGTGGTGAGAACAGGGCGATGCTCAACACGACGAAGAACGAGAGTTGAAAGCTGGCTTGGAACAGTTGTTGCGGGTCCCACAACAAAATGATGAAACCGGCGGCGGACAGGGAATTGAGCAGGTTGCTGGGACGTTTCAATGACCAGCCGCCGATGATGACGCTCATCATGATGGTGGAACGGATGGCCGAGGGCTGCCAGCCGGTGGCGGCGGTGTAAAACCAGATAAGCGGCAGGACGATCAGGCCGCACGCGCCGCGCGGCACCTGCGCGACCCGGAGCAGGGCGATCAAGATACCGGCGATGAGCGCGATATGCAGCCCGCTGATCGCGAAGATATGCATCGTGCCGGATCTCATGAAGGGCTCGCTCACTTCATCGTTGAGCGCGGTCTTTTGGCCAAGGGTCATCGCCAGCAGGAGCTGGGTGGATTCATCCGTGGGATCGAGGCCGATGGTGAGCACGCGATTGGCCCACGCGATGAAATGCGCGGAAAACGGCGGCTGCGGGCTGGCATCTTTTCCCAATGCCCATTCATTGGTGGAATGGACCTTCAGCGTGTAATAGATGCCGAGCTTTTCGAGATAGGCGCGATAATCAAAGATGCCGGGAGCCGCCGGCAGGGCTGGCCGGTCGATGACCCCGCCGATCTCCACCGGCTGGCCGGTGAAATAGGTTTCACCGAGGACGCCAGGAACGGTCGCCACGATATCGCCCATGGCCGGGTGCCAGACGCCGTCCCGGTATAACTCAGTCACGCGGACGGAGGCGACTGAGCGTTTGACCATCAGTTCATCCCGCAGATAGATCCGGAGATCGGGCGTGGCGAGCAGGGTGCCGCGCACGGAAACCAACGCCGGTTGGGCACCGATCTGGGTGCGCAGATCAGCGGGCAAAATAACTGTGGTGCGATATTCAAAGTTGGCGCAACCCAGCAACGCCAGCAACGGCCAGACCAAAAAGGGGCGGAGCTTTTTAAGGAACAGAGCAACGAGCAGGATTCCGGCGGCAACGGCGAACAGTGAGGCCAGCGGTGGATGTGCGAGCCATGCCAGCAACAGTCCGGCGCAATAGGCAAAGACGAGGCTGGCAAACGGGCGGGTCATCTGGGCGGATTATAGGGAAACAGATGCGGGTTTGAAGTGATATGTGGTGAGGTGTTTGAATGACGAGGACTGATAGCTGCCTCGTTGACCTAAAATATCATTTTTCTAGGACTGACCCTTTTACGAGCAGTTTGAGCAGTTTGGAAACACATCACCTTTCGTAAACTTGCCATGGTGTGCATGTCCGCAGCGAGATGCTAGGTAGTGGCCATAGGTCAAGAATGTGTCACCAGATTGACCAAACGCAAAGTAGACTTCATCTAGTTTGTAGAGAGATTCATCATAAACCCCCTCTTGGACTGGCTGGGCTTTCATAGCAGTTCTCCCTTTTTTTGTTTTGAGGATGTGTTCTCTGGTGAGGGTGTAGCGGTCGCTCACTGTATTTTATTTCTTTTTATTAGCTATTTTGCTGCTTTCGTCCTCATTTAATTCAAGATGCGTAAATGTTTGTGATGAGCGCCTATTTTCTGAGCCTCTATATTCTCCTTGTACAACCGTAATCCAACGACGATTGTATATATCACTGTAACGTACTCGTACGAGGTATTCGTATCGCGGATTGGCCTTCGACCAAGAATTGGGAGAAGTTAAATCTATTAAGATTATATTTTCGCGAGTTTCTTGCGCGGCTAAATTTGGGAACTCCATTGTTCCAAAAGGAAGATATGATGGTGCAGGAGTCCAGCCCGTGTTTGTCTCGCCGTCTTGCACGTAATCCATTTTAAATTCAATATCAAATGCAGGTGAATATCCGTAGTTCTTTAACCGGATGGTTACTTTATAATAATCTTCAGACTTATTCGTATTGTAACTCGTGTCCGCAGTTGTTTTTGTATCCATCCATTCGACTTTTATGTTTGGTGCTGCTTGTGCTTCAGTATCACGGGATTGTCTTTGCATTTCTTTCATTTGTTCCCTAGCTACATCTGCGGCATCTAGCGTGGCGTTTGTGGCGCGAACCATCTCTTTATATTGCGCTACAAGAAAAAAAACTCCAATCAAACCACCGATAATGGCAACCAACTCAAAAACATATTTAATTTTTTCGTGTGCCCTCATGTTGTCGCCGTCGGCTTCTTTCATGTTTTCATCATCTATTCCTGCCTTCACTCTGTCAATTCTCTCAATTTAAATCTTCAATGGATAGACAACCAATGTCCTCCCCCCTATGCCAAGCTCTCTATATGAACGCTGCACGCTATTTCATGCCAAGGGAAGATTATGAACCGCCAACGACGCATCTCGACAACCCCTTCATGCTGTTCGGGGTGTACTGCCTCAAGTGCAAATCGCGTAAACTCAAAGTTAGATCAGAGCATGACGACGATACGGGAGAAATCAAAGTTTACCTTTTCTGCTCATCCTGCTTGCGTAGTGAGCGTATGTCTATCTGTTGAAGTAGGTCGGTGATCAATTCAATTCTTAACTTTAGATGCTTTGATAAACAAGTAAGCAAAAAATCCACAGAAAACAGTTAAAACAATACAAGGAATCCAAGACCCACTGCTATTGGCAGTCCCCTCTGGCGATTTATCAAAAAACTCGGAGGTAATTAGTATAATCAAACTGAGAGCGGCAATCATTGCGAATATAATTGCTGAAAAGATTAAAACCAAACGCCGGATTCCAACTGCGAGGCGTCGTTTGGCAGCTTGAATTTCGGCTTTATGCTTAGCCATTAACTTCTCTCTAGCCTCCTGTGCTAACTGTGAAACACGGTGCTTGATGTAGATCGCCCTCGCTCGGTCAAGCTGGCCGTCAGCTTCCGAAAATGCTCTTGTCCATGCTCACGGCACCATCTTCTGTGCCTGAAGTTCTTGAGCTACTATGTCATAGAAAGCATTGTCATTCATGCCATACTACCCTTCATCCAAATGCTGAGTGATGGGCGTTTAAATGCAACATCAATATCAGGTACATCTTAAGCCATCCAGAGGTTAAATTTTCTGAATTTTTGACTGTACGCCTTATGTAGAGTGCGCCACGGCCCAGAGGAGCCGGAGGGGTTCGTCTCACCACAGTTTAAATTTTTTCCCAGCAATCCAGAGCAGAGTCAATCCAACCACGCCGCCGGAGGTGTCCACGATCACGTCGGAGACGAGGGCGGTGCGGCCGGGAACCCAGACTTGGTGGAGTTCGTCGGTGGTGGCGTAGAGGAAAAGGATCGCGAGGGCGAGGCTGGCTTCGTCCCAGCGCCAGGGGCGTCGGTCGTTTTTCCGAGGCTGGCGGATGGCGCGCCAGGCGAGCACGGCGAAGAAGGCGTATTCCGTCAGGTGACAGCATTTGCGGAAGAGATGATGATGGAACTGGCCGATGTGTTCCTCGGACATGTGCGGGAAGAGCCAGCGCATGAAGGGTTCGAAAAAGAGGGATGAGTGGTGCGCGGATTCCTTGTCGCTGGAGGCGGTGAAGATGATGCACATCCACACGAGCAGCGGCAGCCAGTAGAGCAGGAATTTTCGGACCTTGATAGACACGCGGCGGGATGAAAGCGGGAATTGCCTTATACGGCAATCAGTTTTTTAGGGGAGGCGGAGAAACACAGAGGCGCGGAGGATGCAGAGACCCGCAGAGATGTTTTAAAACCTTTGCGTTTCTCCGCGTCCTCCGCGTCTCTGTGTTTATCGGAGCTTTTGAGTTTATTCCCTGATCTTTTCTGCGGAGGTGCCTGCGCGGTCTTTAAAACCGGGGGAATTTTTGATGGTGAGGTTTTTGACGTCGTTCATCCGCAAGGAATCGCCGGTGGTGGATTTTTGCGTTTTGAAATTATCGAGGGTCACATCGTCGACGCCGGAGATGACCAGCGGCGTGCGGGCATCTTCCTTTTCAAAACCGAACTCGACATTTTTGAACGTGAGGCCTTTGCCATTGCGGATGTAGAAGGCGGAGGCGGGCCGCGGGCCGAGGCTGCGCGGGGAATAATCCTTGGGATTCGGCGGGACGAGGTTTTCGTAACGATTGGTCTCGCCGCCGAGGTAGGTGATCTTCACGTTCTCGAAGGTGATGTTCTCGAAGGGCGAATTCGTCCAGCCGGAGAGGACGCTGGGTTGCACGGGGCCCTGACGACCGGGCGCGCAATCGGTGATGGTGATGTCTTGCAGATGCACGTTGCGGATGGCACCGACCTTGGCACCGGGTTCGCCGGTGCGCAGGCGGTTCCAGGTGAGCATGTAGATGGGGCAGGCCGCGCCTTTGACGACGATGTTGCTGTAGTTCACGCCGTCGATGATGGCGCTGTCGCCGCTGGTGATGCCGATGCCGGCCTTCATGGCGCGGCCGATACGGATGTTCCAGAAGTTAATATTGCGAAAATCACCGGCGGTCTCGGAACCGAACTGCAGGCCGTTGCAGCCGGATTCGAAATAGCAATCCCAGACGTAGATGTTGGCGCTGTCGATGCGGCGGCCAAGCGCGTAATCGCTTTTCACGCCGATGGTGTCGTCGGCGCAACCGGTGAAATTGCAGTCGTGGACCTGGACATTGGAGCAGCCCATGAAGTCCACGGCATCGCGCGATTCCTTGATGACGACATGGTCAAACGTGATGGTGCGGCAATCGTTGAGCAGATAGACGAAGTGACCGCCCTTATCGTGCGTGACATCCTTGAAGGAAAGATTCTTGCCCATGACGATGGTCACGAGCTTGTCGCCGCCACCATTCTTGGGATCGCCGTGGCCGATGGAACCGCCGTTGATCTTGCCGCCCTCGATGGCGAAGTTTTCGATGTGTTCACCCCACATGAGCGAGTCATGAAAATGGCTGTGACCATAGTCCTGATATTTGTCGAACTGCGGATTGGGCTCGGCGGGTTCGAAAAATTCCTTGGCACCGCCAAAGATGACGGCGTCCTTGTCCAGCAGCAGGCGGATGTTGCTTTTGAGGTGGATGGAGCCGGCGGCGTATTTGCCGGCGGGAAATTTCACGGTGCCGCCACCCTCGGCGTTGCATTTCTCGATGGCTTGGTTGATGGCGGGGGTGTCATTGGCGATGCCATCACCGAGCGCGCCAAAATCTTTCACGTCGAACGTCTTTGCGGGAAAGGTGGGGATGGGAAAATTCGGCGGCGTGAATGGATTCGGCGCGGCGCAGAGGGGCAGGGCAGCAAGACCGAGAAAGATGGAGAGTGCAAATTGTTTCATAGAATCGAGATTTTTATTTGCCCGACCGGATGACGCGCACGCGGTGGGCTTCGCTATCGCCGATGAACAAGGAGCCGTCGGCATCCACAAAAACTCCGTGCGGGCGGTTGAGCAAGCACTTGAGCGGGTCGCTGTCACGACCATCGCCGCGCGTACCGTTGCCGGCGATGAGTTGGATGGTGCCGTGTTTCACATCGATCATGCGGATGGTTTGGTTCTCGGTATCGGCGAGATAGACATTGCCGTTGGGCGCGACCGCAATGCCTTTCGGGCCATTCATGGTGGCGGCTTTGGCCGGGCCACCGTCGCCGGTGAAACCTTTTGCGCCGGTGCCAGCGATGCGATGGACGGTGCCCTTGTTGAGATCCAGTTTCAAAATCATGTTACCTTCGCGCAGAGCGAGCCAGAGATTGCCGCTCTGGTCAAAATCCAGCGCGCGCGGTCCGCTCAATGGCGCAGTGGCGAAGGGTGCACCGTCGGGCGTGGCTTTTCTTTCGCCGGTCCCGGCAAAGGTGGAGATGACGCCCGTGGTCATATCCACCTTGCGGAGGCGATGATTTTTGACGTCGCAGATGTACAGATTACCAGCCAGGTCGAAACCGATGCTGTGCGGTTCGTTGAGTTGCGCCTGGGTGGCCGGGCCGCCGTCGCCGGAAAACCCGGCGGTACCATTGCCCGCGATGGTGCCAATGAGGCCGGTTTTGACATCAAGCTTGCGGACGCAATGGCTGAGACGTTCCACCCAGAAGACATTTCCGGCGCGGTCGAAACGGACTTCGTAAGGCTCATGCAGTTTGGCCGCCGTCGCGGGACCGCCATCGCCAGACCAACCGGGTTCGCCAGTCCCGGCGATGGTGGTGATCCTGCCGTCGGGCGAAACCTTGCGGACGCGCTGATTGGAAGTATCGCAAATGTAGAGCGAACCATCCGGGCTGCGGGCGATGCCGGCCGGGAAATTGAGCTGGGCGGCGGTGGCAGAACCATTGTCGCCGGAAAAACCTTTGGCCCCTGTGCCGGCAAAGTCACTGATGGCGGCGCTGGACGGGGTGGCCAGCAGCCTGGCACACAGGAGCAGGGCGAGGGTGGATGATTTCATATAGGTCATGGCGATGGCGGTTATTCTGCCGGAAATCCCAGATGGGGGTTATCCAGCTTTTCGTTCTAGATGGTACAGGGCTGACAAGGGAATGGACGAAGTAATGTACGGGCGGATTACAACATTTGGAGGTTTGACACGGAGCTTGTTTCCGTGAATCGTGCGCGCATGCACCCGAAAACATTATTGCTGTCAGCCGTGCTGGCGTTGTGTGTCGTGACAAATCTTCCGGCGGCGGAAACCTCACGCGGCTGGTTGCTGGTGGCAAACAAGGGCGACCATACCCTGTCCATCGTGGATCCGGTGGCGGGCGATACCGTCGCCGTGGTGCCGGAGGATGGCGTGACGGGGCATGAGGTGGTGGCGTCGCCGGATGGCACGCGTGCCTTTGTGCCAATCTACGGCAACGCGGGCGTCGGCCGCGCCGGGACGGATGGCAGTTTGCTACGCGTGATCGATATGGCAAAACATGAGGTGATCGGCACGGTGGATTTTGGGAAGGGCGTGCGTCCACATTGCGCGGTGATGGGGCCGAAGAACGGTTTGCTGTACGTGACGACGGAAATCTCCAATTCCATCACGGTGATCGACCCGGCCACGTTGAAAATTGTCGGCACGATTCCCACCGGGCAAACGGAGTCGCACATGCTAGCGATCACGCGCGATGGCCGGCGCGGCTACACGGCCAACGTGGGGCCGGGAACGGTTTCGGTGCTGGACTTGGAAGCAAGCAAGGTCATCACGATCATTCCGGTGGCGAAAAACACGCAGCGCATTTCACTCTCGGTGGACGACCGCCGGGTATATACCGCTGACCAAACGAAGCCGCAACTCATCGTGGTGGACACGGCGACGAACGGAGTCGCCGCGCGCGTGGACATGCCGAGCACCGGCTACGGCACGGCGCCGACGCCGGACGGACGCTGGCTGCTGGTGGCGTTGAACAAAATCAACCAGGTTGCGGTGATCGACCTCGCGACATTGACGGTGGCGAAGACGTTGGACGTGCCGAAATCGCCTCAGGAAATCGTGGTGCAGCCGGACGGAGCATTCGCGTATGTCTCGTGCGATGCAAGCAAGCAGGTGGCGGTGATCGACACGAAGGAATGGAAGGTGGCGAAGCTGCTAAACACCGGGCCGGGCACGGACGGATTAGCTTGGGCCGTACGGAAATAATTTCTCCCCTGCGTAAATTTTTTTCTCCGCGACGAAACCAAAACGGTTTCGTCTTGTTTCATCTAAGAGCATTGACAGAAATGATGGAGCACGGCGGAGCGAGGATTTTTGACTTTTTGACGAGGCTTTGGCGAAGGAGCAGGTTTGAGAACCCTGTGACCGAGCCGAAACGAAGTCAAAAAGACCGCTTTTCTCACGTCAGTACCCGCTGTGTTGCAGCATTTATGGAAATGCTCTAGAACGGTTTGCGGTCGGCAATCCGTGAACGATAGGCAGTCATCATATAACCCGCCGCCGCATGGTTCACGCCGTTCGTAGTGAAAGCACATAACCATGAAAGCGAAGAAATCCGTCCACGGGGCGGGGTTCACGCTGGTGGAAATCATGATCGTCGTGGCCATCATCGGCCTCCTGGCGGCGATCGCGATTCCCAACTTTGTGAACGCCCGTCAGAACGCCCAGGCGCGGGCCTGCATCAATAACCTCCGCCAGATCGATGCGGCAGCGAACCAGTTCGCACTGGAACGCGGGAAGGTGACCGGTACCGGCATCACCTTCCCGGATGATCTGACGCCATACATCAAGCTGAACTCGGGGAACAAGCTGCCGCCATGTCCCGCCGGGGGCACTTACAGCGACGCCAAGATCGGTGACCAGCCGCAGTGTTCGCTGGGGAATAACGTCTCACCGCCGCACGTCCTGCCTTAGAGCACGGACAAAATGCCCTGATCGCACCTCCTCCATCACTGGATGGTGGCGCGGTAGAAACGGGAGGCACGCACGCCGCTATTGGTATCGTTGAGCGTTGCGTTGCCGGAAGCATCGGCCGGATTGGTGGCGATGGGCTGCCAATTCGGCGCGAAAAGATTCGTCGTCGCCTGCCAGACATAGCGCGCGGCGGGGATGCCGGAAAATTTTAACTGCAACTTGTTTCCATTGGTGACGACCGGGTTCAACGCCGGAATCCGCACACTGTTGGAAACGACATTGCCGTATGGGATCAGCCACCATTTCTGGCTGGTGTTGCCGTTGGAATTGGTCTGGACCAATTGGACATTTTGCGAACTGCTGGCGGTGAGGACATCAAGGACCCGGCCGCTCAGGCGGTTCGTGAGCGTGTAACTGCCGTCGCTATTTTGGCCGGGCATCCAGTCAGCACTGCCGTTCGTTTGATAGGCGGATTGCACGATGAGCACGCCATTGGCCGTGGAGGAATTTGACACGGCGAGGGCGGAGCAACTATTGACGTTCATCACGCGATAATAGCCGCTGTCCGTCGGCGCGAGATACCAGAGCGAATTGGCGCTGCCCACAAAATTGGACTGCACGATGGACGCATTATTCGTCAGGGAAAAACCGCGCACGTTGGCGGCGAGCCCGCTGCGGCCATTTTTCATTTCGTAGAAGCCGGAAAAAACGGCGCTCGTCTGGTTGGTCCAAATGAGGATGTTGGTGACGTTGTTCTCCATCTTGAGGGTCGGCACGTGGCTTTGTTCGTAAACGCCATCCTTGAAATAGAAATCGTGCGCGCCGTTGTCCTGCTGCTGCCAGACTTCAGTGCCATCGATCCAGACGGTGATGATACCGGCGTTCAGATTATGGTCGCAGTTCACAGTGAACCATTTGCCGGAGAGATTCGTGGCGAGCGTGGTGCCGCTGTAATCATGCACCGAGCCGTTGTTGCTGCTGAACCAGAACAGCATGAAGGTGGTGGAACCGAAGTCGCCGGATTGCGCATCGCCAGTGTGTATCTGAAAGAGGCAGACGCTGGAAGAATTGGTATCGGTCTTCATCGTCGCCTGATAATGGATGATGCCGTTGGTGTAATCAGGATCGAACCGTTGCTCGGAACGCGGCAGGGTGGTGTTGCCGGTGGAAAACGCGCCGTCGTTGCTGTAAATCAGCATGTGATAGTAGCCGTTGGTCAGATAATAGCGTTCACTCTGCGGGGCATTGGTGGGAGTCTGCACATGGAACTTCATCGGCTTGGCTACCCAGCCGACGCCGCCGATTTGCGCAGACACCGTCGCCGGAAAAAGAGAGCAGCCGACCGCCAGCAAAATCAGGCTGAAAATTTTTGCAAACATGCTGTCTAGTTACTCGGGAACAGGTTGCAAGATGCCATATTCAACCCGCTGGAGAAATAGAACAAACGATTGAGGAGGGGCAGGCGAATGGAGTTTGCGCTTTGAACTGGGGCGGTTGCCGCATATATATTGCGCGTGCCGCCGTCCGAAAACAACGTCATCAACGCCGCCACGCGCGTGTGCGCGGTGTTCGGTTCGCCCATCCGGCATTCCGCCTCGCCGGCGATGCACAATGCCGCCTTCGCGGCGTTGGGCCTAAACTGGCGCTATGTGGCGTGCGAGGTGGACCCGAAAAATCTCCGCGCAGCCATCGTGGGCGCGAAGGCGATGAACTTCGCCGGCATCAACCTGACCGTGCCGCACAAGCTGCTGGCGGTGGACATGGTGGATGCGCTGGACGCCTCGGCCAAAAAGTGGGGTGCGGTGAACACCATTTTGTTCAACGAAAAAGGCGCGACCGGTTTCAACACGGACGCGGATGCGATCGTCACTTCATTGCGGGAAGACCTAAAGGTGGAACTCCGTGGAGCGAAGGTTTTGCTGTTGGGCGCGGGTGGGGCAGGGCGCACGGCGGCGTTGAAGCTGGCGGCGGAAAACGTGGCTGAGCTTTTCCTGGTGAACCGCACGCAGAGCAAGGCGGAGGAGATCGCGGGCGAAATCAAAAAACAATTTCCGGGCGTGAAGGTGGCGGTGGGATATCCGCCAACGGATGTGGATCTGATCTTGAATGCGACTTCGCTGGGTTTGAAAGCAGAGGACACCTCGCCGCTGGACGAAAAACAATTTTCACTCAAGCACGCGCGCGCGGTTTACGACATGATTTATCGTCCAGCCGAGACGCCGCTGCTGGCCTCCGCCAAGAAAGCCGGCTGCCGGACGGCGAATGGCCTGGGCATGCTGCTGCACCAGGGCGCGAAGGCATTTGAGATCTGGACCGGCAAAACCGCACCCTTGGACGTGATGCGCCGGGCACTGGAAGAAAACGTCTATGGCGGGGTGAAATCATGAGCGCCATCGCTGACAATATCTTTAATGCGAACAACTGGGCGGCGGTGCCGTTCCATTTCTGGTCGCTGGTGTTTTTTGCGTTCGGCTCCATCGTGGGCAGTTTTCTAAACGTATGCATCTACCGGATGCCGCTGGATTTGAGCGTGGTTTCACCGCCGTCGCACTGCCCGAAGTGCAAATACTCGATTCCGTTTTACCTGAACGTCCCGCTGGTGACCTGGCTTTCGCTGGGTGGACGTTGCAAGAATTGCGGCCTGCCGATCTCGCCGCGTTATTTCGCGGTGGAGTTGCTGACGGGGTTGATGTTTCTGGCGTGCTGGCTGGCGTTCGGGGCGCAGCATCCGTGGCATGCGCTGGTCTACAGCCTCTTTCTCGCGGGCTTGATCACAGCGACCTTCATTGACTTTGAACATTTCATCATCCCGGATGAGATCACGCTGGGCGGTGCCGTGGTGGGTTTCTTTATTTCCATCTTCGTACCGTCATTGCACCAGGTCGAACATCGCAGCGAGGGCGCGGTGATGAGCCTGTTCGGCATCGCGGCGGGTGCGGGCATCGTTTATGCCGTGCTGCGGATTGGGAAACTGCTGTTCGGCCGGCAGCGCATCAAAGTGACGCCGGGATCGAAGGTCATTTTCTCTGACACTGCCGTGTGCCTGGAGGGGAAAGAGATTCCCTACGACGAAATTTTTTATCGCGAGAGCGACACGATTGTTATGGAAGGGCGCGAGATCGAACTGGTCGATCGCGGCTACAAAGCGGCCACCGTGCGGCTGTCACTGGGGATGTTGCAGATCGGGGACGAGAAAATGGATCCCGAACCCGTGGCGCACCTGGAGGCGCAGTGCGATGAGATCACCCTGCCGCGCGAGGCGATGGGACTGGGCGACGTGAAATTTATGGCGGCCATCGGGGCTTTCATCGGCTGGCAGGGCGCAATCTTTTCGTTGATGGCGAGTTCGGTCATCGGCGCGGCGGCGGGGGTGGTTTTGATCTTGGGTGGTCGCCGCGAATGGTCTTCCCGGATGCCGTACGGGCCATATATCGCGCTGGCGGCGGTGATCTGGGTTTTCGGTGGCGACAAGATCTGGCAGGCGATCTTTCACCCGGTAATTCGCTGAAGGCGAAGGGTGGCAGTCCGGCCAAAATTCAGCATTGCGGCAGCGGATTCTTCTGATAAACTGACTTTCCGTTTTTACGGGAAAACTTAAACCATAATAATTTATGTCACAGCATCGCAGCCTGCGCGCGGCGTCCACCCTCGGTGGCAAGCGCAACGTCCTCAAGCGTTTTGAACGCACGGAACTCCTCAAGAAGCGCGGTCAGCGCAAAGACGGCGACCGGATCACCGGTCTCCGCAAGACCAAGCCGGAAGCCTGAGCCTATTTACGATTTGCGATCTACGATTTACGATCGGGCTGGTTCAAAGCGGCCGTTAAAATCGTAAATCGTCCATCGGCAATCGTAAATCATCGTGGTCCGCCTCCAGAAATTTCTCGCCGACGCCGGTGTGGCTTCACGCCGGGCCGGCGAGCAGTTCATTCTGGCCGGACGCGTGGCGGTGAACGGCGAGATCGTCCGGCTGCTGGGCTCGAAGGTGGACCCGGCGCATGACTCGGTGACTGTGGATGGGCAGGTGGTGCGGGTGAAAAAGAAGATTTACGTGGCGCTCCACAAGCCGGTCGGCTGTGTCTGTTCCCGCAACGACGAGCTGCACCGGCCGACCATCTACCAGTTGCTGCCCGGGGAGTGGACCAACGTCAATTCCGTGGGCCGGCTGGACTTCAAAAGCGAAGGATTGATTTTTGTCACAAATGATGGAGAATTCGCCTTGCGACTGACCCATCCGCGTTACGGCATCCGCAAGAAGTATGTGACGACGGTCGAGGGCCAGGTGTTGCCGGAGACGTTGCGGAAGTTCACGCAGGGTATTTTTGCCGGCGGGGAGAAGTTGAAAGCGTTGTCGGCGCGCCTGATCTCCAGCAGCCAGAAGAAGAGTGTGGTGGAGCTGGAGCTGGGCGAAGGCAAGAACCGCGAGGTGCGGCGGCTGTTCGAGTCGCAGAACATAACGGTGACGAAATTGCAGCGGACGCAGATCGGAAAAATCAAGCTGGGGGAATTGAAACCTGGCAAATGGCGGACATTGACGCCGGCGGAAATTAAAACTTTGATCTCGGATTTATGAAACTGAATTGCTGTTTGATGTTGGGCGTGATGGTTGCCGTTGGCGCGACCGCGCAGAACTCCACCAACTCCCTGCCGTCCATCCCGCCGCCGGCCACCGGTTCGCCGATGGTCGCGCCCGCGCCCACGTTGGCGGCACCGGTGGAAGTGAAAACGCCCGCGCCGGCCAAAAAGGCCGTCGTGAAAAAGAAGAAGGCCGTCGCCAAGCCCGCCACCGCCAAGCCGGCCGCACCGAAGAAGCCCGCGCTCACCGAGACGTCCGCGCCAATGATTGCCGGTCCGGCGGAAGTTGCCGTCAACAATGTCAATGTCCGTGGCCAGGCTGGCTTGAAGGGTGAAGTCATCACGCATCTCCAAAAAGGTGACACCGTCACCGTCCTGAGCCAGATCACGCTGGACAAGCACAAGGCCGATGAGCCTGCGCAGTGGGCGAAGATCGCGTTGCCCACGAATGTCGCCGTCTGGGTGAATTCCAAGTTTGTTGATACCACTGCCAAGACCGTCACGCCGAAGAAGCTGAACCTCCGCGCCGGCCCGGGTGAAAATTACAGCGTGCTGGGTGTGGTTGAAAAGGGCACGACGATCACGGAATCCGGCGCAAAAGGTGACTGGACCAAGATCGAGGCCCCGGCGAACTCCTATGCGTTCATCGCCGCGATGTATCTGAAACAGGAAGCGTCCGGCAACTTGGCGGTGAATCCTCCTCCGTCCACCGAAACGCCGGCTCCGACACCGATGACCGTGGCCGAAGCCCAGCCGATCGTCACCACTCCGCCGCCCGCGCCAGAACTCATCCCGCAGCCGGTGCCGAACCCGTCGATCATCATCCAGACGAACATTATCGTCGTGACGGATACGAATGAGCCGCCGCCCCCGCCGCGCGTCGTCACGCATGAAGGCACGGTTCGCAGCTCGGTGAGCATCGTGGCCCCGACCTACTTTGAATTGTATGAACCGGCGAACGGCAAGGCCATCAACTATCTGTACAGCACCACGACGAACCTCAACCTGGCGCGTTACAACGGCCTGCACATCAGCGTGACGGGCGAAGAAGGCTTGGATGCGCGCTGGAAAGACACGCCGGTATTGACCGTGCAGAAAATCTACGTTCTCTCGACGAATGGCACTGCGTCCACCCTGCCGGCCCCGGCCCCGGCCAAACCGTCGAAGCCGTGGTATCATTTAGGGAAATGACCAATCTTATCGATGGCCGCGCCATCGCCGCGCAAATCCAGGGTGAACTGGCGGCCCGGGTGGCGGATCTGAAACGGCGTGGCGTCGTTCCCGGTCTTGCCTTCGTTCGTGTGGGTGAAGACCCTGCGTCCAAGGTGTATGTCGGTCGCAAGGAAAAAGCCTGCGCCGAACGGGGCATCGTTTCTGAAACGCATGTTCTCCCGGCGGAAACTTCCGAAACTGAATTGCTGGCGCTTATCGCGAAGCTGAATTCCACGCCCCACCTGCATGGCATCCTGGTGCAGGCACCGTTACCGAAGCAGATCCGCGAGTCGGTCGTTTTCTCCACCGTGTTGCCCTCGAAGGATGTGGATGGTTTTCATCCCGTGAACGTCGGCAAGCTCATGCTGGGGGATGATTCCGGTTTCCGGCCCTGCACACCGGCGGGCGTCATGGAGTTGCTCATTCGCTCCGGTGTCAAAACCGAGGGCGCGGAAGTCGTCGTGTTGGGCCGCGGTAATATCGTCGGAAAACCGATGACCGCGATGCTTTGCCAGAAGGGCAAGGGCGCGAACAGCACGGTCACCCTCTGTCATTCCGCCACGCGTGATATCAAGGCGCATTGCCTGCGGGCGGACATCATCGTCGCGGCGATGGGCGTCGCGGAATTTCTCAAGGCAGACATGGTGAAGCCCGGCGCGGTCATTATGGACGTGGGCGTCAACCGCGTGCCGGATGCGACTTCAAAAACTGGCACGAAGCTCGTCGGCGACGTGGATTTCAAGAACGTCCAGCCCATCGCCGGCAAGATCACGCCGAATCCGGGTGGCGTCGGCCCGATGACCATCGCGATGCTGTTGCAGAACACCGTGCGCGCCGCCGAGCTGGCCACACGTTAATTTTTCATCAACTAAAAACTCCCCACTCTCAACTGATTTATGAATGCCACCCGTATCCTCCCCGATCTCCAATGCTCCCTGGTCTGCGAAGAAGTCCGCCAGGAAGCGAACGGAAACCTTTTCATCATCGGCGTCGTGAATGTCCTGCGCGTGCCGCAACTGCCCATCGTGGCCGGCCGCATCTGTGTCTTCAACCGCTGGACTGCGGGTATCGGCCAGTTCAATGAAAGCACGCGGCTCATCGCCCCCGACCAGACCACGGTTATCAGCAAGGGCGAGATGAAATTTGAACTGCGTGACCCGTCGCACTCGGCCATCGGCGTGCTGGTGTTCGGCAATGTGAAGTTTGAGACCGCCGGCACCTATTATGTGGAGGTCATGGTGGAAGACGTGATGAAGCTGCGCTATCCGCTCATCGTGGCGCATGTGCCCATGCCCAACCAGCCGTCCACGACCACGCCGGCGCCGAAAGCCTGAACCGTTTTTCCGGCAAGCCCCTCATCCGCCAACGGGTGAGGGGTTTGCTTTTATCTGTGTTTCATCTGAGCTTGTCTGCGGCTAGACTTTTGGTGTGAGTGTCATCACCGAATCGAGATTTGCCTGGGAACCGGTCACGCCGCGTGGCGTGGCGGCGTTCGCGCGCGCCTCGCTCGAACGATTGATTGTGGTCCAGTCCATCCTGGCATTCATCGCCACGATGGCGGTGGTATGGCTGCTCTCCAGCGGATTTTTCCCGACGATTGCCGCCGCCACCCGCAATCTGCCGGCCAAGGGCGATATCATCCGTGGCAAATTGTTTTGGAATGACGAATCTCCCAAAACCCTGGCGGAAGGGCATTTTCTGTCCTTCAGCGTGGACACCAAGCATACCCGGCAACTGCGGTTACCAGCGCAATTTCAATTTGAATTTGGCGATGATTCGCTGGTCATCATCTCGCTGCTGGGGGTGATGGAACTGCCATATCCCAATGACCAGTCGTTTTATTTCAACCGTACGGATCTGCAACCGGCGTGGGGCGCGTGGTCGCCGAACTTGCTGGGGCTGGCGGCCATCGGCACATTTTTTGGTCTGCTGCTGACCTGGGCGTTGCTGGCGACGTTATATTTTTTACCGGTCTGGTTGGTGGCGTTCTATACGGATCGGGACCTGAACTTCCGCGCGAGTTGGAAACTGGCGGGGGCGGCACTGATGCCGGGGGCGTTGTTATTGACGCTCGGCATCGTGCTATACGGCTTCGGGGTGTTCGATTTGGTACAACTTGGGTTCGCCTTCACCATGCACTTCATCATCGGGTGGATTTATCTGCTGATCAGCCCGTTGTTTCTCAACCGGGCATTGCCGGGCGAGAAACAAAATCCGTTTGGCGGATAGCCGGAGTCCGGTGCCACCAAAAATTGACACCGCCCGCTGGCGTCTCTAGCCTTGGGCGATGTCAAAACTGCCGTTTGAACTGATGCTGGCGCTGCGTTATCTGCGGCCCAAACGGACGTTCGTTTCCATCATCACCCTGATTTCCATCGTGGGCGTGGCGCTGGGCGTGGCGGTGCTCATCATCGTCATCAGCGTGATGAGCGGGTTTGACCAGGACCTGCGCGGGAAAATCCTCGGGTATAAATCGCACCTGACCATCAACCAGTGGGATCCCGTCAGCCAGACGACTTCACCGTTGAAAAATTACGCGGCGGTGGCGGAGACGATCGCCAAAAATAAAAATGTGAAAGGCGTTGCGCCGTTCGTCATGGGGCCCGTGTTGGTGGAGACGCAGGGTGACACCAACCGGGCGGGGTTGCAGGATGCGCCGATCTTGCGCGGGGTTGATCCTTTGACCGAGGGCAAGGTGAGCGAACTGACGAACCGCGTGGTCTTTGGTGATTTCGATGTCAGCGGGCATGGCATGGTGGTCGGAGCGGATTTTGCCCGGAACATGAACCTGCGCCTCGGCGACCATTTGGCGATCTATTCTGCACACGAGCTTAAGAAGATGAAGGCGGCCTACGATCGCAATGAGCATGAGGCGATCGCGCCTTCAGATTTCGAGCTGCGCGGCATCTTCAGCATGGGCTATTACGAGTTCGATGCCCACGTGATCGTCACCTCGCTGGCCAATGCGCAAGAACTTTACGACCTCAACGATGACGTTCATGGTGCGCTCGTGATGTTGAATGATCCCTATCAGGCGCCGATGGTGAAGGAGGAGTTGGAAAAATCGCTCGGCGATAATTTCTATGTCCAGACATGGATGGAACAGAGCTCGGACCTGTTGAGCGCGATCGAGGTGGAGAAAAACGTGATGTTCTATCTGTTGTTCTTCATCGTGCTGGTGGCCGCGCTGTGCATCCTGAGTGCACAGATCACTTTCGTCATCCAGAAGACGCGCGAGATCGGGATGTTAAAGGCGCTGGGGGCGACTAAGCTGCAGATCTCGGGAATCTTCCTGTTTCAGAGCGCCATCATCGGCGTCATCGGGGTCAGCTCTGGCTTTGCGCTGGGCATGCTGGCGATCATCTATCGGAATAATTTTCTGTTTTTCCTCCGCCGCACGACCGGCCTGGAGATTTTCCCGCAGAAAATTTACGGCTTTCCCCAATTGCCCGCGCTTGTGATGCCGAATGATGTGGCCATCATCTGCATCAGTTCATTCATCATCTGTATCTTGGGCGGTCTGCTCCCGGCATGGCGCGCCGGCCGGTTGAAACCTGTGGAGGCGCTGCGTTATGAGTGATTTGCTGCTATCGGCCCACGGGCTTACTAAAACCTACGTCATGGGCGCCCGCTCGCTGGAGGTTTTGAAGGGCGTGGATGTCGACATCAAGCGCGGCGATTTCGTGGCCTTGCGCGGTGCATCCGGCACCGGGAAAAGCACACTGCTGCACCTCATCGGCGGGTTGGATACGCCGAACGCGGGGGAGATCGTCTTTCGCGGGCAGAAGTTGTCCGGATTTTCCGAAGGCAAGCTGACGCATTTTCGCAACCGCAGTGTCGGCTTTGTTTTTCAAGCCTATCATCTGTTGCCGGAATTGACGGCGCTGGAAAATGTTTGCCTGACCGCGCGCATCGCCCGCACCTCTGCTGGTGACGCAGAGAAACGGGCTTTGGAACTGCTCGGCCGTGTGGGCCTGGCCGGGCGCACCGATCACAAGCCGGCGGAGCTCTCCGGCGGTGAACAGCAGCGCGTGGCCATCGCCCGCGCGCTCATCAACGAACCGGAACTGTTGCTTGCCGACGAGCCGACGGGCAACCTGGATTCCAAAACCGGCCTGGAGATCATCGAATTGCTCAAGGGGTTGCGCACGGAAAAAAATATGACTTTGGTCATCGCCACGCATGATGAGAAGGTCGCCGCGCATGCGGAACGGGTGATCCAATTGGTGGACGGATTGGTTGCCAATACCGCGTCCACACCGGCCTGATCAAAATCAAGGACGCATGATGAGCCGTGAATACTGGGAACAGCGTTATCAGACCAAGGACATGCCTTGGGAGAAAGGCGAACCTTCGCCCGGCTTGGTGGATTTTCTGGCGGCGAATCCCGGCTTGAAGCGTGGAACGGTCTGCGTTCCCGGGTGTGGCTCGGGAAATGACGCGCTGGAATTTGCGCGGGCGGGCTTCGAGGTGTTTGGTTTTGACCTCGCGCCCAGCGCCATCAGGCTTGCGTCGGAAAAAGCCGCCGCCGCCGGACTCAAGGCAAGTTTCCAATTGGCTGATTTCTTGAAGGATGAACCGGCGCAGAAATTTGACTGGGTGGTGGAACATACGCTGTTCTGCGCCATTCAACCTGAGGAGCGCGATGATTATGTCCGGGCTGTGCTGCGCTGGTTGAAGCCGGGAGGATATTACCTGGCGGTGAATTACATGGAGTGCGGCCCCGGTGGGCCGCCGTTTCCAAGCACGCGCGCCGAACTGGTGGAACGATTTTCTCCGCATTTTGAATTGCGGTCGGATTGGTTGCCGCGTTCCTATCCCAATCGCGAAAACCGGGAACGGATGTTCTGGTGGTCATTGCGGACAACCACGGTTGCTTAACGCCGTTGACAGGGTATTATTTTACCATGCTTGAGGATCGTGACTACATGCGCGAGCCGAACTACCGCTCCGGTATGTCGGTGACGAGGGTCATGATCATCATCTTGGTCGCGGTCTTTGCGCTCCAGTGCATCAATGATGTCTATATCCACAGCGGCGCTGAAAGCTGGCTGGCCTTGACGTACGAGGGTTTCGGTCGCGGCTGGGCCTGGCAACTGCTCACGTTCCAATTGTTGCATCATAACCTGGCGCATATCTTCATGAACCTCATCACCTTTTGGTGGGCGGGGGAGTTTGTGGAAGGGGTGCTGGGTAAAAAGCGGTTCCTGATCGCGTTGTTCGGCTGCGGCCTCGTGGGTGGATTGTTGCAGGGATCATTGATGCTGATGTTTCCGGAACATTACGGTTATATGACCGTGGGTGCTTCGGCCGGGGTGGCCGGATTGGTGGCCATTTTTGGGTTGCTGCAACGGGACCAGGAAATCCGGCTCAATCTGATCCTGCCGATCCGCGCGATCTGGCTGGTGTGGATTTTGGGCGGCATCTCGCTTTTTTTCACGCTGGTGCCGACGCCGCGTGAAATGGCGGTGGCCCATGCCGCGCATCTTGGGGGTATTCTCGCGGGCCTCGCCTGGGTGAAACTGGGCTGGCACCATGATTTTAATCAACTGCCCTGGGAAGGCTGGGTGGAACGCCTGAAAAGCCGCCGTCCACCCTCTGAAATCAGGCCGGGCAGCCGGGCATCGGTCGCCCGGCGACCTGAACGGGCCGCCACTGTTTTGGATTCCGGCGAGCTTTCGAGTGATGAAGTGGATGTGATCCTCGACAAGATCAACGCACAGGGCATGAAAAGCCTGACGGCGCACGAACGGGAAATCCTCGAATCAGCCCGCAAGAAGATGACCAAATCATGAGTGAAGCCCGCCGGTCTCGCGCCATCGGGATGCTCATCCTGGCCACGCCCTGCTGGGCGCTGAGTTTCCCTGTGATGAAAGCGCTCGCGTTGGAGCAGCACCGGTTGCTGCCTGATGCGGGAAGCTGGTTTTTCACTGCGCTGGGCGTGGTGATCCGTTTTGGCGTGGCGGGGCTGCTACTGCTGCCGTTGCTGCTGCGCGCGCGGGAAAAGATTTCCTGGCGTGAACTGGAGCAGGGGATTGCCCTCGCCGCCTTTGGCGGGGCGGGCATCATTTTTCAGATGGACGGGCTGACATACACGGCGGCGTCCACTTCGGCCTTTCTCACGCAGGGTTACACAGTGTTTATTCCCCTGTGGGTGATGCTGACCACACGACGCTGGCCGTCGCTGAAAGTTGTCATCTGCGTGGCGCTGGTGCTGGCAGGCGTGGCGGTGCTGGCTGATCTGGATTTTCACGCGCTGAAACTCGGGCGCGGAGAACTTGAGACCCTTATCGCCTCGCTGCTGTTCACGGGGCAGATTCTGGTGTTGGAGCAGCCGCGCTATGCGCAGAGCCGGCCGCTGCAATTTTCCATCGCCATGTTTTTTGCGATGGCATTGTTCAGTGCGCCGCTGGTCTGGGCCACGGCGCCAAGTGCGGCGGCGTGTCTTCAGGCATATGCCTCACCAGCGGCGATAGGTTTCATGGCCGTGCTCGTCACCATTTGCACACTGGCTGGCTATATGCTGATGAACCACTGGCAGAAGCGCGTGACCGCCACCGAGGCGGGACTGATTTATTGTATCGAACCGGTGTGCGCGAGCGTATTGGCGCTGTTCCTGCCCGCGTGGTTTTCGGTTTGGGCGGGGATCAATTACCCGAATGAACATCTGACCTCAAAGTTGCTCATCGGCGGGGCGCTGGTGACGGCGGCGAATGTGCTGTTGCAGTCGCCGTGGCTGGAAAAGAAGCCTGTCGTGGTTAAGTGACATCCGGGCGGACGCACTTCCGCCTTTTTTATTCCCCCATTTTCAGTTTTAATCTGGCAATGATTACGCGTTACTCGCGCCCCGAAATGCGGGCCATCTGGACGGACGAAAACAAATTGAAGATCTGGCTGCAGATCGAACTGCTGGCCAGCGAAGCGCTGGTGAAGGAGAAGATCGTGCCGGCCAAAGATTTTGCGAAGATCAAGGCCGGTTGCGACAAGTGGTTCGCCGATCTTCCCGGCCTCGTCGCCCGCCAGCGGGAACTGGAAAAGGTTCTCAACCACGACGTCATCGGATTCACCACTGCCGTGGCCGAGGCCATCAATGACAATGCCAGCCGCTGGTTTCATTTCGGCCTGACGAGCAGCGATGTGGGCGATACCTGCTACGCCGTGCAGATGCAGCAAAGCGCGGACATCCTCATCGCGGATGTGAAGGCGGTGCTGCCGGTCATCGCCCGGCGCGCGAAGGAACATAAATTCACGCCGTGCATGGGCCGCAGCCACGGTATTCATGGCGAGCCGACGACGTTTGGTCTGAAGCTGGCATTGATGCATGATGAATTCACCCGCGCCCTTCGTCGGTTGGAAGCGGTGCGTGACGTGGTCTCGGTTGGCAAGATTTCCGGTGCCGTTGGCACGAGCGCGCATCTTTCGCCACGCGTCGAGGCGTTCGTCTGCAAGAAGCTGGGCATCCAGCCCGCGCCCATCGCCACGCAGGTGGTGCAGCGCGACATCCATGCGGAATTTCAACTGGCGATGGCACTGGTCGGCGCGAGCATCGAACGTTGGGCGGTGGAGTTCCGCCATCTGCAGCGCACGGAAGTCCTCGAAGCCGAGGAACCCTTCACCAAGGGCCAGAAAGGCAGCAGCGCCATGCCGCACAAGCGCAATCCCATCACCTGGGAACGCCTCACTGGTCTGGCCCGTGTGCTGCGCGGCAATGCGATGGCCTCGCTGGAAAACGTTGCGCTCTGGCATGAGCGCGACATCAGCCATAGCAGCGTGGAGCGCATCATCTTTCCCGATTCCTGCACGTTGCTGGATTATATGTTCGGTCTGCTGACGCGGCTCATGGATGGCATCGTGGTCTATCCCGCGAACATGAAAAAGAACCTCGGTCTTTCGCTGGGCATGTGGAACAGCCAGACGATACTGCTCGCGCTCATCAAAAAAGGCCTCACCCGCGAAGCCGCCTACAAACATTGCCAGGACGCCGCTATGAAAACGTGGGAAGTCAAACACGCCGGACGTGACGATGCGGACTTCGTGGAACAGCTCAAAGCCGATCCGGAAGTGGCGAAACATTTCAAGAAGGGTGAATTGGAAGCGCTCTGCTCGCTCGATTTCCATTTCAAGGAAGTGAACAACCGGTTCAAGAAGCTGGGGCTGTGACATCATGAGCCGTCTGACCTTCATCGCGGTGGCTGCGCTGTTTTATGCGGGCATTGTGCGTGCAGAAAACACGAGCTGCGGTTTTGACACCAATACGCTCTCGTTTCCGGGCACGCCGTTGGAACAGGCGCATTGCCTGCTGCGGCACGTGAAGGTTTATGGCGAACTGGATGCCCCGCTGGCCAAATTGCCCGGGCCATTGGAAGACCTGATCGGGCAACCGGTGAAGATTGATGTCGAGGTCTTGCGGAAGTATCTGCTGGCCCATGACATCGCGGAGAAGGACATCGGCGGGCCGCTGACGAATCATTGCGGGGCCAAGTACTTTGTCATCCACGACACCAGCACGCCCAACTATGGTGACGCATCCATTCCCACCAATATCAATACTGCGGCATGGTCGTTCAATAATCTAAACCGTTACACTAATCGCATTGTGGCGCATATATTCGTGAACCGCTTGGGACAATCGATCGGTTTGGTCCCATACGGCACGCCTTGGCGGGCGACAAAGCTGGAGGTCAGGGTGGTGGGCGAACGCAGCCGCGGCACCTTTGTGCATACCGAGATGGTGCAACCACGTCATCGCGACCCGAAACGTGGTCCGAAGAACGATGCATTTGCGGCAGACCCGGGATTTACCCTTGGTCAGTACGACCGGCTGGCCTTGCTCTACGTTTCCGCCAGCCTGCAACATGGTACATGGCTGATACCGGGATACCATTGCGCCATCGATGCCGGGATACCCGATGGGCACGATGATCCGCAGAACTTTGACCTCACTCTCTGGGCCAGCCGGTTGGATGAACTGCTAAAGGCCATTCACTAGGCCCGGAACCCGGGCAAAACTGGGGAAATTCGTCTGCAAAACGGGTTTTGACGATATCGGGCAAGGAAAGACACCGCCGTTTCGCTTTGACGGTTTGCTGTTGGTCGCGTAGCGTGTTCGCTCGTTTTTTAAACACATTTACTGAAGATTAGCCGTGAAATTTTTAAGAGCCCTGTTTCCGTCCCGCAACGACCGCGAGGTGAAGAAGATCCGCCCGGTCGTGGCGAAGATCAATGAAGCTGAGGCCATCCTCAAGACGCTGTCCGATGACCAGTTGCGCGCCAAGACCGCCAAGTGGAAGGAAGAGCTTTCCAAGATCGAGGACAAGGTGGAGCTCGCGGCGAAGCTGGATGAAATCCTGCCAGAAGCTTTTGCCGTGGTGAAAAATGCCGCCCGCCGCCTGTGCGGGACGGATGTTATCGTGCGGGAGCATCCCATCCGCTGGGAAATGGTGCATTTTGATGTGCAGTTGATCGGTGGTTATGCGCTACACACGGGGCATATCTCCGAAATGGCCACGGGTGAAGGCAAGACGTTGGTGGGCACGTTGCCGGTGTATTTGAACGCGCTCACGGGCCGCGGCGTCCATGTGGTGACGGTGAATGATTACCTCGCTTTACGCGATAGCGAATGGATGGGCGCAGTCTACAAGTTTCTCGGCCTGACGGTCGGTTGCATCCTGCATGACCAGCCGCCGGCGGTCCGCCGTGAGCAATATAACTGCGATATCACATACGGCACGAACGCGGAGTTTGGTTTCGATTACCTGCGTGACAACGGCATGGCGCTGCGCAAAGAGGAGCAGGTGCAGCGCGGGCATTATTTCGCGATCGTGGACGAGGTGGACTCGATCTTGATCGATGAAGCGCGCACGCCTTTGATCATCAGCGGCCCGGCGGTGCGGACATTTGATGAACAATACGCGCAGTGGAAGCCGACCGTTGATGGGTTGGTTCGCGCCCAGCAACAGCTTTGCGCCCGCTATCTGAAAGAAGCGGGTGAGTTGATCAAGAAGCTGGAGCCGGCTCCTGGACAGAAGATTGAAAATGCCGCCGAACTGGAACGGCAGATCGGTCTATTGCTTTTCCGCGTGAAGACTGGCCAGCCGCGTTCGGAAGAGCTGATGAAAATCCTGGAGAATCCGCAACTGGCGGGGCTCATGAACCAGGCCGAGCTGTCGTTGCACAAGGACCAGAAGAAAGAGGAGCTTTACCAGGAGAAGGAACAGCTGCTGTTTGCCATGGATGAAAAGAGCCATGAGGCGGATTTGACCGAGAAGGGGCGCAATTACATCAGCCCGCAAGACCCGGACGCATTCGTGCTGCCCGACCTGTCCACGCAGTTGCACGATGTGGATGCCGGTGCTGAAACCGATGCGCGCAAGCGCATGGAGGCGAAGGCGAAATTGCAGGCGGATTTCGAGACTAAGGCGCAAAAGATCCACGCTATCTCGCAATTGCTCAAAGCTTACAGCCTTTACCAACTCGACGTGGAATACGTGGTGCAGGAGAACAAGGTCATCATCGTGGACAAGAACACGGGCCGTCTGATGACGGGCCGCCGCTGGAGCGACGGGTTGCACCAGGCCGTTGAAGCGAAGGAAGGCGTGGCCATCGAACGCGAGACGCAAACGCTGGCGACGATCACGATCCAGAATTATTTCCGCCTTTACACCAAGCTGGCCGGTATGACCGGCACGGCGGAGACGGAAGCGACGGAATTTTTCGACATCTACAAGCTCGGCGTGATGACGATCCCGCAGAACCGGCCGAATGTCCGCAAGGACTCGGACGACTCGGTCTACAAGACGCGCCGCGAAAAATTCAACGCGGTGGTCACGGAGATCAAGGCCTTGCATGCGCAGGGCCGCCCGGTGCTCGTCGGCACGGTGTCGGTGGAGACGAGCGAAATGTTGTCGCGGATGCTGAAGAAAGAAGGGCTGATCCATTCCGTCCTCAACGCAAAATATCACCAACAGGAAGCGGAAATCGTGGCGCGCGCCGGCCAGCGCGGGGCCATCACCATCGCCACGAACATGGCGGGCCGTGGCACGGACATCAAGCTGGGACCGGGTGTGCCGGAGATCGGCGGGTTGCATGTGTTGGGCACGGAACGGCATGAGTCGCGCCGTATCGACCGGCAGTTGCGCGGTCGTTGCTCCCGCCAGGGTGATCCGGGTTCATCGCACTTTTTCATCTCGCTGGAAGACGATCTGATGCGCCTGTTCGGCAGCGACCGCATCGTGAAATTGATGGAGCGCATGGGGCTCGAAGAGGGCGAGGAATTGAAGCACGGTTTGTTGAACCGTTCCATCCAGCAGGCGCAGAAGCGCGTGGAAGGTCATAACTTCCAGCAGCGCAAACGCACGCTGGAGTATGACGACGTGATGAACAAGCAGCGCGAGGTCATCTATGGCTTCCGCAACGAGATCATCAACAGCGACGATGTGCGCGACCGCTTGATGGACATCATCGAGGAAGTCGTGATTCTAAAAGTGGAGCAGTTCACCTCCGCTGATACTGACGTGCAGGAATGGAAAGTCCGGCAACTCGCGGACTGGGCAAACCTGAATTTCCCGCTGGGCGTGCCGGAAGGCGAAATCGTGAAGGCCGCGCAAGCCGGCAAGGAACGGCCCGTGGCTGGTTCGCTGTACGACGGCTTGAGCGAGGCGCAGTTCGCGGTGTGCAATTTCATCAGCGAAGCGATCCGCAAGGCATACGAACTCAAGGTCAGCTTTGAGGAACCGGAAAAACTGACGACTGTGGAGCGCTACACCATCCTGCAAGCCATCGACAAGATGTGGCAGGAACATCTGTACGAGATGGACAGCCTGCGCCAGAGCATCGGTCTGCGCGCACACGGCCAGCGTGATCCGCTGCTGGAATACAAGGCGGAAGCATTCAAGATCTTTGATGAATTGATGGTGAACATCAAAACGGAGATCTGCCACAACGTCTTTCGCAGTGCATCGTCATTGATGGCGTTCGAGAACTTCATGCGCAACGTGTCGACCACCACGAAGCATGAAGCGCCACCGAGCGCTGCTGCTGACGCCAAAAAGGCCAGCGACATGGTTAGTGAAGCCGCCAATGACCTTTCCAAACCCAAGCCCAAGCCGAAACAAACCGGCCCGAAGGTCGGGCGCAACGACCCGTGCCCGTGCGGCAGCGAGAAGAAATACAAGAACTGCTGCGGCAAGTGACCGCGGTTATTTTTGAACATTTGCCGCTGACCTGCCTCTTAATCTCATGCGTTGGTTGAGAAACATGCTGGCCCTGGCGCTGGTGGCCCTCTGGCCGCTGGCGACAAATCATTGCCAGCTTGAGGCTTCCACCGGCCTGGCGATGTTTCAATGTGCCCATTCGGAGAGTCAGGGAGATTGTACCGATGGCGTTTGCGACTCGGTTGAATCTGGTTTTTACCGGAGCGAAGAGGGGCAAATCCTGTCTGCCACCATGTTCATCCTTGCCAGCTTCTATTCAACTGAATTGTTGCTGCCTGCTCCGGCACCGAGGGATGGTATCTCGCTCTGCGTCACCACCGCGCCGCCGGAATGCCCCGCCTCCCGGCAATTTGTCTTTCGCACGGCCGCTCCGCCGCGCGCTCCTTCGTTCGTTTCATAATTAAATTCCCTTTCGGGAAATTTTCATCGCTGGTTCAACGCGTCTTCGCGCCTTTGTGTCCCGGGCTTTGCCCTAATTTGTCGTATATGGATTTATTTTATGAAATTATTTTTTTGGAAGTCGTTATTGATGGTGACCGTTTTTGCGGTTGTCCCGGTTGTATCTTTAAACGCGGCTGAGGTGCCAGCAACCACCACCAACTTTGTCTCACTGGATGAGCTGGTGAACGAGGTGCTGGCCAACAATCCCGAATCGAACTTTTACCAGGCGGAGATTGCTGCCGCCAAAGGCGGCCGAAAGACCGCCGGTGCCTGGGCAAACCCCGAGTTAAATGCGGAGGTCGGGCAGAAACGCGCGAAAGATTCCGCCGGTGCTTTGTTGGGTGAAGGTGCGGCCTGGTCGGTATCCGTGAATCAAACCTTTGAGTTTCCGGGGCGGTTATCGTTGCGAAAGTCGATCGCCAACCGGGACATCGAACTGGCGGAATTGGGTTTTGCCCAATTCAAAAGCACGCTGGCGGCCCGGGTGCGGATGTTGGGGTATGATATTTTTATCGCCCAGGAAGAGCAGACGGCGGCCCGGGAGGTGGCGGACCGTTTCCAGGCCCTGACCGATGTTCTGGTGCAGCGTGACCCGGCGGGAATCACGCCGGTGCTGGAGACGCGCATCATCGAGGCGAATGCCATCACCTTGCAACGACACGCCGGTGACTCGGCCATAAAAGCGCGCACGGCATTGATGGAACTGAACCAGCTTCGCGGCCAGCCGGCCGACCTGACGGTCCATATCAACGGGGCGCAGTTCAGTTTTCAAGCATTGCCGGCAGTGGAAAACATGCTGGATCTGGCACGTACCAATGCCTTCGAACTGCGTATCCGGCAGTCAGAACTGGAGCGGCAAGGTTTCCAGGTCGCGCTGGCGAAAAATGAGCGGTTTCCCGGGGTCACGGTCGGGCCATTCATTTCGGAAGAACGGGCGGGGGATCGTGAGCGAACCATCGGCTTGGGCATTTCTCTACCGCTGCCCTTATGGAATCGAAATGCAGGCAACATAGAAACCGCCAAGGCGCGTGAGTCACAGGCGCAAACTTCGTGGTTGCTGGCCCGGCGCGATGTCGAGCGACGTATCACAGAAAACGCGCTGGTCTTGGACCTGAAGTTAAAAGACATGGACCGGTGGCGGACGGATTCCAGCCAGCCTTTTCGTGAGGCGGCTGAACTGGCCGACCGCCATTATCGGCTGGGCGCCGTGCCCATTTCCACTTACGTCGAACTGCAAAAGCAATACCTCGAAGCCACGGAAGCCATTCTGGAAACCAAGCGGGAGGCGCTCGCCGCCGCGCAAACGCTTGAGCTGCTGACCGGCATGAATCTCATCGCAACCCCAACCATAACGAAACCAACCCATGAATAACCCGAAACCCACCCGTTCACAATATGCCCTCGGCAATCTGATTTTCCTCAGCCGCTGGCTGCAAGCTCCGCTTTATTTCGGCCTCATCATCGCCCAGGGTGTCTACGTTTATCATTTCATGATCGAACTGGGGCACCTGGTCCAGCATGCGACGACCCTCAAGGAATCGGAAATCATGCTGGTTGTGCTGGGACTGATAGATGTGGTGATGATCGCGAACCTGCTCATCATGGTCATCGTGGGCGGCTATGAGACATTCGTGTCGCGGCTGAACCTGGAAGGGCATCCGGACGAGCCGGAATGGCTTTCGCATGTGAATGCCGGCGTACTCAAGGTCAAACTGGCCACTGCGCTCATCGGCATCTCATCCATTCATCTGCTGAAAACGTTTATCGAGGCGGAAACTAAAAGCGATAAAACCATCCTCTGGCAGGTTGTCATCCACATGACCTTTGTCGTTTCCGCCCTGATGCTCGCGTGGGTGGATAAATTGACGCATCAACCGGTCAAACCCGAAAAGGCATCATGATCACGCGCATTCTTGAATTCTCCCTGCGCCAGCGCGCCTTTGTCCTGCTGGCGACGGTATTGGTAATCGGTCTCGGCCTTTGGTCGGCGGCGCGCTTGCCCATCGATGCCGTGCCGGACATCACAAATGTCCAGGTGCAGATTAATACCGAAGTCCCGGCCTTGGCACCGGAGGAGATCGAAAAGCTGGTCACCGTGCCGCTGGAGGCGGAGCTTTCCGGCGTGCCCGGCCTGACCGAGATGCGCTCACTCACCAAATTCGGCCTTTCGCAGATCACTGTCATTTTTGCCGATGGCACCGACATCTATCATGTCCGCCAGTTGGTGGCTGAGCGATTGCGCAACGCCACAGAAAACCTGCCGGACGGTCTGGTACCGCAACTCGCACCGATCAGCACTGGTTTGGGCGAAATCTATTACTACACCATCGACTACGCGGCGGACGCGAAGGACAAGCCAGCCACCCGCCGCGAGCAACTGATGCAGTTGAAGTTGGCGCAGGAATTCACCATCAAACCGCTGTTGCGGACGGTGCCGGGGCTGGCCGAAGTCAACGCGATCGGCGGCTATGAAAAGCAGATCGTCATCCAGCCCCAGCCCGACAAATTGCGTGAGGCAAATCTTTCATTCGGCGAACTGGCGGATGTCATCCGTGAAAATACGGACAATTCCGGCGGTGGCACGATTGACCAGGGATCGGAGCAGATTGTCATCCGCAGCCTTGGTCGCGTGCAGACAGTGGCGGAGATCGGCGAACTGCCGGTGAAATTCGCGGGCGCTGTCGGGCCGTTGTTGGTGCGCGATGTTGCTTCCGTGGCCATCGGCACGCAGTTCCGCACGGGCGCGGGGGTTCATGATGGCGAGGAGGCGGTCATTGGCACCGCCATGATGCTGGCCGGGGAAAACAGCCGGCTGGTCGCCTTGCGCGTGAAAGAACGGCTGGAAGAGATACAGAAAAAATTACCGCCGGGCATGGTCATCCATTCCCTTTATGACCGCTCGGACCTGGTCAATCGCACAATCGGTACGGTGCGCACCAATCTGTTTGAGGGCGCGGTTCTGGTGGTCGTCATCCTGTTGGCGTTACTGGGCAACTGGCGGGCTGCTTTGATTGTGGCTCTGGCCATCCCGTTGTCATTTTTGTTTGCGATGACTGGCATGGTGCAGGGAAAAATCTCCGGCAACCTGATGAGCCTGGGCGCGATTGATTTCGGCCTTATCATCGATGGTGCGGTGGTGATGGTGGAAAACATCGTGCGTCAGCTCGCCGGGAAGCAGCATCAACTGGGGCGCAAGCTAACGGCGGAAGAGCGTGCCGAGACGGTGCTGGCAGCGAGCAAGCAGATCGCCACCCCGACCTTTTTTGGCGTGCTCATCATCGGTCTGGTCTATCTGCCGATCATGACCCTGACCGGCGTGGAAGGTAAAATGTTCCGGCCGATGGCGGTGACGGTGATGCTGGCGTTGGGCGGTGCGCTCGCCCTTACTTTCACCTTGATGCCGGTGCTCTGTTCGCTGCTACTGCGCGGTAACATCCGGGAAGGGGACAATGTCGTGATGCGCCGGATAAAGAGTTGGTATGGATGCATGCTGGATTGGTCGCTGCGTCGCCGGTGGCTGGTCGTCATTAGTGGCGTTTTGGTGCTGGGGGCATCGCTATTCGTTTTCCATCGGTTGGGTGCGGAGTTTGTGCCGCAACTGGACGAAGGTTCCTTGACCTTGCAGATCGTGCGACCGGCCAGCATTTCCCTGGCGGCGTCATTGGAAGTTGAGGAACAGGCCGAGAAGCTGTTGCTTCAGGAATTTCCCGAGATCGAAACTGTCTTCTGCCGTCTTGGCACTTCAGAGGTCGCCACCGACCCCATGGGTGTGAATCTCGGTGATACTTACATCATGTTGAAACCACACGCACAGTGGCGGCAGGAAAACGGGCGGACGTGGAAGAAGGAAGATTTGACGCAGGCGATGACGGAGGTTTTGGAAAAGGCCCTGCCGGGAAATGAGTTTTTATTCTCCCAGCCGATAGAAATGCGGTTCAACGAACTGATGGAAGGTGTGCGTGCGGATATCGCCGTCAAAATCTTTGGCGACGACTATGACACGCTGGAACGCATCGCGGGCGAAGTGAAAGCCGTGCTGGAAAAAGTTCCCGGGGCGGACGAGGTGGAGTTTGAGCCGGCGGGACGGCTGCCTACGCTCGAAATCCTGCCACAGCGCGATGTTTTGCGCCGCCACAATCTTCATGTCGCGGATGTGAACCGGACCGTGAAAACGGCGCTGGCAGGCGAAAGGGTTGGTTCCATGCTGGAGGATGGCCGTCGTTTCGATGTGGTCGTGCGTATGCCGGAATCCGCCCGGGCCAACCGCGAAGTACTTCGCCAACTGCCTGTGCGCGTCGGTGAGTTGGGGATGTTGCCGCTCGGGGCCGTGGCTGAATTCAAGACGGCTGCAACGGCCGAGCCCATCATGCGGGAGTTCGGCCAGCGGCGCGCGGCGATCTTGGTGAATCTCAAGGAACGGGATCTGGAAAGCTTCGTCACTGAGGCAGAAGCGAAGGTTAAGTCGGCGGTGATCCTGCCTTCGGGTTACACCCTTGAATTCGGCGGCCAGTTCAAGAATCTGCGCGAAGCGCGAGCGCGGTTGGCCGTGGTGGTGCCGGCAACGCTGGCGATGATTTTTGTGTTCGTGTTCCTGTCGCTGGGCAGTGTCCGGCAGACCCTCATCATCTATACGGGGGTTCCGCTGGCGGCCGCCGGCGGGATTTTTGCCCTGTGGTTGATGGGAATGCCGTTCAGCATATCCGCCGCCGTTGGGTTCATCGCCTTGAGCGGGGTCGCGGTGCTGGATGGGTTGGTGATGATTTCGTGCTTTAACCAATTGCACGAAGAAGGTTCGTCGATACGGGAAGCAGTGCGCACCGGTTCGTTATTGCGGCTACGTCCGGTCTTGATGACGGCGCTGGTCGCCAGCTTTGGTTTTGTGCCGATGGCTCTTGCCACCGGTGCTGGTGCGGAGGTGCAACGGCCGCTGGCCATCGTTGTGATCGGCGGGCTGGTCAGCTCCACCTTTCTGAAACTGGTGCTGCTGCCGGTGCTCTATGAATGGTTCGGACGGAAGAAAGATCAACCCTAAGTATTCGGGAAGGCCGGCGTCACTGAACGATTGTTTTTTGTCGCGCGACCCTTCATTCTTCTGCCGAATTTTATCATGTATCGCATCGGCATCGACCTTGGCGGAACTAAAATCGAAGGCGTCATCCTTGGCCCGGACGGCAAAGAGATCACCCGCAAACGCATCGCGACGGAACGTGAGCATGGGTATCAGCACATCCTGAACCGGCTGAAGTCCGTCCATGATGAACTGGTCGCCATGGTGCCCGGGCAGCCGACCACTTTCGGCATCGGTACGCCGGGCGCGCTCTCACCGCGCACTGGCCTCCTAAAAAATTCCAACACGGTTTGCATGAACGGCCAGCCGGTAAAAGCCGACCTGGAAAAACTCCTTGGCCGCAAGATCGAGATCCAGAATGACGCGAATTGTTTCGCGATGGCCGAGGCGTTGATGGGCGCTGGCAAGGGCAAGAAGCTGGTCTTCGGCGTCATCATCGGCACGGGCTGCGGCGGCGGTATCGTGTACAAGGGCGAGGTCTTTACGGGCACGCAGGCCATCGCAGGCGAGTGGGGCCACATGAGCATCGATCCCACGGGGCCGCTGTGCTACTGCGGCCAGCGTGGCTGCACCGAGACGTACATCAGCGGCGGCGGTTTGGAGAATCGTTATGCGGAAAAGTACGGCGCACGGCATCCGCTCAAGGAAGTGGAGCGCGAGTATTTTGCCGGAGAACCGCAGGCGGTGGAATTCATGTCGGAATTTTTCAACCGTTTCGGCCGGGCGATCGCCAACCTGATCGACATCCTTGATCCGGACGTGGTGGTACTGGGCGGTGGCGTCTCCAATTTTTCCGCTGTGTATACCGAAGGCGTGGCGGCGGTGCGGAAATACGTTTTCACGGACGAGCTGGAAACGCCCATCGTGAAGCATCAACTGGGTGATTCGGCGGGGGTTTTGGGCGCGGCACTGGTAGGAGTCTGAGCTGGAAGTTTCAATAATCGCTTGCATCCGGCACGAGCTTTGCTAAAAAAGAGCAGCTTGCAAGGAACAGCACATCATTTCAGATTGCACGGCAAGGCGGTCGTCGCCTCATTGCTGGTTGCACTTGTCCTGCTATTGGACGCGATGGCGGTGTGTCCCTCGCTGCACGAACTCCTTCACCGCGACGCTAATTCCACCCAGCATCAATGCGTGGTCACGCTTTTTGCCCACGGGCAGGTGGATACGGCCAGCGTCGATGTTTCGGTGGTCGAACCGGTTGCTTGCATTGAGACGACTGCCCCGTTCAGCTTTTCCATTTTCGCCCCGGCCATTGCCGATCTCCCCGCCGGGCGCGCCCCGCCAGTTTCCGTTTCTTCCCTCACTTAAGTCATCGATCAGCCTCCGCTGACCGATTTTCCGTTAATTAAATTCCGTGGAAAAATTGCGTTCACGCCCGTGGCGTGACGCATGGATTGGAGAAACGATATGAAACTTAATAAAATTATGGGCGCGTCTTCGGCCCTTTGCTTGAGCGCCATCATGGTTCAAGCGCAGGAGACAAACAAACCCGCTGACTTCGAGCAGCGGCTGAAGCAGATGCAGGAAATGTTCGAGCAACGCGAACATGACATGGAGGTAAAGTTCGAGAAGAAGCTCGCCGCGCAGGACGCGGAGATTGATGCGCTCAAAAAGCAGGTCGGTGGCGGGATGACGAATCCGGCAGCGGTGAATCCGACGCCGGCGGCGATTGTGGGCACGCCTGCGAACCGGACGGAGGTCCCCGACCTCATCAAGGAACTGAGCGACAAGGTCGACTCGGTGGTTGAGGCGCAGAAAAAAACGTTGCCCGGTGAATTCAACCCCTTTCCAGCACATTGGGATCCTAAGCTTAGAATTCCACGTGGACAAGTTGTCGCG
>JADMIO011432748.1_pt1 | contig 71360 bp, 63 predicted proteins | sample 8958161 | NCBI WGS metagenome assembly JADMIO01 (sample SAMN16585339, study PRJNA669376) | soil metagenome | isolation source: Crop rotation soil | place: USA: Cullars Rotation, Alabama | collected 2011 | reverse complement strand
GCCGCGACTTCAAGTCACGTGAATTCCAAGCTTCGGATCCCACTGTGCTGGAAAGCGATGTCTGCGACGATCACCGACGGTCGCATCCGATCGAGCGCCGCGAACGCGTCGTTCGCGGCACCAAATGCAGTCACCTCGGCGCCGGCGTTCCGCAGCGCCCGGACGAGCAGTTCCCGACTGTCGGCGTGATCCTCGAGCAGCATGATCGAACACCCGTCGAGCATTGCGGTAGCGGGTGCGGCCGGAGGGTCGACGGCGATCGGCGGCCGTTCGCTGGCGTGGAACGTCACGATGAAGGTCGCCCCCTGACCGGCGCCGGGGCTGGCCGCTTCGACGGTGCCGCCGTGCAGGCGCACGAGATCGTGGACGATCGCGAGACCCAGTCCGAGCCCGCCGTAGCGCCGCGTCGTGGCACTATCGGCCTGGCGGAACCGATCGAACACGTGAGGAAGGAACTCCGGCGCGATGCCGATCCCGCTGTCCGCCACGCCGATACGGATCCGCCGATCGGCACGCTCGGCGCTGACCGAGATCCGGCCGCCATCCGGTGTGAACTTGACCGCGTTCGACAGCAGGTTCCACAAGATCTGTTGCAGCCGGGTCGCGTCGGCGAGGATGCTGGCGTCGCGCAGCCGCCACGCGGTCTCGATGGTGATGCGCTTGGCGTCGGCCGCCGGCCGCACGCTCTCGAGCGCGGCTTCGAGCACGGGGATCAGCGGCAGCGCCTCGAGCTCGAGCTGAAGCTTGCCGGTCGTCATCCGCGACATGTCGACGAGATCGTTGACGAGTTGCGCCTGCGCCTGGGCGTTGCGGTCGATCAGCTCCAGCGCGTGTCGGCGCGCGTGGTCGCCCAGCTGATCGGTCAACAGCATGCGCGTCCAACCGAGAATCACGTTCAACGGCGTGCGCAGCTCGTGGGAGAGCGTGGCCAGGAACTCGTCTTTCAAGCGGTTGGACTCGCGGAGCCCGCGTGCGGCCCGCTCGTGGGTCAGGTCGGTCACCACCACCGCGATCGTCCGGACGCCGTCGATGTTCAAGGCGATCGACGAGAGCTGGGCGGGGCTGTCGACGCCGCCGGTCCTCAGTTGAACGTCGGCGCGGCAGGATTTGGAGTACAGCAGGCGCTGCAGCGTCGGCAGATCGTCAGCATGAATGAACTCGGCGAACGGTCGTCCGGCGATCCGTTCAGGCGGATGCGCCATGAGTTCCGCGAAGCGCTGATTGCAGTAGAGGATCGTGCCGTCGGCCGCCAGCGTCAGCGCGCCTTCGCGCATCTGTTCGACGATCAGCCGGTAGGGCTGGTCCGCCCCGCGCAGCGTGAAGATCCGTTCGCCGTCCGGGGCACTGACCACCAGCGCCTCGACGTGTCCGTCGCGGATGGCGTTGATGGTGTCTTCGGCCTCCTGGAGACGGCGGCGCAGCTCCTCGACCGCCCGTGACGAACGGGGCGCACGTCCTCGCTTAGCCATCGATTCCGCGCGCCGGGCGCGAGCGAAGATCGAGGCCGACCAGTACCCGCTGTTCGTCCGACATATCGCCAATCAACCGGCGAAGCGGTACCGGCAGCCGCTTGATCAAAGTTGGCGCGGCGATGATCTGATCACCGCGCGCGAGCGGCAGATTCTTGTAGATGTCCACGACCTCGAGGTCATAGAGACCGTGGAGATGCTCTTCACAAATGCGCCGTACGTTCTGAATCGCCCGCATCGATTTGCCGGTGGTACCGGTGACGTACAGGCGGAGCAGGTATTTAGCCTCCTTCCGCCGTTCTGCCGTGCGTCTCCTGCGAGCCGGGGTCTTGGTCATCACCGGGAGGCGGCGCGAGTGCCGCGGGGCCGCAGGTCCAGTCCGACCAGGACCCGATCCGCATTCGAGAGATCGCCGATGATCTTTTTCATCGGCGGCGGCAGATGACGAACGAGCGTCGGGACCGCCACGATCTGGTCGCCGCGCGCCAACTGCGGCTGTTTCAGCAGGTCGATCACTTCGATGCGGTAGCGTCCCGCCAGGTGCTCCTCGCAAATCAGTTCGAGATTCCGGAGTGCCGCCGCCGAGCGCGGGCTCTGGCCGGCAACGTAGAGCCGCAGAATCCACTCGTCGGACGGCGACTTCTTCCTGGCTGCGGCCCGTGCCTTCATGCGTGCCCTCCTCGCCGCGCCTGCGGCCGTCCGGTCGATGGCAACGCGATCGGACCATGGTCGGTCAACTCGAACGCCTGCCGCTCCGACGAGTGGGGCATGCCGCGCGATTTCAGTACCGAAAGATGGCGCCCGCCCTGCGCGCCGGGCGGCGAGTTCCTGAGCAGAATCCACGTATCGATCAGCGATGACACGCCGACTTCGACATCGTCGGAACCGCCGCTGCCGGGAATGAGGTGGGTGAATACCGCGGTGATGTTCTTGCCTTTGAGATAGTCAATCAGCCGCATCACCATGCCGCTGACTTCAGAAAACGACGCGCCGCTGAAACTTGACAGCGGATCGACCACCACCACCGACGGGTCCGCTTCGTCGACTTCGCGATGCATCGTCGCGAGGTGAAATTCGAGGCCGTACAGCGTTGGCCGCGCGGCATTAATGGTGAGCAACCCTTTTTTGACCCACCGTTCGAGATTGAGGCCGACCGATCGCATGTTGCGCGCGTACTGCGAGGGCGATTCCTCGAACTGGAAACAGGCGGCGCGCTCGCCGCGCCGACAGGCGGCATCGAGAAAATACGCGGCGAGCGTGGTTTTCGCCGTGCCGGCACCGCCTGACAGCAGGACGCTGCTGCCGCGGTAGTATCCGTGCCCGCCGAACATCTCATCCAGCCAGTCGACGCCGGTCGAGATCCGCTCGGAGGTGGCGCGGTGAATTAGCTGCAGCGAGGTCACCGGCAACACGGCGATGCCGTGCCGATCGATCAGAAATGGATACTCGTTGGTGCCGTGGCTCGAGCCCCGATATTTCACGACTCGCAGACGCCGCGTCGAGATCTGATCGTTGACGCGGTGATCGAGGACGATCACGCAGTCCGAGACGTACTCCTCGAGCCCCTGACGCGTGAGAGTGTTCGTGCCGCGCTCTCCGGTGATCACGGCGGTGATGCCGCGTGCCTTCAGCCAGGCAAACAGGCGCCGCAGTTCAGCGCGCAGCACGCCGACGTTGCTGAGGCCGGCAAAGAGCGATTCAATCGTGTCGAGCACGATGCGCCGCGCCCCCGTCGACCGTAACGCGTGGTCGAGTCGGATGAACAGACCTTCGAGGTCGTATTCGCCTGTCTCCTCGATCTCCGAGCGCTCGACCCGGACGTACTCGAGCGCCAGACGTTTCCGCGCGATCAGGTCGGGAAGATCGTAGCCAAGCGACGCGGCATTCGTCTGGATGTCTTCGTCGGTCTCCTCGAAGCTGACGAAGACGCCGTTCTCTCCCTGGCTCGCGCCGTGGATGAGGAACTGCAAGGCGAACAGCGTCTTGCCGCACCCGGGCCCGCCACACACGAGCGTGGGCCGTCCTTCGGGAAGGCCTCCTCCAGTGATCTCGTCGAACCCGCGGATGCCGGTTTTGGCCTTCGTCAGGGACGCTCGTGCGGACGGGCGGGATCGCGTGGTCTGTCGAGGTTGGCGGCGCATCGCGGTCGGAGCTCCAAAGTGAGAATCGATTTGCGACACTATATGCGAGAAGTTGAAAATTGCCGGCGTCGCGAATTGTGACGCGTAGCCGTCCTGTTGGCGGCGAACCGACAAGCTCGACTGTTGCACTCCGCATTTCACGGCATGCGGTTCCTCCATTTTGGGCGAGGCGTGGGAATCAGATCACTACCGATAGAATTTCGCGAGCGGAGAATCCCGATGAAAACGTTGACCGTTGTGTTGATGCTGGGTTCGGCCGTGGCCCTGATCACGGCCGAAGAACCCGATGGGTTGACCTTGCCGGCCGGCTTTCACGCCACCGTGGTCGCGGAAGGGCTGGGACCGATTCGCCATCTCGCGGTCCGCGGCAACGGCAATCTCTACGTCTCGACGCCGCAGAACCAAGATCCGAGCAAGGGTGGCATCATCGCGCTCCATGTCGACGCGAACCATCATGCGGATCAGATCCAGCACTTCGGGTCGATAGATGGCGGCACTGGCATCCGGTTCCACGACGATCAGCTGTACGCGAGCACCGCGTCCGGCGTGTACCGATTTCGCTTTCGCGGCGCAGAGCTGATTCCGTCGGGCGAGCCGGAAGCGATCGTCGACGGCATGCCGGCGGCGCATCCGGGCTTCAATCGTGTGAACCGTCCGATTGCGTTCGACACCAAAGGGAATCTGTTCGTCGCGCTCGACGCCTCGGCGAATCTGTGCACGGTCCAGACGCAGCCGCCGCCAGGGCAGCCGCTCCCGACGACGCCGCCGGTCGGATTGCAACCCTGTCCTGACCTCGGCGTCCGCGCCGGCGTGTGGCGCTTCGATGCGAACAAGCGCGGGCAGAAGTTTCCCGCTGACGGCGAGCAGTGGGCGACCGGCATCCGTGACATCAGTTCCCTCGACTGGTCTCCAGCCGACGGCCACCTCTACGGGATCATGCACGGCCGCGACAACACCAATCGGTTCTGGCCCGGTCTCGTCAGCGCCGACGAGGATGAGCACATCGCCGACGAAATGCATCGCATCACGAAGCTGACCGATTTCGGCTGGCCGTACACCTACTTCGATGGCGTCCGCAATCTCCGGCTGGTGTCGCCGGAGTACGGCGGCGACGGAAAGGCGACCCCTCCAGCGGGAAAGTACTCGTCGCCAGTGCTCACGTTCCATTCGCGGCGCGCCGCGCCGGTTGATCTGCTGTTCTATTCAGGCCATGCGTTCCCGCGCACCTATCGTGGCGGCGCGTTCATTGTCTTGCACGGCACCCAGAACAGGAGCGGCTACGACGTCGTGTTCGTGCCGTTCGATCGCAACGGCAAGGCGGGCGCGCCGACGGTGTTCGCGGACGGCTTCGCCGGGTTCGATCGGAACGCGGGGAGCCGGGCGCCCGCCGCCTATCGGCCGATTGGTGTGGCTGAAGGGCCGGACGGCTCGCTGTACGTCGCCGACTCGCAGAAGGGCCGCATCTGGCGGATTGCGTATCAGGACGATTCGATCCGCAAGACCGCCTCTCGGTAATTGACACTCGCGACGACCGCCGGTCGTCTAGAGCGTTCGCCGCATCGCCAGGCCGGCGCCAAATCGCCTCGAGACCGTCCCTGTCACGCGGAAGCCGCAGGAGAGGTAAAAGCCCTCGGCGTGCGGATTGCCAACCACGTGCAGGAAGCTCGCGGTCTTGGTTCGCGCAACCTCGGCGATGTGGTCGACGAGCCGGCGTCCGATGCCACGCTTCCAGAGCTGCGGCTCGACGAACAGCGCGTCCAGCTCGGCGCCGCCGTCCAGGCGCGGCACCACCGCGGCAAAGCCGGCGACGTGGCCGTCATGCTCGGCGACGAACACGCAGCCCTCCAGAATCTGGTCGATCGGCAGCACGATCGCATCCGGGTTTGCGAGAATCGCGTCGCGGTCGCCGGGATTGCTGAGCGACGCACGCCGCTGCAGCGACTCGAGCTGCGCGTGCTCGTCGGCCCGGGCCGGACGGATGGACAGGTCGTGCTGCATCATTTCGCTCGCGGTCATGACTTCGGCCGCACATTCTGGCGCGGCTTCTCCGCTGCGCTTCGACTCGCGCGGCCATTCTAATCGCTGCCCGGCCGGTCGGCGCCGAGCGCGCCGGATTCGGCGCGACGTGCGGCGCCGCGATATCCTTCGGGTGTAGACCGCCGATGCGGAGTCCGCGCTACCTCATCACAACCGTCGTCGCCGCGCTCGCCCTTCTGCTTGCTGGAACGGCGCTCCTGAAATCGGTCCATGAGCGCGTCCGTGCTGCTCGCACGGCCGAGCATCTGGAGCGCGGCAACGCGCTGGCCCGGAACGGTCGACTGGTCGACGCGGTAAACGAGTATCACGCCGCGCTGGCACTCGACCGAGACCATCGTCCGACCCGTCGCGCGCTGGCGATGACGCTGCTGTCGCTCGGGCGCTTCCCCGAGGCCGAGAGTTATCTTCGCGATCTCCAGCGCGACGAGCCGACCGATGGTGTGCTGAACCGGGCGCTGGCGCGGATCGACGTGGCCCTGGGCCGCGAGGCGGACGCCCGCGCCGCGTATCAACGCGCGATTTACGGCGAATGGCGAGGCAATGCCCTCGAAGAGCGTATCGCCACCCGGTTCGAGTTGATCGACTACCTCTCGCGCCTCAACGCGCGCGATGACGTGATCGCGGAGCTCTTGACGTTGAAGGCCGAGTTGCCGCCCGAGCAGATCGCCGCGGCCCGGCGCGTCGCCGAGCTCCTCACGAACCTGGGCGAACGGGCGCTCGCCATCGATCTCCTGAGCGCGCGCGCCCTCGCGGCCCCGCGCGACGTCGAACTGCTCATCCAGCTCGCCGACCTCGAGGCGGACGCCGGTCGAACACTCGATGCGCGTGCCACGCTCGAGCGCGCCGTCGCGCTGGCGCCGACGCGGCCAGCCCTGGTCGATCGACTGGCGATCGTCAACCGCGTGCTCGCCCTCGATCCGACGTTGCCGCGTTTGCGGCTCGTCACACGGATGCAGCGTGCGCGGCTCGTCCTCGCCGCCGTCGTGGAGCAGACGCGCGCCTGTCACGATTCGGCTCAGGGTGAGGCCGCGACCGCCTGGGACGACGCCACGGCGCGCCTGCGGCGACCGGCGCCGGGGAACGCGGAAGCGGCCGACCAGGACATGGCGCTGGCCGCGCGCCTGTGGGACGCGGCGGCCGCCTGCCATTCCGCCAGTCCGGACGCGCGAGCGGTGGCGCAGGTGATCCAACGGATCGAGGGCGCGACGGAGCGGCCGTCGTGAAGCGGCTGACCGTGCTGCCGCTTCCGCGACCGCCGCGCGTGACCGACACGCAGCGGTTTCTCCTCCTGTCGATCTGCATCGGCATCTTTGCGGGCCTGCTCGTCGTGTGTTTTCACTTCGCCATCGATCTGGTCGCGTGGTCCACGCTTCCCACACTGGCCGGCGCCGCCCGCTTCGTCACGGTGCTGTCGCCGGCGGTCGGCGGTGGCCTTGCCGCGATGCTGGTGCTGTTCGTGGTCCACGAAGCCGCGGGGAGTGGCCTGACGCACACGAAAGCGGCGCTCTACATCTCGGACGGCTACGTTCCATTCCGCACCGTCGGCGCGAAGTTCATCGCATGTGCGGCGGCAATCGGAACCGGGAACTCGCTCGGTCCGGAAGATCCCGCGCTCCAAATGGGCGCCGGCGTTGCGTCATTGCTCGGGCGCGCGTTTCAGCTCTCTCGCGAGCACCTGCGCCTCATCGTGCCGATTGGCGCCGCGGCCGGGCTTGCCGCCGCGTTCAATACGCCCATTACGGCGGTCCTGTTCGTGGTCGAAGAAGTGATCGGCTCCTGGAACGCAAGCGTGCTCGGGTCGATCGTGCTCGCGGCGGTCGCCGCGGTGGTGACCAGCCGCTGGTTCCTCGGCAATCAGCCGTTGTTCCGCGTCCCCGGCTTCGAGCTGACACATCCGTCCGAGTTGCTGCTGTACGGCATCGTCGGTCTGGTGGGCGGGTTGCTCGGCACGATCTTCGTGAAAGTGCTCGGCCGTCTGCGAGGGCGGATGAGCGACGCCTCACCATTCTGGCGGGTCCTGCAGCCCTTCGCCGCGGGCGCGGTCGTCGGCGCGGTCGGCCTGTTCCTGCCGGAGATCATGGGCGCCGGCTACGGCTCGATCGACAGCGCACTGCACGATCAATTCGATTGGAAGATGCTCGCGGTCCTCGGCCTGGCGAAAATGGCGGTGACCGCGGTCTGCTTCGCCGCCGGCACCCCGGGCGGGATGTTCGCGCCGACGCTGTTCGTCGGGGCGATGATCGGCGGCAGCATCGGCACGCTCGCGTCGCTGTACTGGCCGGTGCCGAGCAGTCCGCCGAGCGCATACGTCCTGGTCGGCATGGGCACCTTTTTCGCGGCCGTGTTCCGCGCGCCGATGACCTCGGTGTTCATGGTGTTCGAGGTCAGCGCGAGCTACGTGATCATCTTGCCCGTGATGGTGGCGAATCTCGTCGCCTATCTGGTGGCGCGCAAGCTGAACCCGGTCACGTTCTTCGATATGGTCGCCGCGCAGGACGGGCTCCAGCTCCCCTCGCAGGAGCGGCAGCGCGAGGAGCGAACGCTGCGCGTCGAGCATGCGATGCAGCCGCCGCGGTCCGGCGTCACGCCGGACCCGCGTCTCCCGATCGTCTACCCGGACGAACCGCTCGATCGGGCGCTTCGCCTGTTCCGGTCGCATGAGGAACTGGTGGTGGTGAGCCGTCAGGACGCGACCGCGGTGCTCGGCACGCTGACCATCAGCGACGTGCTCCGCGCGTATGGCATCGGCGGCCGCAGTCCGTCGGCTCCGCCCGCGATCGCCGCCGCGCCATCGAGTGTCGGGCGACCGATCGACCCGACCGCTGCGAAGTAGCCCGTGTCGGACAGGCTATCGGGCCGGTGCACTCGTTCGAGCGGGTCGCACCGCCGCGGCCCTCGAGAATGGCGGGAGCGCGGCCTCGAACGCGAGTATCCGTGCTATGCTGACGTCTCCGATCTTGCCGCGAATTGTGCCGGCCTCCGGCGTATCGAGCCACGCCTGACTCGCTCCTCCTGAAGTCCAGCCGGGGAGGAGACGACATCCACCGACATCCATCGATGGTCGGAAGGTCGCAATTGCGACAGAGGAGTCCGCGTTTATGAGTCGAAAGTTGTACGTCGGCAACCTGCCGTACGAAACAGGCGAAGCGGAGCTGCAGGAGCTGTTCGCGCGAGCCGGCTCGGTCGAATCCGTGACGGTGATGCGCGATCAGGCAACCGGGCGGGCACGCGGCTTCGCGTTCGTCGAGATGGCCAGTGATGAGGAGGCGCAGACCGCGATTCGCGAGCTGAACGCCACCCAGGTCGGCGGTCGCAGTCTCACGGTGAACGAAGCGCGTCCGAAGGCCGCACATGGCGGCGGCGGCGCCGGTCGAGGCCAGGGGCCGCGTCGGCGGTCGGAACCGCGCTGGTAGCAGTGGGCGAGCGCACGCGCGGCGCGGCTCGAGGAGCAGCGTCTGCTCGCAAGGGCACGGCGGGGCGGCCGGAAGACCGCCGCGGCAAACCGAGCTCGGGTCGAATCGACCGGCTGTTCATCGGCCAGGGCCACGGCGTGATCCGGCTGGCAAACGGTCGCGAGGTGTTCTTCCACCGAAGCGACCTGCAGGCCGGCACGTCGTTCAACGCTCTCGCGGTGGGCGATCGCGTCACCTTCGAGCTGCTCGAAGACCACGTCAGCGGCGCGCGCGCGCTGCGCGTGGCCCGGCGATCGCCGCGCCGCTGAAGGTTGCGTATACTGACCCGCCGACATGAATGCGTTTGAATCTGCCGCCGTCTCCGGGCTGCGCGCCGCACAACTGCGTCGCCGCTGCACCCCGCGCGTCGAGCACTGCGAGAAGGTGATCATGACCGTCCTCCACGATGCCGCCATCCGCCAGGTGCGGCGGCGGCCCGCCGCGAGCGCCGCGCCGCGCGCGCACAACTAGTCGCGATGCCGCGCGTTCATCTCGTCAACCCGAGCACCAAATCATTCGGCGTCGCGGTGATTACGCCCCGCTGGCTATACGTGCTGGCGGCGGCCACCGGCACGCAGTGGGGCGATCCGCGCATCGTCGACGAGACGCTCGAGCCGCTCGATCCGGACACGATCGAGGCGGGCGATGTCGTCGGGATCGGCATTCACACCGGCAACGCCAGGCGTGGCTACGAAATCGGCCGTGACGCGCGCCGCCGCGGAGCCTGGGTCGTGTACGGCGGTATTCACGCGACGCTGTTCCCGGATGAAGCCGCCGAACACGGGCTGGCGCACGCGGTCGTGCGTGGCGACGGCGACGTGGTGTGGTCGCAGGTGGTCGGGGAATGCTTCGCCGGCGAACCGCGCCCGCTCTACGAAGGCGGCCGTTTGTCGGCCGAGCAGTTCGCGTCTGCGCGATGGGATTTGCTGCCGCGTGGCCGCTACATGTGGGCGTCGGTGCAGACGGTGCGTGGCTGCCCGAAGCACTGTTCGTTCTGTTCGGTCTGGCGAACCGACGGCCAGGAGCCGAGACAGCGCGGCGTGGAGCGCGTAGTGCGGGAGATCGTCGAGCTGCGGCGGATCGGATTCCGGTTCATCGCGCTCGCCGACGACAACTTCTATCCGGTGACGCTCGGCGACCTGGCGCAGGCACGACGCCGCGCCGACGGTTCGCGGCTGCGGGAGCTCGAAGCGCTGCGCGCCGAGCGGTTCGCCTTGATGGCACGGCTCGCCGAGCTGCCCGACGACCTCGTCTTCTACACGCAAATCACGATGGAAGCGGCGGAAGATCCGAGCTTCCTCGACGCCATGCGACGCGCGCGAATCCGCGGCGCACTGGTCGGCGTCGAGTCGGTGACCGCGGACGGCCTCAAGGATGTCTACAAAGGGTTCAATCTCGCCGGCGAGGAGCTCGTTGCCCGCCTGCGGGCGTTCCGGCGGCACGGAATCCACGTGCTGGGCTCGTTCATTTTCGGCCTGCCCAGCGACACCAGGGAGAGCTTCGACGCCACCGTCGCGCTCGCGCAGCGTGCCGACCTGACGTTCGCGCAGTTCGTCCTCCTCACGCCGTTCCCGGGCACGGTCGATTTCGAAAAGTGGGCGGTCGACGAGGAGCGGCGCGGCACGCGCATCGACGGTGTCCCGCTCACCCGGCATTGGCTGATCCCCGAAGAGCGCCGGCCGCGCCTCTATACCGAACATCCGACCATGTCGCTCGAAGAGATCCGGCTCGGCACGCAGCGCGCCTGGGACCGTTTCTACAGCTGGCGTCACATCTGGGCGCGGTCGCGGGTGGTCGAATCATTTCGCGCGCGGGTCGCATTCGTGCTGATCTCGAAGCTCTATCGGCAAATGTACGCGAACACCGGGATTGCCACCGATAGCGCGCGCGTTCAGCGATCGACCCAGTGGGCGCGCTGGATCGGCTACGCGTGCCGGCGTTTGTTTCTCGGGAGACCGATGCCAGATCTCGTGGTGCCCGCCGAGCCGCTCGACGCGACGCTCGCCTGATCGTTCGCTGGCGTCGGCGGGGCTCTATGCCGGGTACGCCCGCCAGCGTCGCACGGTTGGTCGCCACCGGCCATCAGAAGGCGAGCACGGTCTGCAGCATCGGCACCCAGCCCGTCATGCCCGCGGTGTAGGGCGTGAACGCGCCGCTGTACGGCGCGCGCTCGATCTGGAACACCTCTCCGTTCAGCCACAGCCGCTCTGTCGGGAGGAAATGCCACTTCACCCCGCCACCGTACTCATGTGAGTCGCCGAACTGGCCGCGCACCCACGAACCGCGGCCGTAGACCATCACGGTTCGTGGTTTGACGAAATAACCGGCGGTCAGCTCGGCGCCATGGTCCAGGGTCGAGGTGAGCGGAAGTGGGCCGTCGGCGTCGAAATCATTCAGCCAGCGCACGAAGTACTGTCCGTTGATCGCCAGTCCGTTCCATTTGATGCCGCCGTCGATCGCCCACATCCGGTAGGTCGCCACGTTGATGGTGACCCCCGGCGCGAACGCTCCCGTCGAGAAGGTGAGCACGCCATCGGAGTTGTAGAGTGACGTGTTCTCGGGGCTTGATTGATCGAGGTTCGAAAATCGATCTTCGCGCGATCGCGTGAACGCCGTCCCGAGTCGCATCCGCACCCGTTTCGATGCGAAGTAGTCGTCGTACATGTTGCGCGACTTGCCAGGCTCGCCGTAATCGCCAAGCGGTTCCCACCAGACACTCCCCGAGAGCGCCAGATGCGTGTCGATCTTGTTGGCCGAGATGTTGAGCGTATTGAGACCGTTGCCGACAAACGTCAGGTAGTTGAGCCCATTGCCGAATTCTCCGCTGGCCCACGCTCCCTGCGTGAACCCGGGACGGAAGAAGTTGTCGGCCATGCTCCGGTCGGTCGACGTAAAGAACGGGAAGGTGTTGACCAGCGATCGACTGCCCGGTACCCCCGTGTAGCCCGCCATGATCGTCAGCGCCTTGCTGAACTGCCAGCCGATGTTGCTGGCGACGACGATCGACGCGGCGCCGGCGGACGTCCAGACGGTGAAGCTGTATCGCGCCCGCGGATCGAACACGTAGCCGCCGAAGATGAACATGGCGCGATTGACGGTGATGTCGTTGCGCGCGTGCACGTCGTGGACGACGCCGAGATGATCGGTGAAGCTCTCGTCGGTGTCCTGGCTGTTCAGATATCGGAGCTGGGTATTGATGTTGAACTTCAATAGAAATGGGATCCGCGCATCTGCCGGCGTCTCCCAGATGACCATGCCGTCTTTGTAGCGATCGGTGTCGGCCGGTGGTGCAGGCGCGGGAGCGGCCTGGCCGGAAGTGCCTGCTGGCGTCGGCGCCGCGGCATCTTGCTCGGATCCACCGGCCTGCCCGGAGGCCGCTCCCGCCAGGCCGGCAACCGCCAACGCCATTGAAGCCGTGAAGACCGCGACGCGCAGCGACGGACCGATTGCATGCACCGGGATTGCGACACTCACCATCCCCACCGGAACACTCCTGCGATGTGGCGAGCGTTCGCCGGAACCAACAACGGAACTCCTCGTAGAACCTCTCGCCGAGGTGGATGAAACGAGGAGCTCCGCCGATCAGCAGAGCGTGACGGAAAGCGCGAGCCCAGCTTCGCTGGTTTCCTTGTACTTGCTGTTCATGTCCTTGGCGGTCTGGGCCAGAGCCGTGATGGTTTCGTCGAGATTGACGCGGTGCCTCGACGCGATCTCGTTGCTCGCGATCGCATACGCGGTCCACGCCTTGACCGCGCCGAACGCGCACCGCTCGATGCACGGCACCTGGACGTAGCCGGCGACCGGATCGCAGGTCATGCCGAGGTGATGCTCCAGCGCCGATTCGGCCGCGTTCTCTACCACCAGTGACGGTGCATCGAACGCGGTCGCGGCCAGAGCCGCCGCCATCGATGACGCCACACCGATTTCGGCCTGACAGCCACCCTCGGCCGCCGACAGCGTCGCATGGTGTTTGCACAGATAGCCGACCGCTGCCGCCGCAAGCATCCCGTCGCGGATCTTCTGTCGGTCGATCCTGCGAACTTCCATGAGGCCGTAGACCAGGGCCGGCATCACCCCGGCGGAACCGCCGGTCGGCGCGGTGATCACCAGGTGACCTCGCCCGTTCTCCTCCGATGCCGCCAGCGCGAACGCCGACAGCACGCCAATCCCACGGTCGGATTGAAACTTGTCGTCCATGGCGCGCTGGTAAACGGTTGCGGCCTTGCTGTGCAGCTTGATCGGCCCGGGCAGCACGTCGTCTTCGGGCATCGCAAGCCCCGACTTCACGGTGGCGACCATGGCATTGATGATCTTGTCGATGAAGGCGTTGACCTCGTCTTCCGACCGGCCGGCGATCGACATCTCGTTGGCCAGCATGATCTTCGCGATCGTGGTCTTGTTGCCGTCGGCATGGCCCCGCAACTCTTTCATCGTCGCGAAGGGGTATCTCGGCGGATTCTTCTTGGGCGGTGTATACCCTTTCCACTCGATGAACCCGCCGCCCACTGAGTAGTATTCCTGCTCGAGCAACACATCGTTGCCGGCGAGGAGCTTCACGGTCATCGTGTTCGGATGTTTGAAGTCGCCTTTGGTGGCGTCGTAGATGACGTCCTTGAGGCTCACGTCGATGGACTTGCCGCCAAGCGCCACTGGAAACACCTGGTCAGGGTTGTCGCGCAGACTATCAAGGAATTTCGGGTCGACGGTGGCCGGTTCCTTTCCGACCAGACCGGCGAGCGCAGCCCGCTCGGTGCCGTGTCCCTTGCCGGTCGCGCTGAGGCTTCCGAACAGGTTCACCTGGAGCTTCGTTGCTGTCGCCAGCTTGTCGGCCGGTAACTTGGTTGCGCGCTGGTAAAAGTCGTAGGTAATCCGCATCGGGCCGATCGTGTGTGAGCTGGACGGTCCCGGGCCTACTTTGTAGAACTCGTCGACCGTGGTCAGGACGGGTCCCTTCTCCTTCTTCACGACGTCAAGGTCTGCTGCGAGCGGCGGCGCTGACGGGGGAGCCGGTGGTTGCGCGGTTGCGGCGGCCTGCGCCGTCCGCTCATCCGGCGAGGCGGCACATCCGGTCATGACCGCAGCCGCACCGCCCACCGCGGCTCGCATCAGGAACCGCCGGCGATCCACGCCCTGCGGAATCTCCTGTGCAATCAAGCAACCTGTATCGGCTAATGGATCGTCCGGAGCGGCTTCATCGCCTTGCGTCGGTATGGCACGGGGTGCCTGTACAGGCTTGTCAGCTTCGTGATTCGACATGGTGATCTGACCCTTCCTTGTAGAATTCAGCGCACGGAGATCGCGATGTCGAATGAAGTGCACCAGAAATGCCAGAGCCGGTTTTAAAATCCGGCGCGTTTTCGACCGTGGGCCTGGCGGTGCGAACATTGAGGCCGTAGTACCTCCGCAATGTCGGAGGTGGGAACGTCTATGACCAGGGTCCCCTACACCAATCCGGTTCATGGCGAGTACTTCGCCGACCCGTTCGTCTGGCGCGGTGACGGCGAGTACTACGCCATCGGAACGGGTTCGCACGAAGCAACCGGCGGGGCCTTTTCCGCACGTGACGCGACGGTGTTCCCGTTGCTCCGCTCTCCCGATCTGGTGCACTGGCAGGACGCCGGCCGGGCGCTGCTCCGGCCTGACCCCGCTCTCGGAACGGCGTTCTGGGCACCAGAGATCGTTTGTGACGGAACCCGCTGGTTTCTGTACTACTCCGTGGGCTACGCCGATCGACTCCATCAGCTCCGCGTTGCCACGAGTGACGCGCCGCTCGGCCCGTACGTCGACCTCGCGGCGCTCACCACCCGCGACGAGTGTCCGTTCGCGATCGACCCCCACCCGTTCCGCGACGATGATGGTCGTTGGTATCTGTTCTACGCGCGCGATTTCTTGACGACGGAAGACGAGCAGGGACGGGCGGTCCGCGCCGGTACTGCGCTCGTGGTCCGTCCGCTGTTAGGAATGACCGCGCTCGCAGCCGACGAGACGACCGTCGCGCGAGCGCGCTGCGACTGGCAGCGATTTGCCGCCAACCGGTTGATGTACGGCCGGCGCTTCGACTGGCACACGCTCGAAGGTCCGTTCGTGGTCAAGGATCGCGGACGCTACTACTGTTTCTACAGCGGCGGGTGCTGGCAGACCGACACGTACGGCGTCGATTACGTGGTTGCGAACACCGCGTCTGGCCCGTATTCCGACGAAGGTGTCGGGCGCGACCCGCGGGTGTTGAAGACCGTACCGGGGCGCGTGCTCGGGCCCGGGCATTGTTCGATCCTCGCCGGGTCGGCCGGCAAAAACTACATCGTGTATCACGCGTGGGGGCCGGATCGGACTGCGCGGCGGATGTGCGTCGATGAGCTGTCGTTTTCGCCTGACGGGCCTTCTTCGAACGGGCCGTCATGGGACGAGCGCAGCATTTCTCTCGACCGCAGTTGAGTTACGGCCGGGTCGGGTTCGTGCATACAGTTTGACAGACCCTTCATGCACCTCGACCGCAGGCGGAACGCCCGCCTTCTCGCAGCCGGCGAGTTCGAGTGGCTCGTCGGAATCGAAGATACGTTCATTACCGCGACGTCGCCTAGAACCGGCCGTACCCTCGACGAGTACGAGCTGACGGAGCATTACCAGCGCTGGCGCAGTGATCTGGACCTCATCGCCGAGCTGGGCGTCCGTCGTGTGCGATACGGGATCCCGTGGCACCGTATCAATCCCGCTCCCGGTGTATGGGATTTCTCCTCGGCCGATGGTCCGCTCGAGCGCCTGCTCGAGCTGGGCATCGACCCGATCGTCGATCTTGTCCACTACGGCGTGCCTCCCTGGATCGAAGGCGCTTTCCTCCATCCGGACTTCGATCGGTTCATGTCCGAGTACGGCGCCAGGGTCGCCGAGCGATTTCGCGGCAGGATCGCGATGTACACGCCCTTGAACGAGCCGCGCGTGACGGCGTGGTATTGCGGCAAGCTCGGGTGGTGGCCGCCCTTCCGGCGCGGCTGGCGTGGCTTCCTGGCGGTGCTGCTCGGGCTGTGTCGCGGCATCGTCCGCACCGTCGCGGCGATGCGCAGCGCCGACCCCAGCATCGTTCATGCGCATGTCGATGCGACCGACTTGTACGCGACGAACGATGCCGGCCTCGCGCGCGAAGTCCACCGCCGGCAGGAACTGGTGTTCCTCGCCCTGGATCTTGTGACCGGTCGCGTTCGCCACGGACACGCTCTATACGAGTGGATGGTATCGCTGGGCGTGCCGACGGCGGACCTCGCCTGGTTCGAAGCGCGCGCCATTGATCTCGATGTGATCGGCATCAACTTGTACCCAATGTTCTCGGAAAAGCAGCTCGTGCCGACGCCGCGCGGGCTTCGCATCAGGATGCGTTACGCGTCGGCCGAGATCATCGATCGACTCTCGGCTCTTTACTGGCACCGGTACGGGCGGCCGCTGTTCATCAGCGAAACCGCTTCCGAAGGGTCGGTGCGGCGGCGCGCAGCGTGGCTGGAAGACTCCGTCGCCGCGGTGCGGCGCGTGCGTTCGCAGGGCATTCCCCTGATTGGCTACACGTGGTGGCCGCTCTTCGCGCTCGTGACGTGGGGCTACCGCGAAGGGCGCAAGCCGGCCGCCGACTATCTGAAGCAGATGGGGCTGTGGGACTTGCATCCGTCTCCGCACGGACTGCAACGAGTGCGTACGCCGCTCGTCGATCGCTTCAGAGATCTGGTCGCCGCCGGCGCCGCCGCCGCCGGCGCGTGTGCTGCAGCGGAGAGCCCGAACGACAGGAGGCTTGATGTTCCGTAGCTTCTACCTCGCCGGTTTCGAATGTGCGACCGGCTACAACATGCACGGCGAATGGATCGATCAGGTGGCTGCCACCGAACACGACATCCACGTCGACGCCGACTACGCGCGGCTCGCGGAGGTCGGGATCCACGCCGTCAGAGAAGCGGTGCGGTGGCCGGTCGTGGACAACGCCTCCGGCCATGAGATGGCGACGGTGCAGCCGTTCGTCGATGCCGCCAATCGTCACCGCTTCGACGTGATCTGGGATCTGTTCCACTTCGGCTATCCTGACGACCTCGATCCGTTCTCCGGCGCCTTTGCCGAGCGCTTCGCAAACTACTGCCATGCCGCCGCTCTGTTCATCAGCCGCCAGATGCACGGCCGTTGCTACTTCACGCCGATCAACGAACCGTCCTACTTCTCGTGGGCCGCGGGCGAGGTCGGCCGGTTCGCGCCGCATACCCACGGGCGCGGCCACGAGCTCAAGATCGCGCTGGCCCGGGCGGCGATCCGCGGCATCGCCGCGATCCGCGACGCATGTCCGGAAGCGCGAATCGTCAATGTCGATCCGATCTGCCGGGTCGTCCCGGCGTCGCCCGATCCGGAGGCGATCGAGCACGCGCGGCGGTTCAATGAGGAGGCGGTGTTTCAGTTCTGGGACATGCTGGGTGGTCGTCTGCATCCGGAGCTTGGCGGATCGCCGGAGCACCTGGATATTGTCGGCATGAACTATTACTGGACGAACCAATGGGAGCTCGGCCGTGAAAGCGTGCCGTTGTCGGACGCCGATCCGCGCCGCGTGCCGCTCGCTGATCTGGTTCGCGCGGTGTGGCGGCGATATGGAACGGAAATCGTGATTACCGAAACGAGCGCGCTCGGCGAGGCGCGTGGCCCCTGGGTTCACCACCTCTCATCGATGGCCGACCAGCTGCTCGACGACGCGGTCGCCTTGCGGGGGATCTGCCTGTACCCAATCCTCGGCATGCCGGAGTGGCATGCGCGCGACCAGTGGACGCGGATGGGGCTGTGGGACCTCGACCACGACGACGATCAGCTGCAGCGCCGTGTATGCGCCCCGATGCTGGAGGCGCTGCGCGCCGCACAGGAGCAGCGAGATCGCCGTCCGCTCAACGTCGCGGGCACCGTGCTCACGCTGCAGCGGACCGGCACGGTTCCATTCGTCGTTCACGGAATTGTCGTGTGGGACAGCGCCAGACAGAACGACGGCTTCCGCGTGCGGCTGATCCGCTCGGATCATCCGTATCGCCTGTGGGTCGCGGCGATTGAAATCGTTCTCGGATCGCGGAGCGTTGCCCGCGTCTGGACCGCGGCAGAGTTGTGGATGCTGCTCGCCTCGCTGCGCACCGCGTCGCCGGCCACCTTCGCGGGTGAGCACGATGTCGACGGCGCTCCGCCCCGGTGCAACGACGAGTGGCTCAAGGAAGTAGAGGCGATGGCGGCTCGCGCCAACGCGTTCGAATCGATGCGTGTCTCGTGCTCGGATCCGGCCGAGGTGGTGCTCCAGCCGGTCGGCTCTCGCTACTGAAGGCGGTTCATTCGTGCACCGGCAGCTGCCCGCATCTGAACGGCTACCGTGGTCCCTCGCGTTTGAGCTGGCGGAGCAGATCACGTGTTCCGACCAGCTGGTTGTTAAAGATCTGACGCGCCGTGTCCAGCAGCGTCGCGATCAGCGGATCGCGAACCGCATAGCGAACGCTGACGCCTTGCTTCCGGCCCGCGACGATGTTGTTGGTGCGGAGGACCGCCAGCTGCTGCGACACCACCGGCTGGTCGAGGCCAAGCGCCTCCTGTAGCTCCTGGACACTGCGATCGCCTTTCACCAGCACTTCGAGAATGCGAATCCGGACCGGATGCGCCAGCGCTCGGAAGAATCCGGCCTTGAACACCTGAAGGTCGCTTGCCACCGGCTCCCGGATCGTGTGCGCGGCCATCGCCTGCCCCCTGTCCATCAGTGACCTTAATATCTTAATATTGTAATATATAGCAGTATCCCGGCCAGCCGCGCCCGGAAGTCGGTCCGACCGCGGGGTGAAACGACTGCCATGCTCACGTTCAGATCGGTGCCGCTCCCGAAATCGATTCAGTCGCTTCGTCAGGGATATTCCACCAGCACGTGCCTGAACGATCTCGTGGCCGGCGTGACGGTCGGACTCGTCGCCCTGCCGCTGGCGATGGCGTTCGCGATCGCCTCCGGCGTGCCGCCGCAGAACGGCCTGTACTGCGCGGTCGTCGCCGGCTTCATCATCTCGGCGCTCGGCGGCTCACGCATGCAGATCGGCGGACCGACCGGGGCGTTCGTGGTCGTCGTCGCCGGCATCGTGAACGGCTACGGGCTCGACGGGCTGTTCATGTGCACGCTGATGGCCGGCGTCATGCTGATCCTGCTCGGGGTGACCGGTCTCGGCACCGCGGTCAAGTTCATTCCGCGCTCGGTGGTGATCGGGTTTACCAACGGGATCGCTATCCTGATCGCGAGCACGCAGATTCGCGACTTCTTTGGCCTGCGGTTGTCGACCGTCCCCGGCGATTTTCTCGGACGGGCGGACGCGCTGATTGGCCATGCCGGCACTGCCTCCGGCACCGCGACCGCGCTGGCGGCAGCGACGGTCTTCGCGATCCTCGCCATGCGAAAGGTGTCGCGGCGGATCCCGGGCAGCATCCTGGCGCTGCTCGTTGGTTCGGCGGTGGCGTTTGCGGCCGGACTGCCCGTCGAGACCATCGGCACGCGGTTCGGCGGTGTGCCAGGCGGTCTGCCAGCCTTCCAGGTTCCGCGATTCCGAGCAGACCTGATGCTGACGCTCCTCTCCCCGGCGTTGACGGTCGCGATGCTGGGCGCAATCGAATCACTCCTGTCGGCAGTCGTTTCGGACCGCATGTCCGGCGATCGCCACGACCCGAACGTCGAATTGACCGCGCAGGGCATCGCCAACGTGATCTCGCCGCTGTTTGGCGGCCTGCCGGCGACCGGTGCGATCGCTCGGACGGCGACCAACATCCGGTCGGGTGCGCGCACGCCGGTGGCCGGCATGACCCACGCCGTGACGTTGCTGCTGGTCCTGCTGTTCGCCGCGCCGCTCGCGCGCCACATCCCGCTGGCGATTCTCGCGGGGATCCTGATGATCGTGGCCTACGACATGGGCGAATGGCCCGAGATTGTGGACGTGCTGAAGCTGGGCCCCGCCGAAGCCGCCGTATGGTTGATCACCTTCGCCCTCACCGTGGTCGCGGACTTGACCGTCGCCGTCGAGGCCGGCATGGTCCTGGCGGCACTCCTCTACATCCGCCGCGTCACCACGACGACCACCGTCGCGCGCGTCACGCCGGAGTACGTCAACCACGGGCGCGCCCACAGCCTGCAGCTGCACGAGATTCCCGACAACGTCGCGATCTATCGCATCCACGGCCCGTTTCTGTTCGGCGCGACGGACAAGCTGGTGGAGCTCGAAGACGATGTGCCGACGCTCCCGGCAGTCGTCATCCTGCGGTTGCGCAATATGACGGCGATCGACGGCACCGGGCTCCATGCGCTGGAGCACTTCGCCGATGTCCTGCACGCCAGCGGCCGTACCCTGATTCTCTGCGGCATGCGCGATCAGCCTGCCCGCATGATGGCGCGAGCGGAGTTCCACCAGCACATCGGCGACGCGAACCTGGCGCCGACGATCGACGCCGCCCTCCGCCGGGCGCGGGCAATTCTGCAGGCGAACAACGGGTTGACGCCCGCCGCGTAACGGTGCGCGACGTCTTCGGAAGAGCGGTGCGGGCGTGCTGACGGTGTCGCCCGGAACCCTGACAACGCCGGTTGATCCCGCGGCGAGCTCATGAGCAGGCCATCACACCCACGGATTCGGTGTATGATGTGTGCTCGGATCTTGCCACGTGCTTCGCCGCTTTTCGGCGTATCGAGTCGCTGACTCGCTCCTCCCGAAGTCCAGCCTAGTTACGAGACGACATCCACCGGCATCACTCGATGCTCGGGACCGTCGCAACTGCGACAGAGGAGTCAGTGTTCATGGGTCGAAAACTTTACGTCGGAAATCTGCCTTACGAAGTGGGCGAGACTGAGCTGCAGGAATTGTTCGGGCGCGCCGGATCGGTCGAATCGGTCACGGTGATGCGCGATCAGGCGACCGGCCGCGCGCGCGGTTTTGCGTTCGTCGAGATGAGCAGCGATCAGGAGGCGGAGGCCGCGATCCGCGAGCTGAATGCCAGCCAGGTGGGCGGCCGCAGCCTCACCGTCAACGAGGCCCGTCCCAAGCCTGCCCGGAGCGGCGGTTTCGGCGACGCCCCTTCGTACCGTCGCCGGTCGGAACCGCGCTGGTAAGAACGTCCGCGAGCACACGGGCGGCGCTGTCCCGAAGACGGCGCCTGCTCGCAGCGTCGCGGCTTTTCTGAGCTTTCGGCCGTCCCCGCCGAGCCCTCACCAAAGCCTTGCCGCTCGGTGAGGGGTCAACGCCACTACATTCCGGCGAGATCCATTCCGAGTCGCGTGAGGCCGCCTGGCTGACAGGGGCGGCGTCGGATCGGGTGTCCGACCGCGCCTCAGTTGCTAGGCCGGCGCTGGTCGCCCGCGTTCGCCTCGCTGATTCGGTCATTCGAAGGAGATGCCGTGGTCAAACGCCCCGACGACATGAATGCGTTCGAGTTCGCGGTCTTGGCCGGCCTGCGCGCCGCGCAGCTCCGCCGCGGCTGCACCCCGCGGGTCGCCGGCTCACCCAAGCTCGCGGTGACCGCCCAGCAGGAAATCGCCGCGCGAAAAGTGCTGCCGTCGGCAGCCGCCGCGGTGCCGATCGGCGTGCCGAACGATTGATGCCATCGCGGGTCGCGGCTGGCGCGTACGCGCCACGCTGCTTAGCGTCTCCTCCTTCGTCGACAGCCGCATGACGGTCCGCCACGTCCGGATCGCTGACGCAGGCGGTGCCGCTCGTCACCGCCATCGCGGCGCGGAGTACGGGTCGATTTGCGACCGTTTCACATTCCACACTTCGCCGCACTGGGTACAACGCCAGTAACTGTCGGCGTCGGGCTTGGTCGACGTTGTCACCGTGATCGTCGAGCCGCAACTCGGACACGGCGGAGGCGTGGGGTCGGGGGGCGCCGGACTCGGTGTGGAATCTTTCACGCGACCTCCCGGGAGCGGCGGCGATGAAGCCGGCTCGCCGGCCATCGCCGCGTGATTTCAGCGACAGGGCTGTTCAATCACTGGAGCCCGTGCGCGGCGGGCAACGGTCTCGCCACGAACAGGCGACGGCATGGCCGGGCGATCAGCCGCGCCCACTGGTTGGCGCGACTCACCCGGGCGCTATCCGTCGCGATGCCGGTATTCGCGTACATCTGGCGGTAGAGTTTCGAAATCAGGATGAACGCCAGGCGTGCGCGCAGCGTCTGGGTGCAACGAGAGCGCGCCCAGATGCGGGGCAGACTGTAAAAGCGATCCCAGACGGCCTGCGTCCGCGCGCGAATCTCGTCGGCCGACATCACGGGGTGCGGCGTATACACCTTGGGCCGGTGCGCCTGAGGGATCAGCCAGTGTCGGGTAATCGGAATACCGGCCACCTGGTCGGCGGCGGCGCCGACCTTTTTCTCCCAGGCCTCGAAATCGACGGTTCCCGGATAGGGCGTCAGCATCACGAATTGCGCGAATGCCAGTTGCGATCGCTCCGCAATATCGGCCGTGGCGTCGAAGGTCGACGGTCGGTCGCTCGGTAATCCGAAGATGAACGAGCCCAGCACGAACACGCCGTGCTCGCGGAACTTGCGAAGCCGTTCGACCAGCGCCTCGCCGGCATCATTGAAGCTTTTGTAAACGTCCTTGAGCCCTTCCGGCGTGACTGCCTCGACGCCGACCAGCGCGCCCTTGATATTGGCTCGTCGCATGCTGTCGAGGAAGGCCTCGTCCTCGGCCGCCTCCATCGTGATCTGGGTGAAGAAGACCATGTCGGGCGGCAGTTCCGCCAGTCTGGCCATCAGCTCGAACCGCTCCGCACGCGCCACCTGCAGCTGTGCGAGCCGCGCCGGCTGGCCCTGCCGGGCGGCCATCGCCAGATCGGTCAGAGTCACCGGATAGAAATTGTCGTCCGCAAGCGCGATGAAGCGGAACCCCTGGCGGCGCAGTTCGACGATCTCGGCGATCACCGCGTCCACGCCGCGTTGCCGCGGCGTCTGGCCGTCGGTCCGCCAGACCGAACAGAACGAACAATGCTTCGGGCACCCGCGCACCGTCTGCACCGATCCCCACATGTAGCCGCCGGCCGGGAGCAGGTCCCACCGCGCCGGCACGAACTGGTCGGCGCTCACCCGCCCGCCTTCGTAACGCGGCTGCAGCGTGCCCTGGTTCGCGTGGTCGAGGACCACCGGCCATATCAAATCGCCGTCACCTCTGACCACGGTATGCGCGCCGCCTAATTCGTGCGCCTCCTCCGGAAACAGAGTGGCATGGATCCCGCCGAACACCACCATCGCCCCCCGGTCTCGCGCCGCGGCGCCGATCTCGTAGCCGCGCAACGCATTGCCGGTATGGATGCCGATGCCGACGACATCGCCGCGGCGGATGCTGTCGAGATCAAGCGGTTCGAGCGTTTCGTCGATGATTCGTGGCCGGCCGTACGCCGCCGGGGTGGCCGCGCCGAGCACGTACAGCCAGCGCGGCGTGATGACGCCGACCCCGAAGGACAGGTGACTGGGATTGACCAGGTGAACGGTCATCGCGCTCCGCGGCCAACGGAGCACGCCGTCACCAGGGAACAGGAATGATCACTCCGTCGCGTCGGCAAAAACATCGTCACGCTCCTGAGCGGCAACTCGCCGGCTGCCGGAAGCTCGGAGGCTGAGGCGACGTCACCAATGGCGTGGCACCAGTCTGGCGGGCAAATGTAGTCTAGCGTACATTTGCCGGTCGCCCGGGCATACGCAGACACCCACCGACGGGCGATCGGCACGTGAGGCGGAGCGTTTCGTACGCCGCGCGCTAGCACTAGGGATGCGCGTGTCAGATTTGATGCGCGCGCCCGTTGAACGACCGGTGGTCACGCGCCGCGGCGTTTGCGTCGCGTCGTTTGGTAGCGGCAACGCCAGTAGATTTCTGCATCGACCGGATAGGCTGGTGACGCGAAAGCTGCGGTCGCGAGGCGCGGCGGGGCGGTGGGTGAGGGCGCCGGTACTTGCGGTGCGGCCGCGGGCGGCTGAGGCTGCACCCGCCGCGACAGTTTCTTGGCCTGCTGCCGCCGCCTTGACGCTCTTCCGGTCGCGATCAGTTGGATTCCTCCTTGGTCTTCACAATCATCTGATACACGTAGTCGGTCAAATCGCGAAGTCGCAGGCCGGCTTCGTCGTTCGACCACGCGCCGCGCGCCGGAATTGCCGGTATCTCCACGGCATGGGCGACGATCAGGGCTGCCGCGATCGCGGCCTTCGCTTGAATCTCTCCGGTGTCCATACGAACGCTCCTCGATCGAGTGTACGGGTGCGAGATTTGATCGCGATATCCTGAATTGCACAGCCCGCAGGGCTGCTGATCATCAGCCGGTCCGATCATGTACCGCGGTGGTCTGGAGCAGTGCGCCGCTGCAGCCGCGTCGAGGTTGCGGCAATTGCGGCGACTCGCGATTCATGTCACCCTACGTCCGCGAGCTAGCGCAGCCCGTAGTCGCCCGACGCGGGCGCGTCGAGCTGCCGCGCGAGTATGGCAAAAAAATACGCAGCAGGCGTCACGCGAGCGGGCGCCGTCGACTGGGCCGGCGTCAAAACTGTGTACGTCGACTACGCCGCCGGCGTCACGATTTTCGTCCAGGGTGACGCGGCAACCAGCGTGATGTACGTCGATGAGGGCACCGTCCGGCTCTCGGTGTTGTCACAGGCCGGAAAGGAAGCGGTCGTGGCGGTGCTCGACCGGGGGCACTTCTTCGGCGAGGGCTGTCTCGTCGGCCAGCCGTTCCGCATGGCGACCGCGACGGCCATCGCGCCGTCCCGCGTCATCGTCGTCGAGAAGCAGGACATGAGCCGACAGCTGCACGATCAACCGGCGTTTGCCGAGCGCTTCCTCACACACATGCTGACCAGGAACATCCGGATCGAAGAAGATCTGATTGATCAGCTGTTCAATTCGAGTGAAAAGCGGCTGGCGCGGACGCTCCTGCTGCTGGCGCGATTCGGTGAGCCCGAGGCGGCCCATCGGGTCTTGCCGAAGCTGTCGCAAGAAACGCTGGCTGAAATGGTCGGCACGACACGCTCGCGCGTGAATTTCTTCATGAACAAGTTTCGCAAGCTTGGCTTCATCGAATACAACGGTGGTCTGAAGGTGAACGACTCCCTGCTCACCGTCGTGCTCCGCGACTGATTGCCTGCGGGCGCAGGGCATCCTCGAGGCTGCGCGCGCGCCTCGAAGGTTCCCGGGATCCGCTGATCAGGGTTGGAACGCCCCCTTGTTGGTCGAGCGCGCCTTCGCGGCAGCCGCCTCCTCATCGTCCCGCTCCTTGTTCTGCCGGACCATTTCCCGCTGCGGCGCCTCGTGCAGATCCAGCCGCTGCGCCTCGACGTCGGCCTTCCGCGCGAGTTCCGCGCGAGGCGTATCGGTGACGATCAGGCGGAAGGACGTTCTGTACGACGACGTTTGATAGATCGCGATCGCGTGGGCCGCGTCGCCCCAGTGCGCAAACGGGGAGCCCGATTCGGTTTCGATCGGCGCCGCCACTCGGCCGCTGCTACGGGTCGTCTTTGGCAGCACCGCGCCGTAGACCGCGGAGAGCGCCTCGATCAGGTCCGCCTGCGTCAAGCCTTCGGTGCCGTCGTAACGGTAGTCGACGACCATGCGGAACAGTTGGTCGTTGTAGAAGCTGAACGAGATCCGCTCGACCGCATCGGTCGAGGGCGCGTTCACTCCCGCCGCCCACCGCGACGGCCGCCATTCGAGATCCTGCAACACAGCGGGACGTTGGTGGATGGTCTTGACCTCCGACAGCGCGACGCCGGTCGCCGACGACACTGTCGCGAGACTGCTTCCGAGGTCGAAGGTGCGATACCGCGCGAAGTTCTGTGCTTCAAGCGGATGCGTCGACCACGCCAACCCGACGACGCAGAGCGTCACCATCCGCGCAATAGTCATCATTCGGTCTCTTTTCCTCAGTGTGATGTCCGATCTCACGAGCGCTCGGCGTCCGCTTCGGCGGGCCGCGCCACGTCGAAAGCGTATCTTGGACGGCGCTCGTGCGCTGTGCCCGATTGCACAGCAAAAGGTCACTGACAATCAGTGCTGCGGCAGGGCTTGAATTTGTCTGAGACCCGTCGGACCGATCACGTCGCTGATCCGGTGGTCGCGTCCGCTGGCCGTGCGACCGGGCGTGCGAGAGGCTCGCCGAGCAGCACCACCACGTCATGGATCCCGCCGTCATCGAGCACCGGGATGGCATCGGGATCGACGGCGGCGCCGTCGACGTCGACCGTCCGAACACCGCAGCAGCGGTATTCAGGGTTGGTGACTGAAATGCGATAGCGGGTGCGGCCGATCCGCCAGTCGATCGAGAACGCCGGCCACATCCGCGGTATACACGGCGAGACAGCGAAGGTTGCGCCGGTCCGCCGCAGTCCCAGCAGGGTTTGAACGGCCGCCTGATACATCCAGCCGGCCGACCCGGTGTACCACGTCCACCCGCCGCGCCCGAGATGCATCGGATGCGCGTAGACATCGGCCGCGACGACGTACGGCTCGGCGCGGTAGTGCTCGATCCCTTCCGGGGTGCGCATGTGGTTGATTGGATTCACCATGTGGAACAGTTCCATCGCCTCGTCGCCGAGGCCGAGCCGGCCGAGCGCGATGACCGTCCACAGGGCCGCGTGCGTGTACTGTCCGCCGTTCTCGCGAACGCCCGGAGGATAGCCTTTGATGTATCCCGGATCGAGCGGCGTGCGATCGAACGGCGGTGCGATCAGGAGCACCTCTTGTGCGTCGCGCCGCACCAGTTGAGCGCGCACCGCGTCCATTGCGCGGGCGGCGCGCCGCGGGTCGGCTTCCTGCGAGAGGACCGCCCACGACTGGGTCAGCGAATCGATCCGGCACTCCTCGTTCTGCGCCGAGCCGAGCGGAGTGCCGTCGTCGAAATAGGCGCGACGATACCAGTTGCCGTCCCAGGCGAGCTCCAGCATGCCGGTCAGCCAGCCGGCTTCGCCGCGATAACGCTGCGCGCGGTCGATGTCACCGCGTTCATCGCAGATCGTCGCGTACTGTTTCAGCACGACGACCAGGAACCATCCGAGCCACACGCTCTCACCGCGCCCCAGGTGCCCGACCCGGTTCATCCCATCGTTCCAGTCGCCAGAGCCGATGAGCGGCAGTCCGTGGGCGCCGTACTTCAGTGACCGATCGATGGCGCGGATTGCATGCTCGAAGAGCGGCGCGGCCTCCTGCGAGACCGACGGCAGGCCGTAGGTTTCGATCTGGTCGGGCGCGAGCGGCGGCGCCTCGAGAAAGGGGACGATCTCGTCGAGCACCGACCGATCACCGGTGTGGGCGACGTAGACGGCGGCCGCGTATGGCAGCCAGAGCAGGTCGTCCGAGCATCGCGTTCGCGTGCCGCGGCCGGCCGGCGGGTGCCACCAGTGCTGCACGTCTCCTTCGACGAACTGGCGCGACGCCGCCAGCAGGAGATGTGCACGACAGAGATCCGGTGACGAGTAGAGCAGCGACAGAACATCCTGGAGCTGGTCCCGGTATCCGAACGCGCCTCCCGGCTGGTAGGGGCCGCTGCGCGCCCAGATCCGGCAACTGAGCGCCTGGTACAACAACCAGCGGTTCACCAGCAGATCGAAGGAATCATCCGGGGTGTGGACCTCGACTGCGCCAAGCGTGTCGTCCCAGAACTGGGCCGAACGGGCGAAGGCCGCGTCGACTTCCTCGAGGTTGCCGTACCTTGCCGCCAGGGCGGCTGCGTGCGACCGATTGGCGCCCTGGCCCAGGACGAACGCGACGCGGCACGTGGCTCCTGGCGCGATGTCGAGGGTGATCTGGAGCGCGGCGCACGGATCGAGGCCGGCGCCGACGCGTCCCGCAAGCCGCTCGCGAAACACTCCAGCCGGAGCAGCCAGCGTCCGGTTCCGTCCGATGAAGTCGGCACGATCGCACGTGAACGATCGCGACGACTCGGTGGCGTGCCAGAAGGCGACGCGATCCTTGAACTCCGTGTTGTAGGAATTGCGGGCCAGTATCGCCCCGGTCGTTTCATCTCGCTCGGAGACGACGAACCGGCGCTCGTCGACCTGGGGCGGGCCGAGCACCCACTCGACGTATCCGAACACGCTCACGCGGCGCGGCACGGCCGACGTGTTCGTCAGCGTGAGGCGCGATAACTTGACCGGGTCGTCCGGCGCGACCGCGACACTCAGCTCCTGCTCGAGCCCGTCCCACGCAGACTGAAACCGCGTCACCCCTGCGCCGTGGCGAATGATCCACCGGCCGGCATCGGCGGCACGGGGCAGCGGTCCCGGGGTTGCGCCCCACACGAACCCGTGGTCCTCGTCGCGGAGGAAGATCGCTTCGCCGGTCGGGTCGCTGATCGGATCGTTGGCGAAGGGCGTCAGACGGTTCTCGCGGCTGTTGACGGCCCACGTGTACCCGGCGCCTGACGCGCTCACCACCGTGCCGAACTCAGGATTCGCCAGCACGTTCGACCACGGCAGCGGGGTATCGCGATCGCCGTCGAGCGCCATCACATATTCGCGTCCGTCGGGCGTGAACCCGCCGATGCCGTTCTCCATCACGCGCGGTCCAATCGGTATCGGCACCGCCGCCGGCTGCGGCGGCCGCGGCACGCTCGATGGCGGCACGATCTCGGCACGCGAGAGCCAGGGCGCCTTTCGATCGAGCTGCGGCGTCAGCTCGCCGAGGTCGCCGCGCAGGACCACACGCGCCGCGGCCGAGAGGAGGTGGCGATCGACGTCGGGCATGCCGTCGCCGCGCAGCAGGAACACCCCGCCCGGCTTGTCGACATAGCCGCTCCACCGCGGTTCGCGGAGCAGGTCGGTCAGTTGCGCCTGCACCTCGTCGAGATAGTCCGCCGGGTGAGCATTCAGGATCACGAGATCGGCGCGCAGATCCTTGACGCGCCAGTACTCCTGCGCATGCAGCAGCTGCCGCACGAGCGCGATTTCGCTCAGCTCCGCCACATGCACCAGCACGATCGGCAGGTCCCCCGAGAGTCGGTACCCCCACAGGTTCGACTGGCCGAAGATGTTCCGGGCGATGTCCTCCGGGCTCGTGCACGACGCGTCGGATCCGAATACCCGCGATGCCAACCGTTCGAACAGCATCGCCTGATCATCGGTGAGGCCCAGGTGCTGCAGCGTGATGTGCACCTGGGTCGACGCCATCGAGAACGCCCGGGCTGCGGCGCTGGCATCGCGGTACTTGCGGACCAGGGCCAGGGCGGTCGTGCGGTCATGGGTGACGCCGGTGGCGAACGTCACGCGCACGAACGCCCCCGGCGGCAGGCGCACCCGCTCCCGCACGGCCGCGATCGGATCGAGCACCGCGCCAGTGGTGCCCGACAGCGCGCGGCCATCGAGCGCTACCGGGTTGCGCGGCAATCGTCCGCGGCCGAGGAACCGCGCGCGGTCGGTTTCCCATTCGACGGCGCCGCCGAGCCGGCCGTCGACGGCGAGCACGTGAAATGCCCAGACGCCGGCGTCGTCGGCTGATCGCGGCCGCCGGCTGAATAGCAGGCCGGCGCTCTGGGCGTCGTACTCGGTCTCGATGAACAGCTTGCCGAACGCCGGGTGCGCGAGATCGTCCTCGGCGCGCGCCAGGACGATTTCGGCAAAGCTCGTGACCTCGATCTCCCGCGGTCGTTCGCCGCGGTTGGTGATCGAGAGCCTGCGGACCTCCACATCATCTTCCGGAGACACCACGACCTGGAGCTGCGTTTCGAAGTCGCCGACGCGCTGCCGGAACGTCGCCTTCTCGAGCTCGAAGGTGACGTCGTAGTTGGTGGGTTCGCAACAAATCGGCTGGTAGCTCGGTGACCACACATCGCCGCCCCACGGATCTCTGAGGTAGATGAAATGCGCGCCCGCGTCGCAGGTCCGGTCCTCGCGTCGGCGCGTCACTGACAGGCCGCGCCACGTGCTCGAGCCGCCGCCGGCATGCGTCAGGGCGACGGTGTAGCGGCCGTTGGACAGGAAATGCGTATGGGGACTGGTGGTGTGCGGCGTGCGGAAGCGTCTCGACACCGCGGCGCCCGGCAGCGACGCCGCGACCGCGCCTTCCGCGGGGCGCGCTTCTGTGAGGATCGCCTCGCGCGGCACGCGCTCCTGCAGCAGCAGCTCGGTCGCTTTGACCCGTGGGTCGGCGTGAAACCTCGACACGAAGATGTCGTCGTGGAGCACGTTGGCGAGCGCGACGAGCGTCATGCCCTGGTGATGGGCGAAGAAGGCGCGCACGATTTCGGGGTGGCCGGTGCCGTCCGTCGTTCGATTCCCGTCTGCCGCTCGCCGAGGCCGGTAATCGATCGATTCGTAGAAGCCGAACCGGCCAATCAGTCCCGCTCGAGTCAGCTGCGCGAAATTGGCGACTGCGGCCGCCGGATCGATGAGGCTCGCGAGCGCGGTGGCGTACGGCGACACGACGAGATCGTCGGCGAGACCACGTTTCAACCCCAGGCCGGGAACTCCGAACGCTTTGTACTGGTAATTATCGAACCGGTCGGTGAACGCGTAGGCCGCCTCCGAGATGCCCCACAGCACTCCCCGCTCTCGACCGTAGTCGATCTGCCGGCGGACGCAGGCGCGGCAGCTCTGCTCGAGCAGGGTCCCGGGGTACGCACGCAGGAGCAGCTGTGGCATCAGATACTCGAACATCGTGCCGCCCCATGACATCAGCGTCGCGCGACCGTCGATGCTCGTGACGAGCCGTCCGAGGTGGAACCAGTGATGCTGCGGAACGTCGCCCTTGGCGATCGCCACGAAGCTGGCCAGCCGCGCTTCGGAGGCGAGCAGATCGTACGAAGAGGTGTCGAGGCGCCCGGGGCCCTCGGCATCGGCGAGCCGATAGCCAATCGAGAAGATCCGCCGCCGCCGGTCGTACAGAAACTCGAAACGCATCTGGGCGACGAGCGCGGACGCCCGTTGTGCGAGACTGTGGAGCGCATCGCCCGACGAGTCCGGCACCGCGCCGAGTGACCCCACCGCCTTCACCAGGGCGGCAGTCCAGAAGGTGATGTCCCCCCAGGTCTCCGACCGATCGTGCTGCGCTCCAGCGGCCTCCGCGTCCTCGAGTTCGTCGGCGAGAATCGCAAGCATGGCCGGGTCGCCGCCGGTCAATTCGCGCCGGGCGTCGGAGACGACCTGCCGGGCGAGGCGATTGATCCGGGTGATGGCCGGGCGGCTGCTCTCATCGGCGGTCGCACTGGACGACGACGCCTGCGCGAGCAGATCGGCCGTGTCGATCACCCCCTCCAGCAGCTGCCGTCGCGTCTGTGGATGCGTGCTGATCCTCGCGAGACCCTCGGCGATCGCGATCAGCGACGCCGCGAGGTTCCCGCTGTCCACGGTTGACACGTATCTGGGTGCGAGCGGCGCCCGCGTCGCGGTGTCGTACCAGTTGAGGAAGTGGCCTTCGTGGCGCTCGAGGCCTTCGAGCGTCGTGAGTGTCCGATCGAGACGGCGGATGAGCGCCTCGGTCGTCAGATAGCCGAGATCGTAGGCGGCCAGCGTCGACAGGAGCGTCATGCCGATATTGGTCGGCGAGGTGCGTTGCGCCAGGCGCGGCGCCGGGGTTTCCTGAAAGTTGTCGGGCGGCAGCCAGCCATCGGCCTCGGTGACGAATGCCTCGTAGTACCGCCAGGTCAGCCGCGCCGTCCTGCGCAGCAGGAGCCGCTCGCGATCGCTGAGCGCGCGTTCCCGCGGGCCCACCGGTTTGCTCAGCCAATACGCGACGCCCGGCGCGACTGCCCACAGCAGCACGAAGGGCAATGCCGACGGCAGCGCATCGGGATGGGTGATCGCGACCAGCGCCGCCACCGCCGCGGCAATGATCGGGCTGGCCATCATATCGGCCGCGAATTGCAGGAGCGCCCGGCCGCCGACGATCCCCGCGGCGCGCGCCGCCGCGGTCGCCGCTGTCTCCCATTCGAGGAGCCGGCGCCGGGTGATGGTCAGGCGGATCAGCGTCAACACGATCGCGTGCGCGGTGTCCCAGGCGTGATACGCGAGGAAGGTCACGCTCAGAATGATCTGTGCCAGCGCGATCGCCGTGTCGGCCCGGAGGTTGCGCCAGAACACCGCGAAGGATTGCGCCCGGCCCGGCCCGACGATCATCTGCGCCACCAGCGGCAGCAGCTGCGCCGCCATCACCGCCAGCACCGCGCTGGTCCAGAACCAGTGGGCCCCCGGCAGCACGATCCACCCGGCGATGAGGAGGATGAGCAGCGTCGGCGCGACGAGGCTGCGGCGCAGATTGTCGAGAATCTTCCAGCGCGAGATCAGCGGCAGCGTATTGCGCTTGATCCCGCGGCGCGTCGGGATGAACGGGAACAGCCACAACAGGATCTGCCAGTCGCCGCGGATCCAGCGATGCTGCCGCCGCGCGTGGGCCAGCACGCTCGACGGATATTCGTCGACCAGTTCGATGTCCGAGACGAGAGCGACCTTGGCGTGCAGCCCCTCGAAGAGGTCGTGCGACAGCAGCGCGTTTTCCGGGACCGAGTCTTCGAGTGCGGCCATGAACGCATCGACATCGTAGAGACCCTTGCCGGTGAAGATGCCTTCGCCGAACACGTCCTGGTAGGTGTCGGAGACCGCCGTGGTGTACGGGTCGACGCCGGTGTGGCCGGCGTACAACCGCGCGAACAGCGAGCCGGCGGCGCTCGTGAACGTCACGCTGACCCGCGGCTGGAGAATTCCGTAGCCCTTCGTGACGCGGTTCACAGCGGGATCGAAGGAGGGCCGGTTGAGCGGATGCGTGATGATGCCGATCAACTGCCGAGCGGCATCGCGCGGCAGACGCGTATCGCTGTCGAGGGTGATGCAGTACCGCACCTGCGCCAGAATCGCGGCGTCGCCGACCGTCGGAATGAAGCTCGTGTCCGTGGCGCCGCGGAGCAGGCGGTTGAATTCCTCGATTTTCCCCCGCTTGCGCTCCCATCCCATCCAGAGCCCTTCCTGCGCGTTCCATTGACGCCGGCGGTGGAACAGGAAGAAACGATCCGGTCCGCCGTTGCCATGCTTCGCGTTGAGCGCCGCGATGCCGTCTGCCGCGGCCGCCAGAATCGCATCGTCGAGCGGCAGCGTCGCGGCATCAGCGTCCTTGAAGTCGCTCAAGATGGCGAAATGGATCTGCGGATCGAGGTTGCCGAGCGCCTGCACCTCGACGTGCGCGACCAGGTCCCGCGCGCGTTCGACGCTGTCCAGAATCGTCGGAATGATGACGATGGTGCGGGCCGATTCGGGAATGCGGGCGAGGTCGAGCCGTGGCAGGCGGCGCGGCGGGATGAACCGGCTGATCAGCCGCTGGAGGATCTGGATCGTCAGCTCGCTGGTGGGCACCAGCGTCAGCAGGACGACCAGCAGCAACATCGGCCAGTGCCAGCGGTGGGCGTCCGCGTAGCGCACGGCGATGGCGACCAGAGCTGCCGTGCCGAGCGCGATGGAGCCAAGATAGCCCGCGGTGGCATAACGGAAGAACGCGCGCCGAAGCCGAACGCCGACCCCCGGCACCCAGCCGATGCCGTGTTCGAACTGCTGCCGGCCGTCGCCCACGAGGTAATAGCCGACGTGCGCCTCGCGAGCGTCCGGCGCGCGTTCCGCGACCTGCCGGGCGCGTTCGACGCTCTTCAGCGCGACGCGCACCTGGGCGTCGCCGGTCGGTTCAGCCAGCTCCTCGACCGCATGGCGGTAGCTGTCGCGGCTGGCGAAATCCATGCGGCCATACACCGCGATCGGATCGCGCTGCAGCACCTGCTCGACGAGGCTGACGCTTTCGAAGAACTCGCTCCAGTCGAACGACGAGACGAGGCGCAGGCTGCCGATCAGGTTGGCCATGAACGCCTGTTCGGCCGCCTGATGCCGCGCCTCCGACCGGATCGCATCCTCGATCGTCTCGCCGCGTGAGGCCAGCGCCGCATCGAGCTCCTCGCGGAGCGCTCCGGCAGTCTCGTGCTCACGCGAGCGCTGCAGCAGGCGGATGACGAAGGCGGGATGCACCTGGGACGGCCAGCGCTCCCGTCCGCGCGCGCGGGCCCCGAGCGCGTCGACCAGTCGATCGGCGCTGAGGCGATGGACGCGGCTGTCGGCGAGAATCTCCGCCCGCATGCGAAGGTGTTCGACGAGCGCCAGCTTCAGGGCTGACGGCCAACCCCAGAGCTCACCCATGGTCAGCGGGGTGATCGACTGGAACGCCGTGACGAAGCGGTGCAGGCGCTGCGGATCGAGACGTCCTGCGCTGCAGCGAATCAGCTCGAGCGCCATCGCGTAGACGCGCGGCAGGCCGGCGAACTCATCGGCGGCAATCCGTGGGAGTCGACGGAAGAATCCGGGCGGCAGATCGTGGCGGATGTCGCGCAGCGCCGCGACCACGATGTGGAAGTTGTCGAGCAGCCATTCGGCCGCCGGCGACGATGGCTCGCCGCGTTTCGCGTCCTCGGCCAGGGCCGTGTAGACGCGGCGCAGCGTGTCCGAATGCTCACGCAGCCGCGTCAAGTGCGCGCGGCTGCCACCCTGCCGGTGCGCGGCAACGGTCAGCAGCGCCGCCAGGCGCCGGGCGTGTTCTTCGAGCGGTTCGATTCCCAGGAGCTCGATGGCTCCTGCTTTGGGACGGACACCAACGTCACTCATGAATTCGCGGTTGGCCGGCGTGGGTCGCGTCGCTCGCTGCGGCCATCACGAGCGCTCTGCCCTCGCGTGTCGCCACGCGGCTCACACGCGCTCCGATGGCACGCCGGCCCAGACCTCTGGCAGTGCGCTCGGATGAAGCAGGCTGCGCCAGAGCCGCGCGACCAACGACGCTCGCCGGGGCGGGCGACGCTGGCTCGGCGCGCCGCCGCCTTCGCGTTCGCGCTCGAGGCGTTGGCGATCGTCCGCCCCGGCTGGTGGCACCGAGTCGGCGGATTGCACCGCGCCGCGCTCGCCCAAACCGGATTGCGGCCTGCCGCGCACCTCGAATGCCCCTGGAATCATCAGACGGGAGCCGCTGCCCCGGTGCTCGACGAGAAGCGTAGCAGTGTCGGTGGCGCTGGTGGAAGGGGAGCTCATGCTAGTGCCGAGGTGGCGATCGGGATCTCGAGGCTGAAGACACACCCTTTGGCGGGCATGTTGCGGATGCGGATCTCGCCGCCGTGCGCCTTGACCACCTTCCGAGCAATCGAAAGACCGAGGCGAGACGCAAGGATCGCATCGCGATTGGCGGCGACGAATTCGTGCAGCATCGATGACTCCGCAAGTCCTGTCCGCCTGCTCCAATCGAGGTGTGCCGCCGTCTCCCCCACGATTGATGCAGGGCTGCCGCGCTCAACGTCCCTTGCGAGTATGTCGGTGGCACGGACCCCGCGCTGTGCAATCTGAGACAGCGCGCCCCGTCCACGGTTGATATGTTCCTATGACTTAGCGCCACAAGGAACCGGAGCGCAACTGAAGAGCCAGTCACGATCAGCTCTGCAATTGGAGCGTATGAAGAAACCCTCGAAGAGTCCTCGGTCGGCAACTGTTCACGGCATCACCTGGCCCGGTGGTGCAGCTGACCGTGTCGCCAAGAGCAGGAGTGCAGGCGTCTCTGGCTGGCATGCGCTTGAAGGCCGAACGTTTTCCGCGCTCATTGCCTCGCCGGCGCCGGACCGACCCAAGGGAGGGTCGAGCGTTCGGCGTCATCGCACGACGGCCGACACCTGATTGGGCCGCCACCAGCGTCGCGTCCGGCAACCGGCGCATCGATAGGGCCTCGACCGTGTCAGCGCGGTCCGGATCCAGTCGTACCATCGCCGTCGCGATCGTCGCAGTCCGCCGTAGCCGCAACGCGGACAGCGGAAATCCACGTTAGCCCGCAAAGAGGACGTGCCGGACGGAACGATCCGTCGCATCGGTTCCAACGCGCAGCATCGATACGTTCAAACTTCAGTACAAGACGGCGTCGAAGAGCCGGTCGGCGACGAGTGGAAACAGGACACGCCACATTAGATCGACGCCGCCGAACCAGAGTGTCTCGTTCTGCACAGGTGAGAACCCACGGGCAACGTCGCATTCGGTCGCGCTGTTCAATTGGGGACAGAAACCGTCTGGGCGCTCCCGGTATGCTCTGGTCGACACCCATCGATCGCATTGACCGATGGCAGACCCAAGGGTGAAACCATGAACAACCTGACGCGTTCGAAAATGATCCAGATTTGGTTTGCGGCGGTTCTCCTGATGATCGCCGCCGCTATCACGTTTGGCGTCGCGATGACGGCAACCACCGGGGCCATGTTGTTCGTGATGAGCCTGGTCCCGCCGACCGTGCTCTTACTACTGTGGCCAACCGCTGAACCCGTCACGATCAGCGAAGTGCTCCGCGCGGCCGAACGCCGCGGATGAGTGTCGCGGCCTGAAGTGGCCGGCGCGACGGCGGTGAGACGCCAACCCTGTCGCCCGCATCATGTGCAATCCAGGACATCGCGCGCGCCCGCTCTTGGCCACACTGAGTCGAGAGAGGCACCAGATGTTCAAACTGATCGCGACAATGCGGAGGGGTTCGGCGACAGGGATTCCCGCGGCGTGGGCTCGTTACGAGACGCTTGAAGCGGCTCGCATCGGTACGGCGGCACTCTTTCGCGATGATCGCGTTCTGCGCGCGATGATCGTCCGCAACGAGGTTCCGCCGGTGTTCGTGGAATGGGCCGAACGCTGAGACCTTCCCGGCGCGGAAGCGCCCTGTCCCGCGCGCCAGAACCCTCGCTTCGCCGCCTGCCCGACGGAAGCCTGCTCCAGAACCGGCTCCTGGCGGCGCTGCCGCGCGCTGAGTACGAACGCATTCTCCAATACGTGAGGATGACCACCGTTACGACCGGTGTGACCCTCCATGCGCCTCTCGCTCGCATCAAGGACGTCTACTTCCCGAACGGCGGTGTGTTCTCAGTCACCAACCAGATGCGTAATGGCCCGCTCGTGGAAGTGGCCACCGTCGGGCGCGAAGGCATGCTGGGGATCGGCGTGTTGTTTGGCGATCGGACCGGGATCGGCCGGACGTTCCAGCAGGTCGCGAATGGCCGCTTGCCGGCGATGGCGGCGTCCCGTTTCGTGAAGGAGACCGCAACCGCCGGTCCCTTTCGCAACATCGTCAACCTCTACGCGCAAGCGAACCTGCTGCAGATCATGCAGTGCACCGCGTGCAACGCGCTGCACAACGTGACCCAGCGCGCGTGTCGCTGGCTGCTCCAGACGCGCGACCGCGTCGAGGACGATACCTTCGCACTCAAGCAGGAATTCCTCGCCGTGATGCTCGGCGTGCAGCGCCCGACCGTGACCGTTGTCCTGCGGGCGCTCCAGCGTGACGGGTTGATCTCGAGCCGCTACGGTCGGATCCAAGTCCTCCAGCGAAAGCGCCTTGAAATGGCGTCGTGCGAGTGCTACAGCGTCATCCGTGCGCACTTCACGCGCCTCGGCCTGTGAGCTGGATCGCGTATACTGAACGCTCCTGCTTTTCTGAGCCCTCGGCCACCCCTGGCCCAGCCCTCACCAAAGCCTTTGCGTGAAGGGCACAATGAGTATCGACCTGGCGCCGCTGCCGACGCCGGCCGCTGTTGTCCTCGACGCGCTTCTCGGAAGCTGAGCGACAATCGTGCGCTGGACGTCCGCGAATCCATCCCACCTCGCTCCTGGGGGCATTCGGGCCGAGAGCGCTGCCGCGGTCCCCACGGCATGTCCGGCCTGTCAATCGCCCGCGATCGGCACAACCGCGCGGATTCCTGACGAGCACGCCTATTGGCGCTGTCGCGCGTGCGGCGAGGTCTGGAACGCCGCTCGCCGGGTTTCTGCGACAAGGGGGGTGCGTCGATGGCCGTGAGCGCGCCGGACATCAGCCGGTGATCCGGCCTAGCGACTGTCCCATGCCACGAACCCCGTTCCCGGCGAATCCCGCTGACGTCGTGCCACTGACCGTGCCCGAGTTCACGTGCGAGCTCGACTTGAGTGGATCCGTCTCACTTGATGCCGTTTGTCGACGCTTCGTCGACGACACCAACCGCGCTCTGGTCTGGTTCATCCGGTTCCGGGCACTCACCGCATGGTGCGAGCGCACCGACGTGGGCGTATGGCTGCAATCGGAGCCGTCCCATGCGCAGCACGCCTGTCAGCTGGCGGCGAGCTTTGCGTTGAATGACGAGTGGGGATTCGACCCGGAAGGATTCCGTTCGGCCGTCCACGCTGTCGCTCGCTAGCCGTCGTCAATGCGTGGTCGATGAACCCGGTGGGCACCTTCGGTTCGACGCAGCTGGTTCAGGCCGACGGAGCGATCCTTGAACGCATCGTCGGAACGACGCCGCTGGCCGCGCTCAGCGGACTGAGTCGGGAGGCGTTCGCGAAGTACGAAGCGGCCCAGGCAAAGACGGCGTGGGCGCGTCGACATCGACGCCGGTTCGCATTGATGCAGGCGGACGACCTGCTGGCCAGCGCGGAGCGCTATGAACTGACTGGACGGCTCGATCGTCAGCTCGTACGCATCTGCGGAATCGCCGGGGTGTTCGACCACCGAGCAGATGACGATGGCCGCAAGTACGGCGGCGTCCTCGTCGAGCACCTCCTCGAGCATGCTGCGCGCGATGGCGTCGATCTGGCGCTCCTCTTCCAACCCGCCCCGGCGTCTCTCGTGCCGGACGGCTTCGCGGTCGTAGCGACGACCGATGTCGAGCTCACGGTCACCGAATCGCCCCGCTACGGCGCGCCGATGACGCTGGTGCGCGGGGGTGAAGACCGGGATCTTGGAGCCATCGTGGCGATGGGGCAGGCCCGCGCCGATCCCTTTCGGTTCCACATCGATCGCGACGCCGAGCTGATCAAGCACGCCCTCACCAGGAAGCGGCTGCTCGCCGGGCTCGGCGTCAGCGGAGGACGGCAGCTGGAATTCGTGATTGCTGAAGAAGGAATCACCGCTGCCGCGTACATCGCGATCAGCATCGTTGGCAAGACGTGGACAATCGAAGAGTGTGGCGATCGCGATGGCTCGGGCGCGCGCGTCGGGGCGATCCTTCAGGCGTTGATCGCCCGTGAGCCGGCAGAATCGCGACCGGTGATCCGAGGGTGGCTGCCGCCTGGGTTCCTTCCTCCTCAGGTCACCATCGCGTCCGCGGCGGCGGCTCCGCCGCGCCTGCTGGCACGAGCGCTTTCATCGCGCGTCCCGAGCGTGCCGCTGGCGCCCGGTGACGTACTGTACTGGCAAAGCGACCTGTTCTAATGCACGCCGACCTCGCGCTGAACGCGCGGTGAAGGAGTTTGCTCATGCTGCCATACCTTGTCGGCATCGTCCTCTCGCTCGGTGTGGCAGTCTTCGCACGGCAGGTGGGATTCGATCGGGATCGAGCGTTCTATCCGACCGTGCTGATCGTGATTGCGTCGTACTACGTGCTGTTCGCGGCGATGATCGGCTCGATTCAGACGGTAGTCTTGGAATCAGCCGTGATGGCAGTGTTCGTGATCGCGGCCGTTGTTGGATTCAAGGGGAGCGCATGGATTACCGTTGCTGCGCTGGCCGGGCATGGCATTCAGGACGCCGTGCACAGCCACATCGTCGCGAACGCGGGCGTGCCCGGGTGGTGGCCGGCCTGGTGTCTGGCGTATGACGTCGGGGCTGCGGGCGCTCTCGCCTGGTTATTGATACGTGCTGACCAGCGCTCAACAGCCGCTTCCATTTCCACACAGGCCTCGACGCGGTAGCACGGTCGGTACCAAAATCTGGCATCGCGGTACGCCAATCGCAGCGAACGCGGGGGGACTCGCAACAATGAAGGCCATCGTCCGAGAGACGTACGGATCCCCGGACGTGCTGCATCTGGAAGAAGTGCCACTCCCGCGCCTGCGTGACGATGACGTGTTGGTTAGCGTGCGCGCAGCATCCGCGAATGCTGGCGATTGGCATCTGCTGCGCGGAACGCCATTTCCGTTTCGGCTCGTCGCCGGCCTTCGCACACCAAAGTTCAAGATCATCGGTACCGACGTCGCCGGTCAGGTCGAAGCCGTCGGCCGAAACGTCACGCGATTCCGTCGCGGCGACGACGTATTCGGGGAACTCTCCCGATGCGGTTTCGGTGCGTATGCGGAATTTGCGGCGGCACCGCACACGGCATTGGCGTTCAAGCCGGCCAACCTGTCCTTCGAGGAAGCGGCGACGTTGCCGACCGCCGGCTGCACGGCGCTGCAAGGTCTTCGGAAGGGACGGATCCAACGGGGACAGCGGGTGCTGATCAATGGCGCATCTGGCGGCGTCGGAACGTTCGCGATCCAGATTGCCAAGACGTTCGGAACCGAGGTGACTGCCGTTTGTAGCCCGGGGAATGTGGACGTGGTGCGCTCGATTGGTGCAGACCACATCATCGACTACACGAAAGTGGATTTCGCGACCTGGGGGCGAGGGTATGACTTGATCTTGGCGGCCAACGGCGACCGGTCCATCTGGGACTATCGCCGTGCGCTGGCCGCTGACGGGTGCTACGTCATGACTGGCGGGTCGAATCGCCAGCTGACCGAAGCCCTGTTGCTCGGACCACTGCTTTCGATGGGGCGTCAACAGTTCGGAAACGTGTTGGTGAAGCCGAACCAGGCCGACCTCGAGGTGCTGGCGGAACTGTGCGAGAGTGGAAAGGTGCGACCGGTAATCGATCGCCGCTTCCCGCTGAGCGAGGTTTCCTCCGCGGTCCGCTACGTAGAGAGCGGACATGCGCGAGGAAAGGTCGTCGTAACCGTCTGACGACACGACGCGCGCCGAGAAGGCTCTCCTCACGTGGTCACATTCGGCTGTTCATCCCCCTACCCACGGTCGGAGAAGAATCATGTGCTTGTGCCGGTCGGCCGGGCTTGCGGTCGCGTGTGTGTTGCTCGGTGCATCGTTGACGCGCGCTCAGACGTCGCAGACCTCCCAATCCAACCCGGAAATCCACATCGTCGTGCGTTCCGACAGTGGGCCAGTCGCTCGAGCGCAGATCATCATCCGCGGAATCGCCACAGAAACCGACGCTGACGGTCGGGCGATCCTCTACTTGCCAGCAGGGCCGGCGGAGATCACGGTCGTCAAGGAAGGATTCGACCCGGTGACCGTATCGGCGACGGCGGCGATCGGGCCACCACAAGTGATTCCGATCGTTCTGGAACGACAAACAGCGATCGAGGAACACGTCACTGTCTCGGCGACGCGGACCGACAAGCGCATCGAGGATCAGCCGATGCGGGTCGAGGTCCTGGACGCCGAAGAGATCGAAGAGAAACAGCTCATGACCCCTGGCGACATCGTCATGATGCTGAATGAAATGGGCGGCCTTCGCGTGCAGGCCACGTCACCATCACTCGGCGCTGCGAGCGTCCGCGTGCAGGGCATGCGCGGGCGCTACACGAGGTTCCTGTCCGACGGGCTGCCGCTGTTCGGAACCGACGTCGGCGGACTCGGATTGCTCCAGATTCCGCCGACCGACCTCGGGCAGGTGGAAGTGATCAAGGGCGTGGCATCGGCGCTGTACGGCGCCGGCGCGCTCGGCGGGGTCGTCGATCTGATTTCGCGCCGTCCCGCGGCGGAGCCGGCTCGGGAGGTTCTCGTGAATCGGACCAGTCGCGCGGGCACCGATGCCACACTCTTCGCGGCGCAGCCGTTCACCGAACGGTGGCGGGGAACGCTGCTCGTCGGCGGACATTGGCAGCAGCGCAACGACATCGACGACGATGGCTGGGCCGATCTCGCCGGGTACTCGCGTGCCGTGGTGCGGCCGCGCGTGTTCTGGAGCGACGGTACTGGCCGCTCACTGTTTGCCACTGGCGGAGCCATGTGGGAGGAGCGGCGCGGCGGCACGATGCCGGCGGCGGTATTGCCAGCAACAGGCGCGGCGTATCCCGAGTCGCTCGACACGGCCCGGTTCGATGGCGGCCTGGTCGCGCAGGCGCCCGTCGCACAGCGCTACGTGGTGACGGCCCGGGTCTCGGCGACCCACAAAGATGAAGACTATCTCCGGGGTGACGCCCGCGAGCACGACATTCAGGACACCGTCTTCGCCGAGCTCGCGCTGCGTGGCACGGCACCGCGGCATACGTGGGTCGGCGGCGTCGCCTTCGAACGTTCCACGCTCGACCCCCGCGACCAGCCGGCGTTTGCCTATCAGTACAACGTGCCCGGTGTGTTCGTGCAGGACGACATCGACGTTCAACGCTGGCTTGCGCTCTCGGTGAGCGGACGTCTCGATTCGCACAGCGGGTTCGGAACCTTCGTGAGTCCGCGGGTATCTGCGCTGGTCCGCGCCGGCCGGTGGACGAGCCGCGTGTCGATCGGCAGCGGGTTCTTTGCACCATCCGCGTTGACCGAGGAGACCGAGGCCGCCGGACTGGCGCGTCTCAGGATCGACCGGCCGCTCGAAGCAGAGCGCGGCCGCAGCGCGTCGGTCGACGTCACGCGCGCGCAGGGACCCCTGAGCCTGACGGCGACGGCGTTCCGGTACGAGGTCCACGATCCGGCGGTCGTCGATCGCGCCACCTACACGCTGGCGACGCTTCCCGAGCCGACCATCAACACCGGAATCGAGACGGTCGCAACAGTTCGCCGCGCGCCGTTCAGTCTTACCGGCACGTATGCCTACGTGCACTCGCGCGAGGGCGTCGGGCACACCCGCGCCGACATTCCGCTCACGCCGAGACACAGCGCCGGATTGGTCGGCATGTGGGAACGCGAAGACACCGGCCGGATCGGCGTCGAAGCCTATTTCACGGGCGAACAGCACCTCGACGACAATCCGTACCGATCCCGGAGCGAGGCCTACGTGCTCTTTGGCGGGCTGGTCGAACGGCGCTTCGGCCGCATCCGGCTATTTATCAACGCCGAGAACCTGGGCGGAGTCCGCCAGACCCGGTTCGATCCGCTGGTGCGTCCGACGCAGGCAGCGGACGGACGGTGGACCGTCGACGCCTGGGCGCCGCTCGACGGCCGCGTCGTCAACGGCGGCATCCGTCTATTGTTCTGACAACAACCCTCTGTGCTCGCGGAAATCAGGCGTGTATCTGTGTCCCAGCCGGACCTTGACGCCCGTCATGTCAGCCAGCTCGCATAGGCATTGTCTAGCGTTCATGCGGCCGGACGTTGATTCGCCTGAGTCTGTTGTATGCGCGTGTTGCAGAACGCTTCCGCGCGCTCTTGCACGCCGAGCAGCATCCGGCGCGTCATCAGAAATCCTGCCGGCTCGATCGTGTGCGTGAGCAATCGGGCCCACACCGTATGTGCGCGAACGCGGCTGCGCGATATCAGGCGGGTGTGTGCTCCGTCGATCGGGTACAGGCCAAACTGCCACACCCAATCCAGGCCACCCATGTTGCGCATGTCGAGGACCAGCGCGCCATTTGGGCTCGACGACCGCGACCGGCCAGCTTGGACCCCGTCCGAGCGGAATGTGGTCACCGACCGTCAGCCGCTGAAATTCCGGGAGGATGCGCGTGGCGCTTGGACGATCGTGGTAGCCGAAAAGGCGATCGAGCCAGTCGTAACTGTAAAGTCCGCCACGTTGATAGCCGATCTGCACGAGCCAGGGCCAAATCTGTTCTGGCGCCGCGTTGACGGTCACGGCCGTTGTGCCTGAGTACGTCGGACCAGGGAGAAGAGCGTCGCCAGCCATCAGGCGCGCGAGATCAGCAGGAGTAGCTCCCCACCGGTTCATCCACCGGCGGGTCGGAAACCAATACAGGGCCACGAGCGCGAGCATTACGAGGACCGTGAGAAACATGTATCGCCCCGATCATCCCCGACAGCGAGCGTAGGGCGCGGCTGTGACCGGCTGTTGCCGACGCGCCGAACGCGCGGCCCTCAGAAGCATGGTGGCCACGACCACGACCCATAGCATGAACACGTTCGTGTTAACTCGCTCCCACACACCGACCCACGGTGTCGGCATGTTCGCCTGTATGGCGGCGGCATAGGTGCCGGTCCACGCACCGCACGCGAACACGATTGCCATCGTCACCGGCGAGTAGACACGAAAGCGCTTCCCGAGCGCGGCGGCTCCGAAACCGAGCGCGACCATGAAGAACACACCGGTCACGATGGTCCATACGATGTGCAGGGTATCCGTCATCGTCGCGCCACCGGCGGCGAGGACGGCGCGCTGATGCATGGGGGGCCAGAAGATGCCGAACACCGTCTGTGTGAACAGCAAAGCGCCGACGATGCGCAGGGCGCGATTGGTTCCGCTCTTCCAAGCGGTCCACGCGAACACCATCATCAACGCGCTATAGATGGTGATGAGCGCCATCCAGAGCGGCCGCGTCGGTGCGCCGATGGCGGACAGCTCGCTGATCGTTTGATCGGCCGTGCTGTAGCCGTCCCACAGCGTGCCGACGAATAGGGTCATCGCGATATAGAGGACGCCGGCTAGAATCCCGCAACTGAGCCATGAGCCGCGCCAGCGTTCCGCGTGGCGCGAACGATGCCGTTCGGCGGCAGTCGCAAAGGAGGTGGCGGAAGCCATCACACGATGAGCGCAGCATTTGGCGTACCTGCAGGGCAGCGAGACTGGCGTGAATGGACGGAAACGGCCGCCGGTACTCCGGCGCCGGACGCGCGTCGCGCTCCCGAAATGTCCGCAGTCACGATCCGATCTGGAACGGATTCGCAGGTTGTCAGAAATGGACACCCGCTTATAGATTGAGCAGATGGCGCTCAAACGGATGGACAACGTCGGGATCGTCGTCGATGACCTCGAAGCGACGATTGATTTCTTTCGTGAGCTCGGAATGGAGGTCGAAGGCAGGGCGACGATCGAAGGCGAATGGGCCGGCCGTGTCACTGGCCTTGGCGATCAGCGCGTCGAGGTTGCCATGATGCGCACGCCGGACGGCCACGGCCGGTTAGAGTTGTCCAGGTTTATCAGGCCGCGTGTCGTCGCCGATCACCGGAACGCTCCGGTGAATGCTCTGGGCTACCTCCGGGTCATGTTCGCCGTCGACGACATCGACGAGACGCTCGAGAGGCTCCGCGAGCGCGGTGCGCAGGTTGTCGGCGAAGTCATCCAGTACAAAGACGCGTATCGGCTCTGCTACATCCGTGGACCTGAAGCGCTTCTGATCGGACTCGCCCAAGAACTCAGGTGAGACGTCGGTCGGCTCGACGAGGGTTGGCTCGGCGCGGTTGGCCGGGCCCTTCAGCCATGAAAAAGCGAAAACACGCGAAAACCCAAACCGGTTCCGATTTCGTGCTTTCGTGCTTTCGTGGCTAAACCGACAGTTTCACGATGACGTGCGGCATGGCGTCACCGTCCGCCGTACTGCTCGTCGGTCACGTGTTCGAGCCAATCCACCGGTTTGCCATCGAGCTGTTCCTGCACGGCGATGTGGCTCATCGCCGTGGTTGGCGACGCGCCGTGCCAGTGTTTCTCGCCCGGGGCGAACCACAACACGTCACCGGGGCGAATCTCTTCGATCGGTCCACCCCAGCGCTGGGCGCGTCCGGACCCGGCTGTTACGACGAGCGTTTGGCCGAGCGGATGGGTGTGCCACGCGGTGCGGGCCCCGGGCTCGAATGTCACAGCCGCACCCGCAGCCCGGGCGGGAGCGCGGGCCTGAAAGAGCGGATCGATACGGACCGCGCCGGTAAACCAGTCACCGGGTCCTTTGGCGGACGGCTGTGAACCTGCTCGAGTAATCTCCATGGCGAAGCCCCTTACAACGTTCTCTCCACACCACAGTAAGCGCTCGTCCCAATCTGGTCTGTAACAGAATTACAGTCTGGCGTAACGCGCGGTCTACGGTCGAAGGCAACGAAGCCAGTCGAGCCGCGTCGAACTGCGCCGGCGGCCGAGGTTTCGCGAGCGATCAATGGCCCGACGAAGCACCGGTTGCGAGTACGGTTCGGGACAGCTAACGGTCGCAACTCCCGGTACTCTGGCAGCCGGTGAGGTCGTGAACGAACGGGGTGATGACGCCGTGATCCGACAGCGACCCGAAGGCCGCTCGGCCGCGGAGGCCGCCAGGCGTGATGCGGAACAGTTGCGGCGAGCCGCAGAAGACGCGCGTGAGGAACGTGATCATCGTCGCGAGGCGCTCGAAGCCGTTCGACAGGAACGTGAGCAGCTGCGAGAGGCCGCTGAACGCGCGCGGATCGCCAGCGAAGAGACGCGCGCGGCCGCCGAGACGGCGCGCACCGCGAGCGAAGAGGCACGAGCGGCCACAGACGCCGCTCGGCACGCCGTGGTCGATGCCCTCCGCGCGACCGCCGCTGCGCTGAACGCGTCGCTCGAACAAATGCGCGTCGTCGAGGAGATGCGGCGGACGCTGCGCGAGATCAGGGACCTCCACAAGCTCGACGCCAACTAGCCCGATCGGGAGTGTGGCGGAATCGGCGCCGGGCAGACGTGCTCGGCACCGGTGTGATGTGCGCAGACAGTCGCGCGTAGAGCGCCGGCACGCTCGGGCGGCGATCGGAAGCGCTCAAGCAGCTCTCTTTGCGGCTGCGCGCGTCAATAACGCGAGCTGATTCGGATTATGAGGCGGTTACGGCACATGGGAGAGTGACCGTGAATTGCGAGCCGCGGCCGACACCAGCACTCTCCGCAGCGACGGTGCCGCCGTGCAGTTCAACCAGGTTCTTGACGATCCCCAACCCCAATCCGAGCCCGGTCGTGGCATTCGATTCGGCCTGCCGGAACGGTTGGAAGACGTGAGGCAGGAAGTCCGGATGGATGCCGATCCCGTTGTCATTGACGGCCAACACCACAGATTGGTCCTGACACGTCACACCGACTCGGACCTGCCCACCGGCCGCGGTAAATTTCACCGCGTTTGACAGCAGGTTGACGACCACCTGGCGAAGACGAGCGGCATCGCCGCGAACCCGGCAGGGCTGTCGACACAAATCAACCGACAAGCCAACCTGCTTCTCCTCGAACTTGAGCTCCATCGTGCGGACGCTGTCGCGCACGACGTCGTTGACGTCGACCTCGGCTTCCGCCAGGCGGATTTTTCCCGTGGCGATGCGCGAGACATCGAGGAGGTCTTCGATTAGTCCGGTCAGCGCCTCGGTATTCCGATCGATGGCGGCCCACGCTTTCGGCACGCCGGCGCTCGACATCACCTCCGGCCGGCGAAGCATGCTCAACCAGCCGACGATGGCGTTCAGCGGCGTGCGCAACTCGTGCGACAGCGTGGCCAGAAAGTGGTCCTTCGCCATGTTGGCGCGCTGCGCTTCCGCATAGAGCGCACCGTTGTCCATCGCGAGCGCCGCCCACGCCGCCAGGCCGATGACGAGCCGCTCGTGGCGTTCGGTGAAGATCCCGACGTCACGGTGTCCGAGGAACAGACCTCCGTGCACTTTGCCCCTTCGCGATATCACCGGCACCGCCAGGTAGCTGCGCACCGGCAGATGTCCGGGGGGCATTCCGTGGTAGGGGGGATTGTGGCCGAATCGTCGATCGGCGGTAACGTCCGGTAAGCGCACGACCGCCGATCCGTCGAAGGTCGGGCCGAAAATGGCAGTGTTGCGCGGCATCGGGAAGCGCGAGAAGGCTTCGCGTGACGCGCCCGCCAGCGTGTAAAGCATGTAGGATTCGCCGGCCGGGTTGACGACGTTATAGAAAAACGCGCCAAAGTTCGCGCCGGTCTGCGCCGTCGCCTCGTCGGTGACTGCCTGCACGACCTTCTCGACGTCGAATTCCGCCGCGACCGCGCTGCCGACGCGCTGCAGCGTGTCGGCGATCCGCTCCTCGTCGCGGGCCTTCGCGGCAAGTAAGGCAACCGTCGCCTGATTTGCCGCGAGGTTCAGCAGCAGCCGATGGATGTCGGTCGGAAAGTGCGGCCGGCTCGCAACGGTCACGATGACGCCATGCTCGCCGCCAATGCCGATCGGCGTCACCACCTGAGGGCTTGTTGTGGGCGGGAGATCAATCGTGACGGCGTCCGGATCCGACCGGTTGCACCACTCGGTAATCGCCGCACAAATCGCGTCGCGCACGGCGTGTTCGCGCGGCATTGCCGGCCAGACGCCCTGGCAGGCGACGGAGCTGGTCCCGACCCGCAACCCCACGCACACGACATCGACTGCGAGCGTGTCGTGGAGTACCTGCGCGAGCCCGGTCGCAATGGTCGTCCGGCTTGCGCCCGCCCACATCGCCGACAGCGTCGACAGCGCAACGACGTCACTGATGCAGCGCCGCAGCGCTTCGACCTCGGTGCGGGCGTCGGCGGTGTCACCTCCGGTAACCGCGGTCACCGGAGCCTAATTGGCGCGAGGTCGTCGGCGTGCCGCGAGTTCCGGCAGCAGCACGTCCGGAGGCGCGTAAAACGGGTTCTCCTGCATCACTTCACCGACGATCACCATCGGATGCGTGCGGAGGATATCCATCACCGCTGTGGCGCTGAACTTCGCCAGATCGTATGTGCACACGACCGTGTCGTCATACTTGGGGAGGACATAGTTCAGTCGGGACTCATACTCGACGATGTCGCCGACCCCGGGACGATCCTCGAGCGCCCATTCCATGTTGGCGACGAGCCTGGTCATCGGAAACTTCTGACGACGCCCTTCCTCGAGCACCTCCTGAATCAGCGCGAGCATCGCATCCTGATCGAAGTGCCCTTCGCGAAGGTACGCCTCTTCCCACCGCCGCACTTCCAGTTGACGGGTGTCCTGACTGGCCTGCGCGTCAATGCCTGCCGCCGCCAGGGTCTTGAGATGCCGTTCGCGTTTCGCGGGATCGACGATGTGTACTGCCCGATCGCCGGCCGTGAACCCCTCCCGGATGAACGGGAGCATCACCTTGTAGAACTGATCGTCGGTGTGAAAGAACGCACAGGCGTGGCAGCTGCAGCCGATCTCCCGGCCGGCGAGACGAACGGTCCGCGCGGATGGTGTCATGGAGCCCTCTAACGTTCATTATAGCGATGATGATCGCCGGCCGGCCTGTTCAGCGCACCGGTTCGGAGATCCTGCGACCGGGTCGGTTGCGGGAAGCGATTGAACGGTGACGTCGTAACGGCACGAGGCCAGCCTCGGCGCACGCTGTACGGAAACCCTACGGATTAGCCCGCGTGCGGCGGAAGTAGTACAGCTTGTCTCCGAGCCAAGCCGGATTTCACGGTCGACTTCGTTGTTACGCGCGGCACAGGTCTTGAAGCTCTTCCGCCACTCTATCGAAATCGCAAGCCGACATTCGAGGACGCCAGATGGACCTACAAGCACTCGAGCCCCCGACTGCGCCCATTAGCAACTGCGATCACGTCGTCCAGTTCTATGAGGACGACCGGTTTCTGGTCGACGCCGTCTGCGCTTTTTTGACGCCGGGACTCCTCGCCGGACAGGGCGCCGTCGTGATCGCCACCGACGCGCACCGCGAGGCGCTGACGGCTCATCTGGAGAACGCCGGCGTGGACGTCGACGGCGCCTGCTTTCGCGGCCGCTTGTTGCTCCTCGACGCCGAGGAGACGCTCTCGACGTTCATGGTCGGCTCGATGCCCGATCCGGAGTTGTTCGCGGCAACCGTTGGCAGCGCGATCGAAAAACGTCTGCGTGCGAGTGGCGGGGCCGGTCTCCGCGCCTACGGTGAGATGGTCGATGTCCTCTGGAAGTCGGGCAATCGTGACGGCGCGCTCCGACTCGAAGAGCTATGGAATGACCTGTCGCAGGTGCACCGGTTCTCGCTGTTGTGCGCGTACTCGATGGGGAACTTCTATCAGCAGAGTGACGCCGCATTGCTCCAAGCCGTCTGCGAGCGCCACACCCATGTGATTCCGGTCGAGTCGTACTTGCAGAAAGACTCCGATGCGGCTCGCCAGCGGGAGATCATCCGCCTTCAGCAGCAGGCGCAGGTGCTCCAGACCGAACTCGAGGAGCGCAAGAAACTGGAAGCCGCTCTACGCTCCGCGCTCGCCGCACAACGGCGCGCGGAAGCCGACCTGCGTCAGGCGCAGGAGGACATTCGAGATTTCCTCGAGAACGCGGTGGAAGGCCTCCATTGGGTGGGTCCGGACGGCAGGATTCTCTGGGCGAATCGCGCTGAAGCCGAAATGCTCGGGTATTCACGCGAGGAGTACATCGGCCGCCATATCAGCGACGTTCACGCCGACGCGTCGGTGATCCAGGACATTCTGGCGCGCCTCGCGCGGAACGAGAAACTCGTGAGCTACCCCGCTCGCCTCCGGTGCAAGGACGGCAGCCTCCGGGACGTCGAAATCAGCTCGAGCGTCCTCTGGCGCGACGGCAAGTTCGTGCACACCCGCTGCTTCACGCGCGAAGTTCCGGCGCGGTGACCATGTCGTCGTCGGTGCGGCGCTCCGTTTCCGCCGCCGGTGATGCATGGACCGCGCTCTTCGACGCCGCCACCGATGTCGTCGTATGGGTCGATCGCGAGCTGCGATACCTCTACGTCAATCGTGCGATCGAAACCGCCACCGGCCGGCCGCCGTTCGACTTCATCGGCCGCACGAACGAGGAGATTGGCCTGCCGGCCGCGGAAGCGGCGCTGTGGAGGAAGCAGCTCACCGCGGTTATTGAATCCGGTTCGTCGGCCCTGTTCGAGTTCGAGCTCGATACGCCTGACGGCCGTCGTCGGTTCCAGTCCACCGCTGCGCCGATTACGAGTTCCGACGGTCCGGTCGAGTCGGCGCTCGTCATTTCACGGGACATCACTGACACCCGAGCGCAGCGTCTCCTCGAAGGAGCGGTTCGTCACCTGCCGACCGCGGTGGCGCTGGTCGAGGCGCCGACCGGGCGGCTGCTGCTTCGCAATGCGCGCGCGACCGACATCTTTCGCGTGCCATCGAGCCCGTTGATTGGCGTCACCGATTACAGCCGGTTCGTCGGTTTTCACTCGGACGGTCGCGAGTACGCGGCGCACGAATGGCCGCTCTCCCGTTCGATCCTGACCGGTGAAATCGTTGTCGGTGAAGTGGCAGAAATCCAGCGCGGCGACCGCACTCGCGGTTTCATCCGCATGACCTCGGCCCCGGTGCGCGACTCGGACGGGAAAATTATCGCGGGCCTGGTCACGTTCGACGACATCACAGAACAGGCCAGCGCGGAGCGACAGCAGACGTTTCTTGCCTCTGCCACCGCGCTGCTCGCCACGTCCATGGACACCGCGTCGGTCCTGCGGCAACTGGCCCGACTCGCGGTCCCGGGTGTCGCCGATTCGTGTCTGGTTCACACGATCGCGAACGGTCGGGTCGAGCTCGTCGCCTTCGAACAGGCGAAACCCGATCGTCGCGCGGACATGGCCGTTCGACCCGCGGTCGATGGCGATCACGCCATCGACCGGGTGCTTCGTGGCGGCCCCGGCGAACTGCACGCCGCGAGCGCCGACGATGTGCCGCGTGCCGTGGCGGTGGACGATCGACCCGTCGAGCAGCTTCGAGCTCTCGAATACCGCTCGCTGATAGTGGTGCCGATCGCCGGCCGCGCCGGCGTGATTGGCAGTCTGGCGTTCGTCATGGCCGATTCCGGTCGCTCCTACACGGAGCGGGATCTCGCCTTCGCAGAGGATCTCGCGAAGCGTGCCGGTTTGGCGCTCGACAACGCGCGACTCTTCGAACAGGAGCGAGCGGCACGCCGGGTCGCCGAGCGCGCAGCGGCTCGCCTGAGTCGTGTGCACGCATTCACCGGTGCGCTCGCCGCGGCAGTGACGCCTGAGGATGTCACGATGGCCCTCGTCAACGAGGGACGTTCGGCCATTGGCGCTGACGTCGGAGGCGTCTGGCTGCTCGACGAGTCGGGCCAGACCTTTGTGGTCTCCGCGATGGCGGGTGCGACGTCAGGGGAACAGGGGCTCGACCGCTTCCCGCTTGACGAGCGTCTGCCGTTGTCGGATGCCGTTCGGACGGGGCAGCCGGTCGTCATCGGATCGCCCGAGCAACGGGCCCAGTATCCCGCTGTCGCGCAAGGGACCGTGCGGTTCGCTTCTCTTGTCGCCATGCCGCTCCAATTTCACGGCCAATCGCTCGGCGGGTTCTCCTTTTCCTTCCGACAGGCCCGCACCCTCGCGGCCGAAGAGGTTGGGTTCCTGCACGGTCTCGCGGGACAGACATCTCAGGCGCTCGATCGCGCGCGTTTGTTTGCGGCCGAGCGCCGGGCGCGCGCCGAAGCACAAACCCGAGCCGAGGAACTGCGGATCGCGGAAGAGCGGCTGCGACTTGCCGTTGAGGGGGCGAATCTCGGGCTGTGGAACTACGATCTCGACTCGGATCGGCTGTTCTGGGATGCGCACATTCGTCAGCAGTTCGGCGTGAACGCCGATGCGAACGTAACCGTCGACGACTTTTATGCGATGGTGCATCCCGATGATCGAGAAGCTGTCAAAGCCGCGTTCGTCCGCGCGACCGACGAGCACGAGATGTACGACGTCGAGTACCGCATCGGCTCGCGCGAGGCACCGACGTGGATCCGCTCGCTGGCTCGGGCGGCGTATCGCGCCGACGGTTCGGCGTACCGCATGGACGGCATGACGCTCGATATCACCGCACGAAAGCGAATCGAGGGCGACCACGCGGTGCTGCTCCAACGCGAGCAGGCAGCTCGCAGCGAAACCGAATCGGCCCTGAAGACGCGCGACGATTTTCTCGCCGCCGCGTCCCACGAGCTGCGGAATCCATTGAACGCGTTGATGTTGCAGCTCGGCGGGTTGCGTCGCGCGGCCCAGCGCGATCCCGCGTCGCTCGCGACGCCCGCGATGACCGGCCGGCTCGATCGATCCGAGGAGCAAATCATTCGCCTGGTCCGGCTGGTCGATACGCTGCTGGATGTTTCGCGCATCAAGTCGGGCCGTCTGGACATCGAATACGCGGAGGTGGATCTGGTCGCCGTCGCGAAGAGCGTCGTTCAACAGCTCGAGCCGATCGCCGACGGAGTCGCCGTTCGTCTCCAGGCACCGGCGACGCTGGTCGGTCGATGGGATCCGTTGCGTGTCGAGCAGGTGGTGAGCAATCTGTTATCGAATGCGTTGAAATACGGCGACGGCAAGCCGGTGGAGATCGACATCTCGCTCGACGGAGAATACGCCCACATTGACGTCACTGATGGCGGGATCGGTATCCCGTCGGACATGGTGCAACGCTTGTTCGCACGATTCGAAAGGCTGACCCCCGACCACCGCCGCGGCGGCTTCGGACTCGGCCTGTGGATTACCCGGCAGATCGTCGCGGCCTTCGGGGGGACGATCGAGGTTCGCAGCGAACTTGGCAAGGGTTCGACCTTCTCGGTCGCCTTGCCGCGGCAACCTCGGGCAGGTGATGCTCAGGCGCACGACCATGCCTCATCGTAAAGCTGCCGACGCGACGATTCTCATCATCGACGACGACGTGGGATCCCGGACGGCCCTCGCCGAGGTGCTCGCAGACGAAGGCTACAGCGTCGCGACCAGGTCGGACGGAGCCGATGGCCTCACCTATCTGCGACAAGGTCACCGGCCGAAAGTGATCCTCCTCGATCTGATGATGCCTGGTGTGGACGGTTGGGACTTTCGCGCCGAACAGAAGCGCGATGAAAGCCTTCGGGGGATTCCGGTGATCGCGATTTCGGCGGCAGGCAAGTTGATGGACGCCGACCACACGCTGCGCAAGCCGTTCAACATCGAGACCTTGCTGAACCTTATCAAGGCGGTGGTGGAGCCCGCCGCAAATTAGTCGCGCATCTCTACGACGTGCCGAGACGCCGCGGCGCCAGCGTCGCGATCGCGACGATCAATTCGACTGGATCGATGGGCTTCACCAGGTGCATTTGAAAGCCGCTGGCGAGCGACGTAATCCGATCGTGTGACCGCGCGTAGGCGGTGAGCGCCGCCGCCGGCATGCTTCGCGCGGGCTCGTTCATCTGGCGAAGCGCCCGAATCAGTTGCAGGCCGTCCATCCCAGGCATGCCGATGTCGGCAATCAGCACATCAACCGGCTCGGCGCGGATCGCATCCAGCGCATCGGGTCCGTTGGCAACGGTCCGGACACTTGCGCCCGCGGCCTCCAGAATCGTGCGCAGCAAGTTCAACGAGTCGCGTTCATCGTCGACCGCCAGCACCCGAACGCCGTCGAGACGTGGTGCAACCTCAAATTGAGGAGCGTTCCGATCGCTTTCCGGGTGCTGACGCCGGGGCTCTTTGGTGGTCGATTGATGAACGATCATCAAGGGCAGCTTCAGCGTGAATGTGGCACCACGGTCCGGGCCGTCGCTCGCCGCCGCAATCGTCCCGCCGTGGAGCTCCGCGAGCTGCTTTGCGATCGCCAGGCCGAGACCGAGGCCGCCGTGCTCTCGAGAAAAGCTCGGATCGGCTTGACGGAATCGCTCGAACACGTACGGCAGAAACTCCGGCGCGATGCCGCGGCCCGTGTCGCTGACCGCGACCTCCACATGTGAGTTCACCCGCGAGAGGCGCAGCTGCACCTTGCCGCCGCGCGGCGTGAACTTGATCGCGTTGGAAAGGAGATTCCAGAGAATCTGCTGCAGCCGATCGGCGTCTCCTGAGATCGGCGTCGAGAGCGGCTCGATCACCGATTCGACCCGGACGCCTTTGGCGTCCGCCGCCGGCATCACGGTGGCCATCGCTTCGTGGAGGATGGCCGGCAGGTCGACCGGCTCGACCTTCAGCCGAAGCCGCCCGGCCACAATCCGCGACACGTCGAGTACGTCCTCGATGATCTGTTTCAACGCCGCCGCATTGCGTTCGACCACGTCCCACGCGCCCTTGGCTTTCTCGGGAGCGATGGTCTGTGTCCGCATCATGCGCGCGTAGCCGAGCACGGCGTTCAGCGGCGTTCGCAGTTCATGCGAAAGCGTCGCCAGGAACTCATCCTTGAGGCGACTCGCCTCGTTGGCGCGCTCGTAGGCGCGGGCGTTGTCGATCGCGAGCGAGGCCCGCGCCGCGAGCTCCATCGCGAACCGCACGTCGGCATCGGTATACTCGCGGCCGGACTCGGCGCTGACGAAGGTGATTGCGCCGATCGGTCTGCCCTGAATGGTCAGCGGCAGGCACATGTACGACGTCAGGTTCAGCTCGCGGATGATCCGAAGGTGCTCATCGTCGCGCGCCGCCGCCTCGAGCGTGGCCTGGGGAATCCGCGACATGTGCGCGGCCCTGCCGGTACGAAGGACCTCGTGCACGCCACCGCGAGCATTCGGATCTGACGGGTACTTTTCCTCGAGCAGGCGAGCGAACTCGACCTTCTTCGGATCGACATGGGCGACCGCAATTCTCTCGATCGTCCCGCGGTCACCGACGATGTCGACCGCACACCAGTCGGCCATGATGGGGACCGCCAGATTCGCCACCGACCGCAGCGTCGCTTGGTAATCGAGCGAGGAGCTCAAAACGTTTCCCGCTTGCGCGAGGAATGTCGCCTGTTGCCGCGCGTGGTCGGCGGCTTCGCGGGCGTGCCGCTGTTCTTCATACAGATCGGCGGTCGTCAGCGCTGCCGCAGCGAGATTCGCCAGCGCGGTGCCGACCTGCACGTCGACCTCGCGAAACCTCACGCGTTGATGCGAATAGAAGACCATCGTGCCGGAGCGCTGACCGCGAATCGTCAACGGGAACACGATCATCGACTGGATCCCTTCGCGGGCGTAGGCGTCGCGCATCTCGGCCAGCATCGAGGTCGCTTGCACGTCTTCGGAGATCAACGGTTCTGAGAACGGCACCGTCGGCGGATTGGTGCTGTCGCCGGCCCGCGGAATCGCGCGTGACGCGAAGTCGTCAGAGATGCCGAACGACCGGACGATCCGCCACGCGCCGCTCCGGTCGACCCGCCACAGCGCGTAGCCATCGGCGGCGAACACGTCCCGTGCGATATCGATCGCGGCCGACGCGACCGTCGTGGTGTCGGGAGAGCCGAGAATCGACGCCGACGCGACCGCGAGGCCCATCAGCCGCCGCTGAAGTTCCTGGAGTTCTCCTTCGATCCGTCGACGTTCGGAGATGTTCCTCGCGATCTTCGACGCGCCAACGATGGTGCCCGACTGGTCGCGAATCGGCGAGACGGTCAGCGAGATCGGCACCAGGGTGCCGTCCTTGCGCTTCCGAATCGTGTCGAAGTGCTCGATTCGTTCGCCGCGCCGAATGTGCCCAAGCACCATGTCCTCTTCGGCCAGGCGATCAGGCGGAATGAGGATCGTGATGGACTGGCCGATCACCTCCGCGGCCGTGTACCCGAACAGCTCTTCCGCCCCCCGATTCCAGGACGTGATGATGCCGTTCAGGTCCTTGCTGACGATCGCGTCGTCTGACGATTCGACAATCGCCGCAAGTCGCAGGGTGGGATCGGGCGGACGGATGGTCATACGGAGTGAAACGGTCCTCCGGTGCGGCGGCGGCGAGTCACAGGGCCTGCGTAATGACCGTAGGCAGGAAACCCAACGGCGTGAAGGCGCACGGCAGCGTCGACCGTGTCGGCGGGCAGCGAATCATCGTTTCCGCCACGATCACTGGTTCGCTAGCGCTGAGGCCCTCGGTGATGAACGGCCTGCCGCGGGCGACCAGGAAATCGTCCGTCCAATAGCACCGCCGACGCGGTGTGCGGATGGAGGCGGAAGGCACGAAACATTGTGCACAGATTTCCGGCGGCGACAATACGTCGCTAGCTCGACCGTAATGGCTCGCGGCTGCGACGCCGATGACGGCGGGGGTGGCAACGCCGGCGCGGGCTCGAGCTGGCACGTCTGTCGCAAACGCTTCGTGTGTCGCACCTGACGGTTCTCACGATCGGGCACTCCACGCGGTCCATCGACGAGTTCATCCGCTTGCTCAAGATGCACGGCGTCGGTCGCGTCGTCGACGTCCGCACGATCCCGAAGTCACGCCACAACCCGCAATTCAATCGCGACAAGTTGTCTGGAGCGCTTCACCGCGCTCGGATTCACTACAGCCATCTCGCCGGCCTGGGCGGGTTGCGCTCCGCTCGACGGGATTCGCCAAACGTTGGTTGGCGGAATGCGAGTTTCAGAGGGTATGCCGACTACATGCAGACGGCGGCCTTCAGGAGAAGCTTAGAGCGGTTGATCGAGTTAGCCACACAGGAGCGTGTCGTCCTGATGTGCGCGGAGGCGGTCCCGTGGCGCTGTCATCGATCGTTGATCGCCGACGCGTTGCTCGCCAGAGGTGTCGCGGTGAGCGAGATCACGAGCGGCATCCGTACACGGCCGCACCAGCTCTCGCCCTGGGCGCTCGTCAAGGGGAACCAGGTCACGTACCCCGGCCCGATGACTGATACTCGACATTCGGGGGGCCTGCCGTGACTGAAGAATCAGAAGCATTTGCACCGGGCTGGCCGGGGATTCCCGCGCGCTGGACGTCGAGCGCCAAAAGCGGCCTGGGGACTGCGGTCAGCCGCGATAGTCGCGTGTGGTTCACGCTCAGTCACGGCATTCTCAACGAGATCTACTATCCGCGCGTCGACAACGCGTGCACGCGCGACCTCGGATTGATCGTCACCGATGGCCACACCTACTTTTCGGAGGAAAAACGGGACGCGCACCACGAAACCTGGCAGTTGGCGGCGGGTGTGCCCTGCTACAGCATCCGCAACACGGCAAAGGATGGCCGATATCGGATCGAGAAGGAAATCCTGACCGATCCCTGGCGCGACGTTGTCCTTCAACGAATTCGTGTGGTGCCGCTCGCGGGCGCCCTGTCGGACTTACGCGTATTCGCGCTGCTGGCGCCGCACCTGGCGAACCGCGGAAGCGGCAATACCGCGTGGGTCGGCGATTACAAGGGCGTGCCGATGCTCCTTGCCGAACGGGACAACCATGCAGTGGCGCTGGCGTGTTCGGCGCGTTGGCTCGCGCGTTCAGTCGGATTCGTGGGTGTCTCGGATGGCTGGCAACAGTTGACCGCGAACAAGCGTCTCGCACCGAGCTACCTGCGCGCCGACAACGGTAACGTTGCCATGACGGGCGAAATCGAGCTGCCGTCATCCGGCGGGACGTTTGTCATGGCGCTCGGCTTCGGGCCGACCGCCATGGAAGCCGGTCAACACGCCCTGATCAGTCTGCTCGAGGACTTCGACGAAACCCGCGCCGAGTACGTGCGCCAGTGGCGGGCCTGGCATCAGAGGCTTGCAGGCGGCGTCCCTGTCGAGAGACGCACGCTTCTCTATCAGATCAGCGCCGCGGTCCTGCGCACGCACGAATCGAAGCGCGTCGAAGGGGGAATCATCGCCAGCCTGTCGATCCCGTGGGGCTTCTCGAAGCCGGACGATGACCTGGGCGGCTATCACTTGGTGTGGCCGCGCGATCTCGTCGAAACAGCCGGCGGGTTCATCGCTATCGGAGCGCACGAGCACGTGCGGCGGGTGTTGCGGTATCTGCAGGTCACGCAGGAATCAGATGGCCACTGGTCGCAGAACATGTGGCTCGACGGCCGACCGTACTGGTCCGGCGTGCAAATGGACGAAACCGCGCTGCCGATTCTGCTCGTGGACCTTGCGGCGCGCCATGGGGTGATCGACTCGCGCGGGTCGGCTGCGATGTGGCCGATGGTCCGCCGCGCGGCTTCGTTTCTGGTGCGCAATGGTCCCGTGAGCCCCCAGGACCGCTGGGAAGAAGAGCCTGGCTACGCGCCCTTCACCATCGCCACGGAAATCGCCGCGTTGCTGGTCGCAGCTGATCTCGCCGACGCTGAAAGCAACAAGGTCGCCGCGACGTATCTACGCGAGACCGCCGATGCGTGGAATGCCAGCGTCGAGCGCTGGCTCTACGTCGCCGGGACCGACTTGGCCAGACTGCACGACGTCGACGGCTACTATGTGCGGGTTGCGCGCCCTGATCAGGCGCAGGCTGCCTCCCCATGTCAAGGCTTTGTCCCGATCAAGCATCGTCCACCGGATCAAGCGACCGGGCCAGCGGCGCTGATGGTCAATCTCGACGCGCTGGCACTGGTCCGGTTCGGCCTACGGGCGGCGGACGATTCGCGCATCCTCAGTACCGTGAAAGTCATTGATGCCACGCTCAAGGTGGATACGCCGCGGGGGCCGGCGTGGCGTCGCTATCAAGGCGACGCCTACGGCGAACATGCAGACGGCGAGCCCTTTGACGGTACGGGAATCGGCCGCGCATGGCCGCTGTTGACGGGGGAGCGCGCCCATTACGAACTTGCGGCCGGTCGAACGGAGGTCGCCGAGCAACTGGTCAAGGCCATGGAGACGATCGCCGGCGAGAGCGGTCTTCTGCCGGAGCAGATCTGGGACAGCGCCGACATTGCCGAGCGCGAGCTCTTCCTCGGCCGCGCCTCCGGTTCGGCCATGCCTCTCGTCTGGGCGCATGCCGAATACCTGAAACTGTGCCGCTCTCTCTTCGACCGCGAGGTCTTCGATCGGCCGCCCCAGACGGTGCAGAGGTATCTCGACAGGCAGACGACCTCCAACCTCATCACCTGGCGCTTCAACAACAAGCTTCGGGATATGCCGGCCGGCAGAACCCTGCGCGTCGAAACGCTTGCGTCAGGGATCGTGCGCTGGAGTGTGGACGGCTGGCGATCCGTGCAGGACACCGAGACACGCGACACGACCCTCGGCGTGCACGTCGCCGACCTCGGAACCGAGCACCTCTGCCACGGCGATCGCGTCGAGCTGACGTTCTATTGGCTAGACGAACAACGATGGGAAGGGGTCGATTTTTTCGTCGACGTCGAATGAAGACGACTCACGATGACCGCCGGCGGTCGGAGTCGATCGCATCCGCCTTCGCTGAATCATTCGGCGGATCGTGTGACACTCCCAGCGTCCACGGCGGCGAGTCGCTCGCCGGGAATGAGTCGGCCAGAACGCGATCGATTTCCCGTTCCTCGGGGGTGATCTCAACCGGGCCCGGCGTTCTGTTGAGGCGTACTTCCATGCGTTGACCAGCAAATAGCGGCATCGCGTTCCTGCCTTCTGTGCCCAATTCCCGGGCGCAACTGAAGATCGTTCAAGCGGTCATCGCAATCCGCGATCCGCCGGAACGGCGCTGCAGAAACCGTGAATCAGCGCGAATTCTCACCAATGTGAGCGTTTTCTACCGCAGAGCGGGGCAACCAGCCTCGCGACTGATTTCACAATGCAAGGCACGTCCCAAAGTGAAACGGCGTCCCGTCGCGCAATTCCGGAGGCCGCTCGATGACTACTCGTGTTGCCAGCCTGTCGGATGTGCTTGCGAAGCGTTCACATCTCTCATCTCGCCATCGTCTAACGATCCAAAAGGCGGATCAACCGCGAGGAGAGCGCCATGCGAACGTTCGACGTACAAGGAATCGAGATCGAAGCCCCGGGCACGAAGGTGTTCGAGTTCTTGCGAGTGCCGGAAAACCTGCCGCGATGGGCCCGTGCGTTCATCTCCGCCGGAAATGGCCGGGCTCGGCTCGAGACCGAAGCCGGAGCCGTGGCGATCGCGCTCGACGTTTCCGCCAATGCTGAGGCGGGCACGGTCGACTGGCGGCTCGAGTTTCCGGACGGCGGCGTCGGGCTCGCGCAATCGCGCGTCACCGACACGACACGCGCCACCTGCATCTACAGCTTCGTGCTGCATGCACCGCCGGTGGCACTCGAGCAGATCGAGGGCGCGCTCGAGGCACAAACCAGCATTCTTCGCTCCGAGTTGGCGACTCTCAAGGCGCTGATGGAGGCGTGATGGCCGAACCGTCTATCCTGGAGGATCTGGCGCGGCGCGCGGTTGCTGGCGATCGGGACGCCCTGGACCGCCTGGTCAGAGACCTGCAGAGTGACGTCTACGGCCTTGCCGTCCGCATGCTGTGGAACCGGCAGGATGCCGAAGACGCCACGCAGGAAATCCTGGTGCGCGTCGTGACGCGGCTCGCGCAGTTCGACGTTCGCAGCAGGCTGAAAACCTGGGTTTACCGGATCTGCGTCAACTACATCCTCGACGTGAAGAAGAGCCCCGTCGAGCGCATGCAGTTGAACTTCGAGGCGTTCGCCGAAGATCTCGCCGAGGGTCTGTCGTCGGACGGGCCCGCCGACGCCGAGCGCTCGCTCCTCATCGAGGAAGTCAAGACCGGGTGCACGCTCGGCATGCTCCAGTGCCTGGACCGAACACACCGCCTGGCGTATGTACTAGGCGAGATTCTCGAGCTACCCGGACCTGAAGCCGCGGAGGCGCTCGACATCACTCCGGAACTCTTTCGCAAGCGCCTGCAGCACGCGCGGACCGCAATCGAAGCGTTTACCCGCACCCACTGCGGTCTTGCGTCGGACAGCGCCGAGTGTGCCTGCCACCGACGTGTCCCGGCCGCACTTCGACTGGGCCGGGTCCGCGCCGATTCACTCGACTTCGCCGCGCAGCCATCGTCATACCAGGAGATTCGCGACGTTGTTCGCCGCGCTGACGAGGCGCGATGGGCGCTTCACGTCCATCGCGCCAGTCAGCCGCGCACATCCGCGGTCGACTTCGCACGTCGCATCGCAGAGTCGTTCGACTCGGCGAGAGACGAATAGCCGACGCGTCGCTGCCGTCGCAAGCCTTTACGTGTTGTGGGTCGCGAATAGGCCGTGCGCGGCCGGCGTACGCCCGCAAGCAGGGGAGCTTGTCGCCCACGATCGCGTCTTGAGGAGCCGCCGCTTGCTGCTCCCGATGACGTTCATCCTCGTGAGCGATGCTGTTCGTGCGAAGGTGGCTATCCGCCGACGGCGGCGGCCAGGATCTTCTCCAGAAAGATCGAATGGTGCCCGCGCGGATAGTCTGCGAACTCGCCCGCGACGCGGTAACCGCGCTGGCGGTAGAAGTCCGGCGCCTGGAAGCTGTGGGTGGACAGGACGATTTTGCGGCACCCTCGCGCGCGAGCTTCGTTTTCGGCCGCGCAGAGCAGTCGGCTGCCGATGCCGGTGTGGCGCTTCGGTTCATCCACCCACAGAAAGCGGATTTCGGCGGCGCCGCCCCACGTGTGACCGACCAGGCCCGCATAGATCCGGCGGTATGGATCTCGAAGAACAATCACCAGGCCGCGTGCGTCACGAATTCCAGTGGTCGCGATATTGAACTCGTTGATCTGCTCCTCCAATAACTGCAGATCTTCGGGCGACGCTTCGTCACACACCTCGAACGCCGGGCCGCACGGCCGCTCCATAACCACCCGACACGACGGATCGAGGCCACGGCGCGTTTCGTCTTCAACGATTGCGCGCAACCCGACCGAGAGTTCGGCGCGGGGGATGATTCGAAAGCCGAGCCGCTCGTAGAAGGGCCTGTTCCATGGCACATCGCGGAACGTCGTCAACGTGACCGACTCGTACCCTGCCGCGGCGGCCCACTTACAGACTTCCGTCACGAGCCTCGTTCCCAGCCCGCGACGTCCGTACGCCGGGAGCACGTCGATCTCTTCGAGATGTGCGGTTCCGGCGTCGAGGATTTCGACGTGCGCAAAGCCAACCGGAGTGTTCCCGGCCAGCGCTACCCACAGGCGCCCCTCGCGCACGGCCCCCTGAAGGACAACGCCGCTTGTCGTCTCCCGGAGAACAGATTCCGGCGCGTGGCCGGAAAGCAGCTGCGCGGCGGCCAGCTCGATGTTCGGGATCTCACCGAGATGCTCTGGCCGCGCGCGAACGACCGAATAGTCACCCATCCGCGCCGATTGACGCGCGAGACGCTGTACCGCCGATTTCAGCAACGCCGCCAGGTGCGGGTCCGATGCGATGCCTTCCGCATCCAGTCCCGTTCCATTCAGCGCGACGGTCACCGACGCCTCGCGGATCACACGCGCCGACATGACTGACAGCGTCTCGACGAGCGAGCTCCAGGCGCGCGTCGCTCGACTCGAGGCATTCAGGAGAGCGACCGGCTTGTCAACGAGTTCTCCGCTTCCGACCACCCAGTCGAGGCTGTTTTTCAAGACGCCGGGAACGCCATGTGCGTATTCGGGGCTGGACAGCAACACCGCATCCGCCGATTTCAGGGCGGTTCGGAATGCGGCGACCGGCAACGGCGGCGTATCGGTATCGAGGTCGGGATTGAACGGCGGCAGCTGCCCCAGCTCGCCGTAGATCGCGACCTGAACGCCGGCCGGCGCGAGCTGCGCGGCCGCTCTGACCAGCGCGCTGTTTGCGGAGGCGTCTCGTAAGCTTCCGGAAATCGCGAGCACGCGAACCACGCCCACGGTGTCCCGGCGGTCCTCTCGTTCCGTCGATACGGTGCCCTGTGGCTGCATACAACACCAGGAACGGCCGCGCACCGGCCGTTCCCTGAATCAACTCTGTGAGCGGCGTTCAGTTCGCTTCGCGATCACGCGGCGACAGAATCGCCAGGCCATTCGCGTTGGCAACGCCGACCGAAATGATTGCACCGGTCGGGACGAGCTCGCCGAACGCGTTGTAGGAAAAGATCGAAAGGTGCGACTCACCGGCACCATGATCGATGACGCCGAGCACGCCGGCATCCGCATCCATGTCCGCTGGCGATCCCGTCGCGACCTGCGCAGCACTCTCCGCATCGACGAAGATGTTGCTCCCCGTCCCGATCAGGCGGCTGATGGTCCGGCTCGCGGTGTTGGCCACGAAGACGTACTTGCCAACGCGTGTCGTCCAGCACGAGGCGACCTGGCCGGCGCCCACCACCGACGCGAACGCCCCGTCGCGGAATAATCCATCCTGGTTGGAGTGCGCGAGCGTGATGAGCGCGGTGCCATCTGGGTAGATCGAGAACCCGAATGGCGCTAACGACCCCTGAGGTGCGGAGACAGCGATGGGGGCCACACCCGTGACCTTGCCCCGACGGAGTGGAACGACATCGACCGTGCCGGGGGTCGGGTCTGTCTTGATCGTGACCAGCAACTGGTCGGCGCTGACGACACCAACCTGCGAGGTCTCGCCGGCGGCCGGACTTCCACCACCGGCCACCGCGAGATCCGTCGTGCCGTCGAGCCATTCGACCGAGTTTTCGCGAAGCACGAACGAATCGACGGTCGTCGCCCCTGCGACATACAGGTGATCGTTGCCGAAATCCACGCTGACCGGTGCGCTGGTCGTCTGGACGACCTTATCGAATTTCAGCGCGTCGCCGTCTCGCCTGAACACCGCGACGCTGCCCGATCCGTTGTTGACGGCCGCCACGAGTCCACCGTTGTACTGTTTGATTCCCCGCGCGTTGCCGCCGACGCCGCCTTTGCCGTGCGTCGACAGCGTTTGGAGCAGCGCATGGCTCTCCGCGTCGTAGACCTTGAGCGCGTTTGCGTTCTCGTCGTTGGTCATCGTGACGACCAGCGTACGGCGATGGCCGCTCGCGTGAATTCCCGCCGTGGCCGCCGCGATCGCGAGGGTCCCAAGCACCGCACCCAACACTTTGAATTTCAGCATGACGTTCTCCTCGACGTCAGGAATACCGGCGTGGGAGCAAAATATTCCGTGCTCAGGCTGAAGCGGATCGACGGGCGCGATCGTCAGGTCTGCGCGCCAACGTCTGACATGTGGCCGACCTTTCGAGCTCGCCACTGATCGAGTGCGAGCGGCCCTGACCCCCCGAGCACCAGCGCGGTAAGCGCCGCTATGTACAGGAGGTCGGTTTCGTAACCAGGGGGGCCGAATTGCGGCCCGGCACTCGTCACTTCGCGGAGCTTGATCGAGCTGAAGCCGTACGGAAGATGCACCGTGATCGCCGCAACGAGCAGAATCGCCGACAGTGGGACGCTGACGACCGGGATCCAGGCGCCAACAAGGACGGCAAAGCCGCCGAGGAGCTCACAAACGATCGTGACCCACGCCATCGGATGTGACGCCGGAACTCCCAATGCATGAAGCGACGCCGCGAAGCGCTCCGGTCCGTTCATCACCTTGGCATAGCCGTGCGCGATGAAGCCGTACCCCACAATCAATCGCAACGGGAATGCGGCCCATTGTCGAATCGGTGCTCTGTGACCTGCCAATTGCATGAATGACCTCGGATTCGTCTTGTCGATTCCATCAGTTGCGCTAACGGGCTGAACGCTCGGTTGCCCGAGGCAGCACGAATGCGAGGAGACCGGCGAGGTTGGGCGACGTCGCGTCGGCAGCAACGCCTAATTCCTCACGTGGCTGACTTGCGCGATTCACCCAGAAGGTCGGATAGCCGAACGACTTTGCGCCGGCCGCATCCCACCCTGCAGAGGCCACCAGCACAATCGCCGATTTCGCGAGATGCAGGCGGTCGACGCCAAGTTGGTAGGCGCGCGGGTCCGGTTTGTAAGTGCGACCCTCATCGGTGCTGACGAACGCATCAACGAGATCGGAGATGTGTGCGTGCTCGGCGTTCGCACGGAGCATCGCCGGGCTGAAGTTCGAAAGCGCGATCACGCGAATGCCCGATCGCTTCAGCGTTTGCAGGGTGGCGACGGTGTCCGGCCACAGCGTGAGATGCAGATACGCGTCGAGCAGACGCCGTTCATCGTCGGGCGTCAACTCGAGATTCATTGCGTTTGCCGAGTAGGTAAGCGCGTCTCTCGTCACCACAGAGAAGTCCGCGTAGCGATGAGCGGCCGATCGCAGCCATGCGTACTCGAACTGGCGCGTGCGCCACAGCGTCGTCAGTTGGCGACCTCTTGTTGGGAACAGCTCCTCAGCTCTGGAGACGACGGAATCGGGATCGAACAGCGCGAAGTAATCGAAGGCGACAGCCTTGAACCGTGGTGCAGCACGTTCCACAGGCTCGACCGCTGCCGGAGACAGTTGGAGCGCGATCCAGATGACGAGAGCCGATGCAACGATGCGCGCGCGTGACATCGAGCCCCTTACGCGGCGGCGAGATCGCCGTGGATGACGCTGCGGTCCGGTGTGCGCAGCCGCGCAAAGATGTAGGAGCCGCCCACCAGAATCAGACCGACGACAGCGAAGCCCCAGACGCTTACGGGATCCCCCACCGACAGGTGCGAGTAGAGCGCGCCGGTGATGTCAAAGACCAGGCCCGCGTAGGCCCACTCCTTCAGCCTGCCACCGCCCCGAACGAGCACCGCAACGACACCAAGGATCTTGGCGGTGCCCAAGAACGGCAGGAGATAGGCTGGATATCCGAGGTGTCCGAAAACTTCGATGGCTTGGGGCTGTCTCAGGACATCGGGAATGGACGCCATCAGCATGAACGCGGCCATGAGACCTGTGACGACCCAATAAATTCCGTCGATTCTATTCGTCATGTTGTTACCTGTCGCGGATGTGGACGTGTCAGTCCGACAGCTTTGCGGCCAATACGTCGATCCGTTCGATTGAGGGAGGTTGGGCGAGATCTTGTGATCCTGCGCTCCGGCAACAGTCGACACTGCGAGGACTGCCGCCACCAATCCACCACACGTCACGGTCGTCATCGATCGCTCCTAATTTGAATGAAGGCTCCGCTGCGTTCAGCCGTGGCGTATCGATCGCATTTGATCGAATCGCGCGGTCGTTGTATCGGGATCCCTGACGGGCGCGATCAAGGACATCGCGAGGCTGAAAATCAGGCGGGCCGACGTGCTCATGGCAATGCTAATAGCGCGGCGGCGGCGAAATATTCCCTACGCGCCGGCCAGCGCGCTCTTCACCGGTCCGGCAATTGCGGCTGCGATCTCGCGCATCTCTGTCTCGCTCGCCGACGAGACAACGAACGCCGCAAACCGGCCGGCGCGGAACGACGACACTCGGGTGCCGTCGACGGCCAACTCCGAGGGGACTCTGGCGAGACGGTCCGGCGTGACAAGCACCGACACCAGGGTCCCGCGGTAGCGAAGGACGATGTGCGCGAACCGGCGGCCGTCGTAGACGCACGCGTGACGTTCAAGTACCGTCAAGTCGCCGTTCGAGAGCCGCGCGGGCGACGGCGCGACGGCGACGAGTGAGCGGTACGCGGGTTCGAACCGTTGGGCCGCCTCCTCCAGGGGGATCGGCTTTTCAGTCAAACGGAATCGAATCGCGCAATTCTGATGATCTCCCAACGCCGCGTGCAGAAGAGAGGTGCCAAGCCATTCGCGGCCGCCGAACGCGACGGCCGATACCAGCAGCACGCTGGCGGCGATGGCCATCATGGGTCGCAAGGACCAGCGCGCGCTGCGTACGGATCGTGAGGATTGATTTTCGCGAACCTGGCGCCCGACGGAGGCGAGGAACTCGGGGCTGGCGCGCAACTCTGGTGATCGCTCGAATGCGCCACGAAGGGCACTCCGCAGTCTCCGCCGCGACTCTATTTCGGCACGACACGAGGGACACTGCGAGAGATGCCGCAGGATGTCGTGGGTCGTCTCGACCAGGAGCTGCTCGCTCAGAAACGAGTCAGCGAGTTCTTTGACGTCACGGCATTCCATGGTGGCTTCGTCCTCGCTGCTGCTCTCCGTGCGTCAGCTGGGCCCTGAGCAGCGTACGGCCGCGGTGCAGCCTCGACATGACGGTTCCCACAGGAATCTCGAGGGCCTGGGAAATTTCCTTGTAGGTCATCTCCTCCACATCGCACAACAGGATGACCTGCTGGTACTGATCGGGAATCGCCTGCAGGGCAGCCAGCAGATCGTCGTCGGTCAGCTTCTCCGGAATTGGCGGGACGAAGGCGGTGGTCGACGCGATGCGGTCGTCGACATCCGGGACAACTGCAAGCCGGCCGCTGGCGCGGCGCCGGTTGCTGCGCACGTGATGCAGGATCGTGACAAGCCACGCGCGACAGTTGGTACCAGGTGTGTACCGCTCGAAGGACTGCAGCGCCTGCATCAAGGTCTCCTGCACCAGGTCTTCTGCTTCCGCGCGATTCCGTTCGAGCCACATCGCCAACCGGAAGAGCCGATCGGCATGCGGCAATGCCTCCGCCTCAAAGGCCGCCCACGCCTGTTCGCCGTCGTTTCGCCTCTTAATCAGCATCCGTCGCCGCGATGCACTCTAGATATCTCGAGAGCGCGACGATTTATTCCCGGCGGGGTGCGTTCATCACCGGCTACGCGGAGAACGCCGTGCTCAGCAACGGCCACCTGGCGCCGGGCATGTCGGTGATGACCAAGCCGTTTGCGATCGAGGCGATGGCGGCGCGAATCAAGGCACTGATGAGTATTCAGCGCGTGACAGGTGCGAGCCGCTTCAACTCCTCGATCCAATTCCGGACAACGACGATCTGTGTGCGTCGCACCGCGGTCGCGTCATCCACATCCTTGAGCATCAGGAAGCGGCCGTCGGCAGCGACATCGTAGGTCCCGAGTCGCGACAGGACGGTGATGCCGCCGTAGTACGCCTTCTTCAAGACCTGGACCGGTGGTCCAAATCTGATCGGCACGTTCGGGTCGACGCTGACGCTCATCAGCGTGCCGTCAAGGCCCGTGTAGAACAAGGTCCGCCCATCACGCGCCCAGCGCGGCTGGGAGCCGCCCGCAGGTGTCACCAGCGTTCGACTGGCTTTGCCGTCAGGGAAAGGAGAGACGAAGATTTGAGGCGTGTCGGAATACAGGGCGACGTATGCCATCCAGCGTTCGTCTGGGGAGAGCTCGGCGTCGCCACCGCCGCGCCCCACCAGCGGCAGCAGCGACGATACGCGGGGCTCACCATCCAGTCGCAAGAGTTTTGGACCGGTACCATCGGAGTAGAGGATCCGCGACCCATCAGCGAGGGCAAACGACGCACGTTCGATCCGTGTGCCGTCCGTCAGGCGTTCGGCGGTTCCGCTGCCATCGGCGGCCTGCATCGCGAGCGCGCCGAGCACGCCGCCAGCTTCCGTCTTGAACACCAGCCGGCGCCCGTCCGGCATCCACACGGGACTCTGATCTGTGCCAGGATCGCTCGTCACACGCGTGAGACTCTTGTGCGCAAAGTCCCACACCCAGATGTCGTGTCCGTCACCCTCGATCTCCGTTGCGAGGCGCGTGCCGTCGGGCGAAAGGCGCAGGTCGGCGTAGGCCCGTGGTGGCGCGTCGATCGGATCCTCGCGCCCATCGCGGTCCACCCACACCAGATGTCGCGGCGCCGCGCTCGTCGCGCTGCCCACGACATACACCAGCGTGCCGTCCCCTGCGATGTCGAATTCGGCGACGCCGGTCGGCAGGGTGACGACCTGCGGCACGACGACGCGAGCCGTGCCAAACGTCTCTGCGCGTACCGGATCAAACCCGATGGCCCAGAGCGCGCCTCCCGCGACATAGACCAGGTGCCCGCTGGAGACGTATCGCGCCTGACTTGCGCGCTGCAGCACGGATCGCCATGAACCGGATGCGAGGTCGAGAACTCCCACTTGCGCGCCGTCGATTCCTCCGGTGAGCGAAGAGATCGTAAACAGCACGTGGCGCCTGTCGGGCAGGCACTCGGGCCACAGGTGGTCGCCCTCGCCGCGCTCGCGGTTCGGACGCGTCAGGACGATGGGATCACCGCCCGAGGCGGACAAGCGCAGCAAGCCGGTCGATGTCGCGCCCGACGCAGCGATGATGGTTTGATCGTCGACCCACACCGCTCCACGACTGGGCCCGTCGACTCTCGACACAAAGATCGCCGGTCCGCCCGTGAGCGGGACCTTCTTGAACGCGGCGCCAGGGGCGCCAGGCTCGAAGAAGCCGACCCACTGGCCGTCGGGCGAAACGAACGGTCCTTTTGGCAAGCCAGTCGGCGTCAGTGGTTCTGGTTCGAGCTGGTCGAGACGCTGGACGAACAACTGCGTGCGGTCGATGCGGGCGCCACCCTTGTAGATGATCTGCGAGCCGTCCCTCGTGATCGACAGATCGCGAGATTGCGGATCGACAAGCAATTGCCGATCGGCAGGTGGCGTCAACGCGAAGCGAGTCACTGCCGAAGGCTGGGACGATTCACGCGGCCAGAGCGCGAACATGACGACGCCGGCGGTGGCGAGGATTGCAGATGCCGCTCCGAGTATCTTCGAGCGTCGTACACCGATTGATGGCAAGCGCGTTGGTTGCGCGGCTGTTCCGTTGAGGAGATCGTCGATGACGATGCGTGCTTCACCGATGTCGCGCAGTCTCCGAGCCGGGTCGCGATCGAGGCAGCGTCGCAGCAGCTGCTGGAGCGGGGCCGGTGTGCGAGACGGCAATCGAGTCCACGCGATCTCTCCGGCCGTGACCGCGGCGAGCGTTTCCGCAACGTTGGTCCCCTCGAACACGCGCGACCCCGAGAGCATTTCGAACAGCACCGCACCAAAGGCCCAGATGTCCGTCCGGCGGTCGCCCTCACGGCCGCGTGCCTGTTCGGGGCTCATGTAAGCGGCGGTGCCGACAACGGCGGCAGCGAGCTCGTTCGGCGAGTTCGTCAATGATTGACCCGCGGCCGCGCCGGTGGTCGCTACCCGGCGCACGATCTTGGCCAGTCCGAAGTCCAAGAGTTTCACCGTGCCATCGGACCGCTGCTTGATGTTCGATGGCTTCAGATCGCGATGGACGATACCCTGTTCGTGCGCGGCCTCGAGTGCGACCGCGATCTGCCGCGCGTAGCGCATCGCGTCATCGACCGGCATCAGTCCGTCCGCGAGACGCTGCTCCAGCGTTTGGCCGTCAACGAACTCGAGCACCAGGGCGCGGACGCCATCGGCTTCAACCAGCCCGTGAATGGTGGCGATGTTCGGATGATTCAGTGCGGCCAGCGTGTGCGCTTCCTCCCGCAACCTTGCCATCCGATCGTCGTTCGCAGGTCCGTTCGCGGATTCAGCGGCCAGGACTTTGAGTGCGACATCCCGGTTGAGCGACAGGTCGCGCGCCCGGTACACCTCACCCATGCCGCCGCGCCCGATCAGTTCATCGATGCGGAACTGCAGAAATACTTCGCCGGCCGCCCAGCGGTCGTGACTGAGCACGGGGCCATCATCGAGCAGGTGATGCGGTGTCGCGTCAGCCCTCAGCATCAGCTCGACCGTCGCCCGAAGCGGGGCGTCGCCGTCGCACGCGTCATCGAGGAGCCGATTACGCTCGGCAGGGTCTGTGTCCAGCGCAGACTCGAATAGGGCGCGCGCGCGCTTGAATTCGTCGACGTTGATGAATTGATGAGGTAGGCGGTCGGGCATCAGGATTTCCGAGTCCTGCCATGTATAGCGGCCGTCTAGGCTTACCAGTATCATGCCCGCGACGCGTCGTGACCAACTCCCTCGAGTCGTCGCAAATTACCGGCTGGCTGGCCGACTGGCGCGCCGGGGATGACGGTGCGCGTGACCGGCTGTTTGCTGTCGTGCATCCGCACTTGCGCGCGCTTGCCACGCGATTACTCCAGCGAGAGCGGCGTGATCACACGCTGGAACCCAACGCCATCGTCAACGAACTGTACCTTCGCCTCACCGGCGGCCAGCCCGTGTCGTACAAGGATCGCGTTCACTTCTTCGCGATCGCCGCGCAGACGATGCGTCGGATCCTGATTGACTACGCACGCGCTCGCGTCGCTGAGAAGCGGGGTGGCTTTCCAGCACATTGGGATCCTAAGCTTAGAATTCCACGTGGACAAGTTGTCGC
>JADMIO010828189.1_pt1 | contig 71383 bp, 68 predicted proteins | sample 8958161 | NCBI WGS metagenome assembly JADMIO01 (sample SAMN16585339, study PRJNA669376) | soil metagenome | isolation source: Crop rotation soil | place: USA: Cullars Rotation, Alabama | collected 2011 | reverse complement strand
GGCCGCGACTTCAAGTCACGTGAATTCCAAGCTTCGGATCCCACTGTGCTGGAAAGTGCATCTCGCGCGGCGCAACGGGATGCGCATCGTGCACACGGGTGGCGAGACCGACGGCCGCCTCGAGCTCGACGCGCCCACGCCGGGCTCGCGGATGGCCGAATGGATCGACGACCTCCGGGCTATGCGGCCTGCAGCCACAGCCCCTTGAGGTATTCGCCCTCGGGAAAGTGGATCGACACCGCGTGATCCTCGGATGCGCCCAGGTGACGGCGCACGCCCAGGTCCACCTTGGCATCGGCCGCCGCACCCGCGACGATCTTCTGGAAGAGATCCGGGCTCACCGCGCCGGAGCATGAGAACGTGAGCAGGTGCCCGCCGGGCGCCAGCAGCTTCATCGCCCAGAGGTTGATGTCCTTGTAGGCGCGCGCGGCGTTCGGCACGTGCTTCTCGGTCGGCGCGAATTTCGGCGGGTCGAGGACGATGAGGCCGAACTTGCGGTTCTGGTCGCGATAGCGCCGCAGGTGCGCGAACACGTCCGCCGCGATCCATTCGGCCTTCGAGGCGTCGAGCCGGTTGAGCTCGAGGTTGCGGCGAGCCTGGGCGAGCGCCTCTTCCGACGTGTCGATCGACTCCACGCGCCGGGCCCCTCCCTTCAATGCCGCGAGCGTGAAGCCGCCGGTGTAGCAGAAGGCATTGAGCACGTCGGCGCCGGAAGCGAGCTCGCCGGCGAGCGCCCGGTTGTCGCGCTGGTCCAGGTAGAAGCCGGTCTTCTGTCCGTGCGCCACGTCGATCTCGTAGGCGATGCCGTCCTCCTCGATGCGCACCGGGCCGCCCACCTCTCCGGACAACGCGCCCACCTTCGGCGCCAGGCCCTCGAGCCCACGCACCTCGACATCGGAGCGCTCGAAGACGGCGCGAACACCGGGCAGTTGCGCGAACACTTGCTTCCACGTGTCGCGCCAGCGCTCCGCACCCGCCGAGAGCAGCTGCACCACGATCACGTCGCCATAGCGATCCGCGACCACGCCCGGCAAGCCGTCGGACTCGCCGTGCACGATGCGCAAGCCGTTGCTGCCGGGCTTCACGTGCGCGCGGCGCGCCACGGATTGCTCCACGCGCCGACGCAGGAACGCCTCGTCCACTTCCTCCGCGGGATCGAAGGTCCACACACGCGCGCGGATCTGCGACTGCGGGTTGAAGGCGGCACGCGCGAGGAAGGCGCCGTCGCCGGCGTTGACCACGACGGTGTCGCCCAAGCCCGGAGTTCCCTCGACGCGCTCTACCGCGCCCGAGAAGATCCACGGATGGCGGTGGCGCAGCGATTTCTCGCGGCCGGGCTTGAGGATGAGGCGGATGGGATTAATGGGGTCAGACTCCAATTAAGATAATGTGCGAAATTCGATAGGCTCGTTATCTTAATTGGAGTCTGACCCCATTAATCGCATCGTCATCAAGGTGGGCGACCTCACCCGCGAGGCGGTGGACGCCATCGTGAACGCCGCCAATTCGAGCCTGCTGGGCGGCGGCGGCGTCGACGGGGCGATCCATCGCGCCGGAGGGCCGTCGGTCACCGACGAGTGCCGCAAGCTTCGCAACACGAAGTATCCCGACGGGCTGCCGACGAGCAAGGCGGTCATCACCACCGCCGGCAAGATGCCCGCGAAGCACGTGATCCACACGGTGGGCCCGATCTATGGGCATCACAACGGCGAGGAAGCGGCGCTGCTGGCCGCCTGCTACGCCAACGCGATCGCGCTTGCCGCCGACCATCGGCTGGAGACGATCGCGTTCCCGGCGATCTCGACCGGCGTCTACGGTTATCCGAAGGAGACTGCCGCGAAGGTGTCGCGCCGTGCCATCGTCGAGGCGCTGCAGGCCCACACCGGGATCCGGGAAGTGCGGCTGGTGTTCTTCTCGGAAGACGACGCCGCGATCGCGCGCACGCTCGAGAACCCGTAGCCCCGCCCTCACCCCGGCCCTCTCCCAAGGGAGAGGGAGACGCCTAGCCGGCCTTGCGATGCTCGCGCTTGCGAGCCTCGCGCCCTTCCTGCACCTGCTTGAGGATCGCGCCCGGCTCGACCGTACGCAGCGGCGCGAGCTCGCGTTGCTTCGCATCATCGAGGCGATAGAGCGCCCCCGACTTGTCGCGCACCAGGAGCCGCGCATCCACGAGGGCTCGCCGCATCGTCACGTGGTCGATGCCGAACTCGGCCGAGAAGGTCGCGAGCCACTCCTTCACCACGTCGTTCACCTCGGCCTCGCGGTAGTCGCGGCCGGCCTCGAAGCGCGCCGCCGTGAGCCGCACCAGCAGCGCCTGGTCGTCGGGCCGGCGCGGCCAGCCGGTGAGCGGGCCGTTCGCGAGGAGGCGCTCGAGGGTGCGTTGCGGTTCCTGCTTCGAGAGGGTCATGCCGAGGTCACCGGCACCGGCTGGATCTGGTTGCGGCCGTGGTGCTTCGCCTCGTAGAGCCAATGGTCGGCCGCGTCCATGAGGCCCTGCGAGTTGTCGAAGGAGGCGCTCGAGGCGAGCCCCATCGAGAGTGTCACGCGCAGCTGCGGGTGGATCGATTTCCAGTCCCACTCCTCCACGGCCTTGCGCACGCGCTCGCAGATCTCGGTCGCCGCGCGCATCTCGAGGTTGCGGAACACCAGCATGAACTCCTCGCCGCCGAAGCGGCCCGCGAGGTCGCCCAGGCGGCAGTGGGCGCGCAGGATCTCGCCCACGCAGCGCAGCACCTCGTCGCCCACCGCGTGCGAGAAGCGGTCGTTGATGCCCTTGAAGTGGTCCACGTCGGCGAGCGCCACGGTGACCGAGTGCCCCGGGCTGCGCGATTCGCGCAGCAGCGCCTCCAACCGCTCGTCGAGCTGGCGGCGGTTGGCGAGCCCCGTGAGCGCATCTTCCATCGCGAGGCGCTTGTAGCGCTCGGTCTCCTGCCGCGCGGCCTCGAGCCGGCGGCGCGCCGCGAGCGCGCGCGCACGGCCCTCGGTCTCCTCGGTGCGCAGCCGCTGCTCGATCGCCCCGGCGCGCCGCACGCACGCGAGCGCCTGCGCGATCTCGCCCTCGGCTTCGTGCACCTGCGAGAGGATGCGCAGCACGCGCGCCACCTGGTCGCGCGATCCCAGCGTCTCGAAGATCTCCAGCGCGGTGGCGAGGTCGGCACGGCTCTCGCGGTGGCGCGCCATCTGGTGGCGCAGCTCGCCCACGCAGGCGAAGCCGTACGCCTCGATCCACTTGTCGTTGGACTCGCGCGAGAGGCGGATGAACTCGTCGGCCATGGCGAGCGCCACTTCGGGCTTGGCCATCGCCTGGTAGGCCTCGCCCATGGTTTGCAGGCAAACTGCCTCGAGGCGCCGGTAGCCGAACTGGCGCGAGATCGCGAGCGAGCGGTCGAGCAGGCGCAGCGCCGCCTCGGACTCCTCCTGGCAGCCGTCGAGGTCGCCATCCGAGCGCAGCAGCATCGCGCGCTGCACGTGGCCGAACGCCGAGTTGTTGAGGTCGAAGCCCGCACCCTCGTTGTCGCCCGCCTCGCGCCGCAGCTCCAGCGCCTGGTCGAACAGCTCCAGCGCCGCGCCGTGGTTGCCGAGCTGGATCTCGACGTTGCCGATGTTCGAGATCACGCGCGCCTGCCAGCGGATGTCGCCCGCCTCGCGGAACCCCTTGAGCGCCGCCTCGTAGAGCTCGAGCGCGCGCCCGTAGTCGGAGAGCTGGCGGTGGGTGATGCCGAGGAGATTCAGCGCCCGCGCCTCGCCATGCACGTCGCCCAACGAGCGGAACAGCGCCAACGCCGCGTTCTGGGTCTCGAATACCGCCGGGTAGTCGGCCTGCGAATGAAGGTTGCGCCCGAGGCCGAAGAGGCCCTGCGCCTCGCCCACCACGTCGGCGGTGGCGCGCGCGAGGTCGATCGCCTCGCGGGCGACCTCGACGCCGCGAGCGGCATCGCGCTCGTAGAGGAGCTCGGCCATGTCGTTCAGCAGCCGCACGCGCTCGTGCACCGGCAGCGGCTCGTGCAGCCGGGCTTCGAGTGCCGCCAGCTCGGTCGCCGAGCTCACAGCCGCCTCGCCGAATCCACGCCGGGGACGTCCTTCACCTGCCGCAGCACGCGCGTGATCGCCTCGCCCGAGGTGACCTGCAGCGTGAAGCGCATGAACGCATGCACGCCGCGCGTGAGCGTGTTGACGCCGGAAACGTTGATGCGCTCGCGCGAGATCGCCTCCGAGATGTCGCGCAGCAGTCCCTGTCGATCCACCGCGACTACCTCGAGGTCGGCCGAGAAAGGCGCCTCGCCGGTCTTGCCCCAGTCCGCGGCCATCAGCCGGTCGCGCTGCGCGGGCTCGAGGTGGGTGATGTTGATGCAGTCCTGCCGATGCACCGTGATGCCGCGCGCGCGCGTGACGAATCCCACGATCGGGTCCGGTGGCACCGGTTTGCAGCACTTGGCGATGAGGGTCGCCATGTTGTTCACGCCCAGCACCAGCACGCCCGACGACGCCTTCTCCGGCGCGGGTGCGACGAGCGCCATCGGGTTCGGTGGCTCTTCGGCCACGGGAAGCCCGCCGCGCACCGCGATCTCGACCTGCCGCGAGGTCACCTCGCCGCGGCCGAGTGCCGCGTAGAAATCGTCCAGCTTGGCGAACCCCCCGGCGGCGGCGATCTTGTCGTGGGCGGCACCGGTCGAGCCCAGGCGCTGCAGCTCCTTGTCCAGCGCCGCGCGTCCCTCGGCCACGTCCTTCTCGTAGTCCTCGTGCCGGAACCACTGGCGCACCTTCGCCATCGCCCGGGGGCTCGCGAGGTAACCCAGCTGCGGCGAGAGCCAGTCGCGCGAGGGCCCGCCCTGCTTCGCCGACATGATCTCGACGCGCTGCGCGTTTTGCAGCTTGTAGTCGAGCGGCACCATCTGGCCATCGACCTTGGCGCCGCGGCAGCGGTGCCCCAGGTCCGTGTGCACGTGGTAGGCGAAGTCGATCGGCGTCGAGCCGCGCGGCAGGTCGACTACGCGGCCCTGCGGCGTGAGCACGTAGATCGTGTCCTCGAAGAGATGCGCGCGGACGGCGGCGTCGCCCTCGAAGAGCTCGTTGCGCCACGCGAGCACTTGGCGCAGCCACGCGATCTTGGTGTCGAACTTCTTGTCGGAGCGCGTGCCTTCCTTGTAGCGCCAGTGCGCGGCGACACCGTGCTCGGAGTGCTGGTGCATCTCCTCCGTGCGGATCTGCACCTCGAGGGTCTTGCCCTCGGGGCCGAGCACCGCGGTGTGCAGCGACTTGTAGTCGTTCGCCTTGGGGCTGGCGATGTAGTCGTCGAACTCGCCCTCGACCGGCGTCCACAGGTCGTGCACCACGCCCAGCACCGTGTAGCACTCGCGCACGTTCTTCACGATCACGCGCACCGCACGGATGTCATAGAGGCGCTCGAACGCGACGTCCTTGCCGCGCATCTTTCGCCAGATCGAGTAGATGTGCTTCGGCCGGCCCGAGAGCGACGCATGGATGCCCATGTCCCCGAGCTCCTTCTCGAGCTTCGCGATCACGCGCTGGATGTAGGCCTCGCGGTCGTTGCGCTTCTCGTCGAGCAACCGGGCGATCTTGCGATACAGGTCGGGCTCGGTGTAGCGGAAGGAGAAGTCCTCCAGCTCCCACTTCATCTCCGAAACCCCCAACCTGTTGGCAAGAGGCCCGAAGAGCTCCAGCGTCTGGCGGCCGGCGGCGCGCTGCATCGCCTCGTCCGCCTTGGTGAGCGAGCGCAGGTACACCACGCGCTCGGCGAGCTTGATGAGGACCACGCGCACGTCCTCGGCGATCGCCAGCAGCATCTTGCGCACCTGCTCCAGGTCCACCGACGAGGCGTTGAGGGCATCGATGCGCCCTGCGCGCTCCAGACCGCGCAGCAACAACGCGAGCTCCGCGCCGAAAGCGGCCTGCACCGCCTCGAGGTCGAGCTCGCGCTCGGGGATGGCCTGGCTGATGAGGGCGGCGGCGATGGTGTCGGGGTCGGCTCCCTGGACCAGCAGCAGGCGCCCCACCGCGAGTGCGCGCTCGAAGGCCTCGCCCCGGCCGGCGGCGCTGGTCGCGCCCTTGGCGAACTGCAGCGCGCGCACCGGCACCTCGGCGAGGGCGGCGCCGAAGGTGGCGCGCAACTCGCCTTCGAAGGGGGCGGGCTCGGTGGCGGCGGAGGGGCTCAGCATGGGGTTTTCCGTTTTGATTCTAGCCCAAAGGTTTTGCTGAAAATTCAGCAGGTCCCCGCGGGATTCCTCACCCGCGCCCGGGCGAGCGCCCGCGCCAAGATAGCCCCATGAACGACGTCGATGCCCTCGATCGGTGCGCCCCCCGCGCGATGCGAATCGCCCGGGTCAAGTTCGTGGCGCTGCCGATGGACGAACAACATCAATCGGGGGCCTCGATTAAATGCTCGGGGAACGGAACTAAATCGGAGCCGCGGCTGTTTACGTCGCTGCGTGCCCTCCTAATCCGCGTCATCGGTCGCCAGTAGGCGGCGCGGCCTACTGGCGCCGACGCGGTTCTTGCCGGCCCCGGGCCCCACGGTCCGGGGCCGGTTTTTCCTTTATTCTGTGGCACGGCCCTTGCGAGGCCTTGTCACAGAACAATGGCGCGCGCACCGCTCTACAACGAGATGTTCACCGAGGACCGGTCGGTGCGCCCGCATTACGAGGCGTTCGCGGACTGGCTCGCCGAGACTCCGCCGGCACGCATCGCGCAGAACCGGCATGCCGCCGACCTCCTCTTCCACCGCGTCGGCATCACCTTCGCCGTCTATGGCGAGGCCTCGGGCACCGAGCGGCTGATCCCCTTCGACATCGTCCCGCACGTGATTCCCGGCGCGCAGTGGGAAAAGCTCGCCCGCGGCCTGCGGCAACGGGTGGGTGCCCTCAATCGCTTCCTGCACGACATCTACCACCGCCAGGAGATCCTCGAGGCCGGCCGCATCCCCGCCGACCAGGTGCGCAACAACGCCCAGTTCCGCCAGGAGATGGTCGACGTCGACGTCCCGGGCGGCGTGTACGCCCACGTGGCCGGCGTCGACATCGTGAAGCACTCCGACGGCGAGTACTACGTGCTCGAGGACAACCTGCGCACGCCCTCGGGCGTCTCGTACATGCTCGAGAACCGCAAGATGATGATGCGGCTCTTCCCGGAGCTCTTCGCCCAGCAGCGCATCCGGCCCGTGGACCACTATCCCGACCTGCTGGTGAAGACGCTGCGCGCGGTGGCGCAGACCGGCGTCGAGAACCCGACCATCGTGCTGCTCACGCCGGGCCACTACAACAGCGCCTATTTCGAGCACGCGTTCCTCGCGCAGCAGATGGGCATCGAGCTGGTGGAGGGCGCCGACCTCTTCGTGCTCAACAACACCGTCTTCATGCGCACCACCCAGGGTCCGCAGAAGGTGGACGTCATCTACCGGCGCATCGACGACGACTTCCTCGATCCCCTCGCCTTCCGCCCCGACTCGATGCTGGGCGTGCCGGGGCTGCTCGCGGCGTATCGCGCCGGCCGCGTGACCCTCGCCAATGCCATCGGCACCGGCGTGGCCGACGACAAGTCGATGTATCCCTACGTCCCGGAGATGATCCGCTTCTACCTGGGCGAGGAGCCGATCCTCAAGAACGTGCCGACCTACCTGCTGCGCAAGCCCGACGACTGCAAGTACGTGCTCGAGCACCTCGACGAGCTGGTGGTGAAGGAAGCGCAGGGCTCGGGCGGCTACGGCATGCTCGTCGGACCCACGTCGTCGAAGGAAGAGCGCGAGCGCTATCGGCAGCGGATCCTCGACGCGCCGGAGCGCTTCATCGCGCAGCCCACGCTCTCGCTATCGTGCGTGCCCACGTTCGTGGGCGAGAACCTCTGCGACCGCCACGTCGACCTGCGCCCCTACGTGCTCACCGGCTCCGACATCCACTTCGCGCCCGGCGGCCTCACGCGCGTGGCCCTGCGCGAGGGCTCGCTGGTGGTGAACTCCTCCCAGGGCGGTGGGGTGAAGGACACCTGGGTGGCCGACTAAGCATTAAACCTTTGGAACACGGATGAACACGGATAAGAACGGATAAACACGGATATGACAGTGAAGATGTTTCGCGGTATTGCGCGCAGGGGCACGGAACTCATCATGGGGTTATCCGTGTTCATCCGGTTTCATCCGTGTTCATCCGTGTTCCAAGGGTTTACTGCCAGCCACTGAGATGCTCTCCCGGGTCGCCTCGAATCTCTACTGGATGAGCCGCTACGTCGAGCGGGCGGAGAATACCGCGCGGGTGCTCGACGTGGCGTGGCGCATGTCGCTGCTGGTGAAGGAGCCGCAGCTGCAGGACCAGGAGTGGTTCGCCCCGCTCAACATCACCGGGACGCTGTTTCCGTTCTCGGGGCGCCACAACCTGGTGTGCGCGCGCGAGGTGCTGCACTTCATGGCGCTCGACCCCGACAATCCCTCGTCGATCCATGCGTGCGCGCGGCAGGCCCGCGAGAACGCGCGCGCGGTGCGCGGCTCGATCACCTCCGAGATGTGGGAGGTGCTCAACGGCACCTGGCTCGAGATGCAGCAGATGGACGAGCACAAGATGGAGCAGCGCGGCGTCTCGGCGTTCTTCGACTGGGTGAAGGAGCGCAGCCACCTCTTCCGCGGCGTGACCTTCGGCACCATGCACCGCGACGATGGCTACGACTTCACGCGCATGGGCACTCACATGGAAAGGGCCGACTCCACCGCCCGGATCCTCGACGTGAAGTACCACATCCTGCTGCCCTCGGTGAAGGACGTGGGCGGTGCCGTGGACTACTACCAGTGGTCGGCGGTGCTGCGCTCGGTGTCCGCGTTCGAGGCCTACCGCAAGGTCTACCGCGACGTCATCACGCCGTTGAAGCTCGCCGAGCTCCTCATCCTGCGCGACGACATCCCGAGGAGCCTGCGCTTCTGCCTGAAGCAGGTGTGCGAATCCCTCGGGCGCGTGCAGAACGCGCAGTCCGGCGAGACCCTGCGCTGCGCGGGGCAGATCCTCTCGGGGCTGCAGTACGGGCGCATCTCCGAGATCTTCTCGAGCGGGCTGCACGAGTACCTCACGGAGTTCCTCGGCTCCACCCACAAGCTCTCCCAGAACGTGCAGGCGAGCTTCTTCTCGTCGCGCATGGTCGAGTAGGTAGAATAAAGCCATGACCTACTGCGTCGCCCTCCGCCTCGACACGGGAATGATCTTCGCGTCCGACTCGCGCACCAACGCGGGCGTGGACCACATCGCCACGTTCACCAAGATGCGCGTGTACGAGAAGAAGGACGACCGCGTGATCGTGGTGCTGTCGTCGGGCAACCTCGCCATGACGCAGGGCGTGATCAACATCCTCGATCGCCACCAGAACGCCGAGGAAGGCACCGAGAGCATCTGGAACGTGCAGTCGCTCTACGACGCCGCGGCCATCGTGGGTGACGCGTTGCGCGAGATGGGACGCCGGGACGGGCCGTTCCTGTCGCAGTCGTCGATCGAGGCCAACTCGAACCTGCTGGTGGGCGGGCAGATCAAGGGCGAGAGCCCGCGCCTCTTCCACGTCTACGCACAGGGCAACTTCATCGAGGCCACCGACGACACGCCCTATTTCCAGCTGGGCGAGTCGAAGTACGGCAAGCCCATCCTCGACCGCGTGATCTCGATGGCGACACCGCAGAAGGAGGCCGCCAAGTGCGTGCTGATCTCCTTCGACTCGACCATGAAGTCGAACATCTCGGTGGGGCTACCGATCGACCTCCTCTGGTACCCGCGCGACAGCCTGCGGGTGGGCATGCAGCAGCGCATCCGCGAGGGCGACCCCTACTTCACGATGCTGCGTTCCCGCTGGGGCGGCGGCCTCCGCCGCGTCTTCTCCGAACTTCCCGACCCCGATTGGCTGGAATGACTAAACCCTCGGAACACGGATAAACACGGATGAAAACGGATAAACGCGGATAAAACCCAGGATTGCATGGTGCAGATGGAACCATTTGCACGAATGCATCCAAAGCCTTTATCCGGGTTCATCCGTTGTTATCCGTGTTCATCCGTGTTCCAAAGGTTTAGTCCTCGCATCACTCCCCTCACGTGACGATCAAGGTCGCACTCCACCATAAGACGCTGTACACGTTCGACCGGGCGGTGGCGCTGTCGCCGCACGAGGTGCGGCTGCGGCCGGCGGCGCATTGCCGCACGCCGATCGAGAGCTACTCGCTCAACGTGAAGCCGGCGAAGCATTTCCTCAACTGGCAGCAGGATCCGTACGGCAACTGGGTGGCGCGGATCGTCTTCCCCGAGAAGGCGCGCTCGCTGGAGATCACCGTCGACCTCGTGGCCGACATGACGGTGATCAACCCGTTCGACTTCTTCGTCGACCCGAGCGCCGAGCGCTTTCCCTTCACCTACAGCCACGAGAACGCGCGCGAGCTCTCGCCCTATCTCGAGCTCATTCCCGAGACGCCCCGGCTCATGCAGTGGGTGCACCGCGCGCGCACCGAGTTCCTCGGCAAGAACGCGACTACCATCGACGTGCTGATCGGCGTGAACCGCATGGTGCGCGAGGACGTGAACTACCTCGTGCGCATGGAGCAAGGCATCCAGACGCCCGAGGAGACGCTCGAGCGCGCCCAGGGCTCGTGCCGCGACTCGGCCTGGCTGCTGGTGCAGATCCTGCGCTACCTCGGCATCGCCGCGCGCTTCGCCTCGGGCTACCTCATCCAGCTCGCCGCCGACCAGAAGTCGCTCGACGGCCCCTCGGGACCGGAGCGCGACTTCACCGACCTGCACGCGTGGGCCGAGGCGTACATCCCGGGCGCGGGCTGGATCGGGCTCGACGCGACCTCGGGGCTGCTCGCTGGCGAAGGCCACATCCCGCTCGCGTGCACGGCGCTCCCCGGCAGCGCCGCGCCGGTCACGGGCATGACGGAGATCACCAAGTCCACGCTCGCCTTCGAGATGACCGTCACGCGCATCCACGAGGATCCGCGCGTCACCAAGCCGTTCACCGAGGGCCAGTGGGGTGCGATCGACGCGCTCGGCCGCCAGGTCGACCGCGAGCTCGCCGACGGCGACGTGCGCCTCACCGTGGGCGGCGAGCCCACCTTCATCTCCATCGACGACATGGAGGGCGAGGAGTGGAACTACACCGCGATGTCGCCGCGCAAGCTCGAGCTCGCCGAGGACCTGCTGCAGCGCCTGCGCCGCCGCTTCGCGCCCGGCGGGTTGCTCCACTACGGCCAGGGGAAGTGGTATCCGGGGGAGCCGTTGCCGCGCTGGGCGCTATCGTGCTTCTGGCGCAAGGACGGCCAGCCGCTGTGGGACGACGAGGCCGACGACGCGCGCGAGAAGGCCCACGCCGGGGTGACCGAGGTCGAGGCCGGCCGCTTCGCCTCCGAGCTCGCGCAGATGCTCGGCCTCTCGGCCGACTACGTGATGCCCGCCTACGAGGACCCGTGGCGCATCTTGCGCGACGAATCGAACCTGCCGCTCAACGTGGATCCGCTCGCCGAGGACACGTCCACCGAACCCGCACGCCGACGCCTCGGCGACCGGCTGGTCGCGGGCCTCGGCAAGCCCGTGGGCTTCGTGCTGCCGCTCAAGGCGCTGCCGCGCGCGAAGGCAGCGAACCAGACCCGCTGGGCGACCTCGCCCTGGCCGCTGCGCCGCGAGAAGATCTTCCTCATCGAGGGCGATTCGCCGCTCGGCTATCGCCTGCCGCTCGGCTCGCTGCCGGAGATGCTGCCCGAGGAGGACGAGACCGACATCCCGCAGGATCCGTTCGATCGGCGCGACGCGCTGGGCAAGCGCCGGCCGTCGCGCGCCGCGAGCGCGGCCAAGCACGGAAAGGGAACGCGCGCGGCGCCGGGCGCCTCGCGCGAAGTGGTGAAGACCGCGCTCACCGTGCAGGCGCGCAAGCGGCACGTCTACGTCTTCCTGCCGCCCACCACGATCCTCGAGGACTTCATCTCGCTCGTGGGTGCCGTGGAGATGACCGCGCAGTCGCTCGGCCTGCCGGTGCGCCTCGAGGGCTACGCGCCGCCGGACGACCCGCGCCTCATGCGCTTCGCCGTCACGCCCGACCCCGGCGTGATCGAGGTGAACATCCATCCGGCCTCGGACTGGGAGGAGCTCAAGCACCACGTGCTCACCCTCTACGAAGAGGCGCGCGCCTCGCGGCTCGCCACCGAGAAGTTCATGCTCGACGGCCGCCACACCGGCACCGGCGGCGGCAACCACGTGACGCTCGGCGGACCCACCGCCGCGGACAGCCCGCTGCTGCGCCGCCCCGACCTGCTGCGAAGCCTCATCATCTACTGGCAGAACCACCCGTCGCTCTCGTACCTCTTCTCGGGCATGTTCGTCGGCCCCACGAGCCAGAGCCCGCGCGTGGACGAGGCGCGCAGCGACACGCTCTACGAGCTGGAGATCGCGTTCCAGCAGGTCGAGAGCGAGTTCAAGGCGACCGAGGCGAACGAGAGGCCGTGGCTGGTGGACCGGATCCTGCGCAACTTCCTCGTCGACCTCACCGGCAACACGCACCGCGCGGAGTTCTCGATCGACAAGCTCTACGCGCCCGGCACCGCCACGGGACGACTGGGATTGCTGGAGTTCCGCGCCTTCGAGATGCCGCCACACGGCCGCATGAGCCTCACGCAGATCCTGCTCTTGCGGTCGCTGGTCGCCCGCTTCTGGGCCAAGCCCTATCGCGAGAAGCTCGTCTTCTGGGATACGCGCCTGCACGACGAGTTCATGCTGCCCCACTTCGTGGCCCAGGACCTGCGCGACGTGGTCGAGGACCTGAACGCCGCCGGTTACCCGTTCCGCTTCGAGTGGTTCGCGCCGTTCCTCGAGTTCCGCTTCCCGCGCTACGGCACCGTCGCCTACGAGGGCGTGGAGATGGAGCTGCGCCAGGCGATCGAGCCGTGGCACGTGCTGGGCGAGCAGGTCGCGCAGGCCGGCACGTCGCGCTATGTCGATTCCTCGGTCGAGCGCCTGCAGGTGAAGGCCACGCGCCTGAACGACGCGCGCTATGCCATCGCCTGCAACGGCCGCGTGGTGCCGATGGCGCCGACCGGCCACTCGGGCGAGTTCGTGGCGGGCGTTCGCTATCGCGCGTGGGCCCCACCCATGGCACTGCATCCCACCATCGGCATCCACGCCCCGCTGGTCTTCGACCTGGTGGACCTGTGGAACGGACGCTCGGTCGGCGGCTGCACCTATCACGTGGCACATCCCGGCGGACGCAACTACTCCACCTTCCCGGTGAATGCACTCGAAGCCGAGGCGCGACGCGTCGCGCGCTTCCAGGCGATGGGACATACGCCCGGCCCGATGAGCGTCGTGCGGGAGGCGCGCAACCCGCGCTTCCCGATGACGCTCGACCTGCGGCGGCGCCCCGACGCCGCCGGCTAGGCGACGATGATGTCGAGTGCGCCGCGCAGGCCCTCGCCCGCGGAGGTGAGCTTCAGCGTGACGCGCTTCGCGTCCCCGCCCAGCGATCGGTAGAGGAAATCGCACTCGTTGCCGGCCTCGCCCTCGATGAACATCTGCGAGGTGAGCGTGCGCCGGCCCTTCTCCACCACGGTGAAGTGGATGTGCGGCGTGCGGCCGGGATACGGCACCGGCTTGATGGTCGTGAACGCATAGCGCCCGTCGGCATCCACCGCCACGGCGCCGAAGCCCTGGAAGTCCGGATCGCCACCCGGCTCGCCGACGTGGTGGTACTGGCCGGTGGCGTCGCACTGCCAGATCTCGAGTCGCGCGCCCGCGCGCGGCGCGCCGCGTCGATCGACGATCCGGCCCGAGAGCGCCAGCACCGTGCCCATCGCCCGGGCGGCGTGCCCCTCGACGCGCGTGAGGTCGGCGTCGGTGTCCTTCGGGAACGAACGCGGATAGAACGGCCCCTCGGTGAGCCGCGGCGTCGGCGGCGCATCGTCCGCGAGCGCGGGCGTCGCGGCGAGCGGCGCCAGGGCCGCCGCACCCATCCACACCAGCACGCGACGTCGTTGGGTCATTCGATCCATGGCGGCCTCCGTTCGTCCCAGTATCGCACCTCGCTCACCAGCCGGACGACGCGAGTTGTATCCCCTTGTTGCGCCGGCAGGACCACGCGCAGCGCCCCCTCGCGGTCGGTGCGGCGCAGCGCCACGCCGAGACCGGCATAGCGGGAGACGACGGCGGCGTGGGGATGGTGGAACCGATTGAGGTATCCCACCGAAAACACCGCGGCGCTTGGCGCCACCGCGTCGAGGAACTCCGGCGTCGACGAGGTCCGGGAGCCGTGATGCGGCACCACGATCGCCGTCGAGCGCAGCGCCGCGGCATCGCGCCGCAGCATCTCGTACTCGGAGCGCGCCTCGGCGTCTCCCGTAAGCAGCGCGCTCCCGCCCGCGGTCGCCACGCGCATTACGCAGCTGCGATCGTTCTCCTTTCGCGGCTTGCGGCCGGGTTCGGCGCCGTAGGCTTCCGGACCCGGATGGAGCACCGCGAACTCGACGCCGTCCCACGACCAGCGGCGGCCCGCCTCGCAGCGGATCGACGTGTCGAACATCGCCTGCAGCGGATGCGCCCGGGGCAATGGCGAGAGCAGCCATGGCGGCTCGCGTGAGGCAGCGAGCGAGATGGCGCCGCCCGCGTGGTCGTCGTCGGCGTGGGAGACCACCAGTCCGTCGAGCCGCGCCACGCCCTCCCCGCGCAGGAACGGCACGACGATTCGACTCCCGGTGTCGCCTTCCCCATGCCAGGCGGGTCCGGCGTCGTAGGCGAGCGCGTGCGACGCGGTGCGCACGACGATCGCGAGTCCATTGCCCACGTCGAGCACATCCACCCACGCTTCGCCCCACGCAGGCGCCGGCGGCGTCACGGCGAAGAGCGGAATGATCCAGGCCGCACCCGCCGATCGCATCGGCACGCCCCGGGGCGCGAGGAGCCACGCGCAGCCCACCACGGCGGCGGCGACCGTCCAGCCTTGCGGCGCGTGGCTCTCCAGCATCGCGAGCGGCAGCTCGGCCAGGCGCTCGAGCGGCGCCATCAGCGCCTGCATGATCCCGTGCGCGGCGACGAGCAACCACGCCGTGCCGGTAAAGCCGCCGGCGATCGCGAGCGGCACCACCACCAGGCTCACCACCGGGATCGCGATGGCGTTGGCGATCGGCGAGACCAGCGACACCTCCTGGAAGAGCGCCAGCAGCATCGGCACCATTACCACCGTCACCGCGAGCTGCTCGACGAGCGCCGCACGCAGCTTGCCGGGCTCGCCGGTGCGAAGCCCCATGGCATAGAAGATCGCGCCAACGGCGACGAACGAGAGCCACGACCCCGCCGAGAGCACCGCCCACGGGTCGAGGAGCAGCACCGCGAGCGCGGCAAGCGCCAGCACGCGCGAGGGCGACCCATGGCGGTCGGCGAGCACGCAGAGCGCGATCGCCGCCAGCATCATGAAGGTGCGCTGCGCCGGCACCGCGTAGCCGGTCATGAGCGTGTACGCGAGTGCCGCGAGCGTTCCCACCACGACGGCGGCCTTGCGCGCGGGAATCCACAACGCGAGCCGCGGCACGCGCACCCACGCGAAGTGCGCGAGGGCGAACGCGAGCCCGGCGAACATCGTGATGTGCAGCCCCGAGATGCTCATGAGGTGGCCGACGCCGGTGCGCCAGAACACCTCCCAATCGTCCGCCGGGATCGCATCCTGGTCGCCGATGGCGAGTGCGACGATCACCCCGCGCAGCCGCGCATCGCCCAGCGCCTGCTGCATCGAGTCGCGGATGGCATCGCGCCACCGGTGGATGGTGTACGGCCAGCCCTCCACCGGAGGTGCCACGCGCTGCGGCGGCGGCTTCGCGCGCACGTAGCCGGTCGCGCGAATGTCGCGCTCGAGCGCCCAGGGCTCGAGCTCGAACGTGTGCGGGTTGGCGAGGCCCCGCGGGCGCTTCAGCCGCGCCACGAGCTGCCAGCGCTCGCCCGGCACGACGCGCGGCACGGGGTCCTCGCCCGTCGCGTACCAAGTGAGCGCGATGCTCTTCGGCACAGAGGCGTTCGCCGTCAGGACCTGATCCACCTCGAACAGGAATCGCGTCCCGTCCTCGAAGCGTTGCGGCAGGCTGGCGATGCGCCCCGCAAGAGCGACATCGCGCCCCTCCCACGCGCGTGCCAGCTCGTCCGCCAACCGCACCTCGGCGCGCCACGCGGCATAGGCGACGCCGATGGCGAACCCTCCGGCGCACACCAACACGACGCGCAGCATCGTCATGCGGGTGATCCGCAGCGCGAGCAACGTGGCCGCTCCAAGGAACGCCACGCGAGCCTCGGGCAGCTCCGCGCAGTGCTGGAGGAGCAGCGTGCCGATGGCGAACCCGAGGACGAAGAGCCGCATGGACTTCCAACGCCCGAGCCGCGAAAGCGACGACCGGTATCATTGCGCCATGGATACCCGCCAGCGCGGCTTTACCTGGATCGAGATGATCATGGTCGTCGCGGTCCTCGCCGCGCTTGCCATGATGGCCATCCCCGGGCTGCAGGAGACCCAGCTCAAGAAACAGGTGAGGGAAGCGGTCTCCACCGCCGACGTCGCCCGCAAGGGCGTGGCCGACACCTACGCCGCCACCGGCGAGATGCCGCAGAACAACAAGCTCGCGGGCGTGCCGGACCAGGAGAAGATCGTCGGCAACCTCGTGAAGGGCGTGAAGGTCCAGGACGGCGCCGTGACGCTCACCTTCGGCAACAACGTGAGCAAGGCGCTCGAGGGCAAGAAGCTCACCCTGCGGCCGGCGATCGTCCCGAAGGAGCCCACGGTGGCGATCGCCTGGATGTGCCACAGCCTGCCGGTGCCCAAGGGCATGGAGGCGCAGGGCCGCGACGAGACCGACGTGCCGGACAAGTACCTGCCGCTGGAGTGCCGCGACACGACGAAGAAATGAAGCCCGCGTACTGGGACGAGGCGACCGCCTACCTCGGCAAGCGCGACCGGACGCTGCGAAAGCTCATCCGCAAGTTTCCCGACGCCAACATCGTGAGCCGCGGCGACGCGTTCCAGACGCTCGCGCGCGCGATCGTGGGCCAGCAGATCTCGGTGAAGGCGGCGCAATCGATCTGGGGGCGCTTCGCCGACTGCGTGGGCAAGGTGACGCCGAAGAACGTGGTCGCGAAGGAAGCGCCGGCGCTGCGCGCGTGCGGCTTCTCCAACTCGAAGGTGGCGTACGTGAAGGACCTCGCGCAGCGCTTCGCCGAGGGCGAGGTGAAGCCGCGCCGCTGGCCGCGCATGGGCGACGAGGAGATCATCGAGGAACTCGTCGCCGTGAAGGGCATCGGTCGCTGGACGGCCGAAATGTTCCTCATGTTCTCCCTCATGCGCCCCGACGTGCTGCCCGTGGACGACCTGGGCCTGCGCCGCGCCATGGAGCGCGCCTACAACAAGGGCAAGCCGCTCGCGAAGGACGAGATGCGCGCGATCGGCGCCGCCTGGGCGCCCTACCGCTCGTGCGCCACCTGGTACCTGTGGCGCTCGCTCGACGAGGTGAACTTCGGATGAGTGCCCCCGCGATCGTCGTGCTGCACGGCGCCAACGGCAGCGCGCGCGAGATGGAGCCGCTCGCCGACCCGCTGCGCGCCCACGGCCGCGTGATCGTCCACGACCTGCCGGGCCACGGCGGGCGCGAGTTGCCGCAGCGGCTGTCGATCGCCGGCGCCGCCGAGGACGTGATCGCCCGCCTCGATCGCGAAGGCATCGAGCGCGCGTTCGTCGTGGGCTACAGCCTGGGCGGATACGAAGCCCTCTACCTCGCCCGGCACTTTCCCCAGCGCATCGCCGGCGTCGTCGGCATCGGCGTGAAGTACGTCTTCGATCCCGAGACCATCAAGTACTGGATCTACCTCGCGCAGCCCGAGCGCCTCGCGCGTCCCGGCAACCCGCGCGCCGCCGAGATGCTCGCGGCCCACGGCCCGTACTGGAAGGCCGTCACCATCGCCACGTCGGTGCTCTTCGGCGACCTGGGCGCGAAGCCCCCGCTCACCGAGGACGACCTGCGGGCGATCGAGCGTCCGGTGATGCTGGTGAACTCCAACCGCGACGCGATCACGAAGTGGGACGAGACGCTGGCGCTCGGCAAGATCATCCCCAACGCGCGCCTGGTGATGTTCTACGGCCTCGCGCACCCGCTGCGCAACGTGCCCGTGACCCGCATCGGCGAGGCCATCGGCCAATGGATGCGCGAGGTGGTCCCCGCGTGACGCCGGCGCCGGTGGATGCGCTGCTGTTCGACTTCGGCGGCGTGCTGATCGAGATCGATTTCGATCGCGTGTTCGCGAGGTGGGCCGAGCTCGCCGGCGTGGCCTTCGAGCAGGTGAAGCCGCGCTTCGAGCACGGCAGCGCCTACCGGGAGCACGAGCGCGGCGAGATCGACGACGCGGCGTTCTTCGCCGCGCAACGCGGGGCGCTCGGCCTCGACCTGAGTGACGCGGATCTCGCCGACGGGTGGATGCGGGTGCTCGGCCCCGAGATCGAACCCACCGTGGCGCTGCTGCCGCGGCTGGCTAAGCGCATTCCCCTGCACCTCTTCTCGAACACCAACCGCATCCACCACGAGTTCTGGAAGGTGCGCTACGCCGAGGCGCTGCGGCCCATCGACCGGCGCTTCATCTCGTGCGACATGGGACTTCGCAAGCCCGAGCCGGCCGCGTTCGAGGCGGTGTCGCGCGCGCTCGGCGTCCCGCCCGGGCGCATCCTCTTCTTCGACGACACCGAAGCCAACGTGACCGGCGCGCGGGCCGTGGGCCTGCAGGCGGTGCACGTGCGAACGCCCGATGACGTGCGGGCGGCCGTCGCGCGCTGGCTCTAGCCCAACGCCGTGCGTAGGCGGATTCCGGGCCGCCGCGTCGGAATGCCGATAGTCGCGTGCCATCAAATCCAGATCCGTAATCTCAACCGACTAGCGATTGCAGGCGACCCGCCCGCAGGGCTTTCTTGTTCCCCGGCCACACTGGCGGCATGCGAAGAAGCCCTCTCATTGCCGCGGCCCTGCTCACGCTCGCTCCCGCAGCCCACGCGGCGATGCTCTACAAGTCCATCGGTCCCAACGGCACCCTCATGTTCTCGGACATGCCGCCGTCGGGCGAGGCGACGCTGCTCGAGCAACGCGAGATCGGCTCGCCCAGGCTCCAGGACTCGTCCACGGCCGGCCCGATGGATCTCGGCCAGCTCATCGACGGCGATGCGGCGGTGGCGCGCGCGAGCGCGCAGGTCGATCTCGCCGAGCACGCGTTGGCCGAGGCGCGGCGCGGAACCTGGTCGCCGCGCGACGGCATCGGTGTCGCGCCCACCAAGACCACGCCCCGGGACCTCGAGCGCATCGACTACTTCCAGAAGGGCGTGAAGATCGCGCGCCAGCAGCTGCTGGACGTGCTGCGCGAACGCCGGCGCGGCTAGAACCCCGAGATCTTCCCGTCGGTCATCGCCAACCGCCGGCCCATGCGCGCGGCGAGCTGCGAATCGTGCGTGACCATCACGAAGGCCGCGCCATGGCGGCGATTGAGGTCCAGGATGAGGTCGAAGATGCGCCCGGCGTTCTCGCGATCGAGGTTGCCGGTGGGCTCGTCGGCCAGCACGCAGGCCGGGTTGGTGACCAGCGCGCGCGCCACGGCCACGCGCTGGCGCTCGCCGCCGGAGAGCTCGCCGGGGCGGTGCGCGATGCGATGGCCCAACCCCACCTCTTCCAGCATCGCGCGCGCGCGCTCGTTCGCCTCGCCCTGCGGCGCGCGCCGGATCGTGAGCGGCATCGCCACGTTCTCCAGCGCCGAGAACTCCGGCAGCAGGTGGTGGAACTGGTAGACGAAGCCGAGCGCCTCGTTGCGCAAGTGCCCCTGGGACGCGGGGTCGAGCGCCGACATGTCCTTGCCGAGGAGCGTCACGCGCCCCGCGGTCGGCCGGTCGAGGCCGCCCAGCAAATGAAGCAGCGTGCTCTTGCCCGAGCCCGAGGCGCCGACGATCGCGATCGACTCGCCGCGGCGCACCTCGAGGTCGATGCCCTGCAGCACCGGCACGGCGACCTCGCCCAGGCCGAACGTCTTGGCCAGCCCGCTGCAGGCGAGGACGGTGGCGTCACTCATAGCGCAACGCCTCGGCGGGGTTCACGCGCGCGGCGCGCCAGCTTGGATAGAGGGTCGCCACGAGCGACAGCACGAGCGACATGAGCGTGACCCACGTGACGTCGGCGAGATGCAGGTCCGACGGCAGCTCGCTGATGTAGTACACCTCGCGCGACAGGATCTCGAAGCGGAAGGTGCGCTCGATGAACGGCACCACCGTGTCGATATTGAGCGCGGTGAGGATCCCGGTCACCACGCCGATGAGCGTGCCGACGAAGCCGATCACCACGCCCTGCACCACGAAGATCTGCATGATGCTCGCGGGCGACGCACCCAGCGTCCTCAGGATCGCGATGTCCGGGTGCTTGTCGGTCACCGCCATCACCAGCGTGCTCACCAGGTTGAAGGCCGCCACCGCGATGATGAGCGTGAGGATGATGAACATCATCCGCTTCTCGATCTGGATGGCGCGGAAGTAGTTCACGTTCTGCTGCGTCCAGTCGGTCACGAACGCGTCGGGCGGCATGTCGCGCGCCACCTCGCGCGCCACGCGTGGCGCGCTGTCCACGTCGCGGACCTTGAGGCGAACCCCGCTCACGGCGCCATTCAGCCGGTAGAGGACCTGTGCGTCCTCCATTCGGGTGAGCGCCAGCGCCGAGTCGAACTCGTTGTGGTCGAGGGCGAAGATGCCGACGACGTTGAACTGCTTGAGGCGCGGCATGAGCCCCGCCGGGGTCACCTGCCCCTGCGGCGAGATGAGGGTCACCTTGTCGCCCACCCGCAGGCCGAGCGCGCGCGCGATTCCCACGCCGATCACGATGCCGAACTCGCCCGGCCGCAGGTCCTCGAGGCGGCCGGCGCGCATGTGCCGGGAGAAATCGGCGACCTGGTTCTCGTATTCAGGGACGATGCCGCGCACGTAGACGCCGCGCACCGCCGAGCCGGTGGAAAGCAGGCCCTGCGCCTGGACGAACGGGGCCACGCCCACCACTTCGGGATTCTTCTTCGCGGTGGCGCCGATCGCCTCCCAATCCGCGAGCCCCGCGTCGCCGCCCATGACCTGGATGTGCGCCGCGGCGCCGAGGATGCGCGCGCGAATCTCCTTCTCGAAGCCGTTCATCACCGACATCACCGTGATCAGCGCCCAGATGCCGAGCGCGATGCCGACCATCGAGATGAACGAGATGAAGGAGATGAAGTGGGTGCGGCGCTTCGCGCGGGTATAGCGAAGGCCGATGAAGAGCTCGAAGGGGCGCATCGGTCCGCCATTATTTCACGGCCGGGGGGCGGTATCCTGAAGACGTGAATCTCGACATCGTGTTCCCCCGCCTCCTCGCTTCCGCGGGCGACGTGCGCATGCCCGCGTTGGAGCGCTGGCTCGCCCGCGGGGATGCGGGGAGCCTCCCGGCGGGCTCGCTCGGGGAAGTGCTCGCATTGCAGTACGGATTGCCGGAGCCGGTCCCGTACGCCGCGATCTCGGCGGCGGCGGACCTCATCGCCGATCCGGTCCACATCGAGGTGGGACAGGTGGCCGCGACCCTCCACGATGCCGCGGCGCTCGCGATCACGCCGGAGGAAGCCCGCGCGCTCACGGGCGCGCTCACGAACCTGCTTGCCGGCGACGGCATCGAGTTCTCCGCCGCGCTCGCGAATCACTGGTCGGTCCGCGTTCCCGCGGGCGAGATTCCGGCGACGGTGCCGCTCGAAAAGGCGTTGCGCGAGAACACCGCCGCGGCGTTGCCGCGCGGCACCGGCCGCATCAAGTGGCCGTCGGTGCTCACCGAGATCCAGATGGTCCTCGCCTCCCACGAGGTGAACGCGCGGCGCGAGGCCGAGGGGCAACCCACCATCAACAGCGTGTGGCTCTGGGGCGGCGGGACGATGCCGGCGTCGCTCCCACCGCGTTACGCACTCGTTCATGCCGACGACGCTTTCACTCGCGGCCTTGCCTCGCTCTCGGGCGTCCGCGCTGCACCGGTTCCCACGGGATACGCCGGCATCGACGCGGTGGGTGCCGACCAATCGGTCCTGCTCGTGATCGAAGCCCCCGCCTCGGAGGCGCTCGATGAACGGTGGTTCGTGCCGCTCGCGGATGCGCTGCGGCGATTCGACGCCGTGCAGCTGTTGCTGCCGAGGGGACGCGATACCCTCGTTTCGCGCATCGGGCGAGGCGCGCGCTGGCGCTGGCTGCGCCGGTCCCGCCCGCTGGCAAGCCACGCATGAGGACGCATCCGTGGCGCGAGCGCGGCGTGATCTCTAGCCAGGCTGGGGGATAATCGGAGCTTGCCCGAGATCCACCATCGCCCCGTCGACGAAGCGGCCCGCGCGCGGCTCATCGCCGCCGGCTGCGACCCGCGCCTCGCCCGCCTCTACGCCGCCCGCGGCCTGGGTAGCGCCGAGGAGCTCGCCACCACCCTCGCCTCGCTCGCGTCGCCCGATCGCCTGCACCATGTCGATGACGCGGCGCGCCTGCTCGCCGACGCCATCGCGGCGCGCCGCAAGCTGCTCATCGTCGCGGACTACGACGCCGACGGCGCGACCGCGTGCGCCGTGGGGATCAGGGCGCTGCGCGCGATGGGCGCGATCGTCGACTACCTCGTGCCCAATCGCTTCGAGCACGCCTACGGCCTCTCGCCCGAGATCGTGCGCGAGGCGGCGAAGCGCTCGCCCGACCTGCTGATCACGGTCGACAACGGCATCGCGGCGGTCGAGGGCATCGCGGAAGCCAATCGCCTCGGAATGCAGGTGCTGGTCACCGACCACCACCTGCCCGGCGCGCAACGGCCGGCCGCGGCGTGCATCGTGAATCCCAACCAGGCGGGCTGCGGATTCCCCAGCAAGCATCTCGCCGGCGTGGGGGTGATCTTCTATGTCATGACGGCATTGCGCGCGGAGTTGCGGCGGCGCGGCGCGTTCGGAACCGGCGCTGGACCCAACCTCGCGGAGTTGCTCGACCTCGTGGCGCTGGGAACCGTCGCCGACGTGGTGCGGCTCGATGCCAACAATCGCATCCTCGTCACGCAGGGGCTGGCTCGCATCCGTGCCGGCCGCGCCTCCGCGGGACTCGCGGCCCTGGTCGAGATCGCCGGCCGCTCGCACCAGTCGGTGGCCGCGTATGACCTCGGCTTCGCGGCGGGCCCGCGCCTTAATGCCGCGGGCCGCCTCGACGACATGTCGCTCGGCATCGAGTGCCTCATCGCCGACGACCCGGGGCGCGCACGGGAGCTGGCGCTCAGGCTCGACCAGCTCAACCGCGAGCGCCGCCAGATCGAGGGCGACATGCAGGAGACGGCCCTCAAGATGATGGAGGACTACCAGCCCGGCGATACGTATTCGCTCGCCGTCCATCATCCCGAGTGGCACGCGGGCGTGGTGGGCATCCTCGCCTCGCGGCTCAAGGATCGCTTCCACCGGCCGGTGTTCGCGTTCGCGAACGAGAGCGGCGGGCGTCTCAAGGGCTCGGGGCGCTCGATTCCGGGGCTTCACCTGCGCGACGCGCTCGACCTCGTGGACAAGCGCCAGCCCGGCATGCTCGAGCGTTTCGGCGGCCATGCGGCGGCCGCGGGTGCGACGCTCCCGCTCGCCCGGCTCGAGGATTTCCGCGCGGCGTTCGAATCCGTGGCACGCCAGCTCCTCACGCCCGAGGACCTGGAGTTGCGCATCGAGACCGACGGCGAGCTCGCAGCCAGCGAGATCAACTACGAGTTCGCGTGCCTGCTGCGCGACCAGGTGTGGGGGCAGGGATTCCCGGAGCCGCGCTTCGTCGGCGACTTCCGCGTCGAGTCGCAGAAGGTCGTGGGCGAAAAGCACCTGCGCCTCACGCTCTCGGCGAACGGCCGCCGACACGAGGCGATCCGTTTCGGCTCCCCCGATGCGCTCCCGGGCTCGATCACCGCCGTCTACCGCCTCGATGTCAATGAGTACCAAGGCACGCGCTCGGTGCAGTTGGTGGTGGAGAAGGCCCTATAATTCGGGTCTATGGAAGCCGACCGCCTCAACCAGATCGAGAACTCCCTCCACGACCTCGCCTCCCGGGCGCAAGAGTTGCGGAGGTATCTTTGACTACGACACCAAGAAGTCGCGGCTGGTAGAGGTCACGCGCGTCCTCGAGGACCCGAAGGTCTGGGACGACGCGAAAAAGGCGCAGGACCTCGGCAAGGAACGCCGCTCGCTGGAGGATACGGTCGCGAGCGTCGAGAAGATCGACACGGGGCTGCGCGACTCCACCGAGCTCTTCAAGCTAGCCAAGGGCGAGGCCGACGACGACACGCTCATTTCGGTCGAGAGCGATGTGGGCGGCATCGAGAAGCTCGTCGCGGACCTCGAGTTCCGCCGCATGTTCTCCGATCCCATGGACCCGAACAACTGCTTCGTGGACCTCAATGCCGGCCAGGGCGGCACCGAGGCGCAGGACTGGGTCTCGATGCTGCTGCGCATGTACCTCAAGTACTGCGACAAGAAGGGATTCAAGGCGGAGCTGCTCGAGGAGTCGGCGGGTGAAGTCGCAGGCCTCAAGAGCGCCTCGATCAAGGTGAGCGGCAGCTACGCCTACGGCCACCTGCGCACCGAGAACGGCATCCACCGCCTGGTGCGCAAGTCGCCGTTCGATTCCAACGCGCGCCGCCACACCTCGTTCGCGAGCGTCTTCGTCTATCCCGAGGTGGACGAGACCATCGAGATCGAGATCAACCCGGCCGACCTACGCATCGACACCTATCGCGCCTCCGGCGCGGGCGGCCAGCACGTGAACAAGACCGATTCGGCGGTGCGCATCACGCACCTGCCGACGAACATCGTCGTGTCCTCCCAGAACGACCGCTCGCAGCACCGCAACCGTGCCGAGGCGATGGCAATGCTGAAGAGCAAGCTCTACGAGCTGGAGCTGCGCAAGAAGACCGAGAAGAAGCAGGCCATGGAAGACGCCAAGACCGACATCGGCTGGGGCCACCAGATCCGCTCCTACGTCCTCGACCAATCCCGCATCAAGGATCTGCGCACCAACGTCGAGATCGGCAACACCCAGTCCGTCCTCGACGGCGACCTCGACCCGTTCATCAACGCAAGCCTCAAGCAGGGCGTCTGACAACGTGAGTCAGCGCCGCGACGATTCGACCGTTAAGGGTGCATGTAGATGCACCTGGAAAGGTTGGGGCGGTGGAATTGGAACGCAGAGGTACGCAGAGGATACGCAGAGGATACGCAGAGGACATCTACCCGGAGTTGTCGGGGCTGATCATCAACGCCGCGATGAAGGTGCACTCCGCGCTGGGGCCAGGCCTGCTGGAGGCGGCGTACGAGACATGCCTGTGCCACGAGCTGGCAAGGCGCAATTTGCGCTTCTGCAGGCAAGTGCCCGTGCCGATCAGGTACGAAGAATTCAACCTGGATTGCGGATTTCGCCTCGATCTTGTCGTAGAGGACAAGGCGATCGTGGACCTGAAATCCGTCGACCAGGTACTGCCGGTCCACCATTCGCAGCTCCTCACGTATCTCAAGCTATCGGGATTGCCGCTGGGATTGCTGATCAATTTCAACGTGGCTCACTTGCGCAATGGCATCTGGCGTCGCGTTTTCGCACCGACCTGACTCCTCTGCGTATCCTCTGCGTATCCTCTGCGTACCTCTGCGTTTACATTCCCCACCCGAAGTCCCACCCTGCCTGCAAGGTCACCCATGTCGGATAAACCGGCCAATCAAGAGCCCCCTCAGGACGAGAACCAGATCATCGCGGAACGCCGGGCGAAGCTCGCGAAGCTGCGCGAGGCGGGGCCTGCGTTCCCGAACGATTTCCGCCGCAAGGATCTCTCCTCCGACCTGCACGCGAGGTTCGGCGCGAAAACGAAGGAAGAGCTGGAAGCCGAGAAGCCGGGACCCTTCGTGGTCGCAGGCCGCATGCTCCTCAAGCGTGTGATGGGCAAGGCGTCCTTCGCCACGCTGCAGGACATGGGCGGGCGCATCCAGGTCTACGTGAACAACGACGTGACGGGCGCGGAGACCCACGAGGCGTTCAAGCATTGGGACCTGGGCGACATCGTCGGTGCCGAGGGCCCGCTCTTCAGGACCAAGACGGGCGAGCTCACGATCCAGGCGACGAAGATCCGCTTGCTCTCCAAGTCACTGCGGCCGCTGCCGGAGAAATTCCACGGCCTCACCGACATGGAGCAGCGCTATCGCCAGCGCTACGTCGACCTCATCGTGAACCCCGAGTCGCGCGACACCTTCGTGAAGCGCTCGCGCATCGTGCAGGGCATTCGCGAGTTCTTCGTGGCGCGCGGCTACCTCGAGGTCGAGACGCCCATGCTGCAGGCGATCCCGGGCGGGGCCGCCGCGCGCCCCTTCAAGACGCACCACAACGCGCTCGACCAGGACATGTACCTCAGGATCGCGCCGGAGCTGTACCTCAAGCGCCTCACCGTGGGCGGCCTCGAGAAGGTCTTCGAAATCAACCGCAACTTCAGGAACGAGGGCATCTCCACGCGGCACAACCCCGAGTTCACGATGCTCGAGTTCTACGAGGCCTACCAGGACTACCACTACCTGATGGACCTCACCGAGACGCTGCTGAAGGAGCTCGCGCAGAAGATCCTCGGCACCGACACCCTCACCTACCAGGGCCAGCAGGTGCACCTCGGGAAGAAGTTCGACCGGCTCACCATGGCCGAGGCGATCGCCAAGTACAACCCGCAGTACACCGCCGCGCAGCTCGCCGACATCGCCTTCCTCAGGAAGGCGCTCGCGGGCAAGGCCGAGGTGTTCCCGACCGACGGCCTCGGCATCCTGCAGCTCAAGCTCTTCGAGGCGACGACGGAAGACAAGCTCGTCGATCCCACGTTCATCATCGCGCACCCGGTGGACGTGTCGCCGCTCGCGCGCGCCAACGACGCGAACCCCGCGGTCACTGACCGCTTCGAGCTCTTCATCACCGGCCGCGAGATCGCCAACGGCTTCTCGGAGCTGAACGACCCCGAGGACCAGGCCGCGCGCTTTGCCGCGCAGGCGAAGGCCAAGGACGCGGGCGACGAGGAGGCGATGTACTACGACGCCGACTACGTCCGCGCGCTGGAGTACGGCCTGCCGCCCACCGCCGGCGAAGGCATCGGCATCGACCGCCTGGTCATGCTCTTCACCGACAGCCCCTCGATCCGCGACGTGATCCTGTTCCCGCAGCTCAAGGGCACCGAACCCTAGCGGCGGAACTCGATCTCGGTATCGAAGCGGCGCGAAGGCGCGCCGCGCTCGAATTTCCAGCGGCCGAGCGTGTCGATCACGGCACGGTCGAAGACATGCTCCGGCTTCGCCTCGACCACCTGCACCCGGGTCACATTGCCCTCGGCATCGATGTCGAGCTGTGCACGCACGCGCCCTTCGTGCAGGCCCGACTTGGCCACTTCTTCCGGGAACGCAGGAACCTCGTGGACCACGGGCATGAGCGGCGGCGTGCGCAGCGCGATCATCGGTGCGACCGGTGGCGCGGGGGAAGCGGACAAGCCGACCGCCGCGGTCGGCGGCATCGGAGCCGCCGTCGTCGGTGCCTGCGCGAGGGCCTCGGCTTTCTGCGCGGCGCCGATCGGTGCGTCCTCCGGAATCATGGTGACGATCACCGAGGGTGGATAGGAGTAGATCTTGCCCTCGTTGTGCTTGTCCGCGGCGTTCACGGCCCCGCCCACGAGAGCGCCACTCCCGACCGCGCCCGCGTACATGAGCGGCCCGAACACGGGAACGGCGAGCAGCGGCAGGGCCGCGACTGCAGTCACCGCGCCGCCGGCGACGACGCCGGTCGCCGCGGGGCCGACGATGTCGCCGCCGGATTCCAGCGATCGCATGGCGATCCGGTAGCCGCCGGTGAAGCACAGGATCTCGAGGGGCTTCGCCGAGCGCACGACCTCGGCCACGCCGGGAGACAGGATCTCGCTCGACCCACGGTCGTTCTTCACGCCGCAGCGCGCGTTGACGCGTCCCGCCGGGCCCACGGTCTCGATGCGCACGACCTGGATGGCGTCGGCATCCTGCACCGCCGGTGCCGCTTCCTTCTTGGGCGGCGCGGAAGCGCAGCCCGCCGCCAGTGCGCAGGCGGCCAAAGCACGAAACGCCGACATCCGTGCGCCTCCGTTTCGCGAGGTCGTCGATTTTTTGGCCGATTATGCGCGTGCTATGATTTTTTCGCTGCGTCGCACCGACGCGAACGGAGGATTCCATGAACAGATCGATCGCCATCCTGGGTGCCGCGCTGTCGCTCGCCGCTGCCACCGCATTCGCCGCGTGTCCCGAGTGCGGCACGGTCACCAATCTCAAGACCACCAAGCATGAAGGCCAGGGCTCCGGCGTGGGCATGGTCGCCGGCGGCGTGATCGGCGGCGTGCTCGGCCACCAGGTCGGCAGCGGCCGCGGCAACACGGCGGCGACCGTGGTGGGCGCGGGAGCCGGTGCGTATGCGGGCAACGAGATCGAGAAGAACAAGAAGGCCTACACCACCCACGACGTGACGGTGAAGCTCGAGAACGGCACCACGCGCACGTTCAGCTACCAGAGCGCCACCAGCTACAAGGTGGGCGACAAGATCAAGGTCGTCGACGACAAGCTCGTCCGCCGGTAACACCCTCCGTGTCCGACGGGCCCACGCCTCCGGATCTCGAGGACCTCGACTTCACCGAGCTCCTCGGGCCCGCCGGCCCGAGCGTCAAGCCGAAGCCGGCGACCCCCGAGGTCGAGGGCGAGGGACTCATCGGCGAGCGCGCGCTCAAGAGCGAGGGATATCACGTCGTGCTCGCGCGCGAGCGTGGCAGCGCGCGCGAGGGCAAGGCGGTGGTCCTGGTGGTCGAGGACGACGACGACACCGCGGCACTCGCCATGCGCGCCCTCGAGCGCGGCGGCTATGCCGTCGGCCGAGCCAGGGACTCCAAGGAAACGGCGGCCTACCTCCAGCGCCTCGTGATCCCCGAGCTCATCCTCCTCGACGTGGAGCTGCCGGGGATCGACGGATTCAAGATGCTCTCGCACCTGCGCGCACACCCGAAGCTCGCGACCGTGGCGGTCGTGATGTTCACGTCGCGCAGCTCCCGCGAGGACGTGGTGCGCGGCATCACGCTGGGCGCCGACGGCTACATCGCCAAGCCGATCGCGCCCAAGACCCTGCTGGAGATCGTCAACAAGGTGCTGGGCCGGTAGCCCGACGCTACAATGGGCGCCATGCCCACGCCGCGTCCCGCCATCGTGGTCAAGGTGGACCCCGACATCGCCGACATGGTGCCGCGCTTCCTGGAGAATCGTTCCCGCGACGTCGCGCGCCTGCGCGAGGCGCTGGGCCGCTCGGACGCCGAAGCGGTGCGCGCCATCGGGCACACGCTGAACGGCGTGGGCGGCGGCTACGGCTTCCCGGCGATCTCCGAGTTCGGCGCGCGCATCGAGCAGGCGGGTGCCGCGCGCGAGACCGATGCCGCAGCGCGCGTGGTGGACGAGCTCGCCGACTACCTCGCGCGCGTGCAGGTCGAGCCGGGAGAGCCTTCGTGAACGCGCCCTCGTCGCGCGAGGCCGTAGTGGTCGAGGACGACGAGGACATCGGGCGCCTGCTCAAGTTCATCCTCGAGCGCGAGGGTTATCGCGTGACGCTCTATCCCGACGGACGCAAGGCCTCCGAGCGGTTCGGGACCGAGGACGTGCCGGCGCTCGTCGTGCTCGACGTGATGCTGCCCTACGTGAACGGGCACCAGCTGCTCGAGGCCATCCGCGCCTCGGCGACATGGAAGCCGGTACCCGTGCTCATGCTCACCGCGAAGTCGGGCGAGGCCGACGTGGTGCGTGCCCTCGACGGGGGCGCCAGCGACTACCTCACGAAGCCCTTCCAGCCCGCGGAGCTCAAGGCCCGCGTCCGGCGCCTCGTTCCGAAACCGTGAAGCGGCTCCTTCCCGCCCTCCTCGCCTGCGCCTGCACCTCGGTCCTCGCCGAGGATCGCGCCTACCCGTGGGAATTCCGCCTCGAAGGGCAGCACGACGGCCTCGACAACGGCTACGCCGACTGGAAGGAAGTCTTCGGCCAGCTCGCCTGGAGCCCGCGGCGCGGGCTCGCCGCCTTCGGCGGCGCGCGTCGCACCGAGCGCTTCGACCTCACGGACACCGAGGGCTTCGGCGGCGCGTACCTGCCGCTGGGCGAGCGCACCACCTTCCATGTCGAGGGCACGGCGAGCGGCACGCACCGCGTGCTTCCGGAGCACGCGTTCCTGGGCGAGATCTCGCAAGTGCTGGGCGAAGGCTGGGTCGTGAGCGTGGCGGGCAAGAAGACGCGCTTCACCGAGTCCGACGTGAGCACCGCCTATGCCACGATCGAGAAGTACGTCGGCGACTGGCGCCTCGCCTACACCGGCTACATCTCGCGCCTCGAGGGCGGCGCGTGGAACCCAACGCATCGCGGCACGGTCGCGTGGTACCACGGCGACCTCACCTACGTGACGATCAACGCCTCGCGCGGGCGCGAGGTCGAAAACGTCGTCCCCATCGGCCTGGTGACGAGCGACGTCACCGCCTGGTCGATCGGCGCGGGCCTGGAGCTCGCACCCCGATGGGGCCTCACCTTCGAGCTGGCCCACCAGAAGCAGGGCGACTTCTACACCCGTCGCTCCGCGCGCCTTGGCACGCGCCTGGCCTTCTGAGCACGAGATCGCTTTCGCGATCGCGGTAGCGCTGGGCGCCCTCGCCCTCGCGCTCGCCCTCCTCGTCGCCATCGCGGCCATGCGCCACGTGCGCCGCTGGCGCGACGAGCGCATCGCCCGCTCCGAGAACGGCTGGCGCGATGCGCTGAGCCTCGCGACCGAGGATCCGCACGACGCGCGGCTGCCACCCATCGGGCGGCTGGAGCTGCCGGCCTTCCTGGTCCTCTGGAACCATTACCAGGAGTCGCTCAAGGGCGACGCGACGGAGCGCCTGGGCACGCTCCTCACCCTGAACGGCATCGACCAGCGGGTGCTCAAGATGATGCGGCGGCGGTCGCTGCGCCTGCGGCTCGTCGCCATCACCGCCGCCGGCCACCTGCGCGAGCAGCGCGCCTGGAACTACCTCGAGAAGCTGGCGCTCCACGGCGGTTCGATCGAATCCTTCGCGGCCGCCCGCGCGCTGCTGCGCATCGAGCCGCGGCGCGCGCTCGACGTGCTGGGCCCGGCCCTGTCGGCGCGCGAGGACTGGTCGCTCGCGCGCATCGGCAGCATCTTCCAGGAGCTGGGGCCGCAGGTCGTCACCGGCCCGCTGGTGACGATGCTGCTCAAGCGGCCCAAGCGCGGCCTCAACCGCATCGTGAAGCTCGCGCGCTTCGGGCACCGCGACCGCATCGCCACCATCGTGCGCGGCTGGCTGGGCTCGAGCGACGAGATGGAGGTGCTGATCGCGGGACTCGACTATGTCGAGGACGACTCGGACCTTCCCTGGGCCAAGGGCGCGGCGAAGCACACCGAATGGCGCGTGCGCATGGCCGCGGCAAAGGCGCTGGGACGCATCGGCGGGCGGGGCGAGCTCGCGGTGCTGCTCGAGCTGCTGCGCGATCCCATCTGGTGGGTGCGCTACCACGCGGCCCAGGCCCTCACGCACCTGCACGGCCTCGAGCCCCACGAGCTCGACACGCTGCGCGAGAACGCGCGCGACGCGTTCGCCGCCGACATGCTGAGCCAGGCGCTCGCCGAGCGGCGCTGGCAACCGGTGCGCATCGCGTGAAGACCCTCGTCCTCGCGCTGGAGTGGTTCTTCCTCCTCTACTTCGTGCTCATCAACCTGGGCTACATCGCGCTCAACCTGCTCGCGATCCCGTCGCTGCGCCGCAAGACCGCGATCCGGCCGCTCGAGGACCTGCCGCCGGTGTACTCGGGGTTCGAGCCGCCGGTGTCGCTGCTGGTGCCGGCGTACAACGAGGAGGCGACGATCGCGAGCTCGGTACGGTCGCTGCTGCAGCTCGACTATCCCGAGTTCGAGATCGTGGTCATCAACGACGGCTCGAAGGACGGCACGCTGGAGGCGCTCAAGCAGGCGTTCCAGCTCGAGGGATTCCCCGAGGTGTACTGGCGCCGGATCAACGCGCAGCCGATCCGCACCATCTACCACTCGCGCACCCACGCCAACCTGCGCGTGATCGACAAGGTGAACGGCGGCAAGGCCGACGCGCTCAACGTGGGCATCAACGCCTCGCGCTTCCCGCTGTTCTGCGCCATCGACGCCGACTCGATCCTGCAGCGCGACAGCCTGAGGCGCGTGATCGAGCCGTTCCTCGACGATCCCAGCGCGATCGCGAGCGGCGGCACCGTGCGCATCGCCAACGGCTGCACCGTGTCCGGCGGCAACCTCGAGAAGGTGGAGCTGCCGCGCAACCTGCTGGCGCTGCTGCAGATCGTGGAATACCTGCGCGCGTTCCTGTTCGGGCGGATGGGGTGGGCCACGATCGACGCGGTCCTCATCATCTCGGGCGCGTTCGGCGTCTTTCGCAAGGACGCGGTGGTGGAGGCCGGCGGCTACAAGGCCAACACCATCGGCGAGGACATGGAACTCATCGTGAGGCTGCACCGGGTGCTGCGGGCCCGCGGCGAGCGCTACAAGATCCACTTCGTTCCCGACCCGATCTGCTGGACCGAGGCGCCCGAGGACCTCTCGATCCTCAAGAACCAGCGCATCCGCTGGCAGCGGGGGCTGTGCGAAAGCCTGCACCAGAACCGCGACCTGCTGAAGACGAAGAACGCGGGCGGCGCCCCCGGGCTGCTCGCCTTCCCGTTCTTCATGGTGTTCGAGTGCTACGGGCCGCTCATCGAGGTGGCGGGCTACGTGTTCATGGCGACGATGTTCCTCATCGGCCAGATCTCCGGACTCGCCTTCTTCGCCTTCATGGCGCTCGCCTTCTCGCTGGGGTTCCTGCTCTCGGTGAGCGCGCTGCTCCTCGAGGAGCTCTCGTTCCACCTCTATCCGCGCTTCTCGCAGATGGGTGCGCTCGTCTGCATCGCGATCGTCGAGAACCTCGGCTACCGCCAGCTCGTCACCGTGTGGCGGCTCGTCGGCCTCACGCGCTGGCTGCGGGGCGCCAAGTCGTCGTGGGGTGCCATGACGCGCAAGGGCACGTGGCAAAAATAGCGCGCGCCTGGGCGCCGGTGTTCGCCATCGGCGTTCCGGCGCTGGCGGCGATCGGGATCGGGCTATTCGCCTGGATGGGCGAGCTCACGATCTCGCGGGCGGTCGCGACGGCGATGATCGTAGCCGGCGTCGCGATCCTGGTCGCCATGCGCACGGCGACCGCCTGGCGCCGCGCGCGCTACGCCTGTGCTGCCGTCCTGAGCGTCTTCGGCGTCGTCGCCTTCCTGCAGACGATCGTCGGCGTCACGCTGCCGCCCGACCTGCGGGTCTCGCCGCCATCGGCGATCGGGTTCTTCATCACCGGCGTGCTCCTGTTCGCCTTCGATCGCCCGGACGACCGGTTCCGCGCGCTCATCGTGCAGGCCCTGGCCGGCGCCGTGTTCGCCCTCGCGCTGCTCTCCCTCATCCTCCGGGGGGTTCCCGCCGAAGGCCTCATGCCGTGGTACCGGTACAGCCGCATGGCCGCGGGAACGGCGGTCGGCTTCATCTGCATCAGCCTGGGAATCTTCGCGCTCATCGTCCGCGCACGCTGGTACGAGACGCTGTACAAGGGACGCGCCGACGAGAAGATCCTCACCGGGGGCGTCGGCATCCTGGTGCTCACGCTCCTCGGAACGGCGGCGGCCGGCTTCGTGATGATGCAGCGCAGCCTCGACGAAGCGGTGCGCGACGAGTTGCTCCAGGGAGTGCGCGACCGCGTCACCATCCTGGACAACGTGTTCGACAGCCGCATCACGCGCGCGAGCATCATCGCAACGCGCCCCGCGGTGACCGATGCTCTCACCCGCTGGGCGACGCGCCGGCCGGGCGATGCGCGCCAGCACCTGCAGGAAGAGGCCGAGAGCTACCTCGGCGCGGGATTCACCGGCGTGCGCTACCTCGATCCGACCGGCGTCGAGCTCGCGAAAGCCGGCGCCTTCTCGGACGAGCCCGCCCTGGAGGTCGCGCTCACGAACCCGCGCGCGCCCGCGAGCCTGCTCTGGAACGGCGCCTTCGTGCTGCGGGTGGTGAACTCGATCTCCGCCAACGGCCGCCTGGTGGGCAGCAGCGTGAGCGAGCAGGAGCTGGAGCTCCTCCCCCGCTTGCAGTTCGGAGCCAACGAGCTCGGCGACACGGCCGAGTGGGTGCTGTGCGCCGGCCGCGGCGAGCGCATGGCGTGCTTTCCCACCACCTCGAGGGGCAAGCCCTTCGAGGTGCCGAGGATGATGGACGGCGTGCCCCTGCCGATGGACCAGGCGCTCGCCGGTCACATGGGCGTGGTCAACGGCCCGGATTACCGCGGCGAGCGGGTGATCGCCGGATACTCGGCCGTGGGCGCAACGGGCCTGGGCATCGTCCTCAAGGTCGCCGCCCAGGAGATCTATGCGCCGCTGCGCCAGCAGTTCGCCACCTGGATCCAGTGGTTCCTCGCGATGGCACTGCTGGGCACGCTGCTGGTCGCTTCCCAGGTGCGGCCGGTGGCGCAGCGGCTGGTGCACTCCGAAAACGTCGCCCGCGAGCGCGCCGAGGCGCTGTCGCGAAGCGAGGCGGCGCTGCGCAACCTCTATGCGAGCCTGGGCGACGGCATCGTCGTGATGCGCCCCGACGGCATCATCGAGTTCCTCAACCCCGCCGCCGAGAAGCTGTTCGGCTACCGGCGCGGCGAGCTCCTCGGCAAGCCGGTGGCGATGCTCATTCCCGAGGGAAAGCTGCGCGAGGCCAATGCCGCCGCCACCACGCGCTACCTGGACGGCGAATCCTCCAAGGTGGTGGGCAGGACCGACATGGTGTATCCGGCGCTGCGCCGCGACGGCAGCCGCTTCGACCTCGAGTTCTCGCTGGCGGAGATGCGCACCGCCGAGGGGACGCGGCTCGTCGCGGTCGCGCGCGACATCTCCAAGCGCGCCGAACTCGATCGCATGAAGGGCGAATTCGTCGCGGCGGTGAGCCACGAGCTGCGCACGCCGCTCACCTCGATCCTGGGCTCGCTCGAGATCCTGCGCGAGGAGGCGAGGCTGCCGGAAACCGAGCGCGGGTTCCTGGACATGGCGTGGCGCAACAGCGAGCGGCTCGCCGCACTGGTGAACGACGTGATCGACACGCAGCGCCTCGAGGCCGACACCTTCAAGTTCGACAACACCGACTTCGCCCTCGAGCCCTTCGTGCGCGAAGCCGTGGACATGAACCAGCCGTACGGCCACGCTCGAGGCGTCTCGATGCGCCTCGACGCGCCGGTTCCTGCGGCGACACTCCATGCCGACCGCGGGCGGCTCATGCAGGTGATGGCGAACTTCCTCTCGAACGCGGCGAAGTTCTCGCCCGATGGCGCCGAGGTGCGCGTGCGCGCTCAGCGCACGGACAAGCGCGTGCGCGTTGAGGTGATCGATCGCGGCCGCGGTATCTCCGACGAGTTCCGCCCGCGCGTGTTCGAGAAGTTCGCCCAGGCCGACGCCGGCGACTCGCGCGAGAAGGGCGGCACCGGGCTGGGGCTTTCGATCTGCAAGTCGCTCATCGAGCGCATGGGAGGCACCATCGGCTTCGACAGCCGCCTGGGCGAGGGCGCGACCTTCTGGTTCGAGCTGCCGGCTAGCGGATGACGGTCGCGGCGAGGTCGTGCTCGCCGGCGGCGGTGATCTTCACCTTCAGGAACTCGCCGACCTTCACGCCGCGCGCGCCCTTCACCGACACCAGGCCGTCGATCTCGGGCGCGTCGGCGCGGCTGCGGGCGACCGCGTTCGAGCCCTGCACCTCGTCCACGAGCACCTGCTGCGTAGTACCGACCTTGCGCGCGAGCTTTGCGCGGCTGATCTCTTCCTGCGTCTTCATGAAGCGGGCTCGTCGCTCCTCGCGCACCTCGTCGGGGAGTGCGCCCGGTAGGTCGTTCGCCTTCGCGCCCTCGACCGGCGAGTAGGCGAAGCAGCCCACGCGGTCGAGCTCGGCCTCGCGCAGGAATTGCAGCAATTCCTCGAACTCCGCCTCGGTCTCGCCGGGAAAGCCGGCGATGAACGTCGAGCGGATGGTGAGGTCGGTGCAGGACGCGCGCCAGGCGCGGATGCGCTCGAGGTTCTTCTCCGACGACGCCGGGCGCTTCATGAGCTTGAGGATGCGCGGGCTCGCATGCTGGAAGGGCACGTCCAGGTACGGAAGGATCTTGCCCGCTGCCATCAGGTGGATCACCTCGTCCACGTGCGGATACGGATAGACGTAGTGCAGGCGCACCCAGACGCCCAGCTCGCCCAGGGCCTCGCACAGCTCCGTCATGCGTGTCTTCACCGGGCGACCGCCCCAGAAGCCGGTGCGGTACTTCACGTCCACGCCGTAGGCGCTGGTGTCCTGGGAGATCACGAGGAGTTCCTTCACCCCGGATTTCACCAGCGCCTCGGCTTCCTTCATCACGTCGCCGACCGGACGGCTCACGAGGTCGCCGCGCATCGAGGGAATGATGCAGAACGTGCAGCGGTGGTTGCAGCCCTCGGAGATCTTGAGGTAGGCGTAGTGCTTCGGCGTGAGCTTCACGCCCTGCGGCGGAACCAGGTCGGTGAACGGATCGTGGGGCCGGGGCAGGTGCGCGTGCACGGCGTTCATCACCTCGTCGCGCGCGTGCGGGCCGGTCACCGCGAGCACCTTCGGGTGCGTCTTCTGCACGATGTCGCCCTTGGCGCCGAGGCAGCCGGTGACGATCACCTTGCCGTTCGCCTGCAGCGCCTCGCCGATGGCATCCAGCGATTCCTGCACCGCGGCGTCGATGAAGCCGCAGGTGTTCACCACCACGAGGTCGGAGCCCTCGTAGCTCGGGGCGATCTCGTAGCCTTCGGCCTGCAGCTGGGTGAGGATGTTCTCGGAGTCGACCAGGGCTTTGGGACAGCCGAGGGAGACGAATCCTACTTTCGGAACCGGCTTCACTTCTTCGCGCGGCCCTTCTTCGCCGGTTTCGCGCGGGGCTTCTCCTCGGCGTGCGGCTCGGCGCCGCCGTTGCCCGCGGAGTACGGGAAGCCCGAGAAGAGCTTGAGCGCCGAGTTGCGCAGCTCCTCCTGCATGTCGATCACCGCCTTCGCGCCCTTCTCGAGGTAGCCGCCCATGACGTTGGGGATCGCCTGGCCGGGCACGAAGGTCATCTTCGGCAGCTCGCCGTAGATCGACGAGGCCTGCTCCTGGAAGCGCTTCTGCGCCTCGTGGAAGGTGATGATCGAGCGCTCGAGGTACGAGCCCATGAGCCCCTGCATCGCGTGGCCGTAGTAGCGGATGATGTTGGCGAGCATGTCCTGGGAGAACATCGGCACCCCGCCCGACTCCTCCTCCAGGATGATCTGCAGCAGGATCGAGCGCGTGAGGTCCTCGCCGGTCTTCGCATCCTGCACCTGGAACTCCTTGTAGCCCAGCACCAGGTCCTTCACTTCCGCCAGCGTGATGTAGGTCGACGTCTCGGTGTCGTAGAGGCGGCGGTTGGGGTACTTCTTGATGATCCGGGGCGAGGACATGGGGTGCGCCTTGGTGGATGCTGCGCTACATCAATCGGATTATGTGCAGCGTCGGCGGGAACGCCGCCAGCCGACATACAAGTGGTTCATTTTATTACATTTTGGCGGGTTGCGGCGGCGCGGCGCACGGCTTCTGGTGCAACGCACCAAATTGTCCTTGACACCACCCCGGGCGCCTTCCTAGAATGGAATTGTTGCGCTGCACAAACCAACTGGATCCAGACGCCATGACCACTGCCGTGAACCCCCTCAGCGAAATCGCCGGCGCCGCCCTCCAGGCCGCGTCGAAGGCCGCCCGCATCTCGATGGACAGCGCCGAGCGCACCATCGCCGTCCAGCTGGAGTACGCCAAGGGCGCCCTCAAGCAGGCCACCATCAACGCCCGCGCCGTCTCGCAGGTGAAGGACGTGCAGGAGCTCGTGGCGCTGCGCACCCGCATCGCCGAGAACACGCTCGAGAACCTGATGGGCTACTCCCGCAGCCTCTACGAGGTCGCCTCGGAAGCGCAATCCGAATACTCGAAGTTCGCCGAAGAGCGCATGGGCGCCTTCCAGCAGGCCGTGACCCAGTCGGTCGAGCAGGCCGCCCGCTCCGCCCCCGCCGGCAGCGACGTCGCGGTCGCCGCGATCAAGTCGCAGCTCGCCGCCACCACCGCCGCATTCGACAGCTTCGCGAAGGCCTCGCGCCATCTCGCGAGCTTCACCGACGCCGGCCTCGCCGCGTCGCGTCCCGCCAAGTCGCGAAAATAACGCGGCGCGGAAACAGGATTCACGTCTCCTCCTCCTTTATCGCAGTCTACGGATAAAGGTTCGAACCCCAGGCTCAAACCTGGGGTTTTTTTTGGCGGGGCGCACTCGGAGAAGAAGGACCAGAACATGACGCGAAGAATCGCATTGGTCACGGGCGGGGTCGGCGGCATCGGCACCGCGATCTGCAAGCGCCTCGCGAAGGACGGCCACTTCGTGGTGGCCAACTACGCCATCCCCGGAACGGAGACGCGCTGGCAGAAGGATATGGCCGCGGCAGGCCTCAACGGCACCTCTTCGGCGCTCGCCTTCGGCGACGTCACCGACTTCGACGCCATGGGCGAGATGATGAAGAAGATCGAGGCCGAGCACGGCGGCATCGACATCCTGGTGAACTGCGCCGGCATCACGCGCGACTCCACCTTCCGCAAGATGACGCCGGAGCAGTGGCGCGCCGTGATCTCGACCAACCTCGACAGCGTCTTCAACGTGACGCGCCACGTGATCGACGGCATGCTCGAGCGCGGCTGGGGACGCGTGATCAACATCTCGTCGGTGAACGCGGTCCGCGGCCAGTTCGGCCAGACCAACTACGCCTCGGCCAAGGCCGGCATCCTCGGCTTCACCAAGTCGCTCGCGCAGGAAGTGGTGAGGAAGGGCGTCACCGTGAACGCCGTCTCGCCAGGCTACGTGCAGACGGAGATGGTCATGGCGATCCGCGAGGACGTGCGCCAGAAGATCGTCTCGGAGATTCCCGCCGGGCGGCTGGCGATGCCCGAAGAGGTCGCCGACGCCGTCGCCTTCCTCGCCTCCGAGAATGCGGCCTACATCACCGGCACGAACCTGTCGGTGAATGGCGGCCTGCACATGTACGCCTAGTAACCGAAGAACTCCTCGGCGCGGATGTCGTCGTCGTCGACGCCGGCCGCCTCCAGCACCTGCCTCAATCCCGCGACCATTGCGGGAGGGCCCGCGAGATAGTGGATCGGCCGCGGCGCGAGCTCGCGCGTCGAGCGCGCGAGCATCGCCTCGTCGACGTGTCCGGTCTCGCCCTTCCATCCCTGCCCGGCATTCTCGGGTTGGGTGACCGTCACCACCAGCCGGAAGTTGGCGTTGCGCGCCGCGAGGTCCCGCAGCTCGTCGAGGAACGCCGCGTCCGACGGTCGCCTCACGGAGTAGATGAGCACGATGCGGTGCGCCAGTCGGTCCGCGGTCGCCTGCCGCAGCATGCTCATGAAGGGCGTGATGCCGATGCCGCCGGCGATGAGGATCGCCGCGCGCGTGGGGTCCTTGTGCAGCGTGAGCGACCCGAACGGGCCGTCGATCCCCACCTGGCCGCCGACAACCGTGGCCTTGAGCGCGCGCTTGAACTCGCTGTCGCGCATCCGGGTGGCGATCACGATCCCGTCCTCGGAAGGCGCGCTCACGATGGAGAACGCGTGCCGCTGCTCGCCCAGTACCAGGTCGATCGCCTGGCCCGGCTTGAAGCGAAAGCCATCGGGTTTGTCGAAGTGGAACGCCATCGTGCCCTCAGCGACCGTTTCGCGGGATTTCAGGGCCGTAGCGGTCGTGGTGTCGATAGTCTGCATCGAAGTCTCCTCGTGGTCTTCGATGCATTGGATGAAGCTCGGGCGCCCGGCGTTTCGGCCCCAAGAAGCCTAGCTGCCGGTGGGGTTGTCCACCTCCACCAGCTTGTGGCGCACGGCGTAGAGCACCAGTCCTGCCACGTCGTGGATCCCGAGCCTCTCCATGAGAGCGCCGCGGTGCGTCTCGACGGTCTTCACGCTGACCTTGAGCGTGAAGGCGATCTCCTTCGTGCTCTTGCCCTCGGCGATGAGCTGCAGGATCTCGCGCTGCCGGGGCGTGAGCGCGTCGAGCGAAGTCTCGGCGGGCCCCGGCGAGTCGCCGAGCATCCTCGCGACCAGACCCTTCGAGACCCGCGAACTGAGGAAGGTCTCGCCGCGAAGCAAGGCCTCGATCGCCATCTGCAGCTCGAGCGGCGCCGAGTCCTTGACGAGGTAGCCGGACGCACCTGCGCGAAGCGCGCGTCGAACGAAATCTTCCGTCGTATGCATCGACAGCATCAGCACGCGAACGCCGCGCGCCTCCGTAGCAATGCGCGCCGCCGCGTCTATGCCGTTCAGCTCGCGCATGTTGATGTCGAGGATCGCAATATCCGGGTGGTGCTTCACGGCAAGGGCCACGGCTTCGCGCCCGTCGCCTGCCTCGCCTACCACCGTTGCGCCGTCGATGTCCTCGACGAGAGCGCGGATTCCCGCGCGCACCAAGTGGTGGTCGTCGGCAAGGAGGACGCGGAATCCCTTCATGGCGTGCCCTTCGCTTTCGGGAAGGTCACGATGACCGTGGTCCCGCGACCCGGCGCGCTCGTGATCTCGAGGCGACCACCCGCGAGCTCGGCGCGCTCCTCCATGGTGAGGAGCCCGAGGTGCCCGGAGTTGCGCGCGCGGGCCTCCGCAATGTCGAAGCCGGACCCATCGTCCCTTACGCTCACGCGCAGCCCCCCTCTCGGCCTGCTCACCCGAATCTCGATGCGCTTCGCGCGGCCATGCCGTGTCGCGTTGTTGAGCGCCTCCTGCGCGATCCGGTAGCTCGCGTTCTCCGCCCCGGGCGCGGCGCGCTCGCCCTCGCCGTTCGCGCAGACGCAATCGATGCGCGCCCCCGTCGCGGCCGCCTGCCGCTCGGCGAGCCACGCAAGCGCCTCCACGAGGCCCAGCTGGTCGAGCTGCGGCGGGCGCAGCTCCCGCGCGATGACGCGCAGGCGCTCGATGACCTCGTTGGAAGTCGCGAGGCACTCCTGCAGGAGCGCTGCATCACCGCCATTCTTCTTCGCCAGGCGGTGCAGGCCGATCTTGAGCGCGGCGAGGGTCTGGCCCAGGTCGTCGTGCAGCTCGCGCGAGATCGCGCGGCGCTCCTCTTCCTGGATCGAGAGCATGCGCTGCGAGAGCGCGTGCAGGCGCCCGTGCGCACGCGCCAGCGCCTCGTGACCGTCGACGCGATCGGTCACGTCGTAGTGCGTGACGACGACGCGCCCCGCCGAACCCTCGAGCGGCGCCACGTTGCACGACACCCAGTGCGTGCCGTCCGCCGTGTCGAGACGATAGTCGATGGCCACCGGTCGTTTTCCCGCAGCGATCACGCGACGCACGGCCTTGGCCGCGCGGCCCGCCGGCTCGTTACCGTCGCGGGCGAGACCGTCGAGGCTTTCCAGGTAGTTGTCGCCCACGCGCAACGCGGGACGGCCGGCTGCCGTGCGAACCTTGCCGAAGCGCCGCCACGCCTCGTTGGCGACGACGATGACGCCGCGACGATCGAGCACCGCGACGCGGGCGTCGAGCGAGGCGAGGATCGCGCCCTGCGTAGCCTCGCTCACGCGCATCGCCTGCTCCACCTCGCGGCGGCTGCGGCGGACCCTTTCCTTTGTCGCGGTGGCCATGGTCTCCCGGGCTCCTGGGGGATTTCGCACCCCCGCCTCGGGGAATCCCCGATGGGCCGCGGAGCGCCTTTCGGCGACACTGGGGCATCCCAACCAGAGATGTCAAACAAGACCATGTTCGGAGCATTCAGCACCTTCCGTATAGGCGACAACGCAACGAGGACCGAAGCCGCCCACATCCAGGGGCAAAGGCTCGCCGAGACCAGGAAACTCCTCCAGGTGTCGGAGGCGGCGAAGAGCCGCGCCGAGCGCCAGCTCTCGGAGTTGCGCGAGCGCATGGCCGATTTCGACGACATCCTGCCGGCCATGCTGGCGTACGTCGACCCGAACCTCACCGTGCGGCACGCCAACCGCGCCTTCGCGAGCCGGGCAATGTTCCACGCGGTCACCGGGCGGCACCTCTCGGAGGTACTTCCCAATGACGTGTTCAGCACAGTCGAGGAGAGCTTCAAGGAGGCCCTCGCCGGTCGCGTGGTGTCGTACGAGCGCCAGCGCCATGCCCTGGACGGGCTGCCGAGCCGGGTCGTCTTCAATCTCCTGCCCGACTTCGACAGCGAGGGCCATGTGAAGGGCCTCTTCCTCGTCGGCACCGACCTCGGACCGGTGGAAACGCTCGTCACCAACCAGAAGATCCCCGAGGGACTCTTGCGCCGCTCGATATACGAGCGAACCGTGACCGAGGATCCGCACACCTGGCGCAACGTGATCGACCGGCTGCGCGCGGCGATCGAGAACGAGGAATTCAACCTGCTCGCCCAACCTCTCGCGCCAATGCGCAATGGGCTCGAGCCGATGCGTGACGTGATGGTTCGGATGAAGGAGGAGGAAGACAACCGCCTTCCGCCGGGGACGTATCTGCCGATCGCGGAGGAGAACGGCTTGCTGCCAACCCTCGACCGCTGGGCGATGCGCCGCCTCATTCAGTGGCTCGGCAAGGACATGGCACGGCGCAAGGCCATCTACGCGGTGAACATCGCGGGATGCACGCTCGCGGAACCGGACATCGTCCGGTTCATCCGCGGCGAGCTCGCTGACGCCCAGGTGCCGGGACGCTGCCTCCTCCTGCGCATCACCGAGGCGGATGCGATCGGCCTCGCGCCCGGCGCGCGCGACGCGATGGGCCTGCTGCAGGAGCATGGGGTGCGATTCGAGCTCGCCGGCTTCGGCTGCACGCCGGAAGGTTTCCCGCTGCTGGAAAGCCTGCCGTTCGACTTCGTCACCATCGAGGCGGGGCTCGCCATCAGCGCCACCCGCGATCGCCGCGGCGCCATCAAGGTGCGCGCGATCAACGATGCGGTGCACCGGACGGGCGCCCGCACGATCGCCGGCCCGATGGAATCGCGCGAGGCCGTCGACCGGATGAAGTCCCTCGGCGTGGATTACGCGCAAGGACCCGCGATCGCGCCGCTGCGGCCGATCAACGAGCTCAAGGCCGGGTGACCTGAGCCTCGCCGGATTTGACGAGGGTCAAGCCCTTTAGGGCTGGTCCTCGTCACTCCCCACCCTCTCGGCGTATCCTCCGCCGCATGTCACGGAGGATCCTTCTTTGCGCCGCCCTGGCTCTTGTCGCCGCGCCCTCGCGGGCCGACGACGAGGCCGTGCCTAGGTTCAAGCAGGTCGACTCCATGGAGGCGCGCGTCCAGGGATGCGTGACCTGCCATGGCCAGGAGGGCCAGGGCACGAGGAGCGGCTATTTCCCGCGCATCGCCGGGAAGCCTGCCGGATACCTCTATAACCAGCTGGTCGCCTTCCGCGATGGCACCCGCAAGTACGCTCCGATGAACTACCTGGTGGCGTACCTGCCGGACAAATACCTGAAGGAGATGGCCGAGCACTACGCGCGCCTGCGCCCGGCGTTCGCGCCCAAGGAGCCCGGCACCGCGAACGAGGCCACGATCGCGCGCGGCAAGGCGCTCGTCACTGCCGGAGACGCCTCGAAGCAGCTCCCCGCCTGCGTCGATTGCCACGGCGCGGGGCTCACCGGCATGGAGCCCGGCGTGCCGGGGCTGGTCGGCCTGCGTCCCGCCTACATCGCGGGCCAACTCACGCGCTGGCGCGTGGGCGAGCGCCGCGCCGCCGAGCCCGATTGCATGAAGCGGATCGCGACGCGCCTTTCCGAGGGCGACATCGCGGCCGTCGCCGCGTACATGTCGCTGCAGGATCCGCCGAGGGATCCGTCGCCCGAATCCTCCAACCTGGTCCGCATGCCGTTCGCGTGCGGCAGCCAGCGGTAACCCGCGATGCGACGTCCCGTCCTCGCGCTCATCGTCGTCGCCGCCGTCGGCGTCGGCGCCTTCGTCTGGACCGCGATGCATCCGGGCCCGCTGCCGACGCCGGTCGGCGGTATCGCCAAACCGGCGGCGCAGTCCACCAACGCGGCCACCAAGATGATCGAGCGCGGCGAATACCTCGCGCGCATGGGCGATTGCGTCGCCTGCCACTCGGAGCCGACCGGGAAGCCCTTCGCCGGCGGGCGCGCCATGGCGACTCCTTTCGGCAACATCTATACATCGAACATCACGCCCGACGACGAGACCGGGATCGGGCGTTGGACCGCCGACGACTTCTACCGGATGATGCACACCGGCATCTCGCGCGACGGCACCCTGCTCTATCCCGCGATGCCCTTCGCCCAGTACACCAAGGTCACGCGCGAGGACTGCGACGCGATCTTCGCCTACCTGCAGTCGCTGTTGCCGGTGAAGCAGAAGAACCGCCCGCACGAGCTGAAATTCCCGTTCAACAAGCGCGAGCTCCTCGTGGGCTGGCGCACGCTCTACTTCAGCGAGGGCGAGTACCAGCCGGACCCGAAGCAGAACGCGCAATGGAACCGCGGCGCGTACCTGGTCGAGGGACTGGGTCACTGCACCATGTGCCACACCGCGGTGAACATGCTCGGCGGCACGAAGGAATCGAAGGAATTCGAGGGCGGGATGATCCCGAACCAGAACTGGTACGCGCCCTCCCTCACCTCCAATCGCGAGGCGGGCCTGGGCGACTGGAGCCTGCAGGACATCGGCAGCCTCCTCCAGGTCGGGGTCTCGCACCGCGCCACCGTGTACGGGCCGATGGCCGAGGTGGTCTACAACAGCCTGCAGTACATGAACGACGAGGACACGGCGGCGATGGCGGTCTACCTCAAGGCGCTGCCCAAGCGCGACGCCGACGCGCTCCCGCCCAGCAGCGCGCGCCTGGTGCAGCCCGGCGTGATGGAAACCGGCCAGCGCATTTACCTCAAGCAGTGCGCCATGTGCCATCACTCCGAGGGCAAGGGCTATCCGCCGCACTACCCGCCGCTCGCCGGCAACCAGTCGATCACCATGGCCTCGCCGGTGAACTCCATCCGCATGGTGCTCAACGGCGGCTATCCGCCGGGCACGCGCAAGAATCCGCGCCCGCACGGCATGCCGCCCTTCTCGCATTTGTTGAAGGACGACGAAGTGGCCGCGGTGGTGACCTACATCCGCGTCGCGTGGAACAACACCGGCACGCCGGTCGCCGCCCCGCAGGTGAACGAGCTTCGCAAGCTGCTACCCGAGTGAGGCGCGCATGAGAGACGAACAGGACGCGGCAGTCGAGGAGATCGTGAAGCGCGGCCCATCCGGCACCTTCGCGGTCGCGGGGGTCGCCACGGCGATCGTGGTGATCATCTTCTTCGCGTTCTATTTCCTCGTGTACTTGCCCCGGGGGGCGGTGCAATGAGCGGCGAAGACGCAGCGCTCGCCGCCGAACGGCGCTGGGCGATCGTCGTCGCGGCGATCATCGTCGCCATCGTCGCGACGATGGTCGTCACCGGCGTGCATTACGCCGCCATGCCCCCGTCGCGCGTGGAGACGATCGATCCGCGCACGCTGCACCTGACGGGCGAGTTCGTCGAATCGAACCTCGGCACCGGAGTCGCGGCCGACGGCAAGGTCACCGTGCGGCTGGTCGCGCAGCAGTACTCGTTCCAGCCTGCGTGCGTCGTGGTTCCCGCCGAGGTGCCGGTTACCTTCCGCGCGACCTCGAGCGACGTGATCCACGGCTTCGTGGTCACCGGCACCAACGCGAACGTGATGGTGATCCCGGGATTCGTCGCCACCTTCACCACGACTTTCCGCCAGCCCGGCGACCATGCGATGCCGTGCCACGAGTACTGCGGCACCGGCCACGAGGGCATGTGGGCGCGCGTGCAGGTGATCCCCGCCAACGACTTCCGCGCGCGCGCCGGGCGTGGACGAAGGCTCGACTGTGTTCGCCGCTAAGCGCCTCGTCCTCGCGCACTTCTGGGTCGCGTTCGCGGCGTTCGCCGCCGCGATCCTGCTGGGCGAATGGCAGATGTTCGTGAGAAGCCCCCTTTCGGCCTGGGTGAGCAACCCCGAGCACTACTACCGCTCGGTGACGGCGCACGGAACGGTGATGGCGTACGTGCTGCCGACGCTCGTCGCCATGGGCTTCGGATATGCCATCTGCGAGCTCTCGCTCAAGCGGGCACTCATCGGCATTCGCTGGGCGTGGATCGGCTACTGGCTGGTGATCGGCGGCACCGTGCTCGCCACCATTCCCATGGCCGCCGGCTGGGCCTCGGTCCTGTACACGTTCTATCCGCCGATGATCGCGAGCCCGCTCTACTACCTGGGCGTGGTCCTCGTGGTGGTGGGGTCATGGGTCTGGGTGGCGCTCATGGCGGTCAACCTGCGGGCGTGGCGCAAGGACAATCCCGATGCGCCGGTGCCGCTCGCGATGTTCGGCAACGTCACCGGCGCGTACCTGTGGGCGTGGACGTCGCTCGGCGCGGCGATCGAGGTGCTGGTGCTGATCCTGCCCGTGGCCCTCGGGTTCAAGGACACGATCGACGCCGGGCTCGCGCGCGTGTTCTTCTCCTGGACGCTGCACGCGATCGTGTACTTCTGGCTGATCCCCGCCTACATCGCGTTCTATACCATCGTGCCGCGCGCCATCGGCGGGCGGCTCTACAGCGACAACATGGCGCGCGTGGCCTTCGTCCTGTTCCTGGTGTTCTCGATGCCGATCGGCATCCACCACCTGTTCGCCGACCCGCAGGTGGGCGCGGGCTTCAAGTTCGTCCACGCGCTGATGACCGCGCTGGTGTCGGTGCCCACGCTGCTCACCGTCTTCACGATCACGGCCTCGATCGAGATCGCCGCCCGGCTGCGCGGCGGCAAGGGCGCCTTCGGCTGGGTGAAGGCGTTGCCCTGGGACAACCCGGTCATGCTGGCGATCACGTTTTCGTTCGTGATGCTGGGGTTCGGCGGCGCCGGCGGCCTCATCAACATGAGCTACCAGCTGAACGAGACGATCCACAACACTCAGTGGGTCACGGGGCACTTCCACCTCATCTTCGGCGGCGCCATCGTGATCATGTACCTGGTCGTGGCCTACGAGCTGTGGCCGCAGCTCACCGGCTGCCGTCCGCTGCCGGCCGGACTCATGAAGGCGCAGCTCTGGCTGTGGTTCGTGGGCATGCTCGTGCTCACCATGCCGTGGCACTGGGTCGGCATCCTCGGCATGCCGCGCCGCATGGCGTATTTCGACTATGGCAATCCCGCGCTCGCGGGCCAGGGGTGGACGGTGGTGGCCTCGACCTTGGGAGGAGCGCTGCTCGTGGTCTCCGCACTCCTCTTCGTCTTCATCCTGTGGCGCTCGCAGCGGGCGAGCGGCACTCCGGAGCCCTTCACCTTCGCGCTCGCCGCGCACTCGACGCCGGTTCCGCGGCCACTCAATGTCTTTGCGCCCTGGATCGCGATGATGATCGCGCTCACGGTGGTGAACTATGGCTACCCGATCGCGCAGCTCGCCTCGCTCAAGGAAACGTCGGTGCCCGCGATCCGCATGGGAGGCCAGTGATGCGCGGCAGCGTCATTGCTCTCGTCGCGGTCACGATCGTCTCGATGCTGGTCGGATTCGTCTGGCTGCCCTCGGCGCATTCGGATTTCACGGCGAAAGGGCTGTGGGATGCGATCTGCCGCGCCGCCGGCGTCCCCGGATCGTGGGGTAGCGGGGACGTCGTGGGCGGCAAGCCGGGCACGAGCGTCGTGCTCCTCCCGGAGATGCGCGCCGGGAGCAGCGAATCGGCCGGCCGCGGCGGCTCGCTCGCGCTGGAGAAGTGCACGATGTGCCACGGGGCACGGGGCGTGAGCTCCGCCAACACACCGAACCTCGCGGGGCAGTATCCCGAGGTGATCATCAAGCAGCTCCTCGACTACAAGCGCGGCGACCGCGCGAGTGCCGCGATGCAGGCGATCGCGGCACCGCTCGACGAGAGGCAGGTCCGCGACCTCGCCGCCTACTACGCGTCGCTGCCGCGGCCGCGCAACACACCGGTCACGGACATGGCGAAGGTGCCTTCCCTGGTGAGCGTGGGGGATCCCATGCGGAACATCGCGCCTTGCGCCGCGTGCCACGGCGGCATGGAGCAGAAGCTCGGCGCGCCCTGGCTCGAGGGCATGCCGAAGGACTACCTCCTCGCGCAGCTGGGCGACTTCGCCTCCGGCGCGCGCGCGAACGACAGCCACGCGCAGATGCGCAACATGGTGCGCTCGCTCACGAAGCAGGAAATCGGCGAGGTCGCCGAGTTCTACGCGCGGCAGAAAAGCGAGTAGAAGGGATGCGACCCCGCGTCACTGCATGTGTTGTCCACCATTGATGGCGATGTTGGCGCCCGTGAGAAACGCCGCCTCGTCCGAGGCGAGGTAGGCGCACAAACCCGCCACCTCGTCGGGTTTCCCCAGCCGCCCCATCGGGATCTGCGGCAGGATCTTCGAGTCGAGCACATCCTTCGGGATCGCGAGCACCATCTTCGTGCCGATGTAGCCCGGCGAGATGGTGTTCACCGTCACGCCCTTCTTCGCCACCTCGTAGGCGAGCGCCTTCGAGAAGCCGTGCATCCCCGCCTTGGCGGCCGAGTAGTTCGTCTGGCCGAAGGCCCCCTTCTGGCCGTTCACGCTCGAGACGTTGATGATGCGGCCCCAGCCGCGCTCGACCATCCCGTCGCACACGGGCTTGGTCACGTTGAAGACGCTGTCGAGGTTGGTCTTCATCACCGCATCCCAGTCGACCTTGGTCATCTTCTTGAAGGTCATGTCGCGCGTGATGCCGGCGTTGTTGATGAGGATGTCGATGGGGCCGACGTCCTTCTTGATCTGCTCGACGCACTTGTTGCACGACTCGAAGTCGGACACGTCGCACGGATAGGCGAGGAACTTGTGTCCCTGCGCCTCCATCTCCTTCAGCCAGTCCTTGTGCTTGGTGTTGCCGGGCGAATACGTCACCACGACCTTGATGCCCATCTTCTCGAGCTTCATGCAGATCGCCTCGCCCAACCCGCCCATGCCGCCCGTGACCAGCGCGATTCTCTGAGCCATTTCTTCCTCCTCCTTCCGAGTTGAATTCCTCTAGGCACGCTCCCTGGCGTACCGTCCCGGGGCCGGCTCGATGGGCTTCCTCAGCCCGCCGCCCAGCTTCTTGCGCGCCGGGACCATCTTGCCCGCGTGGGGCTTGAGCCACTTCATCCATTCGGGCCACCAGCTGCCCGGGATCTCCTTCGCCTGGGCGAACCATTTGTCGGCGTCGGCGCCGACCTCGTCGTTCACCCAGTAGCTGCGCTTGTTCTTCGAGGCGGGATTGATCGTGCCCGCGATGTGGCCGCTGGCACCTAGGACGAACTTCACCTTGCCGCCGAGCGTCCGGGCACTCTCGTAGCCGCCCTTCCACGGGACGATGTGATCCTCGCGCGCGGCGAACACGAACGTCGGCAGTTTCACCCGCTTGAGGCTCACCGGGACGCCGCACATCTTGAGCGCGTCGGGCTTGGCGAGCTTGTTGTCCTGGTAGGTGTTGCGCAGGTAGTACGCGTACATGGGGCCCGGCAGGTTGGTCGCGTCCGAGTTCCAGTACAGCAGGTCGAACGCCGGCGGCTGCTTGCCCTTGAGGTAGTTGTTCACCACGTACGACCAGACGAGGTCGTTGGCGCGCAGGCTGGAGAAGGCACTCGCCAGCTCGCCGCCGGGCACGAGGCCGCCGCGCTCGAGCTGCTTCTCGCGCTTGGCGACGAAGTTCCTGTCGATGTAGACGCGGATCTCGCCCACGTCGGTGAAGTCGAGCAGCGTCGTGAGCAGCGTCAAGCTCGCCGCGTGGTTCTCGCCCTTTTTCTCCATCACCGCGAGCGCCGACGAGATGAGCGTCCCGCCGATGCAGAAGCCCAGCACGTTGATCTTCTCCGCCTTCGTGATCCTGCGGACCTCCCCGAGCGCCTCGATGAGGTCGGCAATGTAGTCGTCCCACGTGACGTGCTCGTGCTCCTGCTGCACGTTGCGCCACGACACCATGAACGCCGTGTGCCCCTGCTCGACGGCGTAGCGCACCAGCGAGTTCTCCGGCTGCAGGTCCATGATGTAGAACTTGTTGATGCACGGCGGCACCATCACCAGCGGGCGCTCGTGGACCTTCTCGGTCGCCGGCGCGTACTGGATGAGCTGCAGCAGCGTGTTCTCGAACACCACCGAGCCCTTGCTCACCGCGATGTTGCGCCCGACCTCGAAGGCGCCCTCGTCGGTCATGGAGATGCGTCCCTTCTCCATGTCGGCGAGCAGGTTCTTCATGCCTTCCTGCAGCGTCTCGCCGCGGCTTTCCATCGCGGCCTTGAGCGCCTCGGGATTGGTGAGCAGGTAGTTCGAGGGCGCCGCGGCGTCCAGGTACTGGCGCATGAAGAAGCGCATGCGCTGCTTGGTGTCGGCGTCGAGGTCGGCTTCCTCGACCGCCTGCATCATCATCTTCGAGGTGAGCAGGTACGAGTCGCGGAAGTAGCGGAACATCGGCAGCGCGTCCCACTCCGGGGCGCTGAAGCGCTTGTCGCCGGCCTTGTGCCCCGCCTCGGTGCCGTCGTGCGGCTGCATCGACTCCATCCAGAGGCGCATCTGCTCCTGCATGTAGCGCCCCTGCAGGTCCATCATCGTCTGCGGCTTGGCACTGATCGCCTCGAGCCAGGCGCGATACGCCTCGGCGAAGCCCGACATCACCTGCTGCGTGGCGCCCTCGCCGCCGAGCGAGGAGGAGATCTTTTCCTGTTGCTCGCGAAGGCGCTGCGCGAGCTTTTCGGTGTCCATGCGGGATGACGGCCGGGCCATTTTTTAGACCTGTTTATTCAACGACTTACGATTCCGGAAACAGCAGTGCGTGGATGATCCAGATGGTGCCGACGCCGAGCACGATGAAGGCGACCTGCAACAGAGTCTCACGAATCTCCGTGCGCTTGTGCAACCCCGGAATGAGGTCGGCGACGGCGACGTAGATCATGCTCGCCGCGGCGATGGCGAGGATCTCCGGGATCCATCCGCTCACCGCGGAGAGCGCGAAGTATCCGAGCAGCGCGCCCAGCACCATCGCGAATCCCGAAAGCGCGTTGGCCGCGAGCGCGCCCCGCTTGCTGAATCCCGAGTGCAGCAGCACCACGAAATCGCCGATCTCCTGCGGGATCTCGTGGGCCACGATCGCGATCGCGGTGACGACGCCGAGCTTCGGGTCCGCGAGGAAGGCGCTCGCGATGATCACGCCGTCGGTGAAGTTGTGGAACGAGTCGCCGACGACGATCATCCAGCCCGACCGGCCCGAGTCGTGTCCCGGCTCGTGGTCGTGCGCGTGGTAGTGCCCGTGCGCTTCGTGCTCGCATTCGTCGGACACGTGGTGGTGATGGCGCCACAACAGCACCTTCTCGAGCACGAAGAACGCGAGGATGCCGAAGAGGATGAAGGCCGCCGCGCGCCCCGGGTTCTTCGACGCCTCGAAGATGTGCGGCAGCAGGTCGAGGAACACCGCGCCCAAGAGCGCCCCCACGGCATAGCTCACCAGCGTCGGCACCCAGCGCGCCTGGACGCGGAACGCCACCATCGCCGCGATCGCGAGCGACAGCGCGCTTCCGGCGATGCAGGCGATGAGCGTGTGGGCGAGAACCATCAGGGCTCGATCCAGATGAAGGCGCCCATCCGTCCGCTGCGCTGGGCGCGCCGGTAGGAGAAAAAGCGGTCGGTCTCCTGGTAGGTGCAGAAGCCGCCGCCGTAGACGTCGCGCACGCCCGCGCGCGCGAGCCGGCGGCGCGCGAGCGCGTAGAGGTCCGCCATGAACTTGCCCGGCTTGTGCGCCCGGAAGGCCTCACCCGCATTCGCGTCCCCGCGCTCGAACGCTTCCTTCACCTCCGCACCGACCTCGAAGATCTCCGGGCCGATCGCGGGGCCGAGCCACGCCACGACTTCCTGCGGATCGGATTCGAGCGATGCCAGCGCATTCTCCACCACGCCACCCGAGAGTCCGCGCCATCCGGCGTGCGCGACCGCCACGCGGCGTCCGGCGCGATCGCAGAGGAACACCGGCATGCAATCCGCGGTGAGGACGACGGCCACGTTTCCGGCGCGGCTCGTCACCGCCGCATCGGCCCGGGGACGGCCCGGCTCGCGCGGCATGTCGAGGTTCACGACGTGGTCGCCGTGCACCTGCGCAAGGTACGTCGGGTCGCCGGGGAGGTGCGCGCGCACGATCTTGCGGTTGTGGACGACGTTCTCCTCCTCGTCGCCGCTCGACCCGCCGAGGTTCATGCTCGCGTATTCTCCCGCGCTCACCCCACCGGCACGCGTGGTGACGAACGCCCGCACGCGCGGCGGCGCCGGCCAGTCGGGAACGATCCACTCGCCCGGCAGGCTCATGCGCGCAGCTCCGAGAGGAGCTTGCGGAAATCCGCCGGGAGCTTCGATTCGAAGCGCTCGTCCTTGCCGCTGGACGGATGCCTGAAGGCGAGCTTCCAGGCGTGCAGCGCCTGGCGCGGGAAGCGCTGCTCGCCGCGACCGCCGTAGACCGGATCGCCCTCGATCGGATGCTTGATCGCGGCGAGGTGCACGCGGATCTGGTGCGTGCGCCCGGTCTCGAGCTCGCACTCGAGCAGCGTGTGCCCGGGGAATCGCTCCTTCACGCGGTAGTGCGTGGTCGCGGGCTTGCCGCCGGCGACGACCGCCATGCGCGTGCGCTGGGTCGGATGCCGACCGATGGGCTTGTCGACGGTGCCGTCGGCGGCGACCTTGCCGCGTGCGAGCGCGAGGTAGGTGCGCTTCATCGTGCGCGCCTGCAGCTGGCGCACGAGCGAGGCTTGCGCCGGCTCGTTCTTCGCGACCACCAGCAGCCCGCTGGTGTCCTTGTCCAGCCGGTGGACGATGCCGGCGCGCGCGAGGTGCTTCGCACCCGGCGCGTGATGCAGCAGCGCGTTGAGCATCGTCCCCGACCAGTTGCCGCTTCCCGGATGCACCACCAGCCCCGCGGGCTTGTCGATCACCAGGACGTCCTCGTCTTCGTGCACCACGCGAAGCGCGATCGCCTCGGGCTCGAACGCCGCCTCGGTCTCGCGGGGCACGAGGGCCACGTCGACCGCCTCGCCGCTCTTCAGCTTGCGCTTCGCCGCCGCGGCCTTGCCGTCCACGGTCACGTGCCCCGACTCGATCAGCCGGGCGAGGCGGCTGCGCGATTCTTCGGGCAGCAGCTTCGCGAGCGCCTGGTCGAGCCGCAACCCCGCCATCTCGAGCGGAATCGTGAGGCTCACGGCGCGGGACGCGTGGGGCGGCGCGGTATAATTCGCGCTTCGGGAAACTGGATTCGCCATGATTCGAAGTGTAACGGCATTGGCCGCCTTCGCCCTCGCGCTCGCCCTCGGGGGCTGCAGCCTTTTCGGCGACAAGACCGATCCGCGCAAGGACTGGACTGCCGCCGAGTACTACAAGGCCGCGAAGGAAGAGTTCGACAACCACAACTGGGACGCGGCCATCAAGCTCTACGAGCAGCTCGAGTCCAAGTTCCCGTTCGGCCGCTTCGCGCAGCAGGCGCAGCTCGAGGTCGCGTACGCGTACTACAAGCAGGGCGAGAGCGCGCAGGCGGTCTCGGCGCTCGACAAGTTCATCAAGCTGCACCCGAACCACCCGAACCTCGACTACGCGCTCTACCTCAAGGCGCTGGTGAACTTCAAGGAAGACCTGGGGCCGCTCGCGAAGGTGATCTCCCAGGACCTCGCCGACCGTGATCCCAAGGCCGCGCGCGAGTCGTTCGAGGGCTTCAAGGAGCTGGTGACGCGTTTCCCCGACAGCCGCTACACGCCGGATTCGCGCGAACGCATGATCTACCTCGTCGAGGCCCTCGCCCGCCAGGAGATCCACGTGGCGCGCTACTACCTCTCGCGCGGCGCCTACCTCGCGGCGGTCAACCGCGCGCAGGACGCGATCATCAAGTTCCCCAACTCGCCGATCCACAAGGACGCCCTCGAGGTGATGATCGAGGGCTACGACCGCATGGGGATGGCGGAGCTGCGCGACGACGCGCGCAAGGTGCTGCAGAAGAACTTCCCCGCCGACCGCATGGCTTCCGAAGGCGAGAACCGCACCAAGCCCTGGTGGAAGTTCTGGCAATGAGGGGACGGATCCCTTTTCACGTCGGCCGGAACCGCTCCTGTTCCTGCCGGCGGGAAAAGGGATCTGTCCCCGGTTTTATTTCGCCAGGCTCTTGAGCAGGTACTGCTGGGCGCAGAGGGCCTTGGCGCGGCCGCGCTTGGGCCGCTTCCAGCTGCCGTCAGACTGCATCTCCCAGGCCTGCGTGTTGTCGTCGAGGTAGGCCTTGAGCCCCTCGCGCACCACGCGCCGCCTCACCTTGGCGTCCAGGATCGGCACCGAGAGCTCGATGCGGCGGAAGAAGTTGCGCTCCATCCAGTCGGCGCTCGAGATCATGAGCTCGGCCTCGCCGGCGTTGCGGAAGTGGAAGATGCGCGTGTGCTCGAGGAACCGCCCCACGATCGAGCGCACGCGGATGTTCTCCGAAAGCCCCTTCACGCCCGGGCGCAGCGCGCACACGCCGCGCACGATGAGGTCCACCTTCACCCCGGCCTGCGACGCCTTGTAGAGCGCCTCGATCACCTGCGGCTCCACCAGCGCGTTCATCTTGGCGATGATCCGTGCCGGCTTCCTCGCCTTCGCCATCCGGGTCTCGTTCTCGATCGCGGCGATGGTGCGCTGGTGCATGGTGAACGGCGAGTTCCACACGTGCTTGAGCTTGGTCGCCTTGCCGAGGCCGGTGAGCTGCTGGAACACCTCGTTCACGTCGGCGCACACCGCCTCGCGGCAGGTGAGGAGGTCGAGGTCGGTGTAGAAGCGCGCCGTGCGGGGATGGTAGTTGCCGGTTCCCACGTGCGCGTAGCGCACCAGGCGGCCCTCCTCGCGCCGCACCACCATCGCCATCTTCGCGTGGGTCTTGTGGCCGACCACGCCGTACACCACGTGCGCGCCGACCTCCTCGAGGCGCGCCGCCCAGTTGATGTTGGCCTCCTCGTCGAAGCGCGCCATGAGCTCCACCACGACGGTCACTTCCTTGCCGGCGCGCGCCGCGTCGATGAGCGTCTGCATGATCACCGAGTCGGTGCCGGTGCGGTAGACGGTCTGCTTCACCGCCACCACCTGCGGGTCGCGCGCCGCCTCGCGGATGAACTCGATCACCGGCGTGAACGACTGGAACGGGCGGTGCATCAGCACGTCGCCCTTGCGGATGGTGGCGAAGAGGTCGCGCCCCTTCGCCACCGCCTTCGGCAGGCCCTGCATGAAGGCGGCGTACTCGAGATCGGGGCGATTCACCTGCTCGGGAATGCTCATGAGGCGCGCGAGGTTTACGGGGCCCGCCACCACGTAGAGATCGTCGCCGCCCAGGCCGAACTGCGCGAGCAGGAAGCGCGTCATCGCCTCGGACATGTTGTCGGCGACCTCGAGGCGCACCGCGTCGCCGAAGTGGCGCTGCGGCAATTCGCCCTGCAGCGCCAGGCGCAGGTCCTTCACCTCCTCGTCTTCCACGAAGAGGTCGGAGTTGCGCGTCACGCGGAACTGGTAGCACCCGAGCACGCTCATGCCCGAAAAGAGCTCGCCCACGTGCTGGTGCAGGATCGAGGTGAGGAAGATGAAGTCGTTGGGGCCTTGCGCGACCTTCCGCGGCAGCTTGATCACGCGCGGCAGCACGCGCGGCGCTTGCACGATCGCGGCGCGCGAGTCGCGGCCGAAGGCGTCGCGGCCCTCGAGCTCGACGGCGAAGTTGAGGCTCTTGTTGAAGACGCGCGGGAACGGGTGCGCGGGATCCAGCCCGATGGGGGTCAGCACCGGCATCATCTCGCGGAAGTAATAGTCGCGGATGTATTCCTGCTGGCCCTGGGTCCACTCGGCGCGCCTGAGGAAGCGGATGCCTTCCTTCGCGAGCGACGGGAAGATCTCCTCGTTGAGCAGCCGGTACTGGCGCTCGACGATGCCCTGTGCGCGCGCCGAGACCTGGCGGAAGACTTCCAGCGGCATGAGACCGTCGGGCCCCGCCGCGGCTGCGCCCAGCTTGATCTGCTCCTTCACGCTCGAGACGCGGATCTCGAAGAACTCGTCGAGGTTGGAGGAGACGATGCAGAGGAACTTGAGCCGCTCGAGCAGCGGCACCGACTTGTCCTCGGCCTGCGCGAGGACGCGGCGATTGAACTCGAGGGCCTGGAGCTCCCGGTTGAGGAAATGCTCCGGAGAATGGCGGTGCACGCGCTTCGAATCGGCCTTGTCGGCTTTGGGCTTCTTGGCCATGAGGATGGCGGCGCTTTGTGACCGTTCCGTGACGAGGGCCGATGGCATACTCACCCTCGTGACCCAATATACCACCCTCGGTGCCGTCGACCTCGGCTCCAACAGCTTCCATCTCGCCGTCGGCCGCGTGGTCGACGACCAGATCTATCCGCTCGACTCGCTCAAGGAAACCGTGCGCCTCGGCGCCGGCATCGGACCCGACAGGACGCTCGATGCCGAGACGCAGGAGCGCGCTCTCGCCGCACTCAAGCGCTTCTCCGAGCGCCTCGCCGGCATGCCAAAGGAGACGGTGCGCGTCGTGGGAACGAACGCGCTGCGCGTCGCCAAGAACGCGCCCGCCTTCCTGCGGCGCGCGCAGAGCACGCTCGGTTTCCCGATCGACGTGATCCCGGGCCGCGAGGAGGCGCGCCTCATCTACCTCGGCGTGGTGCACTCGCTGCCGCTCGCGAGCCACAACCGCCTGGTGGTGGACGTGGGCGGTGGGTCCACCGAGTTCATCGTCGGCCACAAGCTCTCGGCCAAGGCGATGGAGAGCCTCTACATGGGCTGCGTGAGCTACTCGCAGCGCTACTTCCCCGAGGGCAAGATCGAGAAGAAGGCGATGAAGCAGGCCGAGCTCGCCGCGCGCGAGCAGGTTCAGGCCATCGCCACGCGCTACGAGAAGCTCGGCTGGCGCGAGGCGGTGGGCTCGTCGGGCACGGCGCGCTCGATCGCGGAGATCCTGCAGAAGAACGGACAGGCCGAGCGCGGCATCACCGATACCGGGCTCGAGTGGCTGCGCGAGGAGCTGCTGGCCGCAGGCGATTTCCGCAAGCTCTCGCTCGAGGGACTGCGCGAGGACCGCATTCCGGTGGTGACGGGTGGTGTCGCCATCATGAAGGCGGTGTTCGACGAACTGGGACTGCACCGCATGACGGTGGCGGACGGCGCGCTGCGCGACGGCGTGTTGTGGGACCTGCTGGGCCGCGTGCACCACCGCGACATCCGCGAGGTCACGGTGGACCAGTTCGTGAAGCGCTACCACGTGGACCAGGCGCAATCCCAGCGCGTGGCGAGCCTCGCGCGCGCGCTGATGCGCGATCTGCAGGGCTCGGACGCGGACCCCGCATCGCAGGCCGAATTCCTCGACTGGGCGGTGAAGCTGCACGAGATCGGCATCTCGATCGCCCAGGGTGCGTACCACAAGCACACGGCCTACATCCTCGCCAACGCCGACATGCCGGGCTTCTCGCGCCAGGAACAGGGGTGGCTGTCGAACCTGGTGCTCGCGCAGCGCGGCAAGCTCTCGAAGATGCGCGCGGCGTTCGACGACGACCCGCGGCTCGCGGCGATGGCGATGTGCCTGCGGCTCGCGGTGATCTTCCATCGCAGCCGCCGCGCTCTCGCGCTGCCGCGCAAGCTGCACCTCGAGCGCAAGGCCCGCGGCTATCGGCTGGAGATCCCGCACGACTGGCTGGAGAAGCAGACGCTGGTGCAGGTGGCCCTCGACCACGAGCGCGAGGAGTGGGACTCCGTCGGGATCGCTTTCGAGCTGCTGGAAACCTAGAAGCGAACGCCGATTTACGCCGATGCCACGCCGATGGCCGCCGATGGCCTCGGTCAGGCGGCGATGTCGACCTTCATCGCGGAGTCCGGCGTTCCGTCCTTCCACGGCAAGTCCACCGGATACCGCTGCAACAAGCAGTCGTCCGGTAGCGTCGTGATCGGCCTGAAGTCGCGGTGTGCGATGTATTCCGGGCGCTTGAAGCGGCGGATGTGGTTCGATACCGCGCAGAGCGACAGGTACACGCTCACGCGATTCCACGGCGAGAGGTTCGACGTGGACGCGTGCACCAGGCAGCCGTGGAAGAGGATCATCGAGCCCGCGGGTCCCTTGGGTGCCACGATGCCGCCCTTCGCCACCAGCTTCGCGATCGCGTCGTTGTCGATCGTCCACAGCGGGTAGCTCGTGGTGCTGGTGTCGTGTCCCGCGGGCAGCGCCCCCTGCTTGTGGCTGCCCGGGATGAACATGAGCGGCCCGTTGAACTCGTTCACCTCGTCGAGGAAGATCGCGACGTTCATCGCGCGCGCGCTCGGCATGAGGTCGTCGTTCATCCAGGTGCCGTAGTCCTGGTGCCACTGCCAGACGTCGCCGCTGAAGGCGGCCTTGCCGTTGATCTTGAACTGGTGCATGTACACCGGCTCGTCGAAGAGCTGCACGATCGGGTCGACCATGCGCGGATGCCGGGCGAGGCGCGCGAACGGCTCGCTGTACAGGTGCGCGGCGAAGTTGGTGCGCACGGCGTCGCTACCCTTCTCGCGGACGTTCTCGGGTCGGCGCATCGCGTAGAGGCGCGGCACCTCGTCGGTGAGGACCTTGATCTCGTCGGGCTTGAAGAGGCCCGGGAAGAAGAGGTAGCCGTCGCGGTCGAACCGCGCGATTTCCTCGGCAGAAAGTTTCATGCACGCCTCCGGAGGGGACCGCCCTATTTTGCGCCCTTTTCCATGCGCTCGAGCGTATCCGGATCGAGCACCGCCTTGAGCACGGTCTCCTCGCGCCCCTCGCGCTGGCGCGTGGAGAACCAGAGGATCGCGCCCTTGCGCACCGAGACCTCGCCCGATTGCCCCCCCAGCAGCATCGCGGCGACCTGGCCCAGCGTCGGCTGGTGGCCGACCACCACCACCTGCCCGGCGTCGGGCCAGCCCGCCTCCTCCAGGACCTGCTCCGGACCGGACGCGGTCGAGACGGTCTCGCGCACTTCGTACGGCAAGTCGAGCGGCGCCACGGTTTCCAGCGCGCGCACCGCGGGGCTCGCGATGATCCGCCACGAGCCTTCCAGCTGCGGGCGCAGCCAGCGCGCCATGCGCTCGGCCTGCTTCTCGCCCCTGCGGGTGAGCCGCCGCGCCGCGTCGCCCTGCGGGCCCGGGTCTTCGGCATCGGCGTGGCGCCAGAGGATCAGTTCCATGGGAAGGGGAAAGACAATCTATTCGGGTCCGGGTTCGGGCACCGCGCGGCGGCCCTGCGTCGTAAGCCCGATGCCCGCGAGTATCAGCGCGATTCCCGCGACGTGGAAGAGGTAGATGCGCTCGTCCAGGAACAGCCACGCGAGGATCGCGCCGAAGGCGGGCATGAGGTGCACGAAGATGCCGGCGATGTTGGGCCCCACCTCGTGCACGCCGCGATTCCAGAACACGTAGCCCACGAACGACGGGAAGATGCCGACATAGAACATCGCGGCGACGGTGGCGGGGCTGAACTCGATGTGCCCTCCCAGCAGCGTCATCTCCAGCAGCATGAGCGGGGTGAGGAGGCAGATGCCCACCATGCCGCAACAGGCGAGCAGGACGAGGCCCGGGAGCTCGGCCGGCTTCATGCGCAGGAACACGGTATAGGCCGCCCAGAAGACCATGCCGAAGAGCACGATGAGGTCGCCCTGGTTGAGCCGCAGCTGCGCGAGGGCAGCGAGGTCGCCGCGCGAGATGATGACGAGGATGCCCGCCAGCGACACCGCCACGCCCAGCGACTGCAGCCGGGTGATGGTCTCGCGGTAGATGAGCCAGCCCAGCAGGATGATGAGGATCGGGATGGCGCTATTGAGGATCACGCCGTTGGTGGCCGTGGTGTACTGCAATCCCACGTAGGCGAAGGCGTTGTGCAGCCCCGTGCCCCAGAAGCCCAGCCACGCGATCACCTTCCAGTTGCGCCGGATCACGGGCCAGTGCGCGCGGATGCCGGGCCAGGCGAACGGCAGCATCGCGCTCACGGCGACGATCCAGCGGATCCACGTGAGCGACAAGGGCGTCACGTGTCCCACGATGGCGCGTCCGATCACCCAGTTGAGCGACCAGAAGAGCGACGTGAGGCTGAGGAGCAGGTAGGGAGAGGTATGAAACGGACCGCGAGGCACGCGTAATTATACTGGGGGCATGAGCGAGAACCTCCCCGCGCCGGAAGAGCCCCGGATCGAGAAGCCCTCGGCCTGGGCGCCGCTCAGGATCGCGACCTTCCGGTCGCTGTGGCTGGTGTGGCTCGCGTCGAACACCTGCATGTGGATGAACGACGTGGCGGCGGCGTGGCAGATGACCACGCTCACCACCTCGCCCACGCTCATCGCGCTGGTGCAGACGGCCTCGTCGCTGCCGGTCTTCCTGCTGGGGATTGCCAGCGGGGCGCTCGCCGACATCGTCGATCGCCGGCGCTATTTCATGATCACGCAGTTCTGGATCGCGACCACCGCGGCGGTGCTCTTCGGCGTGGCGCTCTCAGGACACCTGAACGCGTTCGTGCTGCTGGTCCTGGTCTTCGCCAACGGCATCGGGCTTGCCATGCGCTGGCCGGTCTACGCCGCGATCCTGCCGGAGCTCGTGCCGCGCTCGCAGCTGGGCGAGGCGCTGGCGTTGAACGCCGTCGCGGTGAACACCTCCCGCGTGGTGGGACCCCTCGTGGCGGGCGTGGTGATCGGCGCCGCCGGCACCGAATACGTCTTCGCGCTCAACTGCGCAGTCTCCATCGTGTCGGGGATCGTGCTGTTCATGTGGAAGCGCGAGGTGAAGCCGTCGGTACTGCCGGGCGAGCGCTTCATCGGCGCCATGCGGCTCGGCTTCCAGTACGTGCGCGAGTCGCAGGGGATGAAGAACGCGATGGTGCGGATCGGGTCGTTCTTCTTCCACTCGACGGCCGTGTTCGCGCTGCTGCCGCTGGTCGCCAAGGGCTTCGGCTCCAATGGAGCGACGAACTACACGCTGCTCCTCGCCTCGATGGGCCTCGGCGCCGTCATCATGGCGACCCAGCTGCCGCGGCTTCGCACGCGCTTCACGCGCGACCAGGTGGCGGGAGCCGGCGCGGTGGTCACCGGCCTCGCGATCGCGGGCGTGGCCCTCTCGCCCTACGTCTGGCTTGCGGCTGCCTCGATGTTCGTGGCGGGCGCCATGTGGATCCTGGTGGCCAACTCGGTCACCATCGCCGCACAGCTGTCGCTGCCCGACTGGATTCGTGCGCGCGGCATGTCGATCTACCAGATGGCGATCATGGGCACGACCGCGCTGGGCGCCTACGTTTGGGGCAAGCTCGCGTCGCTCACCAGCGTGCCCACGAGCCTCGCGCTCGCCGGGGTCAGCATGGTGATCGCGTCGCTGTTCATCCGCCGCGGCCGCACGCTGGAGCTCATCGGCGACCTCACGCCGACGCATCCCTTCGACGAGCCGGTGCCGCAGATCCCGATCGAGCTGCAGGACGGGCCGATCATGGTGACCATCGAGTACCTGGTGGACCCGGCGCGGCGCACGGAGTTCGAGTCGATCATGGCCGAGAGCCGCAGCGCGCGGATGCGCGCGGGCGCCGTGTCCTGGGGACTGTTCGAGGACGTCGAGCGCCCGGCCCGCTACGTCGAGTACTTCGCCTGCGACACCTGGGCCGACTACCTGCGGCGCTTCGACCGCTTCACCGCCGCCGACGAGGAACTCCACCAGCGCCGCCACGCCTTCCACATCGCCGAATCGCCGCCGCGGATCTCGCGCTTCGTGGCGCGTTAAACCGGGGACAGACCCCTTTTCCCATCTGGAAGAACGTCTGCTCCGGTGCGCCTGGGCCGACCGCGCGCACGTGCTCTGGCGCGTCTCCCAAGACGCAGCTCCAGGTCACTAAGGAATTGCGAACAGCCAAAGGCAGAGCCGCTATTGATTGCGTGCCTTATCTCGGCGAGCTCCGATTCCGTCGGCGGACTCTCAAAGTAGCTGCGATATCGCGCCGTGCGATCGGCGTGGGTCGGGCCAAGCTCCATGTATCGCCGGTGGGCAGTAATGAGGATCGATGAATCGAGGCCGGCGTTGTGGCGATAGCTGGACCATGGAAATTCCCAGGGCTGCGACACCATCCCGGCACGGACCGGGTTCAGCTCAATGTAACGATGGCATCGAAAGAGATAGGCGCCGTCATCCACAAGATGGGAGCGGAATCGCCCCTCCCAGAGCGGGCCGGTACGCTCATGGGCTCGGTTGAAACTCTGGACATAGCGCTGTCCCAGGTGCTTCATGAGGTTTGAAGGACCGTCTGCGGTCGCCGGCGTCAGCAACACATGAACGTGGTTCGTCATCAGCACATAAGCATGGATCGCACAGGTGAAAAGCGGCGCAAGCTCGTTCAGCAATCCGAGATACAGAACGTAGTCATCGTGCGATCGGAACGTTGCACAGCGGTCTACGCCTCGCTGCACGATGTGCACGGGAATCTCGGCGACCTTTCTTCTAGCGTTGCGAGGCATTGCCATCAAGAGCGTTTGGACCTCTAACGCCGTCGGCGCCGCGCAGGATGACCGCGTTCCGCCTCGCGGGAAAAGGGGTCTGTCCCCGGTTTTAAGTCACGGCGCGGATGGTCGCCATGGGCGGCGAGGAGACTACGCGACGGGTACCGAGCAGGCCGGCGATTGCGACGCCGAGCCCGCCCACGACGAGACCGGCCAGCGGCAGCGCCGGGCTGAACTCGTAGGGGATGCCGAGGACCCTTTCGGCCAACACCGTGGCGAGCGCCACGGCGCCGGCCGCGGCAACGGTTCCGGCCAGCAGCCCGATGGCGAGGAACTCCGCGAGCTGCAGGATCGCGAGCTGCCGGCGGCTGGCACCCAGCGTGCGCAGGATCGCGCCCTCGAAGATCCGCTCGTCCTGCGTCGAGCTGATCGCGGCGAACAGCACCACCAGGCCCGCGGCGATCGCGAACAGGAAGACGAACTCCACCGCGCGCGAGACCTGGTCGGTGATGCGCTGGAACTGCGCCATCAGCGCCGAGAGGTCGATCACGCTCACGTTGGGGAATTTCTGCACCAGGCCGGTGACCACGTCCTCGCGCCCCGGCGGCAGGTGGAAGCTCGTGATCCAGCTCGCGGGATAGTCGCGCAGCAACGGCGGGCTCGCGATCACGAAGAAGTTCGGCTTGAACGAGTCCCAGTCGACCTTGCGCACGCTCGTCACCTTCGCGGTGAAGCGCGAGCCGGCGACGTCGAAGGTGAGCGCGTCGCCCACCTTGATGTCGAGCGTCTTGGCGATGCCCTCCTCGACCGAGAACTCCTTCTCGGCGGTGCCCGCGCCCCAGTACCGGCCGGCGACGATCTTGTTGTCGGGGCGGTTCACGTCGCCCCACGAGAGGTTGAACTCGCGCTCGGCCAGGCGCCGCGCGCGCTCGTCCGGGTAATCCTTGGGCGACACGTCATGCTCGCCGATCTTCATGAGCCGGCCGCGCACCATCGGATAGAGGTCGGGGGTCGCGAGCCCCAGCCCCGCGAAGTAGCGCTTCACCTCGGGCATCTGGTCGCCCTGGATGTTGATGGCGAAGCGGTTGGGCATGTCGGCCGGCATCGACTGCTGCCACTTGGCGATGAGCTCGGTGCGCACGAGCGTGAGCATCAGCATCGCCATGATCCCGAGGCCGAGCGCCATGATCTGCACCAGCGAGGCGCCGGTGCGCCGCCTGAGGTTGGCGAGCCCGTAGCGCCACGGCCCCGAGGCCGCGCCGCGCAACCGCGACACCAGCCGGATGAGGCCGTAGCCCGCGAGTGCCGCCACGGCGAGTGCGGCCGCGAACCCGCCCACCGCGATCAATCCCAACTTGAGGTCGCCGGCCTGCCACACGATGAGGCTCGCCAGGGCCGTGAGCCCGAGCACGAAGGCCACGGTCGAGAGCGGCTCGGCGGGCGCCAGGTCGCGGCGCAGCACGCGCAGCGTCGAGGCGCTGCGAAGCCGGATGAGCGGCGGCAGCGTGAACCCGAGGAGGAGCACGAAGCCGATCACCGCGCCGCGCAGCCCGGGCATGGCGCCCGGAAGCGGCAGGCTCACGGTGAAGAACGACGACAGCCAGCGCGCGAGCACGGCCTGCGCCGCGTACCCCACGGCACTGCCGATCGCACAGCCCAGCAGGCCCAGCAACGCGAATTGCCACGCGTGGAGCGCAAAGATGTCGGCCTGACTGGCACCCAGGCAGCGCATCATCGCCGCCGCATCGAGCTGGCGTTGCGAGAAGCGCCGCGCGGCGAGCGCCACCGCCACCGACGCGAGCACCACCGAGAGCAGCGACGCGAGACCCAGGAAGCGCTGCGAGCGCTCGAGCGCCGTGCGCACCTCGCTGCGCGAATCGCGCACGCCCTCCACGCGCAACCCGCGCGCCGGGCGCACCAACGCCTCGCCGTGGAACTTGCGGACGGCCTCGGACTCGCCACTCACCAGCAGGCGGTAGGTGATCCGGCTGCCGACCTGGACGAGGCCGGTCGCGGCCACGTCGGCATCGTTCATGAGCACACGCGGCGCGATGCCGAAATAGTCGAGGACGCTGTCGGGCTCGCGCGTGATGATCTGCGCGACCTTGAGTGGCGCGCGCCCCACGTTGAGCGAATCGCCGACCTTGAGGCCGAGGCGCCCGGCGAGCGCCACCGCGATCCACACCGTGCCGGCCGCCGGGCCGCCCGCGATCTCGCGGTCGGGACTTCCCACGACCTGGGTCACGCGGATCCGGCCGCGCAGCGGAAAGCCACCGGTGACGGCCTTGATCTCCGCGAGGCTCACGCCGCCGCTCGCTGCCACCATGCTGGGAAAGGTCCGCGTGCTCGCCATCGCGAGACCGTCCTGGCGCGCGAGGTCCACCATCTGCGCGGGGATCGGGTGGTCGGCGATGACCGCGAGGTCGCCGCCGAGGAGCTCGTTCGCCTGCGAGTCGAGTGCCGCCTGCACGCGGTCGGCGAAGAATCCCACCGTCGTCACGCTCGCCACCGCGATCACGAGCGCCAGCAGCAGCACCCGGAGCTCGCCCGCGCTCCAGTTCCTGCGCAGCATCCTTCCTGCCAGCCGAATCGGCGGGCTAATCTTCATGCGTGATCGCGCCGCCCGAGATGTGCAGTCGGCGGTCGCAGCGCCGCGCGAGGTCGGGGTCGTGGGTCACCAGGACGAGCGTCGTGCCGCGCTCGCGGTTCATCTCGAACAGCAGGTCGATCACGTGCTCGCCGGTCGTCGAGTCGAGGTTGCCCGTGGGCTCGTCGGCGAAGAGCAGCCGCGGCTCCGTCACGAAGGCGCGCGCGACCGCCACGCGCTGCTGCTCGCCGCCGGAGAGCTGCCGCGGATAGTGGCCGAGCCGCTCGCCGAGGCCCACGCGGTCCAGCACGACGCGTGCGCGCGCGGCCGCGTCGTTCCCGCCCGCGAGCTCGAGCGGCAGCATGACGTTCTCGAGCGCGGTGAGCGCCGGCAGCAGCTGGAAGGACTGGAACACGAAGCCCACCATCTGGCCGCGCAGCCGCGCGCGGCCGTCCTCGTCGAGGGCGAAGAGCTCCTCGCCGCCGATCCACACGCGTCCGGACGTCGGAACGTCGAGGCCCGCCAGCAATCCCAGCAGGGTCGACTTGCCCGAGCCCGACGCCCCGAGGATCGCCACCGCCTCGCCGCCCCGCACCTCGAGGCTCGCTTCCTTCACGATGGTGAGCGCGTGGTCCGGGGTCGTCACTTGTTTGGTGAGCCCCTGTGCCCTCACAATCGAATCCGATGAATCCATCCGTCTCGGCTTTCCTCGTCCGCGGCCTGCTGGCCGCCGCTGCTTCGCTGCTGATCGCGTGGCCCGCCGGCGCGCGCACGCTGCTCGTCTTCGGCGACAGCCTTTCGGCCGCCTACGGCATCTCCCCGGACCAGGGTTGGGTGCACCTGCTCGGCGAGCGCGCCGCCCGTGTCGATCCCCAGTGGCACGTCGTCAACGCCAGCGTCTCGGGCGAGACCACCGCCGGGGGGCTGCGCCGGCTCTCCGCGGACCTCGAGCGCCACAAGCCCTCGATGGTGGTGATCGCGCTGGGCGCCAACGACGCGCTGCGCGGCCAGCCCATCGCCGGCATCCGCGACAACCTCGAGAAGATGATCCGCCTCGCCCGGAAGGCACGGGCCGAGCCCGTGCTCGTGGGCATCATGATTCCCCCGAATTATGGCATCGAATACGCGGACCAGTTCCGCGGCCTCTACGCGGCGATCGCGAAGAGCGACCGCGTGCCGCTCGTGCCCTTCCTGCTCGAGGGAATCGCCGACAAGCCGGACCTCTTCCAGGCCGACCAGCTGCATCCGACCGCGGCCGCGCAGCCGATCATCCTGGACAACGTCTGGAAGACGCTCGAGCCGCTGCTGCGCAAGTCGGCGTCGTGAACGAGCTGCCTTTCCATCGCGAGCGCCCCGACGCCAAGGTCGCGACCCCGCTGTCGTACTGGGAGCTGCGCACCTTCGACGACGTGCTCGACGCGCGCAGCCCCGCCGAATACTTGGAGGACCACCTGCCCGAGGCGATGAGCGTCCCGGTGCTGGACGACTCCGAGCGCGCGATGGTGGGCACGGTGTACAAGCAGAAGTCCGCCTTCGAGGCGAAGCGCGCCGGCGCGCCGATCGCGGCGCGCAACATCGCGCGCCACATCGAGGAACGCTTCCGCGACAAGCCGCGCAACTGGAAGCCGCTGGTGTACTGCTGGCGCGGCGGCGGGCGGTCGGGCTCGCTGGTACACGTGCTGCGCCAGGTGGGTTGGGACGCGCAGCGCCTGGACGGCGGATACAAGGCATTCCGCAGGCAGGTGGTGGCCGACCTCGAGAAGCTTCCCGCGCGCTTCAGGTTCCAGGTGATCTGTGGGGCCACCGGCTCGGGCAAGAGCCGGCTGCTGGAAGCGCTCGACGAGGCGCAGGCGCAGGTGCTCGACCTCGAAGTGCTCGCCGCGCACCGCGGCTCGGTGCTGGGCGACTTGCCCAACGAGCCCCAGCCGTCGCAGAAGCACTTCGAGACCAAGCTCTGGACGGCGTTGTCGCAGTTCGACCCGGCGCGCCCGGTGTTCGTGGAGAGCGAGAGCAAGAAGGTGGGCGACCTGCGCGTGCCGGAAGCGCTCATCGAGCGCATGCGCGGCTCGAAGTGCTTCCGCCTCGAGGCCGACGTGCCGACTCGCGTCGCCCTGCTGCGCGAGGACTACGCGCATTTCGTGGGCGACCCCGACGCGCTCTTGGCGAAGCTCGAGCTCCTGCGGCCGCTGCACGGGGCGGAGCGCATCGACGCGTGGAAGGCGCACCTCGTGCACGGAGACTGGGACGCGCTGGTGGGCGACCTCCTCGAGAGCCACTACGACCCCGCGTATCGCCGTTCGCTCACGCGCAATTACCGCGACGCGCAAACCGCGACCCCGCTCGCCGTGCGCGACGCGACCCGCAGCGGCTTCCTCGCGCTCGCGCGCGCGCTCGCCCGCTCGCACGGCTAGGGGCGCTGGCCGCGTCAATCGGGTAAACTCTCCGAAAAACAAGGCCTTCCAGCGACTATCGCGCGTGTCCGACCGTCCCCACAAGATCGGGAAGTACACCACCCTGTCCGAGCTCGGCCAGGGCGCGTCGGCCGTCGTCTACCTCGCCGAGGATCCGTTCAACGACCGCAAGGTCGCGGTGAAGCTCGCCAAGCAGGACCTGGAGATGGGCGAGGAGGAAGCCAAGCGCTTCGAGAAGCTCTTCCTCAACGAGGCCTCGCTCGCCGGCAAGCTCAACCACCCGAACATCGTCGGCGTGTACGACGCGGTCGTCGAGGGCGACGAGCGCTACATCGTGATGGAGTACGTCCCCGGCGGCTCGCTCAAGAAATACTGCACCGAGACGAACCTCCTGCCGGTGCGCCAGGCGGTGCTGGTGATCTTCAAGATGTGCCGCGCGCTCGACTACGCGTTCCAGAACGGCGTGATCCACCGCGACATCAAGCCCGCGAACATATTGCTGAGCGAGCGTGACGACATCAAGATCAGCGACTTCGGCACCGCCAAGATATCCCACGCGACGCACACGCAGATCGACGGCTTCCTCGGCTCGCCCGCGTACATGTCGCCCGAGCAGATCAACGAGGAAGGCCCGTCGGTGCAGACGGACATCTACTCGCTGGGCGTGGTGATGTACGAGCTGCTCACCGGGAAGCTGCCGTTCCGCGCCGAGAACGCGGTCACGATGATCAACAAGATCCTCAACGAGGATCCGGTGCCGATCAGCCAGCTGCGCCCCGACCTGCCCGAAAAGCTGGTGGAGATCGTGCAGAAGGCGATGCACAAGGACCCCAAGGTCCGCTACGCCTCGTGGTTCGAGATGGCGAGCGAGCTCGCCAACACGTTCCCACAGCTCGAGCGCTACTCGCACGAGATCTCCTCGACGGAGAAGTTCAACAAGCTCCGGTCGCTCCCGTTCTTCCGCGAGTTCCGCGACGCCGAGCTCTGGGAGGTGCTGCGCGGCGCCGTGTGGGAATCCCACATGCGCGACGAGAACCTGCTGCTGGAAGGCGAGATCGGCCAGGCGTTCTTCATCATCGTCACCGGCCAGGTGAAGGTGGTGAAGGACGGCAAGCTCCTCAACGTCCTCAAGGAAGGCGACTGCTTCGGCGAGATGGCCTACCTCTCGGGCGACCGTGCGCGCCGCTCCGCCTCCATCATCTCGGTGTCCGAGGTGCAGCTGCTCAAGATCCAGGCGACCCAGCTCGAGTCGCTCTCGGAGGGCTGCCAGCTGCGCTTCAACCGCGAGTTCCTGCGCACGCTCATCGAGCGACTGACCTGGACTTCTTCCGTCCTCGCCCAATTCAGGCGGTGAGGCGAACCTCAGGCACTGTAGTTAAACGCGAGAGGTCCGCAGAGGAATCGCAGAGGATACGCAGAGGACGGCGACTGGTCGATCGTGCACGTCGTTGATAATTGCCCGAATCGAAACCTGGGTTTTCCTCTCGCGTATCCTCTGCGATTCCTCTGCGGACCTCTCGCGTTGAAATTCACCGAACGAGTTGCCCCGCCGCTCAGAACAGCGTCACGTCCTTGTTTGCCGTGGCGGGGGGCTTGAGCTCGCCGGCGGAGACGAGCGCATCCCACGACGAGACGCGGTTGCGGCCGTGGGACTTGGCGTAATAGAGCGCCTGGTCCGCGCGATCGATGAGCGTGGCGACCGGCGTCGACGCGTCGGCGATGCGCGTGTAGCCGCAGCTCACCGTGACGCGACCCACGCCCGGAAACTCGAAACCCTCGACGGCCGCGCGGAAGCGATCGGGCGCTTCCGCGCCGCTTCGCCCCGGCTCCACGCCATAGACCACGACGAACTCCTCGCCGCCGAAGCGGTACAGCAGGTCGCCCGCGCGGAACGTCTTGCGCATGAGGTTGGCGAAGAGCACCAGGATCTCGTCGCCGTACAGGTGCCCGAAGCCGTCGTTGATGCGCTTGAAGTGGTCGATGTCCATGACCGCGAAGAAGTGCGCGCGGCCCGAGTCGATCCAGCGCCGAAGCCCCGTCTCCACGTGCGTCTGGAAGATGCGGCGGTTGAAGAGGCGCGTGAGCGGATCCGTCTCCGCTTCCCCCAGGCGCTCGAAGTACTTGGCGACGATGCCCACGAAGTCGCTCAGCGCCGCGGCACCCCCCGCCGGGATGTCGCCGGTGAGCTCCACCAGGTAGCGCACCTCGCCGCCGCACGACAGCGCGGCCAGCAGCCTCATGCCGCCCGAAAACGCGGAGAGGGTGAGCGGCACCCGCGCACGGATCGCCTCGACCAACGGCACGTCGAGGCCGACCGGCACGGGCGGGTCCTGCAGCGAGGGATCGAGCACGGAGAACGCGGCGTGCTCGCCCGCGCCCTTCACGCGCGCAGCCTTGCCGGGATAGACACGCAGGATGCGGCGTTGCGCGCGGGGAAAGCGCGAGCCCAGGCGGTCGGCGAGCCACGATGCGAGCATGTCGCTCGAGCGCACCTCGAGCATCGACTCGATCTCGTGCGCTGCCGCCCAGCTGCCCGTCGGTTCCTGGCGCGCCTGCATGACTCCTCCAGCCGCCGGCTCGTGGCCGGCTTATTCGATGAGGCAGGCCGCCTGTGCGGCGATGCCTTCGCCCCTGCCCGCGAACCCGAGGTTTTCGGTGGTCGTGGCCTTCACGTTGACCCCACCCGTCCCGATCCCCAGGTCGGCGGCGATGTTCGCCACCATGGCCGGGATGTGGGGCGCCATGCGAGGGGCCTGCGCAATGATAGTCGCATCGACGTTAACGACACGATGCCCCTTCTGCTTTAACAGTTGGGCCACATGGCGCAGCAGCTCCCGGCTGTCGATGCCCTTGTAGCGCGGGTCCGAATCCGGGAAATGCCGGCCGATGTCGCCCAGCGCCGCGGCGCCGAGGAGCGCATCGCAGATGGCGTGCAGCAGGACGTCGGCGTCGCTGTGGCCGAGCAGCCCCTTGTCGTGCGCGATCTCGACGCCCCCCATCACCAGCCGGCGCCCCGCGACGAGCGGGTGGACGTCGAAGCCCTGTCCGATCCTCACATCGGCACCCGTCCCTTGCGCTTGAGGATCATCTCCGCGAGGAAGAGGTCCTCGGCGAACGTCACCTTGATGTTGCTGTTCTCGCCCTGCACCAGGCGCGGCGCGTTGTAGCCGATCGCCTCGACCGCCTGCGACTCGTCGGTCGCGTCGGGGCGCGCCTCGAGCCCGCGGCGCAGCAGGTCGCGGCGGAACATCTGCGGAGTCTGCGCCCGCCACAGGTTGAGGCGCGGGATGGTCGCGGCGACGCGCAGGTTCTCGTCGGAGCTCTTGAGCGTGTCGGCCACCGGCATCGCGAGCAGCCCCCCCACCGGGTCGTCGCCGATCTCGTCGAGGAACTGCTCCACGAGCTCCTTGGTGATGCAGGGGCGTGCCGCGTCGTGGACCAGGATCCAGTCGTCCTTCGCGGCGCGCTCGCCCAGGTGGTCGAGGGCGTTACGCACCGTCTGTGCGCGGTGCGTGCCGCCCGCGAAGACCGGCTCGATCTTGTCGGGAAAGGCGCTCCAGTCGTGCTGGCCCCAGTGGCGGTCCAGCGGCGACAGCACCACGCACACGCAGCCGATCCGGGCGACCGCGGCGAGCGCCTCGATGCTGTGGAACATCAGCGGCTTTCCCCCGACCGGGAGGTACTGCTTCTTTCCAGCACATTGGGATCCTAAGCTTAGAATTCCACGTGGACAAGTTGTCGC
>JADMIO010871463.1_pt1 | contig 71385 bp, 50 predicted proteins | sample 8958161 | NCBI WGS metagenome assembly JADMIO01 (sample SAMN16585339, study PRJNA669376) | soil metagenome | isolation source: Crop rotation soil | place: USA: Cullars Rotation, Alabama | collected 2011 | reverse complement strand
CTCGCCCCGATGCCGGAGGTGTTTGCGGGGTTCTGGCCAGCGTCGGGGTCGGAGGGGCGCTTCGACGACAGGACCACCGCCAGGGTGATCCCTACCGCCACGGCCGCCGCCACCACCCACATCTGGGTGCGCCCCTTGGGCCGATGCGGGGAAAGCGCGGCCGAGTCTGCCGGCGGCGCTGGGCCGGGGCCCGTGACCGAGTCGCTGATGGAGGGGGCCGAGAGCCGGGGGCGCGGATGGCTCGACGTCGGGTCCGAGGAGAGCAGCGGGCCCGAATGGCTGTCCGCGGGGCGGTTCGACCCCGGGGTCAGGTCGAGCCGCGCCATGGGCATGCTCTCTTGCGTATCGGTGATCGCGGACCCGTTGCTGCCGACAAGCTTGAGCCCGTTGAGCAGGTCCCTCATCGAGGCGTAGCGCCGCGCTGGCTCTTTCTCGAGGCAGCGGTTGACGACGGCCTCCATCGTCGGAGTCGGCGAGATGTCCGGGTTTGCCTCGCGCAGCGGGACGTGCATCTCGTTCACGTGGGCCATCAGCGTCCCGACGCTGGCGCCCCGATCGAACGGGACTTTGCCTGTGAGCATCTCGTACATCATCACGCCGAGCGAGTAGATGTCGGTGCGGGGGCTGATCTCGCCGCCGAGGATCTGCTCGGGGGCCATGTACTTGGGCGAGCCCATGAAGAGCCCGGCCTGCGTCAGGTCTTCGGCCTCGCCCGTGACGTCCTTCACGAGGCCGAAGTCGAGCACCTTCACGTTGTCGCGCTCGTCGCCGCGGTCGGTGAGCAGGATGTTGCCTGGCTTGAGGTCGCGATGAACGACGCCGAGGCCGTGCGCCTCGCGGAGGGAGCGGCAGATCTGCGCGGCGATGTGGGCCACGCGCGTCTCGTGCATCGCCCCCTCTTCTCGAAGGACGCGGTGCAGGGTGCGCCCTTCGATGTACTCCATCGCGATGTAGTAGATGTCGTCGTCGCTCTGGCCGTAGTCGAACACCGTGACGGTGTTCGGGTGGGTGAGCTTCGCGGACGTGGCGGCCTCGAGGAAGAAGCGCTTGTGGAACTCCGGGTCCCGGTCGCCTTCGTACTTCGGGCTCAGCACCTTGAGCGCGCAGATCCGGCCAAGCGGAGCCTGCTCCGCTTTGTAGACCTTGCCCATGCCCCCGCGGGCGATGACGCTCAAAATCTTGAAGCGACCGTTGACGGTTCGGCCGATTAGCGGATCGGGCTCTCGTTCCCCTTTGGGGGTGGAGGCAGGGCTGTTCGGCTCGGCGCGAGCAGCACTGGTACCCGCTGAACGGCTCTCGGACATTGCGACGTTGCTGGGGGCTCGGGGAAAAGAGAAATGCGGATGGGCGCCCTTCGCTCTCCTACTACCAAAATTGTCGCCGAGCGACGTTCCGGGTGTCAATTCCGATGGATCGAATGACTTTTTGGCAGGAATTTCGACGACCGCGCGCCGCGGGGGCTGGCGGAGCACGGCGCAGCGCAGCGCAGCCTTCCCCGTGCAGTCGGCGTGGGAGGATGAGGGGGGGGCTGCTCGGGCAAAGTGGGGGTGGATCCGCGCCGCTCTTGCCGAGGCCGGGATCAGGTGTGCCGAGGGCCGGCGGAGGAATAAGGAGGGAAGATGAGGACGGAAGGGAGAGGGTCAGGGGGTGTGGGCGAGGACCGCGAACGTGGAGCCTCCGGTCACGGGAACCCCGACCCAGAGGCGGTCGTCCGCGTCGCGCATCAACGATAGCGAGGTATTGCTCTTGGCAGGCTTGATGAACGTCGCCGGAGAGCCCTCCGCCTTCAGGGTCGCGGAGGCCACGCTGTAGGCCTGCGCGATCACGTCCTCGGCCTCGTACGTCGTCGGATTGAACGGCTGGAAGATGACGACGCCGGCAGCTTTCGCGGTCGGCGCGAGCGCGGCTATGCTGGAGCCGAAGCCGGGAAGCGTGAAGAGCTTGGTGCCATCCGTCGCGCCTTGCCCGCGCGCCACGGTCGACGCGGTGAACCCGCGCGCCTCTTGGGTGCCGCTCGAGAACGAGGACATCACCGCGAACGCATTTCCGTCGCGATCCACCGCGACAGGGCCCGAGGCCTCGCCCCAGGTGGAGATCGCGAGCGGTGCCTTGCAGGTCGGATCTGGCCCGGGCAAAAGGGCTGGCTTCGCCGAGGTCCCGCACGAGTCGGCGGCGTAGAGGCCGTTGCTGTTCGTCGCCGCATCTGCGAGCGCGCTGAGCCCTGCGTAGAGCAGGCGCCCGTGCTCCGGATCCGTCGCGCCGCCTGCGAGGGCGAACGCGCCGTTGACCGGGTAGCGCTGGTCGACCGTGGCTCCCTTCACCAGCAGGATCTCGCCCTGGGTGTTCGGGAACGCTCCCGTCCACGAGAAAGCGGTCCAGCCGAAGAAGGGCAGATCGAAGGCCTGCCCGCCGAGGAACGTCTTCGGTGGGATCATCGCGTCGAGGTGGGTCACCTCGGCGGTGAGCTTGCCTGTCGTGCCTGCCGGCAGCTTCCAGCGCAACAGATCGACCGTGCCTTCGCTCTTGCCCGTCTGGAGCGTGAGCGGCCCGCCATGCGCGCCCCATGTGGGCGAATCCGCGAATCCGAGGCTTGTGTCGGTTTCGTAGATCGCCACGACACAGAAGCTCGGATCGGAGAGGGTGAAGAAGCTCGCCGAGGCGCTGGGGTCGAGGCAGGTCACGCCGCCCGCGCCGCCGCCGCCGCTCCCGGTGGTTGTGGCTCCTCCAGCGCCGCCCGTGCCGGTGGTGGTGCTGCTGCTGGTCGCGGTCGCGCCTCCTCCCGTCCCGCTCGTGCTCGTGCTCGTGCTCGTGGGCTTTTCGTCGGTCGTACAGCCCTGGGCTGCCGAAGCGCCGATCAGCGCGGCCACGAGGCCTGTGCTCAGCTGTCTACGTTGATGCATCCGCTCCATGCTCTTCTCCAGCGAGGCGCTCAAGCGCACCCCGGACGTAGGCGGGTAGCTTGCGCGGATCCAAAAAGGGGGCTCGGACCCTGCCCGCCCACAGCGACAACGTGCGCGCCAACTGCTCGAGTTCGCGGCATTTGGGGGCGATCCACACCGGCTGGCCTGCCCGCATCCGCCCGCTTAGGGCGATCGCCCCTGCGCCGTCAAGCGCTCCGTAGCGAGCGGAGAATGGAGGCGTGCGGGGCGGGAGAGAAGGCCGAAGGGTAGGGGGAAAGGTGGGTAAAGTGGTCCCTTTGGGCGGCCAACACGCAAGACTCGTTGCGCTCTTCGTGGAGATGGACGACCCTTGGTCCGAACTCGCTCGACCTGGACCCAACGGATTCCGCTCCAAGCTCATGAGGTCCAGGACTGATGCGTGCCATCTACCGCGCCTGACGTGACCAAGCCCAACCCCCCTCCTCCGATCACTACGGGAACCGTTGTCAACGAACGGTACGAGATCCGCCAAAGCCTCGGCAAAGGCGGCATGGGCGAGGTGTTTCTAGCGTTCGACCGGTCGACGCAGCAAACCGTTGCCCTCAAGGTCGTGCGCGAGGAATCACGCATGCCCGGCGACGATGAGGCGCTCCGGCAGGAGCTGCTCCTCGCCCGTTCGGTGAGCCACCCCAACGTTTGCCGCGTGCACGATCTCGCGCCGAGCTTGTGGGGCCCCATCCTCGTGATGGAGCAAATCCCCGGCCAGACGCTCCACACGCACATCCGGAAAAAGAAAGCTCAGGGCGGGTACACCGCCGATGAGTTCCGGAAGATCGCCGCCGAGGTCTGCGCCGGGCTCGCTGCTATCCACGCCCAGGGCCTCGTTCACGGGGACCTCAAGCCCGGCAACGTCATGGTGTGCGAAGGCCGTGCCGTGATCCTCGATTTCGGCTTCGCCCAGGAGCGCGCGCGTGCCTCGCTGCGCCGGCCGGGCGCTCCGCCCGACGGCGGCACGCCGAACTACATGTCCCCGGAGCGGCTCCGCAGCGGCGGCGCCAGCGCCGAGGACGACGTCTACGCGATGGCGTTGACGCTCTGGGAGATGTGGACCTGCCGCGTCCCCGAGCCCGGCTACAAGCCGCGTGGCAAGACGATGAAGCAGCAGATCATGTTCGACGTGCCCAGCGGCCTGTCGATCGATGAAGTGCGGCAGATCTTCCGCGGCCTCAACGAAGACCCGCAGATGCGCCCCCAAGCGCGGCACATGCGGTTCTTCAACCCGACGCAGCTGACGACGAGCCCGATCCTGCTCCCGCGCGAGCGGCTCGATCCAGGGCCACCGCCTGGCCGCGCCATGACGACGACGTTCACGTCGAGCGCGCAGGCGTTGCTCATCACCTACGCCACGAACGCGCCCGAGATCGTGGGCCAGCTGCTTCCCCTCGAGAAGCCGCTGATGTCGCTCGGGCGTCGCGGGGATCAGGATCTCGTGATCCCCGAGGCCACCGTGTCGGGCACGCACGCGGTTCTAAGGTGGCAGTCTGGCCCGTGGCTCATCGAAGACCTCGGCAGTACGAACGGCAGCTATGCCGATCACAACTACGAGCGCAAGAGCCAGGTGGCGATGATGCACGGAGGCGAGGCCCAGGTCGGCGAGTGCCGCCTCAAGCTGGTGAGCTTCGGGCCCGACTCGATCCAGCACAAGCGTTCCCGCCAGTACCTTCACAAGCGCGACGGCCTCACCGGGCTGCTCGTGCGTGAGCACCTGCTCAAGGCGATCGACGAGGACGGCCTCTTCGGCGACTGGGCCGAGGGGCCGATGCAGGTCGCTCGCTACGAGCTCCGCGGACCGAACCGCCAGGTGAGCGAGCGCCCGACGATCCTCGAAATGCTCGCGCTCCGCCGCGCAGCGCAGCGGGTCGTCGAGCTCACCGAGATGCTCTTGCTCAGCCTCACGCCGGTCGTCGCCGGCCGCACTGGCCCGCTCAAGTTTGCCCTCTCGATCGTCGGCCCGTCGATCGACGAGGCCCGACACGTCGTCGAGCAGGTCGTCTCGCAGGTGCAGGGCATGCTCCCCGACACGCTCGAGCTCGGCGCGACCCTGGTGAAGGGCGAGCCGGGGCGCCCCGCGCGCACGCTGGTCGATTGACGCTCCATCATCCATCCCGCGCACGGGATGGGGATGGCTTCGCGCTGCGTGCCCTTCGCTGCGGCGCGCAGGGCAGCGTGGCCTACCGACATCCACTGGCTTTTTGTCGTTGGGGATCCGTGCGCAATGGGGTAGTCGTGCCTGGACGAGCCAGAGGCGCTCCATGAACCGGCCCCCGTTCCCTTCGAGCCCCCCCTCCCAGCCGTCACCGTACCGATATCTCGGTCGCGGAAGCGGGGATCGGCCCGTGCGCCTGCAGATCATCATCGCCCTCGTCGCCGGGTTGATCCTGGTCGCGGTCCCGCTCTACCTCTGGCGTCGCCCGCGCCCCGAGCCGATCCCTTCGGCCGATGCGGCGGCCTTGGACGCAGGCGTGAACAACGTGCCCGAAGGAGGGAGCGCGATCGTGGCGTTCGACGCGGGGGTGAGCGGCGTCACGCTCTCACCCTTCACCACGCTCAAGTGTGAGAACCCCGGCCCCGGCAAGACGTCGCCGGAGCGCTGCGATCACGTCACCTTCTTCGAGGACGGCCTCGCCCGCGCCATTCGCGACAACGCAGCGTGCGCGCCCTCCTCGAAGACCCCGTTCACGGTAAGCTACGTGGTGCAGACCGATTTCCGCGCCAAGAAATTCACGCTCTTCCCCGGCAAATCGAGCACCTTGAAGCGCGAAAAACTCCAGCCGCTGCTTCGCTGCATCAAGCGCGCGATGCCCACGCCGGACTGGGGCACCGTCCCGCACCAGTACGTCCGCTACAAAGTCAACGTCGTCGCGACCTATCCGCCGAGCGACGCGTTTTAGCGGATGCGAACGCGCCTCAGCCGAGCGTTCGCCGTCGGGATCGTGGTCGCGTCGGCAAGTTCTGCGCGCGCGGACGAGGTGCCTCCGAAAGCGCCGCTGCAGCGCCCCGTGTACTCGCGTTACGAGAGCGAATCCGTCGCCGCTGCCCTCGCCAAGAACCACGGCACCATCGATCCGAGCCCGGAGGGCAAGGTGATCGAGGCGGTGGAGATCGTACCGCTCCAGGTCTTCGAGCGGCGCGACTTCATCCCCAACTTCTTGCGGGGCCTCGTCAACTGGTTCCACGTGACGTCGCGGCCGTCCATCCTCGAACGCGAGCTGCTGCAGAGGCCCGGACAGCGCTACGAGCAGGCTCGTATCGACGAGACGGCGCGGAACCTGCGGGGGCTGCGCCAGCTCTCGCTCGTGCTGTGCATCCCGCTCGAAGGGAGCGCGAAGGATCGCGTCAAGCTCCTCGTGATCACGAAGGATATCTGGAGCCTCCGCCTCAACATGGACTACCGGGTCGGCACCGGCGCCGGGCTCGACTACTTCCTGCTCCAGCCAAGCGAAGAGAACTTCCTCGGCATCCACCAGTCGATCGCGGCCACGTTCAGCCTCGATCCCGGGCGGTACACGGTGGGCGGGCGGTACACCGTCCCCCGCGTCGCGGGAAGCCGCATTCAGGCCGTGGCCGACGCCAACCTGCTGATCAACCGAAAGAGCTTCGAGCCCGAGGGCTCTTACGGTTCGTTCGCCTACGGGCAGCCGCTCTACTCGACCCAGGCCAAGTGGGCGTGGAAAGGCGAGGTGAGCTGGCGCTACGAGATCACGCGCCGCTTCGTCAACGGCAAGCTCGCGCTGTTCGACGCCAAGGCCACCGACGTAAAGGACCAGATCCCCTACGAATACGGGAGCGATCTGCTCACCGGCAAGTACGAGGTCACGCGGTCGTTCGGCGCGCGCGACAAGTCCGATCTGTCTGTCGGGGTAGCCTCCAGCCGCAAGGTCTACCGGACACTTGCGCAAGGCGCCGTCGCGCCCGCTGCCCTCGACGAGTTCACCCGCGCCGCCGTCCCGGTCACGGACACGCAGATCGGCCCCTATGTGCAGATCCACGCGCGCTCGACCCGGTACTTGACCGTCCTCGACTTCAACACCCTCGGCCTGCAAGAGGATTTCGTCCTCGGCCACGACGCGTATTTGAAGCTTTCCCCGATCACCACCGCGCTCCAATCGTCGCGCAACTTTATGAGCCTCTACGCCTCCGCTGCGTACACCGTGCCCCTCGGGGACGGTATGGCCCGCGCTTTTGTCGAGTCGGACACCGACATCGCCGCCGATAGCCTCCCCGACGCCTCCATCTCTTTCGGCACCCGGATCGCGACGCCGCGCACGCTGGTAGGGCGCCTCCATTTCGATGCGCGCGTGCTTCACCGCTATCGCAATTACCTCAACGCGAAGAGCACCCTTGGCGGGGACACGCGGCTGCGCGGCTATCCTACCAAGGCCTTCATTGGCAAGGATCTGGTCGCCGCCAACCTGGAGTTTCGGTCCCGCGCGGTCCAGATCCTCGGATGCCAGCTGGGGGGCGCGGCCTTCTTCGACATGGGCGATGCCTTCGATGGCTTCGCGGCGATGCACCTCAAGCAATCTGCAGGCTTCGGTCTCCGCATTCTCTTTCCGCAGCTCGACCGCATCGTGATGCGCGCCGACTGGAGCTTCCCGCTCACCCCCGGGGTGGTGCCGCAGGGCGGTTTCCCTGGAGATATCGTGGTCACGTTCCGTCAGGCGTTTCCGCAGCCCGCCCTGCCCCCGACCGATTAGCGCCGCGCACGATGCGAGGGCATTGGCATCGCCATGCCCTCGCAGGCGTCACCCTGTGGGCTATGATCGGGAGAGATGATACCCGTGCCGCTCGATGCCGACCGGCTGATTGGGAGCCGCTACATCCTGGAGAGCCTCATCGGGCAAGGCGGGATGGGCGAGGTCTGGCGCGCGCGCCACACGGCGCTTAAATCGCTGGTTGCCATCAAGTTTCTCCACCGTGCTTCGGCCTTCAGTCAGTCGATGCGCAAGCGCTTCCTTACCGAAGCGCAGGTCACGGCGAACCTGAAGACGCGGCACGCGGTGCAGGTCTTCGATTTTGGCGTCACCGACGACGGGCTCCCCTACCTCGTGATGGAGTATCTCGAGGGCGAGACGCTCCAGAAGCGCATCGTCCGCGAGGGGCGGCTCTCGGCCGAGACAACCTTCACCCTGCTGCGGCAGGCGGCCCGCGCGCTCGATCGCGCCCACGCGCTCGGCATCGTGCACCGCGATTTCAAGCCGGAGAACCTCATCATCGTCGCCGACGAGGACGGAGGCGAGCAGGCCAAGGTGGTCGACTTCGGGATCGCCAAGATCCTGGGCGATCTCGAGCTTTACGGCATCGCGCCGCCTTCCTCCCACGCGACGCGGCTCGACGCTGGCACGAGCGGGTCCAACTCCGCCGTCGGCACGCCCTACTACATGGCGCCGGAGCAGGTGCAGGACGCGAGCAAGCTCGGCCCCGCCGCCGATATCTGGGCGTTCGGGATCGTCGCTTACGAGTGCCTCACCGGGCGCCGGCCGTTCGACGACGACAACATCGTGAAGCTCCTTCGTCGGATCGTGGAGGGCACGCCGCCGGTGCCGGCGTCCGCGCACGCCCCGCTGCCGCTGATGTTCGACGAGTGGTTCCAGATCGCCTGTGCGCGCAACCCGGACGACCGCTTCCAGGATGCGTTCACCGCGGTCTCGGCGCTGGCAGTCGCGCTCGATCTGCCTCCCATGCCTGCGACGGCCTCGCGCACGTCCGCGCCCGGACCCCCGCCCGCGCCGAAGCGCGTGGTAAGCCCGATGGCGGAGACGCTCGACGCGCGGAAGAGCACCCGCCCCTCGCGCCCCTCGGACAGCCAGGTGGTCGTCTTGTCTCCATCGCAGGCCACGCCCGTGCCGGAGCCGGCGCGCGAAGCCACGCTGCCGCCGCCGTTGCCTTCCGCGTTCGAGCCGTCGCCCGCGGTGCGGCAGCGGAGAGCGCCGTCCGAGCCCGCGCCGCGCGCGCTCAAGACCGCCGAGTCCGCACCGCGCGCGCCCGCGCTCTGGAGGCCGCGCCGGGTCGTGCTCGTCGGCGTTTGTGCCGTCGCGGTGATCACCATCACCCTCACGGTCACGCGCCGCGCCCACCCGTCGTTCAGGGCAAACGGGGCGAACGGGCTCTCCCACAGCCCCAACGATCAGAAGGGGGACGGCGAGCGCAAGCATTTCTGGTAGCCTCGCCCCCTAGCATGCGCCTTCTGCTCGCCGACAAGATGGATACCCAAGCGCTCGAGGAGCTCAAGGTCCTCGGGATCGAGATTATCTCCCGCCCAGAGCTCACCAAGGAGACGCTGCCCGGCGCTCTGGATGGCGTCGGCATCCTGGTGGTGCGCTCCACCGAGGTTACGGCCGAGGCGATCGACGCCGGCAAGCAGCTCAACCTCGTCGTCCGCGCCGGCGCGGGCGTGAACACCGTCGATGTCGCCGCGGCGAGCTTGCGCGGCGTTTATGTCGCCAACTGCCCGGGCAAGAACGCCATCGCGGTCGCCGAGCTCGCCATGGGCCTCATCCTCTCGCTCGACCGGCGCCTGGCCGACGCCACCGCCGACCTCCGCGCCGGCCGCTGGGACAAATCCCGCTACTCCGCTGCCCGCGGCCTTTTCGGCCAGCGGATCGGGATCGCCGGACTCGGCTCCATCGGCCTCGAAGTGCTCCAGCGCGCGCGCTGCTTCGGCCTCGAGCCTCACGCCTGGTCGCGATCGCTCACCCAGGCCCGCGCCTCCAAGATGGACGTGGGCTACGCCCGCACGCTCGAGGAGCTCGCCTCGCGCTCCGATGTCTTCACCATTCACTTGCCGCTCAAGCCGCAGACCCGGGGCATCGTCAACCGCGCCGTCCTCGAAGCGCTGCCGGATGGGGCGATCGTGGTCAACACCGCTCGCTCGGAGGTGCTCGACTACGAGGCCCTCGACGAGCTCATCCCCAAGAAGGGGCTGCGCGTGGGCCTCGACGTGTTCGCCACCGAGCCCGACCGCGGCACAGCGCCGTTCGAGGCCCCGGTTCTCGGCCGCGGTGTCGTCTACGGCACGCCGCACATCGGCGCCTCGACCGAGCAAGCGCAGCGCGCGATCGCCAAGGAGACAGCCCGGATCATCCGCGCGTTTCTGACCGAGGAGACGGTGCCCAACGTCGTGAACATCTGCGCGACCTCGCCCGCGCGCTACGTGATCGTGGTGCGCATGCTCGACAAGGTGGGCGTGCTCGCCAACACCCTGTCGGTCCTGAAGCGGCACGGCCTCAACGTCGAAGAGCTCTCGAACACCGTCTTCGAAGGCGCGCAGGCGACCTGCTCCAAGCTTCGCGTCTCCGGCCGACCGAGCGATGCATGTTTGAAGGAGATCGCCGCGTTCGACGAGATCCTCCATGTCGATGTCGTGGTCTTGCCGAACCTCGCTTGAGCGTTCACGCTGACCAGGTGGTGAGCTCGACGCCGTGAGCGTTCTCCGCCCTTTCGTCGCCGCGGTGCTCGCGACGGCCGCAAGCTTCGCGGAGCAGGCGGCCTTCGCGGATCCCGCAAGCCCCGCCGCTCCTGCAGCGACGATCGAGGTCATGGTCGAAGGCGAGAAGGTGCCGCCGGGCTCCACCTCGTTCGGCCGCCGCGCCGTCCGGGAGATCCCCGGAGTCCTCGACGATCCCTACCGCGCCGTCGAGATTCAGCCCGGCGTAACGTCGACGGCGAGCGGCATCCCGTACTACTTCATCCGCGGCGCTCCGCCGGCCAACATTGGCTATTTCTTCGACGGCATCCAGGTGCCGCTGCTCTTTCACGTTGGCGCGGGGCCCAGCGTGATCCCCGCTGCGGCCATCCGGCGCGTCGAGCTCCACCCTGGCCCCTACCCGGCGAGCGTCGGGCGATTCGCCGGTGCGATCATCGATGCCGAGAGCGCGCCGCCGTCCTACCAATGGCGGGGCGAGGCGGCCCTCAAGGTCACGGACCTAGGCGGCATCCTCGAGGGCCCGGTCTCCGAGAACCTCAGCGTGTTCGTCGGAGGTCGCTACTCGGCAGGGGCGTCGCTCGTTGCTGCGCTCGTGCCGAGCGTGGCCCTCGGGTACGGCGATTATCAGGCCCGCGTGACCTGGAGGCCGACGCCAGCCGAGCGCTTGACGGTCTTCGCGTTCGGCGCGTTCGACTACCTCGCCACCATCTCGGGCGTGGGGGCCGCGCAGACCCGGGAGACCCTGATCGACACGGATTTCCACCGCGTCGACCTGCGCTATGAGCGGGAGTCGGCATCGCTCGGCAAGGTGCAGGCAGCGGTTACCCTCGGGCTCGATCAGTCAAGGCAGGTCGGCGTCGAGAAGGCGCGCGACGCGAAGCTCAACGCGCGCATGAGCATGGCGCGACCTGTCTTCGGGGGCAGGGCGCTCCTGCGCGGCGGTCTCGACGTCGCCATCGATCGCTACGACATCACCCCGCGCGCCGATCCGTGCGTCACGGGTTGCCCCGAGCCTCCGGTCGACACCACGATGCAGCAGCTCGAAGAGGCCTACCGAACGCTCTTTCCGAGCCGCGCCGATCTGGCGATGGGGGCGTGGGCCGACGCGCTCATCGCGCTCGACGCGCGCTCGACGGTGACCCCCGGGATCCGCGTCGACCACTTCACGTCGCTCGGGCACACCGCTGTCGCGGTCGATCCAAAGCTCGTGGGCCGGTTCGGGGTGAGCGAGCACGTAAAGCTCGTGACGGCCATAGGCCTCGCCTCGCAGCTGCCCGGGTTCGCGCCGATCCCGGCGCTGCAGATCGGCGGCATCCCCGGGGGGCTGCAGCGGAGCCTCCAGTCGAGCTTTGGCGCGGAGGTCTCGGCCGGCCCGGTCGAGCTCGTTACCACCGTCTTTCGCCAGGCAACGTTTGCGCTGAGCGACCCTGTGGGGACCGGCCGCGGCACCGGGCTGGGCCCGGAGCGCTTCCTCACGCGGAGCCTGGGCGACGCGTACGGCCTTGAGCTCGGAGCACGCGGCGCGCTCCGCCGCAACATCTTCTTTCAGACCTCGTACACGCTTTCGCGCGCCACCCGCACCTCGGAAGGCAGGACCATCCCTTCGGCGTACGATCGGACGCACGTCGTGCACGTGGCGTTGCTCTACGACCTCGGGAACCACTGGCGGGCCGGCGTCCGTCACGTGTTCTACAGCGGCTTCCCGGCCGACGAGGCCGGCCCGGATCGCGTCCCCAACGAGCACCCGGACAGGGTCCGACCTTTCTATCGCTTCGACCTTCGCGTCTCGAAGCGCTGGAAGGTCGGCGCGCGGGGCTACCTCGAGCTCGCGCTCGACCTGCAAAACGCGACCTTGAACAAGGAGGTGTTCGACGTCTCCTGCAACGACAAGGGATGCACGCCGAGGACCATCGGCCCGATCACGATCCCGAGCCTCGCGCTCGCGGCGGGCTTCTGAGCGCTCGCAGGCTCGCCAATCCTGCGCTATGGTGGCTACCTTCCCCCTCGGCGAAGAGCGCGTCGCCGGTCCGGGTGCTACCGCCACCACTGCCGCTTCCGGCGCGTTCTAGTCTTCGCCTCGCCTTGAATCAACGCCTCACCGTCCTCGGCTGCCGTGTAATCTAGAAGAAGGCTCGAAATTCTTGCTCGCCACCGTCGCGTCATGCTTGACGTTGAGCGAGCGGTATCTCCGATGCCCTTGCACATCCGCCGCCATTGGTCTATGGTGGCGGCGACAACTAGGCGGATCCGCGGAGCCGGGTTCCCAGTTAGGGGATCGGCTCTTTTTTTTTGCCTGGCCAGGGGACTGCGCATCCGAATCCCCGATCCAGGTAGGAAAATCAGAGTACTGACAACGCGAATCCCCGACCTGGTTGGCGAGTGGACCGTGAAAGCGGCTCCTAAGCCAGCTTTCGATTGTCGATTGTCGATTGCCGATTGCCGATTGACAAAGGGACTGTGAAAGCGGATCCCCGGCAGGTTGCCAGCTACCAGTTACCAGTTATCAGTTATCAGAGCGCCGCGAGCTTATCGCCCCGGCCCACCCAGAAAACATGGAGCAGCATACAGCGCAGCAAATCAAGGCGGGGGTCGACCTCGGACGCGTTCGCGCGGTCCTCGCGCCTGTGCTTGCCTCGCATGGCGTCTTGCTCGTCGACCTCGAGTGGCTCACCGAAAGGGCGGGCTGGGTGCTCCGCCTGACGATCGAGCGCGAGGGCGGGACCGCGACCAACCTGGCCGGCGGCGTCTCGCTCGAAGACTGCTCCGAGGTCTCCCGCGACGCCGCTGCGGTGCTCGATGCCGAAGACCCGATCCCGCAGCATTACAACCTCGAGGTGAGCACGCCCGGGCTCGAGCGCGCGCTCCGCACTGCAGCAGACTTCGCCCGATTTGTAGGGCAGGCGGCCAAGGTCAAGCTCTCGCGGCCGGCTTCGGATGGGCAGAAGGTGCTGCGTGGCACCCTTTCGGAAGCGCCCGAGGGCACGATCGCAGTCATCGTTGACGGTAAGCGGGTCGAGGCGCCATTGCTGGACGTCGCAGATGCGCACCTCGTCTTCGAGCTCCTGCCGCAACCCAAGAAGAAGGTCGGCAGCACGAAGCGCACGCGGTCCGCAAAGAGCGAGCGCAGCCCCGGCACCAACCCGGCGCGCCCCAGACGTTAGTCAGAGCAGGAGAGAGCAGGAGAGAAGGAGTCATGGCAACGATGGCAGCGATGCCGAGCACAGACACGAGTCTCGGCGGCATCCTCGAGCAGGTCGCGAAAGAGAAGGGGATCGATAAAAAGATCCTGATCGAGACGATCGAGGCGGCGATTCTCAAGGCCGCTCAGAGCGTCTTCGGGCCCACCCGTGAGCTCGAAGCCCGGTTCAACGAGGACAGCGGCCAGGTCGATCTGTTTCAGTACATGACCGTGGTCGAGGCCGTGAACGAGCCGGAGCGGGAGATCAGCGTCGAGAACGTGGAGAAGCACAGGCTCGACGCCACCCTCGGCGAAGAGCTTGGTTTCCAGGTGTTCTGGCGCCCCGAAGACGCCGACAGAGCTCGCGATCAGGACAAAGAGTTCGGCGACATCCTGAAGCTCAAGCAGGGGCGCACCACCTTCGGGCGTATCGCAGCCCAGACTGCCAAGCAGGTGCTCCTGCAACGTGTCCGCGATGCCGAGCGCGACCTCATCTTCAACGAGTACAAGGACCGGAAGGGCGAGCTCATCCGGGGCATCGTTCGCCGCTTCGAGAAGGGCAACAACATCATCGTCGATATCGGCAAGACCGAGGGCGTGCTCCCCTTCCGGGAGCAGACGCCGCGCGAGACCTACCGGCCTGGCGATCGGATCGTTGCCTACGTCAAGGACATCGACCGCGAGGCGCGTGGCCCGCAGGTGATCTTGTCTCGCTCGGATCCGCGCCTCGTCGAGAAGCTCTTCGAAGCCGAGGTGCCCGAGATCTACGAGGGCATCGTCCGGATCGTGTCCGTCGCTCGCGAGTCGGGCGCCCGCTCCAAGATCGCCGTGACCTCGCGCGACGCCGACGTGGATCCGGTGGGCGCTTGCGTCGGAATGAAGGGCTCTCGCGTCCAGGCCGTGGTGCAGGAGCTGCGCGGCGAGAAGATCGACATCGTGCCGTACGATCGCGACCCCGCGCGCTACGTCATCGCCGCGATCCAGCCCGCCGAGGTCCACAAGGTGATCGTCGACGAGGCGGACGGGCGGATGGAGCTTGTCGTCCCGGACGAGAAGCTCTCGCTGGCCATCGGGCGCAAGGGCCAGAACGTTCGCCTCGCTGCCCAGCTCACGGACTGGAAGCTCGACATCATCAGCGAGACCAAGTTCAAGCAGATGGAGGAGGAGGCGATCAACGCTCTCCAGCAGATCGACGGCGTGACCGAGACGCACGCCAAGTCGATGTACCGCCTCGGCTTCCGCGCGCTCGAAGAGGTGAGCGAGGCCTCCATCGAGGAGCTCGCCGCGATCCCGGGCCTCGGCGGCGCCGAAGCAGCCGAGCGCATCAAGACCCAGGCCGACACCACCATGGAGCGGCTCCGCCAGCAGCGCATCCGCGTGGCCAGCTCCCGCACCGAGCCGCTCAGCGATCGTGAGCGCTTGATGTTCATCCGCGGCGTCGGCGATCGGACCGTCGTCCTCCTCGATGAGGCCGGCTACCGCTGCGTCGAGGACGTGCTCCGCGAGGACGAAGACCGGCTGGCGATCCGAACTGGCCTCGGGATCAAGAAGGCGCGCGCCATCAAGCAGGGCGCGCGCGAGTTCGTGGACAGCGAGCAGAAGGTGCTCGAAGCAGGGCGAGCCGATGTGCGTCGCGCGGCAGAAGCCGCGCGCCAGGCCTGAGGCCCTCGAGGCTCTAAAGAGCGTCCCAGGTTCGTAGTTTCCGTCAGAAAATCACGATGAACGCAACCACGCCCACCCCCGAACCGACCCTGCCCGAGCAGAGCGACGAGCTCCGTCCGGCCGGGCGTGTGCGCTCGTGTGTGGGATGTGGCGCGCGCGTCGTTGGCGTCCAAGACGACGACGCGGCCGATCTCGTGCGGCTCATCGTGGGGCCGGACGGGGAAATCGCCGTCGATGCGCGCGGCGGCGGCTTCGGGCGGGGTGCGCATGTGCACGCTCGCCCAGAATGCCTCCGTCGCGCGGTCGAGCGCGGTCTTTCCCGGTCGGCCAAGGCGCGCGTCCACACGATCCAGACCGACGCCGCCGATCCTGCGGCCGGAACCGTTCCTCTCGATGTCCAGTCCCTGGCGCAGGCAATTCAGCGCGCCATGGATCGCCGAATCGAGGGCCTCCTCTCCTCTGCTTCGCGCTCGAAGCAGGTCTTCCTCGGTGCGGACGCCGTGAGCGGCGCCTCCCATCGGGGCGAGGCCGACCTCGTGCTGGTCGCCACGGACGCGGCGGCGGCGGCGGATCTCTCCGCGGTTCGGCTCGCTGTGGCGGAAGGCCGCGCCGTTGCCTGGGGCACCAAGGCGCGCCTCGGCGAGCTGCTGTTCCGCGCTGGCTCCGGACGGGCTCTCGGTGTCCTCGCCGTCGCCTCCCGGTCCCTCGCTGGTTCGCTGGGCGCGTCGGTCCGCATCGCGGACGCCTGCGCCACCGTTGTGGCAGGCACCGGCGCCAAGGGCATCCCCGCGAAAGCCGAGCGTCGCGGTTCCAAAGAACCTCGGCTGAGCTCGTCGGTGGCTGCTGAGGGTGGAAATTCTCAGTCTCTGGGTGCTTGCGCCCCGCCGCCGAACAGCGGAAAACTCGATGCTTCAAAAGGAGCCTCCGCTCCTCCGGACGATGGCGAAAGCCGTGCTCTTGGACGGCATCAAGAAAAGGGGGGCGCGCCACGGATGGCCGAGCGAGCCCCGAGTGAGAATCGAGTTCAGGACGGGCAGCGAAACGCCCGGGAACGCGGACAGCGCTCGGCCAGGCCAGGCGCTGCTCCGGCGAAATCCCAGGGGGCACGCAGGGTCGATGGCCATGCGCGGGGTCGTCGTGAGGACGGCTGAGTCGGGGTTGTCAGACGTGGAGCGAGGTGCATGAGCAAAGTTCGGGTCTACGAAGTCGCCAAGCAGCTCAACATGGATCAGAAGACGCTCGTCGCGATCTTCCAGTCCATGGGAATCGGCGATGTGCGCAACCACATGAGCGCTGTCGAGAGCGACGTCGTCGAGCGCGTCAAGCGCCACCTGGAGCGGCAGAAGTCCCCCGAGGTCATCGAGGAACGGATCCGCCCGACTGTCGTGAAGCGGCGCGCTCGCGCCAGCGAGGGAGAGAGCGGGCCCGGTGTGCCGCCTCCTCGGCCTTCGTCGCCCGGCACGGAGCCCGTCGCTGCACGGCCAATCCCACAGGCGCCTTCCTCGGCGCCCTCCCGTGTCCCTGCGCCGGAGCCCTCCGAGCCGGGCCGCCGCCGGGTTCCCCCCCCTGCGCCTTCGTCGTCAGCTCGGGCAATCCCCCCGCCTGCGCCTTCGTCGCGTGCTCGGGTAGCTGCACCTCCGGCGCCTCCTCCGCCTCCGTCGGTGCCCTCGGCACCCCCGGTTCAGGTAGCTCCCCCGGTCAGCGCGGCCCCGACCCCGCCGCCCCCTGCGCCTCCGGAGCCACCCCCCGCTGCGCCTAGCGAAAGCTCTTCTCGTCCGCCTGCGGCTGCTGCACCGCAAGCAGCGCCCGCGCCGTCTCCGCCCCCGCCCGCTCCTGTCGAGCACACGGAGTCGTCGCCGCTGGTCGCTCCGCCGGCAGTTGCTGCACCTTCTACTCCGGCGCCTCCTGCGCCGCCCCCGCCCGTTCCGGCGGCCCCGCCCTTGCCTATGATGGAGATGTTCGAACCCGCCGTGCCCGCCCCTCCCCCCGCTGTCGAGGCCCGTCCGACGCCGGCTCCTGCCGCCGTCGAGAAGGCCAAGCCGCCTGCGCCCCCGGCTCCGCCGGCTGCCGCTGCGCGCGCCCCCGCCGCCTCTCCTGCTGCCCGCCCCGCCTCTGCGGTGCGTCCGCCGTCCACCGGTGCAGGGCAGCAGTCGCCGCCGGGCAGAGTCACGCCGGGCGTCCGGCAGTCGCTGCCCTCGACCCGATCGGCGCCCTCGCCCGTTACGCCGCCGGCCGCCTTGGCGGATAAGGCGGCGCCGACCTCGCAGGCCGGTCCGCCCCGCCGCCCGTCCTCGCCGCCGAAGACCGGCATCGAGGTCTGGGAGGGCAGGAAGGGTGTCCCCATGCCTGCGGTCCGTACTGGTCCCCCGGTGCGGCGCGCCGTCTACGATCCGCGCGCGAACGCCACGCCGGCGCGCCCCGGATCGAGCTTCGGTCCGGCGAATCGCCAGCAGGGCGGGCCCAATCGCCCCGGTGGTCGACCCATGTTCCGCCCGCGGCAGTCCAGCGGGCCGATGAACCGCAAGCCGGCGATGGTCTCCACGCAGGAGATGGCCTCCCACAAGAAGGTCATCAAAATCGAGGAGCAGGTCAGCCTTCAGCAGCTTGCTGGCAAGATGAGCCTCAAGTCCACGGACGTGCTCATGCGCCTGCTCTCGATGGGCATGACCGGCGTGAACATCAACTCCACGCTCGACGCCGACACCGCGAAGATCCTCGCGAGCGAGTTCGGCTGGAGCGTCGAGGACGTGGCTGTGAGCGAGACGGACGCGATCTCTGCGGCCATGGGCGCAGACGTCGAGGTCACCACCGAGTACGAGAACCGGCCGCCGATCGTGACCGTGATGGGTCACGTCGATCACGGCAAGACTTCGCTCCTCGACCGCATCCGCAAGGCTGCTGTCGCCGAGGGCGAGGCGGGCGGCATCACCCAGCATGTCGGCGCTTACCGCGTCGAGACGGCGCGGGGCACGGTGGCCTTCCTCGACACGCCGGGCCACGAGGCCTTCACGGCGATGCGCGCCCGCGGCGCTTCGCTCACCGACATCGTGATCCTGGTGGTGGCCGCCGACGACGGCGTGATGCCGCAGACGAAAGAGGCCATCTCTCACGCGCAAGCGGCGAAGGTGCCGATCATCGTCGCCGTGAACAAGATCGACAAGCCGGGCTCCGATCCGGACAAGATCAAGCGCGACCTCGCCTCGCTCGGGCTCCAGCCTGAGGAGTGGGGTGGCGAGACGATGTTCGCGCATGTCTCCGCCAAGACCGGGCAGGGCATCGAGCAGCTGCTCGAGGCCGTGCTGCTTCAGGCAGAGGTGCTCGAGCTCAAGGCGAACTCGAAGAAGCGGGCCAGTGGCACGGTGATCGAGGCCCTGCTCGATCGCGGCCGAGGCCCGGTCGCTCGCGTGATGGTGCAAGACGGCACCCTCCGCACCGGCGACATCCTTCTCGCGGGCAGCGCCTGGGGCAAGGTCCGGGCAATGACGGACGAGCTCGGCCGCCCTGTGGCCGAGGCTGGTCCGGCGACGCCGGTCGAGGTGCTCGGCCTGAACGAGGTCCCGAGCGCGGGCGATCCCGTCCACGCCGTGAAGGACGCGAAGACCGCCGAGGAGATCGCCGAGACCCGCAGGAAGAAGGCGTCGAAGACGCTGATTCCGCAGGACTCGCGCGTCTCGCTCGAGGCCCTCACCACCCGCCTCTCCGAGGCCGATCAGCTCGAGCTGAAGCTCATCATCAAGGGTGACGTGCAGGGCTCGGTCGAAGCGGTTGGCAGCTCGCTGGCCAAGCTCACGACCCCGAAGGTGAAGGTCACCATCGTCCACGCGGCGGTGGGTGCCATCACCGAGGGCGACGTCAACCTGGCTGTGGCGTCCAAGGCGGTCATCGTCGGCTTCAACGTGCGGCCCGCCGGGAAGGCGGCCGCGCTGGCGGAGTCCGAGGGCGTCGAGATCCGGCTCTACAACATCATCTACAACGCGGTCGACGACATCCGTTCGGCGATGGAAGGGCTCTTGCCGGCCACGAAGGTGGAGAAGGTCCTCGGGCGCGCCGAGGTTCGGCAGGTGTTCCGGATCGCCAAGATGGGCGTCATCGCCGGTTGTATGGTGCAGAGCGGGCTCGTCAAGCGCACTGCGGAAGCTCGGTTGCTGCGGGACAACGTGGTGATCTGGACCGGGAAGCTCTCTGGGCTTCGGCGGTTCAAGGATGACGTCAAAGAGGTGGCCGAAGGCTTCGAGTGCGGTATCTCGTTCGACAGCTTCGGAGACATCAAAGAGCTGGACATCATCGAGTGCTTCGAGATCGAGGAGATCAAGACGCGGCTCTAGATGGTTTGGGGGCCCATACCCCGCCCATCCCTTCGGGATGGGAAGCTGCCCAAGCTCCCCGACCCCTTCATCTCTCTCCAGGGATGAAGGGGTTTCTTCCTATCGCACCTCTCTTTTCAAGGCAGTGGCAGAGGAGAGGGGGGCTCAAGGTTCTGGTCTGGAGTTGATGGGATGTTCGTCGGGGTTTTGCGGTTCAGCTTGGAGATCGTGGGGGCTCGGTCGCTCAAGGACAAAAGGAGCGTCGTGCGGTCGCTGAAGGAACGGGTTCAGGGGCGGATGAAGGTGTCGATCGCGGAGATCGGCGGGCTCGACAACCCGCGGCGCGCGACGCTTGGGGTGGCTTGCGTCTCGAACTCGGCGACGGTCTGTGACCAGGTGCTTGCGGACGTCGCGGCCATGGCGAGCGTGCTGCCGGACGCGGTGCTTTCGGACCGAGCGACCGAGATTATTTCGTTCGGCGATGGGGGCAGTGGGGTCCAAGGTGGCATTGAGCAGGCGTTCGGGCGGCTCAGTGATGATGAGGAGATGCCGTGAGCGAGGTGAAGCGGGCGACGCGGGTGGCAGGGCGGATTCACGAGGAGCTCGCGAGGACGGTGCGCGAGCTGCGCGATCCCCGGGTCGCGGGCGTCTTCGTGACACGGGTGGAGGTGACGGATGATCTCCAGTCGGCCAAGGTGTATGTTCGCCACGAGCTCGGGGCAAAGACAGAGGCGCACAAGGCCATCCTGAAAGGGCTCGATGCGGCGTCAGGGCGCCTCCGGCGAGAGGTCGCCCAATCGCTCAAGCTCCGCTACGCGCCGACGCTCCGGTTCTATTACGACGAGGCGCCGGACGCTGTGGAGCGCATCGAGGAGCTGCTCCGCGAGGTCAAGAGCGAGGGCAAAAGCTAGCGGTCCAGGCGTGTCGGGCCGTCGGTGAGGGAGCGCTCAGCGGGCGCTCTCGTCTCTGGCGAGGCGGAAGCCGCTGAACTGCCACCGTGCTTGGGGCGGGAAAAAGTTCCGGTAGCTCGCCCGGAGGTGTGACACCGAGCTTATGCACGAGCCTCCTCGGAGCACGAGCTGGTTGCACATGAACTTGCCATTGTACTCCCCGAGCGCGCCAGAAACCGGCCGATAGCGGGGATAGGGGGAGTAGGCGCTCCCGGTCCACTCCCAGACATCGCCGAAGAGCTGCTGCGGCGCTCGCGCGAGCGATGCCTCCTCCGGGGCCCGCGCAGCAGTGGGCGTGGTCGCCTTTGCGACTGCCACCGGGTGGAGCGCGCCGCTCTCCACGAAATTGCCCTCGAGGGGGAGCTTCGTCGCCGCGATCTCCCACTCTACTTCTGTGGGCAACCGCGCTCCGGCGAAGCGAGCATAAGCGTCGGCCTCGTAGTAGCTGACATGACAGACCGGCTCTGCCGGATCGATGTCGCGCAGGCCATCGAGCGTGAGCGACTGAAAGCGCCCGTCGCGCTTCTCCCAGTAGAGGGGCGCTTCCCAACCGTGCTCGCGGGCGGCGCTCCACCCGTCGGAGAGCCAGAGCTCGGGGCGCTGGTAGCCCCCTTCGAGCATGAACGTGAGGTACTCCCCCGACGTCACCAGGCGGTGGCCGAGGGCGAAGGCAGCTTGATAAACGCGATGCCGGGGCCCCTCGTTGTCAAAGGCAAACCCGGCTCCTGCCCAGCCGATCTCGGACATGCCTTCTTCGTAGAAGATAAAGCTCGAAGGCGGCGGGGTGCCCCTCTGGCCCACCGGCGCTGCGGGCGGGTGGCCCACAATGCGGCCGGGAGGGCGGTAGGAGGGGCGGAGCGGGTTCTGAGCGAAGGCGTGTTTGATGTCCGTGAGGAGCAGCTCCTGGTGCTGCTGTTCGTGCTGAATGCCTAGCTCAATCACCGGGGCGAGCTCGTCGAAGCGGGCCTCCGAGAGCGTCGTGAGCTTCTGGGTGAGGCGCTCGTCCACCTGGGCTCGATACCGATAGACCTCCTCGAGGGTGGGGCGGGAGAGGAGGCCGCGGCTCTTTCGGTCGTGGCGCTCGCCCACGGCGTTGTAATAGGAATTGAAGAGGTAGCCATACGCCGGGTCGAGCGGGGCCACGCCCAGGGGGCCGAGCGCGAAGGTCTCGAAGAACCAGGTGGTATGGGCCAGATGCCATTTCGCGGGGCTCGCGTCCGGCATCGATTGGAGCATGTAATCCTCCGGGCAGAGCGGGCGGCAGAGCTGCTCCGTGAACCGGCGCACGTGGTGGAAGCGGGCGCCGAGATCGGCTCTTTGCGGGGCGGTCGAGGGCATCCTTCAAGCATCTCCCCAGGGGGTCTTCCTTGCACCATGGCACGATCTGCTGCGTGCCGCGAGTTTGACCTCCGTCGAGGACGCGCCGCGCGGGGCCTTGCCCGCGAGGGTTGCGCGTAGGGTGGGGCTCGCCTCACGCGAACCGTCGTCGACGGCCACGCCCGCAAACGAAGCGGGTGCCCGCTTGCCAATCGTGGCGGCTGGCTCAAGGTCGTCTGGATAGGGTCTGCTGCGGCGCCCGCGCGCGACCACAGCGGATTTCCCCTGGGTACTTACAGAGAGGTAATCATGAGCTTTCTCAATCTTCGCCAGCTTGTCTGGATCACGGCGACGGCGGTAGCCCTCGAGAGCGCCTGCACAGGTCCTCTCGACGACCTTAACGCGGAAAATCGCGAAGGGCCGAATGGATCGGCGAACTCTGCGCTGGCAGCTTTATCAGACGCGCAGATCGCCGCTGTCCTCAAGGCCGCCAACACCGGAGAGATCACCCTGGGGCAGCTCGCCGCGGCCAGCGCCACGGATCCGGCAGTGGCCGACTTTGCCCGGAAGATGGTCCTGGACCACACCCAGGCGAACCAAGCCCAGTCGACGGCGCTCACGCCGCTGGGCATCGTGCCGGTGAACAGCAAAGTCAGCGAGCTGCTCACGAGCTTCAGCGCCTCGCAGAGCTCATTCCTCGAGAGTCTCTCGGGGCTGGACTTCGACCAGGCCTACATGGACTTCCAGGTCCAGACGCACGGCACGGTGTTGAACCTGCTCGATACCCAGCTCATCCCTGAGGCGCGAAATCCAAGCCTGCAGACCCTTCTCACCGACGTCCGCAGCACTGTCGCCGCGCACCTGGCCCTTGCGGTCTCCGTCCGCCAGGCGCTCACTCCGTAGGAGCTGGGTGATTTTCGCCGATACGGGCGCGCTGCCGTCGTTGTCGTCGTCACCGTACAGGAGTACGGCTCCTCCTCCGCCTGGGCATCGCACCCGTCCCGACGAAAGTCACCGACGGCTCCTCTGTCAGGGGTCGGCGATCTTCAAGAGCTGCTTGCCCCGGTTCTCTCCCATGAACAGGCGGCGAAGGGTCTTTGGCGCGTTCTCGAGGCCCACCTGCACGTCGACCTGATCTTTGAGCTTGCCCGCCGCGACCCACGCCCCAAGCTCCTTGATGGCCGCCCCGGCGCGAGGGATGTAGTCCAGAATGATGAACCCCTCCATCCGGCCGCGCTGCACGAGAAGGTTCAGGTAGTTCTTGGGCCCGGGCGGGGGCTCGTTCGTGTTGTAGCCGGAGATCGCCCCGCAGATCACCACCCGGCCGCGGAAGGCGAGGTTGGCGAGCGCTGCGTCGAGGATGTCGCCGCCCACGTTGTCGAAGTAGATGTCGATGCCTTTCGGGCACAGCTCGCGAAGGCGGGCCTTCACGTCTTCGGCCTTGTAATCGATGGTCGCGTCGAACCCGGCTTCGCGGGTAAGCCAAGCACACTTCTCCGCGCCTCCAGCGATGCCGATGACCCGGCAACCCTTGATCTTGGCGATCTGCCCGACCGCCGAGCCCGTGGCGCCGGCAGCGCCGGACACGACCACCGTCTCTCCTTCCGTGGGACGACCGACGTCGAGCAGCCCGAAGTAGGCAGTGAGCCCGGTCAGCCCAAGCGCGCTCAGCGAGAGCTCTATCGGCACGCCTTTCGGGATCTTGTTGAGCGCCCCAGACACCGACCCGTTCACGACGGCGTAATCCTGCCAGCCAAACATGCCGGAGACCAGATCGCCGGGGGCGAAGTTTTCGTTCCGGGACTCGACCACTTTTCCAGCCGCGAAGGAGCGCACCACATCCCCGATGGGGACCGCTGGGAGGTAGGTGTCGCGAGAGATCCAGCCACGCTGGGTTGGATCCGCCGAGAGGTAGAGGACCCGGACCAAGACCTCGCCATCGGCCTTCAACGTTGGGACGGGCTCTTCGACCCAGTTGAAGTGACTGTCGTCCACCATGCCGGTGGGGCGCGCCGCTAGGCGCCACTGTCGATTCACGCTTTGTGTCATGAGATTGTCCTCGCTGGGGCAGAGATATCAGCCGAAGGTTCCTGTCGCAACACCGCAGATCGGCGCGGAGCGCGAGCTGCCTTTCGAGCGCTTCACCCGGGAGACCGCGCCGAGTCGAGGTAGCGAGCGAGCCAGCCGTGGAATTCCCCGTACCAGTGGATCGAGTTGTTCCGCTTGAGGATCCAGTGGTTCTCGTCTGAATAGTGCACCAGCCGTGCGGGCACTCCCTTCGCCTTCAGGATGCCGTACAGCTCGATCCCGTGCTCCACCGGGACGCGGTAGTCCTTGTCCCCGTGCAGCACCAGCATGGGGGTGCGGTACGCGCTGGTGAAGGCCGCGGGGTTATGGCGGTCGATAGCCTCGCGGGCGGCGGGCGTATCCCAGGGCTTTCCGCCAATCTCTCGGTCGGTCCCCAGGGTGATATCGGAGGCGGCGAGGGTTGTGAGGTTGAAGACCGCCGCGTGGGCGATGGCACAGGCGAAGCGAGAGGTGCGGGTCGCGAGCCAGCAGACCATATAGCCACCGAACGACCCGCCCGCTATCGCCATCCGCGCAGGGTCGGCGATCCCGCGCTCGACGAGCAGGTCTGTTGCCAGGAGGATGTCTTCTGCGGCTTTGCCGCCCCAGTCGCCCAGGATCGCGTCGGAGAACTTCTGGCCATAGGACGAGGATCCGTGGAAGTTCACCATCGCCAGCACGTACCCCGGCGCCCCGAGGGTTTGCACGTTCCAGCGCCAGTGCCAGCAGTCCGCGTGCATGCCGTAGGGCCCACCGTGGATGTTCTGCACCAGCGGGTACTTCTTCCCAGGCTCGTACCCCGGGGGAAAGAAGACGTGCATGTGCACGGGGTCGCCGCCCGCGCCTGGGAACGTGACCTCCTCGGTGTGCCCGAGCGTGAAGGCTTCGAGAACAGTATCCGTGAAGGTGGAGAGCGTCTCGATAGGGCCGCCCGCGGCCGGGAAGCGCGCCACCTCGGGTGGGTGCGTGAACGTGTGGTATTGCGCATAGACGAAGCCGTCTGCTGTCGGGCAAATCCCGTGCAGCGTGCCTCCGCGCGCGACGAGCTCGGGAGCCTTTTCCTCGGCCACGTTCATCCGGTAAATGCAGCTTCGCCCCTCTGCCTCGGTGTCGAGGAACAGCGTGGCTTTGCCGGCGAACTCCCACGCAGAGGGCGAGCTGTCCCAGGTCTCGGTGAGGATCGTGTGCTTGGAAGTGGCCCTCTCGACGCGGACGAGGCGCACCTTGTCGGCGTAGTTGTCGAGGTCGTGCTTGGCCCCGTAGACCAGAAAACGCCCGTCAGGGCTGTAGCGTGGGCGCTTGTCGTCTGCCGGGTTGTTCGGGGTCAGGCAGGTGGGCTCGCCTCCGGCGATGGGCACGGTGTAGATCGCGTAGCGCATCGGGCTGTGCGGCGGCAGGCTCGCATCGGCGGAGAAGGCCACCTCGTCGCCGGTGGGCGAGATATCGTACTCTCCCGCTGGGTCCATCAAATCGAACCAGCGCTCCGAGCTCGGGAGGAGATCACGCGCTTCTCCGGTCGCGATATTGACGAGGAAGAGGTGGTGAACCTCACCCTCCGTGAGCCACCGATCCCAGTAGCGGAAGACGCGATCCTCGGTCACGCGCGGCAACGTCCCGAGCTTCTTCCGCTCGTCGCGGAGCCGCCGCGTCCCTTCGACGGTGAGGGCGCTGCGATAAAGAGGCGAGAGCACGATGAAGTGCTTTCCATCGGGGAGCCAGCGCGGGTCGCTCACCCCGAGCGGAAGGTCGGTGACCCGGCGCGCCTCGCCGCCGTCGAGCGGCATCACATACGCTTGCGCCTGGTCGCTCCCGGGGGGCGTGCGCACGAAGGCCAGGTTGCGCCCGTCCGGGCTCACGGCAGGCTCGCCGCTCGACACGTCGGGCGCGGTCAGCGCGCGCGCCTCCCGCGGCGCCGAGGTCGGGATCCGGAAGAGCTGCTCTCGTCGCTCTCCGGCATCGCCGGTATACGTGGTGACGGAAACAACCGCGAAAGAGCCATCGCGGGCGAGGGCCGGGGTGCCGACGCGGGGAATGGTCCAGAGATCCGAGGCTGTCAGTCGTCGTCGCGGGGCGGATTCGCTCATGGCGAGAGAAGACCGCGGCGGCTCGGTCCGGTCAAGCTGGCGAGCTCTTACTTCTTGAACTTCCGGAGGTGCGTGACGTACCAGCGCCCCTGCCAGGTGATCGCCGTGAGCACATCGAGGCTCGTGCTCTTGCCGCCGACGTCGAACCGCAGCGACCCATGGAACGACCGATAGTACCCGATCTTGTTGGCCTCTTCCCCAGGCTTGACCCACTTCGGGGCCGACCCGCGAGAGAAGCGCTCGAACGTCGCCCCGCTCCAGGACTTGCGCTTCTTGTGGAGCGCATGAATATCGCTCGCATAGGTCTTGTGGAGCGTCTCCCAGTAGCGGCCTGGGTCCTTCACGTCCTTGAGCGGAACGAACGGCTCCTTTGGAAACCAGAACGCCTCCCCGAGCCGCGGGTCGTCCTTGACGATCGCCTCGAAGAGCCCCTTGGCGCGCTCCTGCAGCTCGGCCTCTTCGGTGGGGCTCACTTTGTTGTCGGCCACCACGGCCTTCGCCCCCGCCTCGGTTTCCGGTGTGCCCTTGCTGGCACCGCCGTCTGCCTCCGGCCCGCCGGCGCTCGCCGTCGCGCTCGCGCTCGCCGTAGAGCCAGTGCTTGCCGCCGGCGCCACTGCGCTCAGAGAAGGCAAAGCTGCGCTGGCGCTGGCGCTCGGGCTCGCGGAAGCCACTGCCGAAGGCGAAGCTGCCCCGTCCCCATGGGGCGCTACTTTCGAGCAGCCACCGACCAAAACCAGAGCGAAAAGGAGCACAGCCCGCTGCATCGGTCCTCCATACCGCTTCCCTCCGGGATGGCAAAACCAATGGGTGCACCTTGTCGCGCCGGAGGAGAAACGCAGGTGGGCTGCCCCCCTATGCCCCAGCCACTCTCGGCGTTCTCCACCTTGTCCGCATCGCCGACAAGTACGACCAAGGCTGCGAGCTATTCCAGGCTGGGCGCCACGACCTCGCGAAGAATCGGATTGATCCCGTAGACGCCGCGCGGCTCCGCCGTGAGCAGGCCCAAGCGCGCGAGGCGGAAGAGCCGCGCCGCCACCTGCGGCTCCGGCGCGCCAATCCGTATTGCCCAGGTCTTGGTCGAGGCGCGGATCTCCGTTTGGCCCGCGACCGCGAAGAACGTCCGCCGCACGCCTTCAGGCAGCCCCGCGAGCGCGCGCCGGACAACGCCGGTGACTTGCGCCCGCTCCCAAAGATCGAAAGAGTTCAACTTGGCGCCCGCGCCGAGCCCGTGCGGTTCGAGGCTCGCCAGGTATTCGGCACCGGAGAGCGCCTCGTGGGCGATCGTTGCGCCCGCGATCTGCAGGGCCACGGAATAACTGCCGATCCGCCGCACAACCTCCCGAGCCGCATCCATGTTGGCCGCGACGTCATTCCCCCAGGCGATCCGGGCGAGGTCCTCTGCCACGCGGGGCTCAGGTGTGCTGTGGAGTGCGCTTTGGTAGAGCTTCCGCTCGGTTCCCGTTTCCATCCCGAGCGTGGCCGCACGCCCCGGGTCGCTCCTCCGCACATAGAGCAGTGGCAGCGCCCATTGCGGCTCTTCATTCGGCTCCGCCGCGCGCGCCTTCACGAACGCTTGCTCCAGCGCATCGCCCGCCGCGAGGTGCTGGAAAATCCGCTCCAGAAAGCCGAGCGCCCAGCCCACCCGCACCGGCCCCCGGAACCCGAGCGTGGTATTTGCTCGCGGCGTGCTCCCGTCCTGCGCCAGCCATTGCGCCATCCCCGACGTGTTCTCCCCGCGCTCGGGCGCCGCCGACGAGCACGCGCATAGAAGCGCCGCCCCGACGGGCCGCCCTTGCCGCGCTGCCTCCTCGAGCCATTGCCCGAGCAGCTCGCCCGTTACCCCGCCCCCGCGCAGCGCGAGACGCCCGCCATACGCCGGATCGTCGAGGCCGTGGCAAGCCACGTAAAGCACATCAATAGACTCCGGCCCTGTCACGAGGGCCTTCTCCAGCGCGGCCGGCGTGGCGTCGGGCAGCAGCGCAGCGCGCCAGCCCATCGCCTCTGCAGCGGCAACAATGGCGTCCCGGTGCGTCGCGAGCGCCGTCGGTGACGGCTCGCGCCCATCCGCGTGGGCTGTGGCCACGAGTAGCCGCCCTCTGCGCGGCAGGGCCAGGCTCCGGGCCTCGGCGCGGGGATCGCAGCGCAGCACCCCGCGCTCCGGCTGCTTGAAGAGAAAGCTCGCGCCATTGTGCGAAAGCTCTATCGGGAGCGTGGGCAGCAAACTCGAGGTTTCGTCGTCTGCGGGCTCAGTCTCGAAGAGCAGCCGCAGCGGGCGGCCTTCTTCTCTCGCCCGTGCTTCCACCTTGGCAAAGTGATTGGCAATCGGCCCGGGATCGAGGATCCGCCGCTTCACGAGCTGCCCCACCGCCTTCAGCGTCGGGGGCAGTGGACGAAAGGCCCCGCCGGGCGACAAGCTCTCGAGCAGCTCACCCCAGGTGGTCACGCTCTCGGGCACATGCGGAAGCGAGCGCACGTCAGCGTCGCAGAGCGGGTCGACGAACACCCGCGCCCGCGGCACCACGCTCTCGACCTCGATTCGCCATTTGGGCGCGCCAGCCTGCTCGGCGGCCTCGAGCCGGAGCACAACGTCCATCGGTGCCGTCATTGGCGGATCTCGGCTCCGCGCGCATCGCAGCGGCCGAGGCGCAGTGTTGGCGGCCCGTCCCCGAGCTCCACCACTGCAAACGTGCGAGGCGCGCTCGCGGACCACATTCCTTTTTCCAGATCGTCGATGACTTTGGGCAAATCCCCTGCGGGCAGCGCGCCGACCGGGATCCATGTGCCGGTGTTGACATAGACCGGGCGAAGGTTGCGCGCCCAGCGCGGACCGTGGGTGTGGCCGGCGACCAGGCCCACCACATCTTCTCGGAGCATCGGCGCCGCGCGGGCAGGGAGATCGTCTGGCCCGTCCTCGGCCTGGAAACGAGAGCCCTTGCGAATGGCCGCCATCCAGGTGCGGAGCAGGAGCTTGCCTACCCCGGTATGGTCGGCGAGCAGATCGTCAGGCGATGAGCGCACCTCTGCCCCGTCAATCACCCCTGCGAGCTCGGCGATAAGGCCTTCACGCTCGGCCGCGGGTACGTCGCCTAGCCCCTCTGCGAGCAGGCCAGTGAGCGCTTCGGGCACGTCGAAGGCCAGCGCGGGCCGAGACCCCGGCTCTTCGCCAAGGACTGAAGCTCTATCGAGGCGTGCCAGCAGGCCACCGCGCACCAGGTCTCCGGTGAGCTTCCAGTGTTGCCTCACGAAGGCCTTGGTTTTGCGGGCGTCGAGGTAGTAGAGCAGGAGAAGCACCAAGGGCAGCTCGGGTTTCAGCTCGTCGACCCAGCGTTGCTCGGGTTTGATCTTGCCGAGCACCTCGAAGACCAAGTGGGAGCCTTTGGGCAGCTCCACGCGGCGGCCTTCGGCGGCGGCAGCGCGCACGGCGTCGCGGTCGAGGGCGTTGTGCGGATCCCAGCGGTCGCCGTGGGTGATCCAGACTTTGCCAGCGTCGCCGCCCAGCTCGCGGCCCCAGAGCGGCCAGCGATTGCCTTCGCGCGGCCGGAGGGGGGCATCGTCGTCGGCCCAGCGCACCGCGCCCACGCGGTGGATCGCGCGCTCGAAGACCTCGCGGGTTTCCGGCAGGAGCATCTCGGGATCGTGGTTGCCGGCGAGGACCGTGACTTCGGCGTTGCGGGTGGCGGCGAAGGTGGCAAGGGCCGCAATGACACCGGGGTTGCCCGATGCGCCGAGGATGGTCGTGAGTCGCTCGGGGGCCCGGGCCGCATCGAAGCCTTCGTAGTCCTTGGACTGGAGGAAGTCGAAAACGTCGCCGGCGAGGATGAGCTCTGTGGGGGTGTCGGCGGCTTCTTCGGCGAGGTGCTTCAAGAAGGCTTCGAGCGGGGCGTGGTCGCGGAAGATGGTAAGGCTCCCGCCTGGACCGAGGTGCAAGTCCGAAAGAACGACGGCGCGCGGCATAGAGGATGAGTGCACTCCCTCCCTTGGCAGGGAGGGCGAGGGTAGACGGAAGAGGGGCGGTAGAGCAAGAGCGGCGGAGCGGGCATGGGCGTGACCAAGCCTTGATCTCGGAGGCCCAAGCCGCGGACGATGCTTGCTTGCTTCCCGCCCGAAGGTGCGGCAAGAGTAACGACATGGCGTTCGCCGACCTGAAGAACGATTTCGTCTTCCGGCGCATCTTCGCCACCCACCCGGACATCCTGCGCGGTCTCCTCAACGATCTGCTCGACCGGACGGGCAACGACGCCATCGTCTCCATCGAGTACCTTCCGAGTGAGCAGCTGCCCCTGGTGATGGGGGCGAAGCTGTCGATCCTGGACGTCCGCTGCCAGGACTGGGTGGGCACGACGTTCGTGGTGGAGATGCAGCTCATCCACGTCCCTGGCTTCATCAACCGCGTTATTTACAATGCTTGTAAGGCCTATGTCAGCCAGCTCAAGGCGGCGGAGCGATACACCAAGCTCACCGACGTTGTGGCCCTGTCTATCTGCGACTTCGAGCTCTGGCCAGACGCTGTTCAGGAGCAGGAGAAGCTGCCTCCGATACCGATGCTGAGCCGGTGGTACATGCAGGAGCATACGTCGAAGAGCCCGGGGCTCTTGCAGATACAATATGCCTTTCTGGAGCTGTCGAAGCTGCCTGCGCAAAAGCCCAAGGGAGGCGCCGATCTCTGGGCATGGCTGTTCGTGCATGCGCCGGAGCTCAGCGCCGTGCCGCCCGATTTACCGCCGGGGCCCTACCGGGAGGCGCTGGAGCTCGCCAACAAGGCGACGTTCAGCCAGGAGGAGCTCGATGCGTATCAGAAGGTGATCGACGAGATCCAGCAAGTGCGAGAGCTGGCCGAGGCCAAATGGGCGGAAGGCAAGACTGCGGGACATGCAGAGGGCCATCAGTTGGGCCTCGTAGAGGGTCATAAATCGGGCCTTATAGAGGGTCATAAGTCGGGCCTTGCAGAGGGTAAGCGCGAGACGCTGCTCCGGCTGCTCGCCCGCGCAGGGATCGCGCTGACAGGGGACGACCGTGCCCGCATCCAGGTATGCACAGACCCGACGATCCTCGACCGCTGGGTCGAGAACGTCCTCGGGGCAAAGACCGCGAGCGAAGTCTTGTTGTGAGGTGCGGCGGAGCAAGGCTTTCTCCTGCCATGCCGGGCCGCCGCGGTCACCGCGCCGCGGCTAGCTGCCTGGGCTGATCCTCGCACTCGGATGCCCAAGCGTCCGCCGACGGTTGCTCGCCCGCGCGCGTTCTGGTCTTATCGCGCTTGGTGGGGGTTTCCTTGCCCCCGCAGGCAGGAGGGGCCCCGAGCGTGGAGAGACCAGTGAACAGACCGCAGCTCACGATCGAGCTCCGCAGGGATGGCGCGAACCTCGTCCGGCGCTACCACCTCCCCGACTCCGGCCGCATCGCCTGCCAACCCCCTGCACCTGGGTCTTTCGCCGCGATCGGCGAAAGCTATCGCGCCCACCACGAACACGGTCTCCGTGGCTTGAACGCCGCGCTCACGCTCGGCACCGCCGAAGCGCTCGACCGCTGCCTCAGCGGCGCCCGACTCGACAGCGCGGGCGCGCTGCTCTTCGAAATTCTCTTCGGCACCGACGAGCACGGAATCCAGCAGCTCATTCGCGAAGCCGCCTCGATCAAAGAGCCGCACCCGACGCCAATCCGCGCCCGCCTCCGCGCCCGTATCTTCACCGACCTGCCCGAGCTGCTCGGGCTGCCATGGCGGGTGACCCAGTGGAAAGGTTACCTTCTTCGCGACTATGACTGGACCTTCGAGGTCTGCCAGGTGCTCGCGCCCCGCGCGCGCATCGACCACCGGAGCCCTGGACGCGTGTTGGTCATCGCCCCGCCCGAGCCTGCGCCACTCGCCGGCCCGCCACCGCCCACGATCCAGGTCGAGCAGCATGTCGAGGATCTCTCCGCCCTGCTGGACAACGTGGCGCCGGGCTTTGGCGCCACGGGCGCGCTGCGCATCGCGCGCTCGCGGGACGAAGTAGAACAGGCGCTCACTGGGTTCGGAGCAGATTTCGTGTACTTCTACGGCCACGGGGAGGTGCACGAGGCCAAGCCGTACCTTCGACTTGGCGACGGCGTAGGCGACCGGCTGGCGATCCCCGACTTCGCCTTTATGCTCCGCCACAGGCCCCCGCGGGTGGTGTTCCTCAACGGCTGCTGGACAGCCGCGGGCGGCTGGCACGCGGCGGGGCATCAGCTTTTGCCGCATGTCCCGCTGGTGATCGCCAACGGCACAGCGGCGGACGCGGACGCTGCGCGGCGCTATGCGCTCGAATGGCTCGAAGCCTGGCTCGGGCGCGGCGTGGAGCCGGTGGTGGCCGCGCATGCGCGGCCGAAGGACACGACCCGCCTCTCGGCCTGGACACCCGCGGTCGTATATACAGACTACGAAACCTGGGAGACGAGCCGCCCCCCGAACACCCGCATTCGGCTTGCCCGCGCGGAAGACTGGCTGGATCGTAAGCCTCAGCGCGCGATCGCGCTGAGCTACGTCGCCGACCTGGTGCGCCACGAGCGGCAGCGGGTCGAGGCTCTACTGGTGTATGGGCTGCCAGGCAACTCGCTGGAGCGGGTGTTCCAGCAAATCATCGACCATATCGCGCGCGAGGCCGGCGATCGCATCCATATCCGCCGATTGAACGTGCCTTTCCCAGACCTGCGCGAACCCGAGCTTCAGGCGGCGCACTTCGAGCAGGACCTCAAGGCTCACTTCGGGCTGGGCCTGCAGGACAAGCTCGCCACCGCGCTCGGCGCCAGAGCGCCCTTGCCCAAGGGCAACGCCGCGCGCGTCCTCTGGCTGGACTTTGGGGTGCTCCGCGACTGCGACCGGTTCAATGACCTGTTCACGTTTCTGGCGTTCGCGCGCGATTACCTCGCGAGCACGGAGTTCGAAGGTTTCCACGTGGTGGCTTCGCTCGCCCTCGAGGCGGAAGGCGAGGCGTATACGGAGCTCGCCACGATGCTTCCCGGGCTCCGAGGGGAGGGCGACCTGTGGACCGATCGCTTTCGCTGCGCGGCGCTCGATCCGGTGGGAGGAGTGAGCCTGGTTGATGTGCTCCAGTTCCTCGAGGACCACGGCTGCGATCAAGACCTTGTTCGCGATCTGGCTGGCGCCATCTTCCAGGCAACGAACGGAAAGCACGACACGACCACCGAAAAGCTCCGCGAAGGGCTCCGTCTCGGCTGGCGCGTGCTGTTCAGTCAGTTCCCGAAGCCGAGACCGCCCCGAATGTTCGGCGAGGGACGCAAACGGTAAGGCGCTGAACCACCCTCTGGCAAAGACTCTAAGCATGCAGAACCTCTTCGACCTCATTGATCCCGAGATCCCCCCCGGTGAGCGCGGTGCAGCCTTTGAGGCGCAGCAAGTCCCCGAGACGCTGGGCAGCCACCGCGAAGCGGCGAAGCATTACCAGCCCGACCGAGCGCTGGTGATCGCCGCCAATGCCGCGCTCGCCGTGGGCGCGCCGCTGCTCATCGCCGGGGAGCCTGGCACGGGCAAGACCCAGGTGGCGCACTGGCTTTCGCACTACTTCGGGATTCAAGAGCGGCTCTTCGAGCTTCAGGTCCGCTCCACCACCACCGCGGAAGACCTGGTTTACCGCTTCGATACGGTGGCATACTTCCACGCGGCGCACGATCCCGAGCGGGCGGGGAAGCCCATTGCACGGGCAGCTTTCATCGATCGTGGCCCGCTGTGGAAGGCGCTGGAAGGGGCGCGGTCGATCGTGCTCATTGACGAGATCGACAAGGCCCCGCGCGACTTTCCCAACGATCTACTGCATGTGCTGGATCAGCACGAGTTCTTGGTGCCAGAGCTGGGGAAGAAGATCACGCGGCCCGCAAAGACACCGCCGCCGCTGGTGGTGATCACCAGCAACAGCGAGCGGCGGTTGCCAGAGCCGTTCTTACGGCGGTGTATCTTCCACCATATCGAGCTGACGGAGGAGCTGGTGCGGCGGGCGGTCGAGGCGCGGGTAGGGGACTTTCCACGGCTCAAGCCAGAGGTGCGGGCCATGGCGATCCGGCGCTTTTTCGACCTGCGCGGGCGGCCTTTGCGGAAGAAGCCGGCGACGGCAGAGCTCTTGGTGTGGCTGGTGCTGCTCAGCGCTGGAGGGGTAGAGGCGGAGGCGCTCGGGGATGTGCCGCTGCGAGCGCTGCCGGCGTTGAGCGCGCTGATCAAGGACCGGGACGACCTCGCGCAGCTCGGATGAGCGCGATTCCGGATCTGGAGGGGCTCTTCGTCGCTCTGCGGGAGTCGAAGGTGCCTGTGGGGGTGCGCGAGGCGCTGCGGCTGCGGCAGATGCTCGCGCTCGGGCCCGCGCTCGATCGGGAGGGGCTGCGGCTGTTGCTGGCCTGTGTGCTGGTGCGCTCGGCGGCAGAGCGGGAGGCGTTCGAGCGGGTTTTTGCAGCGTGGTTTGAGCGAACGGTGGCGGCCCTCGAGGAGGAGGTGGCGCGGGCCGGGCGGGAGGAGAAAGCTTCCGTGGTTGCGCCGGTGGTGCCAGATGCGCCAGATGCGCCGGTGGGAGAGGAAGCGAAGAAGCGATTGCGCCGCCGATGGCGGGGAGCGGTGGTCGCGGGGGGCGTGGCGCTCGGGGTGGTGGGGGCCGTCGTGGCGTGGAGGAGGCCTGTGGAGGAGCCGGTGAATCCGGTGAAGGGCATTCCGACGGCGCCCTCGAGTGTAACGCCGAAAGCGCCTTCCAGCGTGACATCGATAACGCCGAAAAGCGCGACGCCGACGGCGCTCTCGAGTGCAACGCCGGTTCCGCCACCGCCCGTAACACCGGCAGCGCACCGGCCTCTGATCCCCGACACGCGGCAGTTTCGCGCGCTGGTTCCGGTGATTGAGGTCACGCTGCCGGATCACGGGGCTTCGCTCTTTGCCCTGGCTGCTGCGCTCGTCGCCGGGGGTGCAGGGTTGGGACTCTGGTTCGGCCTGCGCAAGCGTGCCTGGCTCCGTGAGCCTTCACGCCCGGCGCCGCGCGTGACGCCTGCGGACTACCCTTTGCGCCCGCCGCCGGAGCTCCCCGCGCAGGTGCTTCTCGAGGACGAGGAGCGCGAAGGGTTGGTATGGGGCATCGGGCAATATGTTGGCGAAGCGCCGACACGGGCGCTCGATGTGGAGCGGTCTGTCCGCGCCACGGCGGCCGCCGGGGGCTTGCCGGCGCTGCGCTATCGAGGCGCGCTCCGCTTCCGCAGCGTCTGGCTCTGGCTCGATGAGACCACAGAGGATCCGACCCTGCCGCGCATGGCAGACGAGATCGAACGCGCGCTTTCCCAGGCGGGGCTGCCGGTGGAGCGGGCTTCTTACTGGGCAGTGCCGGACGCGCTGTATGGAACCGATGGAGTCCGGATCGCCGCGGGGGATCTGGAAGATCGGCACGCGACAGCGGCGGTGGCGCTGCTCACCGACGGGCGGACGCTTGCGATACGCTACGCGGCGAGCGAGCAGCGCCACCGCATCGATGCCCTGTTGCGAGCGCTCGCGCACTGGCCGCGGCTCGGCTTTGTCGACTTTGGCGATGGGACGCATGGGCTCGAGGGGCTTGGGGCGAGCTACGATCTTCCGGTGATCCGGCCAGAGGGGCTGGTGGCGTTCTTGACGGAGAATGCCTTGCTGGCGAAGCAGAAGCGGCAGGGCGATACGATGGCGTGGGCTGCGGCGTGCGCGCTCTCGTCGCGCCCGGTGGGCGAGGCGACCGCGTGGCGGCTGGGCCGGGCGCTGGGGCTTGCGGTGACGCCGTGGGCGCTGCGCGGGTTGATGCAGGAGGCGGGCAGCGAGGGGCGAATGACCTGGGAGCGGGAAGAGCGGCTCCGACTGCTCGATTGGCTGCGCGGTGAGGATGGGCGCGTGGGAGAGAGCGAGGCGAAGCCGGTACCGGGCGAGACGCGGCTAGGGAGAGCCCTCTCGTTCTGGAAGGCAGAGCTCGATGAGACGCTCGCGAAGGTGGGAACGCGGGCAGTGGAGATCGAGCGGGCGATGCTGGATCTGTGGGATGCACCGGACCAGGCGGTGGAGACTCTGGCTTGGCTCGCGCGTGGGGACGGGAAGGCGCGCGTGGCGCGGGAGCTAAGCCGGTACACTGCAGAAGGGCTGCCACGGGCGTTGCGCGGGGAAGCGCTGGTGGTGCTTCCTTGGCGCTGGTTTGGCGCGGGCCGCGATGCGCTGCGGGTGAGACTGCAAGCGCTGGGGTTCGGGGGCGCGGCGGCCGAGGGGACCGAGGAGCGGATGCGGCGGCCGGGGCGGATGGGCGTCGGGATCGGGATGGCTGCGGGGCTCGCGGTTGGGGCGCTCGGGGTGGCGGTGGTGAAGCTGCCAGGGGGCGGAGCGGTGGTTGGGTGTGCGTTGGCGCCGGCCGAGGGGAAGGACCGGTGGTGCAGTGTGGAGGGGGCGGGCAATTCGCGGCGGGTCGTGGCGGGGACGCTGTTTGCGCAGCGAGCGCAGGAGTTCGGGCGAACCGAGGGCGCGGTGGTGCGGTTCGAGGAGCGCGAGGAAGTGAAGTGTGAGGAGAAGGTCGCTGGGGCAGACGGGGCAGAGGCGGTGCGTCTTTTGTGTGGAGAGAAGCTTTGGGCGCCGCGATTGCCCGGGCCGGCGGGGAAGGCGCGGCGAAGCGTGGTGTGGATTGCAGCTCTGCCACAGCAGGAAGCTGCGCGGGTGCTGGCAGAGCGGCTGCTCGATACCGGTTCAGCAGAGGTGGTGATTTTGGGGGAACAAGCCCCTGCGTTCGGGAAGGGGCCACTCGCCGGGGAGGGGGCCGGTGGGCAGCTCATCGTGATTGGGCGGAGCGTGCCTGAGGCGCCGCTGGCCGAGTGGCCAAGGTTCACGGAGGGCTTTGCGTCGGTGACCGCGGTGGACCTGGAGAGGCTCGCAGGAGAGCTGGGGACCGAGCGGGCGGCGCCTGTTCGGCAGGTGTGGCCGGAAGCGAAGGTCAGGTGGGGGGAAGTAGAAGTGCAGGCAGGATCGATAAAGAAGCAGTCGTGTCCTGATGGCATGGTGCTGATTCGTGCGGGGACCTTCCAGATGGGGTCGCCCGCTGACGAGGGCGACACCGATGAGCACCCCCAGCACCGGGTGACACTGGATGCATTCTGTACGGACCTGACGGAAGTGACCGTGGCACAGTACCGGGGTTGTGTTACAGAGGAGCGAAGCGGCGTAAAGTGCGAGGCGGCAGGAGGAGGTAGCCTTTGCAACGGGGACCACAAGGATCGAGACGCACACCCGATCAATTGTGTTGACTGGAACCAAGCGGAGACCTATTGCCGCTGGGCCGGCAGGCAGTTGCCAACCGAAGCTCAATGGGAATATGCTGCACGTGGAACCGACGGGCGTACCTATCCCTGGGGGAACAAGCCGCCATCGAATCAACTGAGCTGGGATGGGCCGGGTAGCGATCGTGGTCAGGGTAAGCGTGACGGCACAAGCCCCGTAGGGACATACCCTGGAGGGGCGTCGCCTTTTGGCCTCCTCGACATGGCAGGCAACGTTTATGAGTGGACAGCGGACGCCTATCAGAACTATGATGCAGGTGCACAAACGAATCCAAAGAAGGCATCCGCAGACACCAACTCGCCGCGTGTGCTCCGCGGGGGCTCCTGGGGCGGCCGCTGGCCTTCGGGGGTGCGCGCGGTCAGCCGCAGCAGGATCGGCGCGTCTGTGCGCTACGGCAGCGTCGGGTTCCGGTGCGCGCGCGGGCCAAATCAGTAGTTCTCTTTACTCCTTTTACCTTTTCTCTCCTCCGGCTCTCCTCTGAAGTGGATGAATTGGTAGGATTATAATGCATGACTTCGCCAAAGCAAACAAATTATCACGCGCGCTCCGCGCGTTCGAAAAAAATTCCCACTTGCACCTTCCTTTCAATCCCGCACCATGAAATCCCGCCACACCCTCCCCGTCGCCGTCGAGCGTGCCTATGACATCTGGCTCTGGCTCTGGCTTGAAGCCCGCATCACCGACTTCCCCGCCGCCGCGCGGCACGGCACCGGCCGTCATATCCTCGACGCGGCCGTGGAGCTTCTCGACGCGTACCTGCGCGCCACCTATGCGCCCTCCCGCAGCCCAGATGCCGCGCAGGCGCTTGGCCTCGCCAACCAGCGACTCGCCCTCCTCCGCCTCCTTCTTCGCGGCGCCCGCGAGCGCCGGTATCTCTCCGTCGCCCAGCATGAGCACGCGATAGAGCGCCTTGTGGAGCTCGGCCGGATGACGGGCGCCTGGCTTCGCCGCGCCATCACCTCCGCCCCCGCCCCCGCCCCCGCATAACCAATGCGTCCAGAAGGGCGGGTGGCGATAGCCCGGCCCCGATAGGGTCCTCTCTAGCGATGGAGCGGCCCTATCGGGCCGCGGGCCCTATGGCACGCAAAAGAGTGAGGCTAGGTATCGATTTTTGTCGATCGCGCGCAACGCGCGCGATAAGATCGCTTGCCTGAAGTCGTTACCGACTGCCACCGCACACGGAAAGCGAGACGATAGGAAAGAGGAAAAGGGAACAAGAGTGAAGAGAACTACTGATTTGGCCCGCGCGCGCACCGGAACCCGACGAAGCTGAGGCGCCTGGACGCGTCGAACCAGAAGCGGTAGGCCGCGCGCACCCCCGAAGGCCCATCGCCGACCCAGGAGCCCCCGCGGAGCACACGCGTGTTTCCGTCCAGGGAGCCTATTGGGTTTTGTGCTGGTGTTGCCTCATAGCGGTCATAGCGATCCCAGCACCACTCCCAGACGTTGCCCGCCATATCGAGCAATCCAAACGGCGACGCCCCCGCAGGGTAGCTGCCTACAGGGCTCGGGGCATCGCGATTGCCTTGACCAAGATCGTTGCCGGGCCCATCCCAGCAGAGCTGGTTGGATGGAGGCTTGCGCCCCCATGGATAGGGCCGCTCGTCCGTACCCCGTGCAGCATACTCCCACTCCGCCTCCGTGGGAAGCCGATATCCATTCGCTTCGCGGATCCATTCGAATTCGCCGGCCTTCTTCTCCACGTAAGCTGGGGTAAGCCCCTCCAGCTCCGACCAGCGGTTGCAAAACCGGATGGCGTCGATCCAGCTCACGTTGTTGATGGGCAGATTCGCCCCTTCTCCGTGTGTTCCGGGGCTCGTTCCCGTAACCTCTTGGTAGAATTCCCGCGTCACCGGCACCTTCGCCATCCAGAAGGGCGAAAGTGTCACCTGGTGGCGCGGCTGCTCGTCCTCATCCGCATCCTCATCGCCCGCGGCACTCCCCATCCAGAACGTCCCCCCCGGGATAGCCACCATCTCCGCCTGCGGCGACACGGGTACGGGCACCGCTACCGCAGCCTCCTCGGAGGCAGGATCCATGCTTCGGGCCACCACCTCCGCCACCGGCTTCCCCGACAACGCCACTCCCGCCGCCGCGCCCACCGCCCCGCAAAACGCTACAAGCCCACCCACCCCGCCACCCTGCAAAAGCCCCACCCCAAGCCCGAGCCCCACGGCGACCCCGAGCCCGACCGAAATCCCCATTGGCCGCTCGTCGAACCAGCGCCCGATTGCTGCCGTACGCTCCGCCACGCCCGCCACCCTAGCACCAAACGCCCCCGTACCCTCCTTCGTCGCGCGCAGCGGCCCGCCCGGGGAGAGCTATCTGCGCGTGCTCCTGAGCGTGCTGCCTCGCGAGGTCGCGGAGGAGCGGCTGCGCGTCGTTGGCGTGCTAGCGGCGGCTCGGCAAGCCGTCCTGTCCCCGCGTTGAACCTTCGAGACGGCAACAGAACCACTTGCCTCGCCGCCTCGAGCTCTCGAGACAGGTACGGCACCTTCTCGAGCACCGCCTCGGACTTTCGAGACAGGGGCGCGAGCACCTCGAGCATCCCCTCGAAAGCGCAAGACCGCAGGGGACCCGCCACCGTGGCGGGTTCGAAGCTCCGAGGAGAACAGGAAGGCAGCTTCGCGCGGGTCTCGACCATTCGAGCCGCCAGGCGAGGCGGCTCGGCGGCGGCCTCGACAAACCAGGGGTCGGCCCCGGACGCGTGGGAGACCCAACAACAAACTCCTGCATGGCCAGGGTCGGTGGGCTACTTTGTGGCCGTGAGATCTCCCGAGCAGCTCGACGAGCCGAGCGACGAAACCGGCGATGCCCGATCCGACGAAGCGCACGATGCTCCTCGCGCCCACAAGAATCGCTCCGCGCCGCGCATGGCTACGCCGGCCCGCGCCGACCGGATCACCGTAGAGGGCCTCTTGCAGTGGGCGCAGGAGGGGCGGATCCGTTTGCCGAGCTTTCAGCGGTCTCTGCGGTGGGAGGCAGAGGACAAGCGCGCGCTGCTCGACAGCATGGAGCGAGGCTATCCGGTAGGGACGCTCCTCCTCTGGAAGCGCCCTGCCTCGACCGAAGAGATCGGATCGCCGCTCCCGAGGGCAGAGGCTCGCCCGACGAGCGGCGATGTTTACCTCATCGTCGACGGCCAGCAACGCGTCACGACGCTCTGGGAATCGCTCGTGCTCACGCCAGACAGAGGCGAGCGCGCGATGGTCTTCGACCTTCCGAGCGAGAGCTTCCAGGTTCGGCTGCTCAAGCGGGGTGAGCGTGAGATTCCCCCTTCGCTGGTAGAATCTGACCTGCCTCCCGCGCTCCCGCTGTACATGGCGCTCGATTCGACCACGCTCTCCGAGTGGGTGCCGGCCGCCCTGCCGCGCGAGACCAAGCGCCGCTATTTCGAGGTAGGTAAGCGCCTCCGCGAGTATCCGATCCCGATCTACGTGGTCGAAGGCGACGACATAGAGATGCTTCGCGTTATCTTTGATCGCACCAACTCGACGGGCAGATCGCTGAGCCGCGACGAGGTGTTCGACGCCCTCGTGGGCTCGCGAATCGTGGCTGGCGAGCAATCGGGGCTCGACCTTGTCAATGAGCAGCTCCGTGGCATTGGCTTCGGCACTCTCGACCGCTCGACGATATTGAAGACCTTTGAAGCGGTGAGCGGTGAGCGGATCGGAAAGGCCGATCCCCGGGAGCTTGACCCCAGGGCTGCGGAAAAGGACCTGTTGCGGACCGCCCGCGCGCTCTCGCGAGCCATCGAGCTTCTTCGCGCCATCGGCGTTCCTCATGTGACGGTGCTCCCGTACGAGCTCCCTTTGGTGGTCCTCGCGCGGCTTTTCGGGCTCCACGCCGATCCGACGGAGAGGAGCATCACGCTCCTTCGGCGTTGGTTCTGGCGCGGAGCTATCGCCGGGCGGCTGGGAGGCGCGTCCGGCTCGCTCCAGCAGCACGTCGATGACATCCAGGAGGGGGATGAGCATGGGTCGGTGCAGAGGCTTCTGGAACGGACGGGGCGGCCTCGCCAACCCGATCTCCAAGGCATCGCGCATGAAGAGCTCTCCATCGGGACGGCGCGTGGAAAGCTCGTCATATGCGCGCTTCTCTCCCATATGCCGCGGAGCCTCGTGAACGGCGAGAAGGTCGTGCCCGGTGAGCTCTTCAACGACGGTCTCAACGACGTGCTCCTGCGGATAGCGCCTCCGAGAGCAGCCCCCCTGGGCAAATCCATCGCCAACCGGCTTCTCCACCCCGTGAGCGGGGTCGCGCCGTTGCGGCTCATCCGCGATTGCATGGACGAAGGCGCCTTGGCCTCCCACGCCATCGATCCCTCGTCACAAGACGCCCTCCGGGCAGGGGATGTAAGCGCGTTCTTGGTGCATCGCGCGGGCGTGCTCGAGGCCTGGATCACGCGCTTCCTCGACCGGCAGGCGGAGTGGACACGCGACGATACCCCTGCTGCGACGATGCTGGCCCAGAGGCGTATCGCATCGTGATCGCAAAGGTAATGCTTGGCGACGTGCTGGTGGGACGTCTCACTCCGGGGCAGGAAAGCATCTCCTTCACGTTCGATGCCGATTACCTCGCGCGCGCAGATCGCCCTGTGCTGAGCCGTTCGTTCGAGGAGCGTGAGCTCAGCCCCGATCGGATCTTCAACGGATCGCGCGAGGCTCCTCTCCCGACGTTCTTCCGCAACGCTCTGCCGGAGGGCGCGCTCCGAAAGGTCCTTGAGGCGCGCCTGCCGCGCTCGAGGCTCATCGAGCTCGATATGTTGCTCCGCCTCGGCGGGGATCTGCCGGGTAACCTCAGAGTCGTGGCCGATCCGCTCGATTGGACGCCAGATGCCGACTCGGAAGGGGTGAATGTGAGGGAGGGCGCCCGTCCTCCGAGCGCGCTCGACGCATCGGACCCTATCCGATTCTCGCTCGCCGGGATTCAACTCAAGGCCTCTGTGCTTGCCGAGGAGGAGCGGGTAACCCTTCCGCTCGTCGGCCAAGCAGGGAACTGGATCGCCAAATTCCCGAGCGCCGCGTTCCGCGATCTGCCCGAGAATGAGATGGCCATCCTCCGCTGGGCCCGCGCCGCAGGGCTCGACGTCCCGGATCATCGGCTGATCGACGTGGCGTCGATCCAGAACCTACCGTCCGAGTTTTCGCCGGAAGGCCGTGCACTGCTCATCAAACGCTTCGATCGCAGGGCCGAGCGTGAGCGCATCCATCAAGAGGACTTCGCCCAGGTCTTCGAGATCGAGCCCGAGGATAAGTACCGCTCGCTTGTTCCCACCTACGTCACATATGCTGGTATCGGCGCGGTTATCCGCGCGCTCGCCGGCGAAGAGGATTTTCGAGAGTTTGTCCGTCGCGTGGCGTTCGTCATCATATCAGGGAATGGGGACGCCCACGTGAAGAACTGGGCGCTTATCTATCCGGACGGTATCCACCCCCGCCTCTCCCCGGTGTACGACGTGGTCGCGACAGTCGCTTATCCGAAGCTGGGACATGATCTCGCGCTTGCCTTCGTGGAGGCGGAAGATCCCAATCACAACCCCCCCGTCCCGATGCTCTCGATTGAATACCGCCATTTCCGCGAGATGGCCGATCTGGCAGGCGAGCCGCCCAACGTGATCGAAGAGGACGTTCGGGCGTTCATCAAGGGTGCGCGTGCCGCATGGCTTGCGCTGCGCGATGACGTGCCTCCATTTGTTCGTGACGCCGTAACCCGGCACCTTGAGGACGTCTCCCTGTAACTAGAAGGCCCCAGCCACTCTCGGACAGACCTCGATAGCCTCCGACGCGGACGTAAGCGCGACGAGACCAACCCGCCCACGTTTGCGCCCCGGCGGCAGCCCGAGGAGCGCCTCAGGCTACAGCAGGAACATGATGGTGAACATCGAGTCCACAGCAACCCCCGTGACGTTGAAGCAACGCACGGCCGCCGAGGGGGCTCCCCAGCTCTCCACCTTGCATTGGGCGTTGCCGCCGCCGTATGCGGTCACCTGCACGTGACCACCACTGGCGCCGCCCGTGAGGCCCGGGAAGGTGATGATGTAGTTGCCCGCCGAGCTGCGGGAGCTCGTAGGCGGAGGGCCGGCCGGGTTGTACGCATAACCGGCCGCGAGCAGGCAATTGGGCGCGGGGTTCACCGAGCAATTGCCGTCGACCCAGGCGTAGGCCATGCGACCCGCGGGGGTGCTCACGTACGCGCCGCTCGCCGGCTTGTCGGCCTTGCCAGCGACAGTCGTCTCAAGCGCGTCGACGGAGGCATTGTCGGCCTTGCTGGCGACGGTCGCCGCAAGCGCGTCGACAGCGGCACTGTCAGCCTTGCCGAGGACAGTCTTCGCAAGCGTGTCGACAGCAGCACTGTCAGCCTTGCCGAGGACAGTCTTCGCAAGCGTGTCGACAGCTGCAGTGTCGGCCTTGCCGGTGACAGTCGCCTCAAGCGTATCGACGGAGGTCTTGAGCGCGTCAAAGTTCGCGTTCACCTCGGCGGACCTGATCACCGCTCCGGGCGTGAAGGTATGGGGAATATTTACGTCCGCCAGAAGCGCAGTGGGAACGAAAACCGCGCCGAGCGCGCAGAGCCACTTCCAGGACTTGTTGTTAGCCATCTCCGCGTCTCCTCAAGATTTCATTGCCAAAGCGCTTGGTCCCAGTTCGTCTGGTCCCACCCGGTACCGGTCGAAGTGCTGCTGGAGCTCGCCTGCGTGTCGCCGCCACTGCCCGTGGTACCAGACGCGCTCGTGCTCTCCGCGCTGCTGTTCGTCGGCGTGGAGGAGCCCCCGGCACCCCCGGCGCCACTGCTCGTGCCGAAGTCCCTCTGTGGCGGGGTGCAGCTTACAGCCACACAGCCAAGTAGGAACAGCCCGACCCCCCCTTGAAAGCCCCACCCTTGCAGCATGCTGAGGACGCTACCCGGGGGCCGGCATAATGGCCAAGTTCGGTCGTCCGCTTTGCCCCCGTGGAGCCATGGGTTTCAGAGGGGGGCCCAGCCTCGAAAACCCATGGCGGGCGGCCGGAGGAGGAACCCGCCGGTTCTTCGTCCGGTTCGCCGCCGTGACATTCGGCGCCAGCGGCCGATCCTGCCCATAGCCCTTCGGCACGATCCTCCCCCCGTCTACTCCGGCGCTCACCAACCAGGCCTTCACCGCCGAGGCGCGCGCATCGCTGAGCTGCTGATTGTGCTCCCGCGTCCCGGTGTTGTCGGTGTGCCCCTGGATTTCCACCTTCTTTATCGAAGGTGTCCGCTGCATCACGTCCGCGATCTCTTCCATCAGCGCGTTCGAGTCCCCAAGGATCTTCGCCGAGTCGGTATCGAAGTGGATCTGCTTCGAAATCCGGATCTCGTTCCCTTGCACCTTCACGAGCGAGACCTTGGGCCGCTTGTTGATGCTGATGGCGGCACGGTTGTCCTCGTTGGCCCGAACTTCGGCCTGATCGAGGTGTTGCATGTAGCCCTGGGCCTCGGACTTGAGGGTCACCGGGCCGGGCGGAAGGTCCTTGAAGGTGAACGTTCCGCTGCCGTCGGCAGTGGCAGACAGCTCTTTGCCCCCAGCGCCGCTCAGGTGAATCACCGCGCCGGGGACAGGTCCGCCCGTTTCGCCGTCCTTCACCGAGCCGACGATGTTCCCGGTGCGCGGTAGGCTTTCGAGCGGGCAATCGATGTCCACGTACGTCGGGCCGGACGGCGCCGCGGGGGCGGGTTGGTTGGGCAGCGCGCCGACCTGGCCGGGGCCGGAGCCGGGGAACCCGGGTTGGCCAGGCGCTCCACCGAACGGGTTCGGCTGCGCGCCGGGGTAACCGCCAGGCTGCGCGCCGGGGAAGCCGCCAGGCTGCGCGCCGGGGTACCCGCCGGGCTGCGCGCCAGGGTAACCGCCGGGCTGCGCGCCGGGGTAACCGCCGGGCTGCGCGCCGGGGTAACCGCCGGGCTGCGCGCCGGGGTACCCGCCGGGCTGCGCGCCAGGATAGCCACCGGGGGCAGGGCTCAACGGGGCTGCTGCGATCACGTTGGCCTGGCAAACGCCTGGCTTGAACCCAGGCGCCTTGATGTTGAGCTGGTACGTGCCGGGCTCGAAGTGGCGCGTGAGGAAGCGGCCGTCGGGGCCCGTGGCGAAGGGCGGCTGCCCCCCACCCGAGACCGACACGATCGCATCGCCGACCGGCTCCTGCCTGCCCTGCTCGTGAACGAAGCCGCGGACGAACGTCTGCGGTGCGGGGACAATCTTCGGCTCCGGTGCGGGCGGCGCAGGCGGCGCGGGAGGCGCCTCTTTCTCACGCGTGTCGAACGAGTAGCCGAGGCCGAGGTAGAGCGTCCACGGGGCCTGCGGGGCCACTTCTTCCATGAACGTCGAGGTGCCCGAGGTGGCGATGTCGAACGCAGCGTGCGCGCTCAGGCCATGAAAGGCCTTGTCGAGCGGGTTCGTGCGGACGCCGAGCGTGAGCCGCGAGGGGACCGCTTTGAAGCCCGGGCCGCCCTGGTTCTTCGGATCGGTCGAGTCGAACTTGTCGAGGCCCATGCACACATCGCCCTTGGAGACGCGGCTCGTGTGACAGGTGTAGCCCTGGCGGTTCACCGGGACTTCGAACGAGTACTCGAGGTACGGCTGCACCTTGCTGAACGGCAGCTCGACGCCCACGTAGGTCTGGAAGAAGTCGACGCGGTTGATGCCGAGCCCGAAGCGCTCGATCCGGGTAATCGGCTGCCGACCTGGCGACCCGTCTTTCTCGTCCGGAAGGCCCACGGCCGCGCCACGCTTGACCTCTACGTCTTCGACGATCTTGCCCGAGTTATCGAACTTGTAGCCGAGGTTGAGGTTGATACGGAGCGGGAAGCCTTTGCTCTCGGGCTTGCGGAAGTCGGCGGTGGCGAGCCCGCGGAACAGCGCGCTGGTGCCGGCGCCGGCGACGCCGACCGAGCCGGCGCCGTTCAACAGCAGGAGCTGCGCGTCGCCGCCGAACGTGAGGAGCTGGCCGAGCTTGGGCGGGGTGAAGGCCTTGACGCCGAAGGTGGTGTCGCCGAGCACCTGGAGGAGCTGGGGGTGGCCCTGGCTGTTGCCGTTCGCGTAGGTGCGGACCGTCGCGTAGGCCTCGAGGAAGGAGAACGGCGTCGCGTTGACCGCGAAGAAGGCGCCGACATGGCTCGCGTCGTCGGAGGCATTGTCACGGCCGCAGGTGATGGGGACGCCCGCCAGCGTGGTGTTCTTGTCGTTGCAAAGGAAGTTGCTGGTCGAGAACATGTCGGCCAGGAACGAGACCCGGAAGGTGCCGGCAGCGCCCGAGCCTGCGTACGCGCTGCGGAGCAACCCGGTGGAGCCGAGCATCGACGGCTGCTCCATCAACGAGAGGTTGCGCTCTTCGGCTTCGCTCGAGGCCGAGGGAGCGGGCGGGGGCTGCTCGCCCGGGGGCTGCTCGCCGCCGAACTGGCCGCCTTGGCCAGGCTGGCCGAGCTGCCCCGGTTGCTCACCGCCGAACTGGCCGGGCTGCTGCGCGCCGAAGGGCTGCTGACCGCCAGGCTGCGGTTGCGCGCCGAAGGGCTGCGGCGGACCTTGCGGCGGCTGGGCCCCGTAGGGATTCGGCTGCGCGCCGGGCTGCGGCTGCGCGCCGAAGGGCTGCGGTTGGCCGGGCTGGGGCGCTCCGAAGGGGTTCGGTTGCCCGCCGGGCTGCTGCGGTCCGAAGGGGGGCTGCGGCTGCTGGGCTTCGGCCAAGCCCGTAAGCGAAAGGCAGCCGAAGAGCAGCGGCAGCGCGGACAGCTTGATGAACCTTCGCTTTTCGCCAGAGGCGGCTTTCGCAGACGTGTGCATCGACCCTCATCCGCGAGGCCGATCCAGGAAGAGCCGCCCGACGGGACGGTCCCTGACCTCGCGCGGCGCGGGTTGTATCACTCTCGCCAGAACGCGGGAAACTCTCGTCATGCCTGATCCCCAACCTTTCGGGTCTTCGGGCGACTCCGGAGGTGGCCACCGCCCGCCCGGCGGACCTTCTCGGCGCGTCGAGTGGTGCGAGCCCCGTCGGAACCCTGCTAAGAGAGAAACGCCATGGCATCGCGAGGCCGGATCCTGATTGTCGACGACGAGGCGAACGCGCGCGCGGCGCTCTCGGAAATCCTCCGCGAGGAGGGGTACACCACCGAAACCGCAGCGGACGGCTTCAAAGCGCTCGGCAAGCTCGAAGAATTTGCGCCCGACGTGGTGCTCACGGACCTGAAGATGCCAGGGCTCGACGGCATCGGCCTCATGGAGAAGGCGATGGCCACCGAGAGTGAGGCCACGTTCGTGGTGATGACCGCGTTCGGTTCCATCTCCAGCGCGGTGGAGGCGGTGAAGAAGGGCGCCTACAACTACCTCACCAAGCCGCTCGATTTTCAGGCCCTCTCCGTGGTGGTGGAGCGCGCGGTCGAGAGGGCCCGGCTCCTTCAGGAGAACGGCAAGCTGCGCGACAGGCTCCGGGAGCGGAACGCCTTCGGGCATGTGATCGCCACCCATCCGAGCATGATCAAGCTCCTCCGGATGGTGGAGCAAGTCGCGCCGAGCCGCGCCAGCGTGCTTATCCAGGGCGAGACCGGCACCGGCAAAGAGCTCGTCGCGGAGATGATTCACCGGGCGAGCCCGCGGGCCAAGGCGCCGCTGGTGCGCCTCAACTGCGCGGCGCTCTCGGAGTCGCTCCTTGAAAGCGAGCTGTTCGGGCACGAGAAGGGAGCGTTCACGGGCGCCGTGGCCCGCCGGGAGGGGCGCTTCGAGCAGGCGGCGGGGGGCATCGTATTCCTCGACGAGGTGAGCGAGATCCCGCTCCCGACCCAGATCAAGCTCCTGCGCTTTCTGCAGGAGCGCACGTTCGAGCGCGTCGGCGGCAACGAGACGCTCAAGGTGGACGTGCGCATCCTGGCCGCCACCAACCGCGACTTGCTCCAGCGCATCGCGGACGGGGCCTTCCGGGAAGACCTCTACTACCGCCTCAACGTGGTCACGCTCGAGATCCCGCCGCTGCGCGAGCGCATGAGCGACATCCCCGAGCTCGCGGCCTTCTTCCTCGGCCGCTACGCCCAGGAGAATGGCAAGCGCATTGGGTGCCTCTCCGACGAGGCCCTGCGCGCCCTGTCGGCCTACGCCTGGCCTGGCAACGTGCGCGAGCTCGAGAACGCGATCGAACGCGCGGTGGTGCTGTGCGATGGCTCCCGGATCGAGGTGCGCCACCTGCCGTCGTCGATTCACCGCGACGCGCCGCAGGACATCATGCCGCCCGTGCCCGGGACGACGATCTACGACCTGGAGCGCTACGCCATTCTGCGCACGCTCGAGTCCTGCAAAGGGTCCACCTCGAAGGCGGCCACCATTCTTGGGATCAGCCCGCGCAAGATTCAGTACAAGCTCCACGAATACGCGAGCTCGAGCTCGAGCTCGGCAGCGGCGCGCGCTGAGGAGCCTATCTCGACCTCCAAGCCTATCCCCGCCGCACAGGTCCGGCACGAGAGCGAGGAGGGCACATGAGCGCCGCTGCGTCCTCTGCGCCGCCGCGTCTCATCGAGGTCAAGGACCTCGAAAAAACGTTCCGCCTTGGCTTCCTCGGCCGCAAGGTCGTGGCCGCGGTGAAGGGGGTGAGCTTCGAGGTTCGGCGCGGCGAGATCTTCGGCTTCCTCGGGCCCAACGGCGCGGGCAAGACGACGACGATCAAGATGCTCACGGGCCTCATCGCGCCGACCGGCGGCGAAGCCTTCCTCTTCGGCCAGCGCATCCCGGAGCCCGAGTCTCGGCGGCGCATCGGCTTTCTCCCCGAGAACCCGTACGTGTACCCGTACCTGACCCCGCGCGAGTTCATCGAGCTTGCGGGTCGCCTCTCCGGTCTGCGGGGTCACGCGCTCTCGCAGCGCACCGCGGAGGTGCTCGAGCTCACGCGCATTACCTACGCGGCGGATCGGCAGGTGCGTCGCCTTTCGAAAGGCATGCTCCAGCGGGCCGGCCTGGCTGCCGCGCTCGTGGCGGACCCGGAGATGTTGATCCTGGACGAGCCGATGAGCGGGCTCGATCCGGTGGGGCGCAAAGAGGTGAAGGACCTCATCTTTGCCGAGCGCGAACGGGGGCGAACGATTTTCTTTTCGACGCACATCCTGAGCGACGTCGAGGCCATGTGCGATCGGGTGGCGATCCTGCGCGAGGGGCGGGTGGTGGTGAGCGGGGCGATGCGGAAGTTATTGCGCGGGGAGGTGCTCCACACCGAGATCACGCTGGCCCATGCGGACGAGGCGCTTCTTGAGGCGCTGACGGGCAAGGGGATGACAGTGAGCCGGCGGGTGGACCTTGCGGTGGTGCTCGTCGAAGGGGAGGCGCGAGTGGGGGAGGTGCTGCAAGCGGCGCTCGCGGGCGGGGCGCAGGTGGTGGAAGTGACGCCGCGGAGAGAGACGCTGGAGGATCTGTTCCTGCGCAAGGCGCTGTAGCGCGGCGCATTGAGCCGCGATCGAGCAGGTCATGCGCTGGTATCCAATCGGTCGCGTCAGCAGGGAGGGCAGTGGCGCAGAAGAGATAGCGTCAGGGGCACTACGACCTCAGCGCTGCCGCGCAGGATCGAGCGAACCGCAAGCGGCGTTGGGTGCTCTCGCGCCGGGAGGCTCGCCGCAAGATTCTCGCTCTCCCGAGCGCCACAAGTGGATTGGCTACCTCGAGGGGCCGATCGAGGTTCTGGCGAGCCTTTCACTCGCGGCCTATCCGGAGGGGAGCAGGGAGCACCTGCAGGCTCGGTGGGCGGCGATTCGGCTGCGAGTACGCCTCGGCAAGATCCAGGAAGAGATAGTCCTCGCGTACCCCTACCTGCGCCCTACCAGCCAGGGAAGGCGCCTCTCGCGCGATTACCCCGCAGCCACAGCCCGCTGCGGGAGCGGCATCTCGGCGGCGAGGTGCTCGAACGCGCGGAGCCGCTCGCGAACGGTCTCCGAGACCGTCTCGACCGAGGCTCCAGCGCCGTTCTCCGCGAGGTCGAAATCGTCCTCCAGCTCTGAGAGCGGCCGGAGCTGGTCGGGCGCATCGATGCACAGCGTGTAGAGCAGCCGTGCCGCGGCGCGAGGGTCGAGGCCGGAAGCGACGGCCCGGGCCACGACGCCCACGACCACACGCTCGACCTCGCCAGGCTCGACCTCGCCGGGGACCGCGCGCAGGAGCTCCGCGAGCTCGTTCGCGTCCAGCCGGCCTCCGGCCGCAAGCTCCAGGATCGTGCGGATCGCCCGCGGGGGCTTCACTTCGCGCGCGGCGATGCTGGCGGCCCACGATATAACGTCGTCTCGATCGTAAAGACCGAGCGTCATCGCCGTCCGGAGGCCCTCGGCGATGCGCTTCATGCTGATCTCCGGGAGAGGCGCGGGCATACGGTCGGCATAGCCCACTCTATCCGTGAGCATGGCGCGGAGCCAGATCCTCGAAGCCACCCCGAGCGTAAGGCCCTTCACACCGTGGGCTCTGCGAGCGGTGCGGTGACCTGGCGGGCGAGGCTCGAGCGCGCGTACGGCATCAAGCCGACGACGTTTGCAGCGTACGTTCGCAGCGTCGCCGGTACGTGAAAAGGCCGGCTCGGTGGGGGCGGGGCAGCGGCTAGGCCCAGCGGGTGGGGCGGGTCTTGAGGGATTCCGAGCCGAGGCGGTCACAGAACGCCTCGAAGGCGCCGCGGGGGACGCCCGGGAAACGCAGCTCGTCGGCGTCTTGCTGCGGCAGCGGCACGTCCTCAACCAGGGTCGCCAGCTTGCGGTAGAGCAGCGCCTCGTCCCGGTGCGCTGAAAGGGTCGCGGCGATCTTGGCAGCGCCGCGCACAGTCACGCTCCACGTCGCCGGGTCGGCCGGGATGGCCTCGAGGTGCAGGTAGCGGCCGAGCAGCGCTGCCGCCGTCTTGTCGCCGATCCCGGGCAGCCCGGGGATACCGTCGGCCGTGTCGCCCACCAACGCCAGCAGATCGGGGATGCTCTCCGGCGCGATCCCGCGCGCCTCACGCAGCGCCGCCTCGTCGATCTCCTTGGCCCGCACCCGGTCGACCTGGACCACGTGCCGCCCGCGCAAGCACTGCCCGAGGTCCTTGTCCGGCGTCATGATGCGCACCTGCTCGAACGAGCCCCGAAACCGGGCCGCCGCCGTGGCCAGCGCGTCGTCGCACTCCCACTGGTCCATGGGCCAGACCACGGCGCCGAGCGCGTGCATGGCGTCCTCGACCGGCCCGAACTGGGCGAGGAGCTCTGCGGGCACGCCGGCGTCGGTCTTGTAGCCCTCGAAGAGATCGTTGCGGAACGACCGGATGGGGTTGTCGAAGGCCACGGCCAGGTGGGTCACCGCCTCGGCCGGGTCGTGGAGGAGGGCCAGCATCGACGAGAGCACGCCGGCCGTGGCTTTGGCATCCCATCCGCCGGGCGCCGTGTGGGAGGGCCGCTTGGAAAAGTGGGCCCGGAAGAGCTCGAAGGTGCCGTCGACGAGGTGCAAGCGCATGGCGGACAGGTGCGGTATCGCGGCACCGCGGGAGCCGCAAGTCAGCCTGGCCTTACTGCACCGGCGCGCGCTCGATTGGCCTCCTCGACGGTCCTTTCGACATGCCCGCTGACGTCACCGGCCCCCGCTCGCCCGCGTCGGATCGAGCCGCTCGAGCACCCGCTCGCCGACCTCCGCGTCCGGCCAGGCATCGAGCAGCTTGCGGCAGGCGTGGAGCGTGCCGCGGATGTGCCGCGAATCCAGCGCGTCGTCTTGCAGCACTTCGGCGGCGATCTTCTCCGCGTCGGCGAAGATCGCCTCGCTGCCGGAGCGGGCCGCGAGCGGGAGGAGCGCGGGGAGGGCAGAGAGGGCGACGAGAGCTGCGCCTTGCTCGCATTGCCGCTGCGTCTCGGCCAGGGCCCCGCGCAGCGCCGCGACATCGACCGGCGCGGCCCCCCCATCCCGCGCGCGCGCGACGAGATCGTCGGCGAGCCGCTGGAACTGGGAGCGCGACACCTTGGGGATCTCCACGCCCGGCGGCGCTTTCTGAGCGAGGGCCCGCACCTCGGCCACCCGATCGACGCGGCGGGCGATGCGGTGCAGCTCGAAGAGGAACGTGGACATGAGGTCAGGCGATAGGCCCGCTGTCGGGAGCCAGCGGCAAGCCTCGTCAACGCTGGCGCGCACGACGCGGTCATCGAACAAGGGCGTGCGGCGGAGCAGGGTGAGCAGCGTGTGCCGGCGCTCCTTCTCGCGCCCGGGCGGCGGATTCTGGAACCATGTGAGGGCGGTGGTCCCGATGAAATGCGCTTGGTCCTTGGGCACCCGGGACGAGCGGAGCAGGGCGTTGAAGACGAAGTCCGCGGGGTTCGACGTCCCGTGCCGCTCGAGCCAGGTGACCGCGGCGGCTACCGCGCGCTTGGCCTCGGCCTTCTGGAGGTCTTTGCGGCGCAGCACCAAGGGGAGGACAAAGCTCGCCTCCTCCAGGTCCAGGTGCTGGTCGAGCCAGGCGAGCGCGGCGGTCACAGCATGTCGAACGTCGCTGCCCTCGAGATCCTCGCGCTCGAGCAGGGCGTGGAGGACGAACTGTGCCTCGGTCGTGGCGCCGTGGCGGTTGAGCCAGACGAGCGCGAGCACGCGCGCGTGCGCCGCGTGCTCGCCGTCGAGGTCTCCGCGCAGGAGCAGCGCCCGGATTACGAAGTCGCTCTCCTCGTCCGCGCCGTGACGGTCGAGCCAGGCGAGCGTCGCCGTGACCATGCGCGCCACGCTCGTGTCGTCGAGGTCGTAGCGCTCGAGCAGACCGCAGAGGACGAGGCGCGCCTCGGCGCGCTGGGAGTGACAGTCGACCCACGCGAGGGCCGCGTCGACCGTGCGCGCAGAGGCGGCCTCGTCGAGGTCGTGGCGGCTGAGCAGCGCACGCAGGATGAACTGCGCGTCGGGATTGGCGATGTCGGCTTCGAGGCGAGCGAGCGCAGGGCCGATATGGCGGCGCCCTTCTTCGCCCGGTCGGCGGAGCAGGCGCGTGTCGACGGGGGTGCGCGGTCGGTCGGACATCCGAGATCCCTCTACACGAGAACAGGCGACTTGGACATCATTGTGCACGAGCCCGCACCTGGCACGCCGCTCTCGTAAGCATCCCACCGCAGCGAAGCGCTCACCAGGCGCTCACCAGGCGCTCATCAGCCGATCGCGACGATCATGTGCTCTGGATCCTTGTGAGAGACATACGAGCAATACGAGCCGACGTCCTCGCACGGAAACTCATAGGCCTTGCCGTTCAGGCCGTGTGTATGCCAGAACTTTGCATAGTAGTTCGCGGGGGGAGCCGCATGGCGATCTTCGGGGGCGCATTGAAATCGCTTCTAAACTGGCGCTTCTAAGGTGGCGCTTGACGTGCGTACGCTATCTTTCATAAGCTCAGGCGTTTCTAGATTCGGTCTTGCTAGAGAGAATCATGAAAGTCCTGTTCCTGACGACGGTTCACAACAGCATGAGCCAACGCGCCTGGGTAGAGCTGACCGAACGCGGTCATCAGGTGTCGATCGAGCTCGCGCTGGAAGACAAGGTGATGATCGAGGCCGTCGAGCTCTATCGACCGGACTTGATCGTTGCGCCTTTCCTGAAGAAGGCCATCCCTGAGTCCATCTGGCGCCACTTCACCTGCATCATCATCCACCCCGGCATCCAGGGTGACCGCGGGCCCTCCTCGCTGGACTGGGCGATCCTCGATGGGGCCGGCGAGTGGGGCGTGACACTGCTCCAAGCGGTTGCGGAGATGGACGCCGGCGCCATCTGGTCTGCCCACACCTTTCCTATGCGAATGGTCAGCAAAAGCAGCCTCTACCGGAACGAAGTGCTCGAGGCGGCCATGCGCTGCCTGGTGGAGACCGTGGAGCGCTTCGCGAGCAGCGCCTTCACCCCAACCCCCCTTGATGACACGCTCCCCGGGGTGAAAGGACGCCTGCGCCCGCCCATGAAGCAGGTGGATCGGTCCTTCGAGTGGTCGGAGCCGACCTCCGCCATCGCCCGGAAAGTCCGCTCGGCGGATAGCAACCCTGGTCTGCTGAGCCGGGTTCTGGGAGAGGAATACTATCTCTTCGGCGCCCACGAGGAGGACTCGCTCCGTGGAAAGCCAGGCGAGATCCTGGCCTTCCGCGACGATGCGGTCTGCTTCGGAACCGGCGACGGCGCGCTCTGGATCTCTCACCTGAAGCGGCGAAGCGCCGACGGACGCTCGTTCAAGCTCCCCGCTACCCTGACGCTCGCCGACAAGCTCGGTGGGGTCCCGGCGGCACCGCTCGCGATCGACGAGTCCGCGCGTGGGCGGACGTACCGGGAGATCCGGTACGAAGAGCGGGGCGAGGTCGGGGCTCTGTATTTCGACTTCTACAACGGCGCCATGAGCACGGCGCAGTGCCGGAAGCTCCGCGAGGCATTCGTCTTCGCCAGGGGCCGGAAGACGAAGGTCATCGCGTTGATGGGCGGCAGAGACTTCTGGTCCAATGGCATTCATCTCAATGTGATCGAGGCCGCCCAGGATCCGGCCGAGGAGTCATGGTTCAACATCAATGCCATTGATGACCTCATCCAGGAGATCCTCGCAACCGACTCCCATCTGGTGATCTCAGCCATGCAGGGGAACGCGGGGGCGGGAGGGGTGACCCTCGCCCTCGCGGTCGACTGGGTTTATGCTCGCAAGAGCGTCGTCCTCAACCCTCATTACAAGGGGATGGGAGGACTCTATGGCTCCGAGTACTGGACGTACCTGTTGCCCCGGCGCGTCGGGGCGGAGAAGGCCCACGCGCTAACCGAGGGCTGCTTGCCGCTCGGGGCCGCGGAAGCGGTACAAATAGGTCTGCTCGATCGCGCCTTTGACCAGGACGTCCCAAGCTTCCAGGCCCAGATCGCGACGCTGGCTGAGAACCTCGCCCAGAACCCCAATTACCCCGAGATGCTCGCCGCGAAACGCGAGCGCCGGCTCAAGGACGAGCAGCACAAGCCGCTCTCCGCGTACCGGGCCGAGGAGCTCGAAAAAATGCGGGAGAGCTTCTTCGGTCCCGACCCGGCGTACCACGTTGCGCGCCGCCAATTCGTCTACAAGGTCAGCGCCACTTCTACGCCACTGCGCCTGGCCCTTCACCGCAAGCCGAATCACGGTCCGCCGGGGATCTGATATGCCAGCTCCTGCGCGGTGCCGAGGTGCCGGAGCACGAGCAGCGTCACGTCGTCGTCTTGCCTCTCCGCGGCCCATTGCCCGGCAGCTTCGAGGACACGGTCGCGAATCTCCGTTACAGAGCTCTCCGGAGACTTCGCGATCGCCTCGCAGAGCCGATCGATACCAAATTGCTCGCCGGCGGCGTTTCGTCCTTCGGTCACTCCGTCCGTATAGAGAACGAGGAGATCACCTTTCGCGAGCCGTTCCGTGACTTCTTCCGTCATCTCGCCGATTTCCTTCACCACGGCGAGCCACGTTCCCGTGACGGGAAGGCTCTGGCAGGTGCGCGTCGCGGCTCGCCAGATGATCGCCTCTTCGTGGGCTCCGGCGCAGACAATGCGGCCGTCTCGAAAATAGCGGATGATGGACATCGTCACATGCTCGTCCGAGCGGAGACGATGTCGCACGTTCTCGTAGAGCGCGCGGTTCACATCGGCGAGCACGGTACACGGAGCGCCGTCCGGATCGCGCCTCACCAGGGTCGCGATCGCGCTCTGCGCTTGAAACATGACGAGCCCCGCTGCCAGTCCGTGCCCCGCCACGTCGCCGATGCCGATCCAGCAGCCATCTTTGACGGGAAGCACGTCGTAGTAGTCGCCACCGACCTCCGTCGCGGGGATCATCTTCGCCGCCATCTCGAGGCCAGGCACGCGCAGGTCTCGCGGCAAGATCGACGTTTGAATGCGCGACGCGATCCGCATCTCTTGCTGGAGGCGCTTGGCCGCCTCGAGGCGATCGGTGAGCTCGATGTGCGCTTGCTGCGAGGCGATATTCTTCATCTCCCGAACGCTGCCGACGCACAGGATGCCCAAGCCGACGTCCTCGAAGACGACCCACGCCGCGTGCTCGAGGAAGCGCCACGATTCGGGAGCGAGAATTCCGAAGACGGACTCGGGCCATAGCACCTGCCGAAGCAGGTGATCGGCGGCGACGACCACCGTCGCCGGAAGGAAGACCCTCCAGTCACGATAGAAGGCGATGATGGCGAGGGAGACGAAGATGTGAAAGTGCATCTCGATGCGCCCGCCACTCAGGTGAATGAGCAACCCCGACCACAACATCTGCGCGACTGCGAGCACCATGCGTGTGAGGAGCCAGCCGGGACGCCGGAACGTGAGGGCAATCGGGAGCACGTTGATGAGGGCGCCGAAGAGGACCGCAGTGTAGACGTGCGCGTGGATGACGTGCGTCTTTCCAGCCCACGCGTAGGGGGAAACGAAGACCGACAGGAAAATCGCGAAGACCCATTGCCCCATCAGCAGATACGAAAGGAGGCGATCGATCTTGCAAGTGTTGTTCTGGAAACGCTCTTCGAAGAGCTCTCTTGCGCGCGCTTCAATGCCGGTCGGCGTCGATACCAGGCTGTCCATCGTGGCTTGCACCCTTCTCCTCGTTTCCTATCTCGCAGCCGAACCTCGGGCTAGTGTCGCCCGCCAGAAGTCTTGCCAGAGATCGATCTCCCTCGGGCGGTACTAGGGCGGCCACGAAGTGGCCGCAGGGTATGGGGCGCAGCCCCATCGAAACAAGCTAGTTTTGCACGCGCGAAGCGGACGCTGCGGCGCGTCGAGACCAAGCAAGAGGCCAGCAGCGGCGGAGGCTCCCGGCGCTCGCTCGCCCGCGGTGAGGCTGCCGCAGCCGCCATCGTCGCCGTTCTGTGCACCCGACCCGGGCGCGCGGAGCCCTCCGGGCGAGCCTCCTTTGCCGCCTGGGGCCCGTGGGGGGGCACCCCGATGTCCTCATGCGCTCGGTGCAGCGGCGGCGTACACTCGGGCGGTGTTTTCCCCACGCGCTTTGGCCGCGCGCCTGTTCCCCTGCGCGCTTCTTTCTGCCCTCGCCGCCCTCGCCGCTGCGTGCTCCGAAAGCTCCCAGATGGGCACCGGCGGCGCCAGCTCGAGCGGAGGCGGCGGCTCGGCCGTCGTTGGCAGCTCGACCTCGACCTCGGTTTCGACCAGCAGCCACGGCGTTGCGGTGAGCGCCGTCGGCGCGGGCGGCAGCGTGGCGCTGCCGGACAAGTTCACCGTGTCGGGCGTAGTCACCGACGGCACCGCCCCTGTCGAGGGTGCCATCGTGATGCAGGCGGGCGGCGATCCAGCGCTCACCACCGGGCCCGATGGGGCGTATTCCCTCGAGCTCACCCAGGCCATCCTCGGCACGCCCACCATCGTCGCTGCCAAGCTCGGCTATCGGACAGCCGGCGTGGAGCTCCTCGCCCTCCCCGAGGGTCCGGTCGAGCTTTCGCTCTCCCTGGTCACGGCGCCCGATAACCCTTCCTATGTTTACGGCAACCCCGGCACAGGCGAGATGGCAAACGATGTCTCGACCAAGTTCTGCGGCCATTGCCATGCCACCCTGGTCAAGCAGTTTCAGTCCTCTCCGCACGCCAGGGCCACCCGCGATCCGCTGGTACAAGACCTCTATGCCGGCGTCGCCCAGGCGTTCTCCTCGGCTCCAAGCTGTGCCGACCAGGGCGGCCTGTGGCGGCCTGGCCTTTTGCCCGGCTCGGCCGCCGACGTGGCTTCGAAATGCTATCTCGGGGTCGGAGTCTTGCCCGATCTCAACGGCTGCGGCGCGGCGGGGCAGCTCACCTGTGATGATCCGGCGCTGGAGGCCGCCCAGAAGCCCAAGGCGTTTGGCCGCTGCGCGGACTGCCATGCCCCCGGCATCAATGGGCCTGCGGGGGGGCGGAGCTTGCATGAGGCGGTGGGCATCGCCTTCGACAATGGCAACCATTGCGACGTCTGCCACCATGTTCGCGACGTGGATCTGGAAAAGCCGCCTGGGGTCGCCGGGGCGCTCATCCTCCAACGGCCGAGGGACCACGCCGTCGACAAGCCCGGCGCGCCGCTCCTGCAGGTGATGTTCGGCCCGATGCCGGACGTGCCCAACCCCTTCATGGGCGGGAGCTTCCAGCCCAAATTCCTGTCGTCCGAGCTCTGCGGCGGTTGCCATGAGCAGAAGCAGGAGGCGCTCTTGCCCGGCGCGCAGCTCTCTCCGCTGCGCTGGCCAGGCGGCCTGCCCACCCACTCGACCTACAGCGAGTGGGCGGCGAGCTCGTACAACAAGCCGGGGACGCAATGCCAATTCTGCCATATGCCCCCGGACGACACTGGCCTCAAGAGCTCCCTCGACGTCACCGACGAGAGCAACGCCAACATCGTTTACGGCTTTCTCCGCACCCCGGAGCAAATTCGCCAGCACTCTTTTCGCGATCCGGTGGGCGGTAGTCCAAGGCTCATCGACAACGCGATCTCGCTGGGCCTTGGCGCGGCGATCACGGGTGCCGAGCTCACGGTCACGGTGAAGCTCACCAACAAGACCGCCGGACACGCAATCCCGACCGGCGAACCGATGCGTTCGCTCTTGCTCCTGGTTCGCGCCGACGCTTGTGGCAAAACCATGGCCCCGTCGTCCGGGATGACGCTCGACGATTGGGGCGGCGCTGCCGCAGAGGGGACCTTTGGCGTCGACGCCACCGCGCTCTCGGCCGCGCTCACCTGGGCCTCTGGGGCTCCCCGCGCCAAGGTCGGTGACGTCGTGCGCGCGACGCGGCCCACGGGCATCTATGACGACTATTCTGGGATTGGCTTCTTCGCCGATCCTGCGCTCAGCCCTTCGCAGAAAGGGCTCGAGATCAAGAGCCCTGTGGGAGAAGCTTTGGTCGTCGCCGTGAACGGCGCGGTCCTCACCCTGAGCCAGCCACTCCCGCTCAAAGCGGGCGATCGGCTGTACCTGGGCGAGCCCGTCACCGTCCCTCCCGCGGATGGCGTTCCCTCCCCGGCGGTGGCAGGAAGCGCTGGGTATAGCTTTGCCCGGACGCTCACCGATCCGCTCGGAATGCGGGGCGTTCCCCATTATCGAGCGACCGATATCGTGAGCGATAACCGGATAGGCCCCGGCGCCCAGGCGACGACCACCCACGGATTCGCGATCCCTTCGGGCTGCGCGATGGCGACGATCACGGCGGCCCTGATCTACCGACCGATCCCTGTCGCCCTGGCGCGACCGCGAGGCTGGGACGCGCGCGACTACGTGGTCTCCACGACCACGAAGAGCGCCGCGCTCCCTTGAGTTGCGCGCCATCTCCTGGTGTGATGCAATCGCCGAGGGGTAAATCGATGCAACCAAACGCCGCCGCTCCGGAGCTCACGACCAAGCCCCGATGACCCCCGAGCCGAGCGCCCCCGAGCCTGTCGACACGACCACCGAAATCGAAACGCCGGAGCACGTCCGCTTTCGCTACTATGTCGCCGGCCCAGCGCGACGCTCCTTCGCCTACTTTCTCGACGCGCTGGTGCGAGCGGGCATCCTCGGCATCGTCTTCCTCCTCGCCGGGATCGGCGGCGCAGCCGGCCCCGACACGCTGGCCAAGGCCACGACGGGCTTCTCGCTTGTCGTGCTCTTCGTGGTCGAGTGGGGCTACTACCTCTTCTTCGAAACCTTGTGGAGCGGCCGTACCCCGGGCAAGCGCGCCCTCCGCCTGCGCGTCGTCACCGAGGGGGGCCACCCGCTTCGCTTCACCGACAGCCTGCTGCGCAACCTGCTGCGCGCGGCCGACTTCCTTCCTGCCGCCTACGCCATTGGCCTCGTGGTCATGGGGCGCGACGCGCGCTTCCGCCGCCTAGGCGATCTCGCCGCGGGCACCATCGTGGTCGTCGAGGAGCTCCGCGTCGTCGAGGCCCCGTTCCGCCTCGACCCAGCGCCCACGCCCGCGGAGCTGCATCCTATCCCGCAGCAGCTGCCGCTCTCGGGCGACGAGATCGACGCGATCACGCTCTTCCTGCGGCGCGCAGGGCGCCTGCCTCCCGCGCGCGCGCACGAGCTCGGCGAGCTGGTTGCGCCTATCTTCGCGCGGCGCCTGGGCATGCGGTACAAGGATGCCATCCGCTTCCTCGGTCTCCTTCAGCACCGCGCGCATGAGCGGCTCCCGCGCTCGCCAAGAGGCGTATGAAGCAGGGGCTCCGCTCGCAGGATGAGCTCATCGCAGCGCGCTCCCCGGACTGGGAGGAGCTCTCTCGCCTCGTCGGCACCGGCGACGGGTTTCGCGCGAAAGACGGGCCGACCATTTCCCGGCTGGCCGCGCTCTACCGCGCCCTCTGCACCGACCTGATGCGCTGCCGCGCCGTGGGCGCGACCCCCGACGTAACCGCCTATCTCGACGGCCTGGCCGCGCGCGCGCACGCCGCGCTCTACGGTGCCAAGCCGTTCCAGCGGCTCGCCGTCGCAGATTTCTTCCGGAGCGACTTCCCTCGCGCCTTTCGTGGCAATGCCCGTTTCTTCGCCATTGCCGTTGCGCTCTTCCTCGTCCCCTGGCTCGTCGGCTTGCTCGGCGCGCTCGCAGCCGACGGGTTCGCCGCCCACGTCCTGCCGGCGTCGATGCTCAAGGACTCGGCAGAGGCCTACGCCAAGGGCTTCGAGGCGGGCCGCGACGCTGGCACCAACACGACGATGGCCGGCTTCTACGTCTACAACAACGTCGGCATCGCGTTCCGCTGCTTCGCGACGGGCATCCTCTTCGGCGCGGGGAGCTTGTTCTTCCTCGTGTACAACGGCCTGATCATTGGCACCTTCACCGGCTACGTCATGAGCGCGGGGAACGGCGGAAACCTCTGGACCTTCATGTGCGGCCACGCGCCGTTCGAGCTCACGGCCATCGTGATCGCCGGAGCTGCTGGCCTCCAGATGGGCTACGCGCTGGTCGACACCGGCGGGCGCACGCGGCTCGGCTCGCTGCGCAAGGAGGCCCCCGCGATCGCGCGCCAGGTGCTCGGCGCCGCCGCCATGCTCCTCATCGCCGCGTTGATCGAGGGCTTCTGGTCGCCCACCTCGGTGCCGCCGCCCGTCAAATGGGCCGCGTCGGGGGTCTTCACCGTGGCCGTCGCGCTCTACCTTTCCCTCGTCGGAAGGAGGCCCGCCCGATGAACCTCCGCGCGTCCGCGATCGTGCTGCGCCCGCGCACCGTGGCGGAGATCCTCGACCTCGCGTGTCGCCTCGTGGCCACCCGCGCGCTCGATCTTTACGCTCGCCTCGCGGCCATCCTGCTCGTGCCCTGCTTCGTCGTCGGCCTCTTTCTTCGCTATGGGCTCGGGCTCACGTGGGCCTTCGTGTGGCTCGTCGCGGCCGGCGCGGGCACCTTGATCGAGGGCGTGTTCACCGTCGCCGTGGGCCGGTTGCTCTTCTCCGAGTCGCTCACCGCGCGCGAGACGCTCCGCGCCTTTGCGGGCAGGCTCGTGTCGTACGTGGGTGCGCTCCTCTTCAGCCGCTTGCTCCTCGCCGCCACGGCGCTCACCGCGATCGCGATCTTCTTCGCATGGCCGCGGCTCTTCTTCATCCACGAGGCGAGCTTGCTCGAAGGGGCGAGCGCCGGGACGGCGCTTCGGCGCAGCGATCGGCTCGCCACCGGCCGCGCGGCGACCGTGCTCTTTGCGCTCGTCGCGCTGCTCGCGGCGCAGGGCGCGTTCATCGGCGCCGCAGAGCTGCTCGGGCATGGGCTCGTCGACGAGGTGCTCCAGCTCGGCAAGCCCTTCGGAGGGCTCCTCGACGATGGCGGATCCCCCTATGCGCTCGCGGGTTACCTTCTCTCGGTGCCCTACGCAGCGACGGCGCGCTTTCTCTTCTACATCGACTCCCGCACCCGCGCCGACGGCTGGGACGTGCAGCTTCGCTTCATGGCCATCGCCGCGCGCGACGCCGCCGAAAGGAGCGTTACGGCATGAGCGTCGATCGCCTGCGCAAGGCGCTGCTCGGCGCGGCGCTCGCCCTCTTCACGGCTGCGCCCATCTTCACGGCTGCGGAAGAAGCCCGGGCCGGGGAGCTGCTCGAGGAGGTTCGAGCCGCGCTCGCGGACCCGCGTTACCGCTTTTGCCACGAGGCCGACTACCCGCTCACGTCCGAGGAGAAGGCGTGGTGTCCGCTCCTCGACGAGCAGAAACCGGTATGCCCTTCGCTGCTCCAGGCCTGCACGTTGCCGCCCATCGAGCGGTCTTTGAGCTCCGGGCTGTGGCCCGGGCGCAAGGGGCACCGCGCCACGCCGTCGGAGGGGTGTCGCCCGCGAAAAGCCCCGGGTGAGGCCCGCGCCGAGCGCTCCGATACGCGCGAGCGCCCGCCTCCTCCGCCTTCCGACACATCCCTGCCGAAGATGAGCGGCTTCGCCCAGATCCTCTTCTTCGGGCTGCTCGCCGTCTTCATCGTCGCCGTCGCCCGCGCCATCGCCCAGAACTTCCAGCGTGAGCGCGCAGACGAAGGCGCGTCGGGCGAGGCCTTGCCCGGCGAGGTGGCTGCGCAAAAGGAGGCCGCGGCCGTAGGGCCCGTCGAGACCGACGTCGAGCGGCTGCTCGCGCGCGGTCGAGACGCTGCGGCGCGCGGCGAGTACGCGCGCGCTCTCGACCACGTCTACGCCGCGCTCCTGCGCCGCCTCGACGGCGACGGGCTGATCGAGATTCACCCCTCGCGAACCAACGGCGACTACCTCCGAAAGCTCCGTGCCCAGCCCGAGCTCCACCAGTCGGTGCGCGCCATCGCGGGCGACGTCGAGCGCGCGCAGTTCGGCGCTACGCCGCCGTCGGAGCGCGTGTTCCGCGAGGTGCTCGCGCGCGTCCTGCCGCTCGTGGGCCGCGCGCTCGGCGTGCTGCTGTTCGGGCTTTGCCTCTCCGGCTTGCTCTCGTGTGCGCCGCACGACGGCGGTGCGCATCGCGGCGCCCCGGTGGTGGACGGCGACCCGTCGCCCCTCGGCGCGCGCGCGGTGGCCGAGGTGATGAATGGCCACGGTCTCCACATCCGCCACCGCATCGAGCGGCTCTCGAGCGTTGAAGGCGTGCTGACCCTCGTGCTTTTGCCGGGTGTCGAGCTCGACGGAGACGCGTGGGCCCACCTCTCTGCATGGGTTCGGGACGGCGGCCGGCTCGTGCTCGCGGGCGTCCCTGTCCCTGCGGAGGTAGGCCTGAAGCTCGCCGCGGATCCGGAGTCGCCGTCCACCACGGTATACATCGATCCCGCGCTGAGCGAGTCGTCCGGGGAGCTCCACGTGCGCCTGCCTCCTGGGCGCCGCCTCGTGCTTGGCGATGGCCAGAGCGAGCCCGAGGAGGGCGTGCTGCTCCGGAGCGACGCCTCGGTGATCGCCGCTGAAATGCCCTTCGGCGAGGGGATGATCACCGTCTTCGCCGAAGACTCGCTGTTCACCAACCTCGCGCTCACCGTGAACGACAACGCCCTCTTGCTCCTCGCCACGCTCTTCCGGGTGTCGGAGGAGTCTCGCGTGATCGAGATCTGCGACGCCTTCACGGGTGTGGGTGCGGCGACGCCCCTCGAGTCGGTCCGGCGCGCCGAGCTCACCCCGGTGCTAGCCCAGCTCTTCGTCCTGCTCGCGCTGGTCCTCGTGTGGAAAGGTGCTGCCTTCGCAAGGCGGCGCGACCCGCCCGCCGAGGCTCGCCGCGCCTTTGCCGACCACGTTCGCGCCCTCGGGCTCGCGTACGCCTCTGCCCGCGCGTCCCACCATGTCGTTGGCCTTTACGCCTCCTGGGGGCTCGAGCGGCTGCGCGAGCGCGTGCATCGATCCGGCGGGCAGGGGCTTCTCCCGCTCGCCGAGGCCATCGCGGCGCGGACGGGGCGATCCGAGGGCGAGGTGATGCGCGTCCTCGTCGAAGCAGCAGGCAGCCGTGACGAGGCTGCGCCGCCCTCCTCGCTGCGCTTGCGCCCACGCAACCGGGCGTCCCCCAAGCGGAGTCGCGACGACGCCGAGGCCGACTTTGCCCTGATGCGTGAGCTCTCAGCCTTCCTCGAGGCCACGGGCCAGCACCACCGCCGCGGCGGGCCGCCCCCGCCACCTACCCTTCGAGATAAGCCCCCTACGACATGAACGTCACCGACTTCAAAGAGCGCTTCGACCTCATCCGGCGCGAGGCAGAAAAGGTTCTCCTCGGACAGGAAGACCTCATCCTCGAGACGCTCGTCGCCGTGATCGCGGGCGGGCACGTGCTCATCGAGGGCGTGCCGGGCCTCGGCAAGACGCTGCTCGTGCGCACGCTCGCCCACGTCCTCGGGGCTTCGTGGAAGCGTATCCAGTTCACGCCCGACCTGATGCCGAGCGACGTGACCGGCGGCAACGTCTGGAACCAGAAGGAAGACCGCTTCGTCTTCCACGAGGGCCCGCTCTTCACTCAGCTCCTGCTCGCCGACGAGATCAACCGCGCGCCGGCCAAGACCCAGTCCGCGCTGCTCGAAGCGATGGCAGAGCTCGCGGTCAGCGCGGACGGCATCACCCGCTCTTTGCCGGAGCCGTTCTTCGTCATCGCCACGCAAAACCCCATTGAATCGCAGGGGACTTACCAGCTTCCCGAGGCGCAGCTCGACCGCTTTCTCATCAAGATCAACGTGTCCCACCCGACTCTCGTGGTCGAAAAACAGATCCTCCGGAGCCACGTGCTCGGCTTTCAGTCCGCGCGCCTCGACCGGAGCTCTCTCGAGCGGGTGTCGAGCGCGGCAGAGCTGCTCGAGATGCGGGAGGTCGTGAGATCGATCCGGGTGGACGACGGCATCATCGACTACATCGCCGACATCGTCGTCCGGAGCCGCGTGCACCGCTCCGTGTACCTCGGCGCCTCGCCTCGCGCCTCGATCGGCCTGCTCGCCCTTTCGCGCACCGTCGCCGCGAGCGAGGCGCGGGATTTCGTTATCCCCGACGACGTGAAGGCGCTCGCGCCGGCAGTGCTGCGGCATCGGCTCATGCTCCACCCCGACGCCGAGATCGAGGGCGTGAGCGCCGACGACTGCGTGGCGGACATCCTGCGTGAGGCCAAGGTGCCGAAGAGCGCGGCATGATCCCCGCGCGCGCGCTCGTGCTCCTGTCGCTCGTGCCGCTCGTGCTCGCGCTGGCCACGCTCCTCGACCGGAGCCTGCTCGTGCCGATGCTCGGGGCCGATTTCGCCATCGCGCTCGTCGCGGCGCTCGACGCGCTCCTCGCCCGGCGCCCGCTCATCACCGTGGAGCGCCGCGTCCCGCGGGTGCTCTCCATCGGCAAGCCCAACGCGGTCGACCTCGAGGTCCGCTCGCTCGCGCGCCGAAGGCTCGCGGTTGCGGTCAACGACGACCTCTTCGCCACCGCCGAATGCGACGACCTGCCCGCCCAGATCGAGCTTTTGGCGCGGGGCCGAGGAGCGCTGCGCTACCACGTGCGCCCCACCCGGCGCGGCGCCCACCTGCTCGGCGACCACCACGTCCGCTACCCCTCGCCGCTCGGGCTGTGGATCCGCCAGATCCGCATCGAGGCTGCGTCGCCGGTGAAGGTGTACCCGGACGTGCAAGCGATCCGCGCCTACGACCTTCTCTTACGGCAGGACCGCGACCCGGCCGCGCTGCGCTCTTCGCGCAAGCGCGGTGGCGAGAGCGAGTTCGAGCGGCTGCGGGACTACCGTCGCGGCGATGAGTTCCGTTCAATCGACTGGAAGGCGACGGCGCGGCGGCAGAAGCTCATCAGCCGGGACTACCAGATCGAGAGCAACCAGAACGTCTTCTTCCTGCTCGATGCGGGGAGGCTGATGACCGCGCGCACCCTGGGCCTGTCCCTCTTCGACCATGCGCTCAACGCCACGCTGCTGCTCTCGTACGTGGCGGCGCGCGCGGGGGACCGGGTGGGCCTGCTCGCCTTCGCCGACACGATCCAGCGCTATGCGCCGCTCGCGGGCGGCGCGGGGGCGGCGCGGCAGATCATCCAGGCGGGCTACGACCTGCACCCCGATCTGGTGGAGACCAACTATGGCGCTGCGCTCGCGCACGTGGGCTTGCAGGTGCGCAAGCGCAGCCTCGTCATCCTCTTTTCGCAGGTGGTCGACGACATTGCCGGCGCGGAGCTCGTGCGGCTTCTCCGCGGGCTGATGCCGCGGCATCTGCCGCTGCTGGTCCTGCTGCGCGATGTGGAGATCGACGCCCTGGTCGAGGGGGCGGGCGTTGACCCGTACGTGCGCGGCGCGGCAGCAGAGCTCTCGAGCCAGCGCGACCGGCTCGCGCGGGATCTGAAGAAGCTCGGCGCGCTGGTGCTCGACGTGGCGCCGGGGCAGCTCACGACGGCGGTCATCAACCGCTACCTGGAGATCAAGGCGCGGCACCTGCTCTGAGACTTGCCGAAAGCCAGGGCCGCGTGCGGGAAGGGATCGGCGAGGAGGTTCCCGGCCGCGTCGTCATAGGTCACCAACCCCGCGACCTGGCCAGTGCTACGCTCGCCCCATGTCTGGCGCCGCCAAAAAGCTTCCCAGGACCGACCTCGAGGTAAGCTCCGGCCCCAAGCCCGTCTGGGACGACGGCGACATCCCACTTGAAGCACCGCTCGCCCCGACGGCCGAGGCCTGGGCGGCGATGACACCCGCCGAGCGGGACCAAGCCGAGGCCGCGCTCCTCGCGTCCGAGTCGCAGGAGGAGATCGACGAGCGCGACGCGATGGCCGAGGGCGACGCACACCTCGACGCCAAGATGGAGGTCCGCGACACGCTGCGCGCCTTCTACCAGCGGCAAGGGCGCCGCATCTATGTGGGCGCCGATATCAAGGTCTACTACCCCGGGGAGAAGGGCTTCACGCCCGATGTCATTGCCGTGACGGACGTCGAGCCAGGGCGAAGGAACTCTTGGATGGTAAGTCGAGAGGGCAAGGGGGTAGACCTTGCGCTCGAGGTTCATTACCTCGGGCACCGGAGAAAAGACCTGGTGAAGAACGTGACGCGGTACGCGTCGCTCGGGATCTCCGAATACTTCGTCTACGATATTCCCCGAGAGATGCTCAAGGGCTACCGGCTGTCTCCGGCCGGCGCGCGGGGGTATCAGGTCATCCGTCCGAGGAGCGGCCATCACCGGTCGGAGGTGCTCGACCTCGAGCTCGCGCTCGAGGGAGGCCGACTGCGCTTCTACGCGGGCACCGCGGAGCTTGTCACCGCGGCCGAGCTCGCGGCCAAGCTGGAGAAGATGGTGGAGTCCGCCGAGGCCCGCGCAGAGCAGGAGCAGGCCCGCGCAGAGCAGGAGCAGGCCCGCGCAGAGCAGGCCTGCCGCCGTGTGAGCTCAGCAATCCTGATGATCCTCCGGGCCCGCGGCCTCGCGGTCGATGAGACCATCGAGCGGCGCGTCCTTGATGGCTTGGAGCTCTCCGAGCTGGACCGCTGGTTAAAGCGGGCCGCGACCGTGGCGGCGGCGGAGGAGCTGTTCATGGATTCCTGAACGCCTGCGTTGAGGGGCGCCCCGCCGCTCGCCGTGCGCCTCGGGGCCTCGGAGGCCACGACGCCGAGCGGCAGGGGAGTAACGGTTGTGCGGGCGTAGTACCTTCTTCGACGCCCTGTCGCCGTGTGGCGGCGCATAGTCGTTCAGCGGGCGGGGGAGAAGATGAGCGGATACTGGACAGTGACAATGCCGCTCTCGGGGGCAGAGAACGACAGGCCGTAGAAGGCGCGGGTGACGCAGGATACGACGCTGCTGTCCGGCAGATCCGACCCGCCGCTCGAGACGCCGCTGACGCTGCCGTCGCGGCCGATCACGAACCGCACCGCGACCCGCCCGGCGAGCGAGGGGTTGTTGCGGAGGCCGTTCTCGTAGCAGAGCCGGAAGCGACCGAAGTTCTGCCGGACGATGCGCTGGATAAGCTCCGGCGCGATCTGCCCGGTCACGATCGGGTCGGCGGCGCGCATCGAAGGCGTCGTGACCTTGTGCTCCTCGCGGAGGCGCCCAGCGAAGGGGCCGCTCGCGAGCGCGCCCGGGTCGCCCGAGGCACGGCCGATGGTGCCGATGTCGCCGAGGTCGACGCCCTGGCCGCGTCGACCGCTGCCATCGCCCGTGGAGGTGAGGTCCAGGTTGTCGCTGAGCGACGCGCTCCAGAGGCTGCTGCGCGCACCAATCGGGCCATCCCCGCGCGCATCGGCGAGCGCCCAGGCCGCGCTCGAGTCGCTGCTCCCGAGGTTCCGGAGGATCTCGTTCATCCCGAAATCGCTGGCCTGACGGAGCGCCTCGCCGCGCGAGAGCGAGACGCCGGGGCTGCTCTTCGCGAGCGCGTCGGAAGAGCGTGCGCTCTTGGTGGCCGAGCTCCGGCTGCTCGGCGCGCCACTCGGGCCATCGCTGCGGGCGTCGCTGCGGGAGGGCGCAGCGCTCGAAGCACCCGGGGCCGCCATGTCCTTGTCCAGCTCCCGCTCGGTGGCGATCGCGAGCTTCTCGGCCAGAAAGTGCTGCTGCTCCTCGCTCATGCCATCCACGCCCGCCATCGCCGCCGGGGGCAGGAAGAGCGCCGTCGCCAGGAGCAGCGAGGCGTGGCAAACGAGCGAGAGGCCCTGGTAGGGCAGGCTGCGCGTGTCGAGCTTGAAGCGGCCTGCGACGACCCGGCCAGCGTTGACGGTCGAGATCGAGAAGCCGATCCCGCCGAGGTCGAGCTCCGCCTTCGCGCCCCGCGGGAGCGCGATCTCGTGGGCGCCTACGAGCGCCGTGCTCGGCGTGGCCTTGCCGCTCGCGATCGCGTCCTGAATCGGGATAAGGCCGCTGTCTGCCCAGGCGATCGTCCCTTTGGCGTTCGCCGGGATCACGAGGCGAACGTCGGCCTCCCCGCGGACGAGGAGGAGCGGCATCCGCGCCGCGCCGAGCTTCTCCTCGGGGAGGAAGAAGTCTGCGGGGGCCTCCTTACCCTCGGCAGAGCCAACAAAGAACGAGCGCGGCGGCGTGAGGTGGGCGACGTGGAGCACGCTCTCACCCCAGCGGATCACGATCTCGATCGCTGCCGTCGCAAGCTCGCACTCTTCTGCCGGGACAGCGGGGCCGCTCGCCACGAGCTGATACGTGCTCGCGCTCTCACTCTCGACCGCCGCCTCGGGAGCCTCGGCGAAGGCGCGGAAGGGCTCGAACGGAGTGGCGATGAAGCTCATGGGCAAGCCTTGCGGAAAGGGGGTCAGCGTCGAAGTGAACGAGTGCGGGAGAGAGCTCTTCGGGGTGGTCATCGTCGGTTTGCCTTTCTTTGCCCTGACGCGGGTGTCGGGCTGCCTCACCCTGAAAGAGACAGCGCAGGCCGCCGAAGGTTCCCGGAAGGGGTCGCGCCGACCAACCTCGCGTCCTCCTCTGCGCGAGGAGGGATCGAGGTGCGCATGCAGCCCCCGTGGCAGCGGTTGTCATCATCGAGGCCGAAATAAACTTTCAGGCAGTCGGACCAAGCGCGTGCGGGCCTCGCCGTGCCATCGTGAGAAACCCGCCGGAGTCCATGGCCCGCTTCGGGTGGAACCGCTGGCCGGCGCTTTGCTTTACTCTCGCAGCGGACCACGCTTCGCCAGGAGGGCCGAGATGGATGCAGGGCAAGGAAGGGGGCCGGGGATCGAGGCCGAGGTGCGGGCCCTCGGCCGCCCCGACCCGCTCTCGGATCCGGCGCTCTTTCGAGAGCTGCGCGAGAAGTACCTCGTCTGGGATCCCTTCTTCGCGGGCGCGCGGCGGGTGGATATTCTGCCGTTGGTCCTCTCCGAGCGTCTCCATCGCAATGCGGTGGCCACCGCGGAGACGGCGGTCGCCGCAGTCTCCGCCGCGGGCGAGCGCGCCCACGCCGATGCCGACGAGCGCGCCCACTATGGTTTTCATCCCGACGTCACGCAGCTCATCGAGGCCTCCTTTCGCGCCGGGGACTGCGCCTCGTTTGCCCGCGTCGACCTCCTGCTTGCCGAAGACGGCACCTTTCGCGCGTGTGAAATCAACGCCGACTCTCCTGGTGGCCACAACGAGGCGCTCGGCCTCCCGCACCTTGCCCGCGCGGCGGGGTTCCTCGAAGGCGTCAACCCGACCACTGTGGTGGACGACCTTGCCCTAAGGCTCGCCGCGCTCGCGAAGAACCCGGACGGCAGCCAGGGCACCGTCGGGATGATCTTCGCCACCGCCTACGCTGAGGACCTGCAAATCTGCGCGCTCCTCAAGCGAACGCTCGGCCGTATGGGCGTGCCTGCGGTCTTCGCGCCGCCGACCGGCCCGCAACGGAAGGGCAGCGCGCTTGCCCTCGGCGGCACCCCGATCCGCGCGCTCTACCGCTACTTCCCGACCGAATACATGCAGGGGCAGGCGAACCTCCCTGTCATCGTCTCGGCGGTTTCGCGCGGGGAGGTGCGGACCGTGCCGAGCTTCAGCCAGATGTACCTCCAGTCGAAGCTCGCCTTCGCGCGCGCCTTCGCGCTCCGCGAAGACCTCGGGGCAGAGCACTCTGCGGCGGCTTTACGCACCCTCCCCGAGACGTTCAATCTCACCGAGGTCCCCGCCGACAAGCTCCTCGCGGAGCGCGAGGATTGGGTGCTGAAGCGCGCGCTCGGGCGGGTAGGCGCGGAGGTCTTCATCGGAAGGCTCACCGCGCCTGCGGACTGGAAGGGCCTCGTCGACGAGCTCAAGTCCCTCATCACCCCGGAGGTTCCGGGAGCGCTGCGCGAGGTCTGGGTAGCGCAGCGGTGGGTGCCGCAGCGCCCGATCCCGACCCCGTTCGGCGATCGCTTTGTCACGCTCGGCGCGTATGTGCTCGAGGGGCGTTTTGCCGGCTACTTCGCGCGGGTAACGCCCATTAGCCACGTGTCCCACGACGCGCTTTGTGTTCCCGTCTTCGTCGCGCCCAGCGCGCTCTCGGCGCCCTCCACATTCGACCTTACCCAGCGGCGGTTGGCCTCTCTTTCTCACCGAACCTCAGCCGGGGCTCCGCGTTAGCGGGCCCGCGAAGGGAGCCTGGATCATGCGTTTTCTTCTCACCATCGCTCCTCTCGCGCTGCTGTCCACTGCGTGCAGCTTCCGCACCCCGGCAAACGCGCTTGACTACGAAGACGACGCGCCTATCGCCACCCTGACCCGGACGCTGCCCTCGGCCGCTGACGCGATCGCGGCCTGGCAGCTCCCTCTGGAGAGCCCATGGTCCCGCTACGAAAAGGTGACCCTGCTCAGCAGCCTTGAAGACCAGCCCGTTACCGCGACCATCGTGGACGTGAACGCGCTCGACATCGTGCCCCGTGCAAAGCGGGCAGCGGAACGCCTGGCGATGGTGGGCCTGCCCCCGGGCGTGCTCTGGGTCGTCGACCTCCCTGGCGCTG
>JADMIO010897324.1_pt1 | contig 71389 bp, 105 predicted proteins | sample 8958161 | NCBI WGS metagenome assembly JADMIO01 (sample SAMN16585339, study PRJNA669376) | soil metagenome | isolation source: Crop rotation soil | place: USA: Cullars Rotation, Alabama | collected 2011 | reverse complement strand
GCCGCGACTTCAAGTCACGTGAATTCCAAGCTTCGGATCCCACTGTGCTGGAAAGAGAGGTCTGAGCGATGGAAAGCGTAGCACCACCCACACGCCAACGCGAATTGAGCATCCTGCAAAAGCGATTCATTGAGGCGATTCTTGGCCCGGCGAATGGAAATGCCACGAAAGCCGCCGCGATGGCCGGATATGCTTCGGAGAACAACGCAGCCCTTCGCGTGAGTGCCGCCTACAACATGCGGCATCCGAAGATTCGAAAGATACTGGACGGACGGATGGGCGAGGGACTATGCCGCGTTGTGCGGTCCCGACGCATCAGGCCGAGCGTTTATTTCGTTCAGGCAATTGCAGGTGGCCCCATCAAGATCGGAATGGCCAGAGACGTGGTGTCGCGGCTGAACCATTTGCAGGTCGCGAGCCCCGTGAAGTTGGCGCTGCTGGGAACCATACCCGGCGGCAGAGCGGTAGAACGACGATTGCATGAGAAGTTTTCCGCGAACCGGCTTCACGGCGAGTGGTTCACACCAACCCGTGAACTTCTGGAGTACGTACGACGGGTAACCGGAAAACAAGCGTGTGGCCAAGAAACGTAAGAACACGACCGCCGGAAAGGTGCAGGCCAGTGAACGAAAGCCGTTCGTGCCCAAACTGGACCTTAGGCCCGAGATCGACGAAGACGACTGTGGGGATGATGGGCTCACCGTCAAGCAGCGACTGTTCGTAGCGGCCATCACGGGGCCCGCTCGCGGTAACGCGACCAAGGCGGCAGAGATGGCGGGATATCGGTCCGACAACCGCCACGCTCTCGAATCGACCGCCTACGAGAACCTGAGAAAACCTGAGATTCAGGAAGCCATAGCCCTCGCCCTCGCCCGCAAGCGGGCCGATCCGGAATGGGCGCGGGCTAGCCTTATCGACCTCGCCCGCTCGTCCATGTCCAACTTTGTGTCGATTGATGCCGAAGGCGAGCCGCGACTGGACTTTGCGAAGGCTGCTGCCGCAGGTGCCATTGGCCACATCAAGGAATTCACTGCCGATGTGCTGCCCGGCCAAGAGGGGGAACTGGCGAAGGTAACGCGGTGCAAGATCAAGGTTCACGACCGCACGGCCGCCCTCGCACTGCTGTTGAAGCTTCACGGGCTGGTAAATGACTTTGACGGACCACGAGGCGGCGACGTTCCGCTGGAAGAGCACCCGGCGGCTGGGCGAGTTAAGGCCCCATCCGGAACAACGCCGCCTGATGAACAGCCCGGCCCGGTTCAAGATCGTCCCGGCGGGCCGGCGGTCGGGCAAGACGGAGTGGGCGAAGCGAAGGCTGATTAAGGCCCTCTTTGACTGCCACCCGTGGTCGGAGGGGTATGTCGCGAAGGCCTGGGACGATCCCCGGTTCTTTGCCGGTGCCCCGACCCGAGATCAGGCCCGCCGCATCTTTTGGTCTGACCTCAAGCGGATGATCCACAAGGATTACGTTGCGGAGATTCGCGAGACGGACCTTCTCATCACCACCAAGTGGGGTGCCGAACTGTGGGTGATGGGGCTGGACAAGCCGGAGCGAATCGAAGGTGTGTCGTGGGACGGGTGCGTTGTCGATGAGCTGGCGAACTGCCGTGAGAACATGTGGGACGCCAACCTGCGTCCGGCCCTGGCAGATCGCAACGGATGGGCATGGCTGATCGGCGTTCCCGACCGCGATGCGCCGGGGCAGGTGGAGTACAAGCGGCGGGTTGAATACGCCAAGTCCGGCGTTGATCCCGAATGGGACTGTTTTACCTGGCCGTCGAAGGACATCCTTCCTGCGTCCGAGATCGACTCGGCGCGGCGGCAAATGGACCCGGAGTTATTCGATCAGGAGTACGGCGGCAAGTTTGTTCTGGCCGGCGGCTTGGCCTTCCCTTCGTTCGACGGGAAGTTGCACATCAAGGACTCGGAGGCGGTGTATGACCCGTCCCTACCGCTGTGCCTGTCGTGCGACTTCAATGTCAACCCGATGGCGTGGGGCGTGATCCAGCACAAGCGGGACCGCATCAGGCCGCGGGTTATCAAGGAATTCCGGTTAAGCGACAGTGACACCAACGCGGCATGCGACGCCTTTCTGGACTGGTTCGCCACGCTCAACCCCAAGCCAACAGCGTTGCGGATTTACGGAGACGCGACCGGCAGTGCCCGCGACACCACCAGCGGTACCTCTGACTGGATCATCATTCAGAAGCGGCTCAAGAACCTGTCGCCGTCGTTCTTCATCCCGGGCACGAACCCTCCAATCAAGGACACCGTCAACTCCGTGCGGGCTCGCCTGAAAAACGCGGCGGGCGAAGTCGGAATGGTCATCAACTCGCAGGCCCGTCAACTGATTGACGATTTGCAGACCGCGCTGTGGCCGTCCGACCTGGAACCACAGCATTCCCTCGCGTGGCTGCGGTACTGGATGGAGCAGGAATACCCGATTTCGTTCGCGATCAAGCCCAGCACGAGCCACTACGCCGCCGTTGGCGGCATGTAAGCGACCGCATGAACTTTCCGCGACTCCGCCAATTCTTCACGCTCGCCCGTTCCGCCAAGGCCAGCAAGCCGCCGCAGGGCGAGGCTACGGGCGTTCAGTTGGGCGAGCGGAAGCCGAGCCAGAGCGATCCGTTCGCGGTGCGGACCGGTTTCGGGCCCGGCATCAAAGGTTTCGAACCGCCCCCACCCGGAACGTTCGAGTACTACCGCAAGATCGCCAGTTACCCGACGGTGGCACTGGCCATCGAGAAAGTAATCGGCCCGATCCTTGATTCGCCCGTGACGTGGATGCCGAAGGACGATTCGGTTCCCGAAGAGTGGGTGACTTTCATCAAGGACTGGTTTGACCCGATGATGCCGCAAATCCTGGCCGACGGGATGCTGGGCATCAAGTACGGGTTTAGCCCGTTCGAGCAGGTGTGGGAAGAGAAAGACGGCAGCTTTGTCGTCACACTCAAGCCCCTGCTGGTGGACATCACGCAATTCCTCTACGACGAAAAGGGGAAGCTCGTCGGGCTCCGCAACAAGCCGCCGGACGCAAAGAAGTCGGTGGACTTGGATTGGAAGCAGGCGTTCGCGTGGACGTACGCGGGCGAGGCGGGCAATCCGTACGGCCGGTCCCGGCTTGAGAATATTCGCAAGCGGTACTCCGAAGTCGAACAGATCATCGAGCGGTTCGCGAAGTACCTGGCCAAGGTGGCCACCATCATCGGCCAGATCCACTACCCGGATGGCACGAGCAAGAATGCGGCCGGTGCCGATTGGCCGAATGCGTGGCTGGCATCGCAGATCGCAGAGGATGCGGCAAAGGGCAAGTGGCTGCTGATCCCCAATAAGTTCGCCGCGTTCCTGAGCGGCGAGAACGGGATTACCGGCGCCGTTCTCGAAAAGGCATTGGCGGCAGCCGGCAAGTCCGATTGGGTCGTCAGCTTCCTTGATCCCGGCGGTACCGATTTCGCCCCCGGCTTCACGGCGGCGCTGGAGTATTACGACAAGCTTCTGGTTCGCGGCCTGTTCCAGCCCGAACGTTCCATCATCGAAGGCCAACACGGGACGAAGGCGGAGGCGGGCAAGCATGACGAGATGACGGTGCTCGACTCGGGGGCACTGTTCAAGGCGTTCCTTCGTGCATTCAATCGCGAAGTTGTCGATGCCATGCTCGTCTACAAATTCGGCGAGAAGGCCCGCGGCAAGGTGTATGCGGAGGCGCCGCCCCTCGCCGACGACAGCGGCGAGTCTCAAGACAAGGTGATGCTGGCACTGCTGGGGAGCACAAACCCCGTCGTGGCCGAAGCCGCCGCTCGCGTCATTGACCTCGTGTCGCTCATGGAGGACCGGGACATCCCGGTACTTGAGGCAGAGAAGGAATCCACGCTGGCCCAGAAGATCGATGAAGCGGCGGCCCTGGCACAGAAGCAACAGGCCGACGCGGCGGCGGCAGCTAAAGAGGCGGCAAAGGCAGCACAGGCCCAAACCCCGCCGACGAATGGCACCCGCGTGCCGGCTAAGCCCGGCACGAACGAAAACGGCGTTAAGCGTATGAGCCGTACCGCCGTCAATCGGGCGAGGCGGGTGATTGAGATGAGTGGGTGGGAAGGGGCGAGCAGCAATGGCGATCACTGAAGAAGTCACCGTTTGCGTTCGGCCGGACCTGGCTTTGAGGATCGTTGTTGATGCCTTGAAGGTGGCGAAGGACACCCTCGAACTCGTGCCGGAGTGGCACGTTGCCGAACGAGAGGACCTTAACGGGCGGATCGAAGAACTAACTGAGGCGACCATTCGCCATTTGAAGGTCGCGCGGTGACCGACGAAGAGCAGGCCCAAATCGATCGCATCGAACGCGAGCGGCGACAGCACGAACGTGATTTGCTCCTGTTGCTCCTGGCCGTCATCGCTACCTCGCGAAGCCACGCGGTCTATGCCGCCCGCTCTGGCAACGATGCCGTTGCTGCGGCTCGCATGGTCATCAAGGGCGACAACGGCGGCCACTTCATCGGCGTTGCCCCACTTGTCGCACAGGCGCAGGTGTCGGCGTACGCGGCGGGGATGAAGCGAGTCGGGCGGATCGTAGACCTCAAGCCGCTTCCCCGCCCTGACCCTAGGCAGCTTGAGATCGCCGCTAACCAGTACAAGGTTTCGGCCGATGCATACGCGAGAGAGCTGGCGGATCGGATTGGAACGGGAATCCGCGATGTGCTGGACGAGGCCTTGCCGCCCCAAGAGGAAGTGCAGGCCATTCGCCTGGTGTTTCGCAAAGGCCAGCTGACGCGACTTGAGCCGGGCCACCTTGAGACGGACGCAGAGACGGCAATCTGTGGTGCGTACGGCGATGGGATGTTGGACGGCTATGGCCGGCTTGGCGTTCGACACTTGGTAAAAGGCCTGCGGCACGAATCGATCTTGGACGAAGGCACGACGCCGATCTGTCGTCAGCGGCATGGGGTGCAACTGCCGCTGGATCATCCGTACTGGCAAAGTAACCGCGTGCCGCTGCACTGGAAATGTCGGTCGGTCATCATGCCGATTCTCAAGGATTTCGAACCGACGCCACCCGAGATGATGCCCACGATCCCGCCGATGGAGGGGTTTGGTTCGGGCGTACTGGTGGCAGCGTAGAGGATTATGTGGGCGGAAAGATTTTAGAGAAGTCGGTGCTCGCGAACTCCATCATGCCCTCCAAATACGGATCTGGCATGGGCCTATCCAGCCTCAGGATTCCAACGAGAAAGGGTTTGCCCTCTTTCCCGGCCACGTAGCTCTTAATAACGATGTCCATTTCCTGAACGCCGGGCGCGAATCGCTGGGCATAGGCCGAGAGGAAATCGGTGCACTGGTAGTAGCTGTCGTATCCGACGTAGGTCCACCCCTCATCATCATTGCGCACCACGTATAGCTGTCGGCGTTCTTTCTGATCTCTCATTCTCGGATTTTACCATGTTCGTCGAACTTCCTGCATTCAATCCCGACCGAACCAGCATCGAGCAACGAAAGGTGTGGGTGAACCCCGCCCAGGTTGCCGGAATCCAAAAGATGAACGTCAACAACAGCACTGGTGGCATACCAGTCGCCTTGGGCGAAGCGTGGTCGATTATCCTGAACGGCGGCAGTCAGATTCTCGTGGACAAGGACGCGGACCTGTCGCCGTTGATCGGGGAGAAGGTGACCGTGCACGGACCGCGGCTCGCCGGGGTGAATGGGGGTTCGCTGTGAGCACCTGTGTCGCTTGCCATCATTTCAACCCGTCCAACTCGCCGGACCGTGGCTCTTGCCAGCGGTATCCGACACCGGTCAATGTGCGAGCGGCTTATGGATGCGGCGAGTGGAAGGCGAAGAACGAGCTTGCGACTGCGGCTGCCGAATTGAAGGGGGCGGCTTCGGACCTTGCTAAGGCAGGGCCAATTACGCAGACAAAACGACCTCGCCGCTGAATCCGTCATTTACGAAACACCCATGCCAACCGCCGAAACCAATTCGACGTTGCTGTACCTCCACACTCCGACAGCCAGTGGTTTTGCCGAAGCATTGGAGTTGAGCAGCGGTATGCCCGATGAAGTTGCCGGCCAGCCCGCCGTCTACCTCACCAAAGACCTCATCCACCTGGGCAAGTACATCCACCCGGTCAAGAAGTTCAGGCTCGACGTCGGCGACAAGCAGCTTGATACGTGGCTCGACAACTTCAACCTCATGCTGTCCCGCGGCGTGGAAGTCCCGATCAACGTGGATCACTCCGAAGCGGCCGACGATGCCCGCGGATGGCTCAAGAAGGTATGGCGGGACAACGGCAAGCTCAGGGGGCTGTGCCAGTTCATCGGCGAGGATGCCGCCAAAACCGCCGCACGTAACCGGGTGAGCGTCGGCATTGACCCCGATTTCACCGACGGCGAGGGACGAAAGTACGATGGCGGAGCAATACGTCACGTCGCCCTGACGCCCCTTCCCGTCGTTCCAGACCAACAACCGTTCACGATCGCCGCCTCCCGCGCCGCAGCGGGTGGCGATGTTCTAACCCTCGCTGCGGCGACAGAGCCAATTAGCCCTAGCGGGCAAAGGAGAAATACCATGGCTCACAAGATGCTGCCGTGCAGCGAGGACACGATTAACTCGCTCCACCGGCACGTTCCCGGACTCGATGGTACCGGAGACGAAGAGAAGATGTCCCGCACGGCGCAGCACGTCGCCACGACGCACGGGCACATGAAGAACCTCATGCAGTGCATGGGGATGGACGGCGATCCCAGTGACCTCGCCACGATGTCCCGCGTGGTCGAAGCCGTGAAGGCGCGGCACGCACAGGACATCGAAGATGCTGGCGGCCTTACTGCCGTGGCGAGCCTTTCTGTGGCTCAGATCGGCCAGAAGGCAGCCGAGCGGCGGAAGTCGGCGTTCGGTTCTGTCCAAGAGGCGTCCCGGCTTCGCGAGCGGCTTGAGGAGAAGGAAGGCACCATCGCCACCCTCTCCGCCGCGACCGTACGGCCCTTGGACCCGGAGAATCAGACCAGCGTCATCGAATCGGCCAACGTGCTGGCAGAGGCCTGCGTGGCCAACGGCAGCCTGAACCCGATGACGAAGGACCGCCTTCTGTCGTTGCTCACCAAGGGCTCGGACGGCAAGGTGAACACCCTGGCCATGTCGAGTGCGGCCAATCCGCTCGGCAACGGTCCGCTCGTGCTGGGCATCCTTCGTGCCCTCAAGGACAACAAGCGTCCCGGCCTCGGGGAGCAGAGCGGATTGCAAGCCCTTTCTCGCACCGCACCCGGCGACAAAGAGGAACCCGCCGATCCCACGAAGAAGTTCAACGAACTCGTCGGGGCGTCCGGCGACCGCAAAACGGTCCTCTGACCCTCGCCCGCGTCGTTAACCGTTTTCTTCCGACCATCCAGACTCTTTCCGGAGATTCATCATGCTTTCTTACTCTGGCGCCAAGCCCGGCGTCGGCACGCTTATCACGAATCAGCCGCGGGATATCTTCTGGGCCAATCGAAGCCGTGCCCAGTTCATCGCCGCGCCTGCCACCATCGACGGTACGCTGTCGAGCAACCCCACCAATGCCCCTTACCAGTTCTACCTCTATGCCGGCACGCTCTTGGGCCGCGTGACCGCAACCCGCAAGTACACGAACGCCGTTCTGGGCCTGACAACCACCCCGCAAGGTGGCGGCCAGACCACGTTGAACACCGACGTCAATACGGCGGCGGAGCTGCTTCGTCGCGTCGGTGCAACCGGCACGTTCACGTTGACCGGTCCGAACGTGGCCAGCGGCGTCGTGCGGTCCAAGACCGCGACGTATTCGGCCATCAACACCACGACCGGCGCCATCACCATCACGGCCCTGGCGACTGCGGCGGTTTCGGCCGTCAACCAGGTCAACAGCCTCGTAACGGTGGATTCCACCGGCTCGGGAACCTTCACGCTGACGATTGAAGGGATCACCACCGCCGCGATCACCTACAACTCCACGGTCGCGACCCTCATCACCAACATCAACAACGCTCTCAACGCCACTTTTGGCACGTCGGCCATCGTGGCCAGCGGCGCCTCGCTCGCAGCTCTCATCCTGACCTTCTCGGGTACGGGATTCTCGGGACGGCCCGTGGGCACCGTCCAGGCCACGCTCCTCACAGGTGCAACCGGGTTCACCATGAACGGTTCGGGCACCGTGGGTACGCCCAGCACGTCCCCCGTGACGACTGCCGGCGTGACTGCCGTTGCGGCCGACGAAGGCGAGTTCGTGACCGGTTCGCTGATCCAGCCGACGGACGGCAGCCAGACGATTCTCACGCTCATCTGCGACATCGACGGCATCAAGGTCGCCGACGGAACGAACGTGACCCGCGTGGATGCCTTCGATCCGCAATTGCTCGCGGCCGGCGGGACCATCAACGTCGGCCTGATCGTCAACTACCCGCCCGATCCGTCGCTTCAGGCATACGTGAAAGCGGCCATTCGCGCCTTCTGTGGAGGTGTCACCTTCTCCGACGACCAAATCTGATCGCGATGCGTGCGTGACTCTCGCGGGATGAGGCCCGGCTGCAAGCTAACCCTCTACCTACGGAGTCCCAATGGCCGGTCTTACCATTAACGACATCCTGGGCGCGCCGAACCTTCTCGGCCTGATCCAGACGACGAAGTCGGGCGTTCCCAATCCCTTCCCCGACAGCATGTACGAGGTGGACCAGAAGGTCCTCGGCGATCAGGGAACGTACTTCCCCGCCGACGGCACCCGAACCACCGCGACGATCACCGCCTACGGCGCGGGCCCCAACGCGGTTCAGCAGCGCAGCCTCGGGGCGTTGCCCATCAAGCTCCTGCATAGCTACGAGGAGCTGAACCTTAACCCGCTCCAATACCAGAACCTGCTGAACTACGAGGACCTGTCCCGCCAGCGGATGGGTGCGGCCGAAGTTCAGCGGCAGGTCAGGGAGTTCAAGAAGCGGAACACCAACCTCCGCATCGCGGCGATGGTGAGCACGATCTTCACCGGGAAGATCAACTTCGACGCGAGCGGAAACCTCCTGCCGCCCGGCGCCGCAGTTCCGACCGGCGGTACGTCGATCAATTTCAACATCCCGACCAACAACAACACGCCCGCGGTTGGGGTGCCCAGCAACATCGGTACCGCCGTCGATCCGCTCGGCACCGGCACCGCCATCATCGGCACCGCAGCCGGGTCGTGGGCGGTTGCCAACACGGAGATCAACAAGCAGACCACGGCACTCAAGCAGGCGGCCACGTTCCTCACGGGCTACGAAATCGAGGACGCCTATTACGGCAAGAACGTTCCGGCGCTGCTGGCCGACAACACCTCCACGCAGAACTACATGGCCCGCGATCAGGTCGTGTACATCAATGGCACGGCGCCGTCCGGGGCCGCATACATCAAGAGCGGCGAGATCCCCGACGGTGTACTGGGCCTGCGGTGGCACAAGGCCTACCAGTCGTTCTTCAAGGACCAGAACGACGCTTTCCAGGGGCTTGTCGGCGACAACCAGATCGCCTTCACGCCCGCCCCGAGCACGGATTGGATTTCGGTCATCGAGGGTTCTTACCCGGTGCCCCGCAACGTCTGGCAGAAGTACGCGGACGGCGCGGCAACGGACGCGATGAGCGACATCGACCTTGTCTACGGGATGTTCGCGTACTCCGTCCAGTGCCTCAAGCCGCCCACGGCGACCTTCTGCGTCGGAGATACGTTCATCCCGGTCCTCAAGAACCCCAAGTGCATCTTCGTCGTCACCGTCGCGTGATTCGCCCCCGTCTTGCAGCCGGGCCGCGGGAGGGGTGATCGCGTAAAAGAGGTTTCCCCTCCCGCCCCGCTTTTTCCTTCGGAGAATCCCCATGCTCTTCGCTCATCACGCGGCAAGCATCATCTCTGCGGCACTGACCACATCGTCAGACACCGCCGTTACGGCCATCGCCGCACAGCCGAACAGCGCCTTCGACTTCGGTATCATCTTCAACCCAGACGGTTCGGCCGCGGGGCAGTGGAGCCGCGACGGGTTCGTGAACCACGTCGGTACCATCGCGGCCGGGCCGTCCTGCACGATTATCCAGGGCGGCCAAATCCCCAACGCCATCACCGTCCGACGCCTCACCGGCGGGAGCAACCTGAGTTCCGCCAGGGTCATTCTGTGGTGACGTGAAAAACGGTGGCGACCACATCGGACGCGACCGTTTTAAGGAAGCCAGTGGACGCACGAATCGAAATCGATACGTCGCCTTTTGACCGTTTCTGCGACGAAATGATCCGTTCCCTTGACCCGTCGCAAGGCGGGGCAATGGAAGTCGGGGCCCTCGCCTCTATGGATGTCTATTTCGAGTCTCAACGGCAGCGGTTCGACCTCTACAGCGAACGCGGCGGCGACTGGGAAGAGCACGCGGAATCGACCCAAAAACGGCGCGGCGCTGGTGCCCCGCTCCTCGTCAGCCAAGGTGATTTGCGGCAATCACTCGACAGGGCTGGCGCTGCCCACGTCATTCAGGTGACCGAGGATGGCGTGACGGAGGGGACCGCAAATCCCGTCGCCCGTTTCCATCAGGACGGGACACCCAAGATGCCGCAGCGGAAAATACTTGACGATCCTGAACCCGAAACGGTCGCCGATATGAAGGCTCCGTTAGTAGAAGGGACTCGCGGCGCGGTCCGTCAGGCGGCTTCACGATGAACCCCGAGCCCGTCCAGAGTCCGTTCAGCTACGGATACGACCAGATTTACAAGGCTATCTGTGCGTGGAAGCCGCTTACGGACGCCGTTCGCATCGGGAATATCCGCAACCTCGATGCGCCCAACTACCGTCCGCGCCCGAATGTAAACGCGAGCGATGCCCCGGAGCTGAAGATTCTGGAAAGGCGGATCATCGCCAACACGCTGAGCCAGGACAGCCAGGGCGTGTTTCTCAAGTGCCTTTACCCCATCGAAATGCGGAGCGGAAAGTACGGAGTCGATGGTGCAAACCTCGTCTCGATTCTGGTTTTGCAGGCGTTGACCAACGTGGGGGCAACGCTCGGAGACAAGCCGTCCCCCGCCAACGTGATCGACAAGTGGGAGTGGATCGACGCTTCGCTAGTTCCCAACGACAAGGAATCGCGGCAACCGCAGTACGTCGTCAACGGCGGTGTGCTGGTGCATTTTTCCATGCACCGTAAGGACTTTTTGTTGACGACGTACACCTGATCCCCACCTCCAAACAAAACAGGAGTCCTCTATGCCCGCTGGAACTACCCCGGTGGTTTCCAACATCACGCCGCAGTTCACGAAGAGCTTTGGCACCACGTTTGGCACTGCCGTCCCGATTAACCTTGCCGCCCTGGGCGTTAACGTCAGCTTCGTCTCGGGGACTGGCGCCATCAACACGTACCAGACGTGCTACGCGGCCACGCTGACGCTTAGCACATCCCCGACCTCCCTGAATCTCACCAGCGGTGCACTCACGCAGCCTGACGGGACTGCCGCCGTCTTTGCCGACATCGTCTGCATGGTCATGCGGAACAACGGTACCGCCGGCCAAACGGTGACCGTCGGCGGTGGCTCCAACGCCATGTCAACGATCTGGGGGGCAACCGGAACCGAGAAGATCCTGCCCGGCGCCAACAACTACATGCTCAAGCTCGCCCCGTTCGTAACCGGCTTCGTGGTGACCGCATCCACGGCAGACATCCTTACCGTCGTCGCGGCGTCCGGTACCCCGACGCTAGACATCGTTTTGCTCGGCCACTGATCCCGGCGATTCCGCTCCCCCTTAGTCAATCTCAGGAGATTCCATGAGCTACGCAACCGGCATCACCGGAACGGCCGTCATCAACTCCAACGACTTCGCCGTCGTGGGCTGGCGGCTCCGCAACCCCGGCACCGTTTTGACCTTTATCAACTCGAAGACCGGGCTTCATCCGGTTCGCCAAACAACGATCACCGATCTAACGTTCGAGATCGATGTGGACTTCGACCCAAGCATGCAGCCGTTTTCCACGTCGTACAACATCGTGCCGGGCTACGCGATCACGTCCGGCGACCTGTTCATCAACTCAAGCACGCCGCTTGGCTGGCACGTCTCGTCCGGCCTCGTGACTGAAATCCTTCAATCCTCCGTCCGCGCGGGGAAGGTTGTCACGAGTCTCCTGTGTGCCATTTCCGGCGGCCTCATCACGCCTCCCGGCGGAACCGCCTATTGATTTCCGAATTGAAAGGAACGCTTCATGTCCTTGCCCGCGACAAACGCCACGGTACTACCGGGGCACGTCCTTACGAAGTTCCGCCTCAAGCAACTTCGCATGGCCGAAGATTTCTTCGCCACCCGCGCCTTGCAGGTGGCCGGTGCTGCCGCCGCCGGCCAGCAGCCCGCCGTCGCCGAACGCATCATGTCTGCCGCGACGGGAAGCATTGCCGCCGGTCTGTACTCCTACGGCTCGACGGGATTCAAGCAGCAAGCGGTCATGCCGACTTCGCTGCCGTTCCTCTTGTGGCTGTGCATCTCGGTCGAGAATCCCAAGATCACGCAGGACGAAGCCGCCACCCTCATCACGGATGAGAACGAGGCGCTGCTGACGCGGGCGATCCTGGAAATGCTGGGGTACTCCTTCCCAAACGTTCCGACGGAGGTGAAGGAGCCTCCGAAGGATCAGACGCAATCGCAGTCCAGTCAGACAAGCCCACCCCCTGGGACGACATCGTCAGGGGGCTCCGCAGCCGCGGCATGAGCTATGCCGAGATCGAGCTGCTGACGTGGGAGCAGATGTACGAAGAACTGGGGTTGAGTTTCAAAGACCCGTGGGAGTTCTTCTATGAGAAGCGGCGGGACGCGCAGGGCAAGATGTTCGATAGCCTGTGCCAGGATCGACACCTTACGCTCACCGCATTACGCATGATGCCAATCGCCGACGTGACCGCGATGCTGGCCGATCTCAACCCCAAGCACAAAATCGAAGAACCGATGGTGCGGGCCGCACTCCCCGCCTACATCGAGCGAAAGCTTAAAGGATGACCCGATGAGCACGACAGCAGAACGGACGACGATTCACCTGATCCGGGAAACCTACGGACCCATCCCGAACGATGCCCATTCCAAACTGGCGGCCACCCTCATCGACATGGGGGACGGAGCTGTGCGGCGGGTATCGGGGGCACAGCAGGCACACGTTCACACCGTGGGCCGACAGTGGCTCATTCTGGTTCCGCACGAGCCGATCGCCACCATCGTTCCCAAAGACGGTGAGGAGGACTCAGGGGAGAACCAAGTCACCGAACCGTTTGCAGCGGGAGGGAAGTATGAGGAACTTCTGGCGGATCGATGGCACGCGGTAAGCGAGGATAAGGCGAGGGAGTTCATCTCGCATTTGGTTTGAGCGGCCTCTGGCCACTACGGGCAAGCTGATGAGCCTCCCGCGCCACATCCTTCGCCTCTCGCCGCTCGACGACCGATTTAATAACACGGCCGGTGGTCCGATCAACAACATCGAACCAGCCGGCCATGGGACGCAGATAAAACCGTTCCTTCACGACCAGCCGTCCCAATCACGGTCGATGGCGACGACCTGTTCCGGGTAGACGAGTTCGATACGGGCCTCGATTTCGTCCCGCTCCTTATCGTCGGGCTCGTACCCGCCGGAATCCGAAAGCGGTAGTTCCAAGACCGGAGCGTTGTCCGGCGTGGACTTGGCCGTAGCCGCGATGCCGAGCCGGTTGATTTGTTCCTGCCGCTCCGCCTGTGTCAGCACGTTGAACTCGCCGTCGCCGCGGATCAAGTCATCGACGGCATGGGCGAGTTTGCACGCTTCCCGCTCGGCTTCGCCCCGGCGACAGGCCGTGCAAATCGGGGTGTATGCGGCATCTCGCACGATGATGGACGCTTGGCATTGGCTGCAAGGAAGCGAGACCCATCCAGAGGGAACCTTGCGGGGACGGGGATGCGAAAGTACGGTTGCCATGTCGAATCTCCTCAAAAGGTTCGGCCACGGGCTCGGGTGCTGCTAACACCGCGAGCCCACTTCTATATCGGAAACAGCTTACTCTAGGGTGAGGAAATAGCGAGTAGAAAATCCGGCGTGTTGTATAATTCCTTACTCTAGGGGTAAGATGGGGTGATGCCCGTCAGCACGAAGGAAGCCGCCCAAAAACTCGGGGTCACGGTTCACCGCGTTCGGCAACTTATTGCAGAGAACCGGCTGAAGGCCGTCAAGTTTGGGCGGGACTGGCTGATTGAGCCTGGATCGTTAAAGGCGTTCAAGCCCGAGCGGCGGGGACCGAAGCCCAAGAAGCGGTAGAAGGTTGGTGCTGTATGCCGAGCCCGCAGTTTCAAGACCTTCTCAGCCAAGCGAGGGCCGACGTCCTGGACCGCATCCAGTTGTCGGTGGAAGAGAAAGAGTTCATCGAACGCGAGGCGCTGAACCTCATTGACGAGTGGTTCAACGCCCGGCGAGCGCGGGAGTGGCGACAGGCAGAGATGTCGGCCGAGTCCCTGCCGGCCCTGTTTGCCGTGATGACGCACTGCTTTGACGCCGCGGCACGAAGGAACCCCCGATGGCCGATTTAAGCAAGCTTACACCAAAACAGTCCGCGTCAGATGTGCTCGATGCATTGACGTCCCTAGATGTTACACATGAGACTCAGAGACTCAAGAGACCCAGTGAAACCCAAGAGATTCAACGAGACCCAGCGCGGCGGGCGGCTGACGCCGACTCGCTCCCTCCCATTGAAGACCCGGAGGACGGATACCGAAGGCGGATCAGGGAATACCGGTCGGACCGGGCCCAGTGGTTCGGCAAGGTCGTCAAGCAGCCTTTCGACCGGTTCATGGTTGATGCCTACCACTTCTGGCGGGAGCGTTCTGCAGACGAGGAAGAGTGGAAGTCGGTCCTTTTCTGGTTTGCCTGGATCATCCGCGGCCACACTGACATGCAACGTCTCCTGAAATCGCCTGCCAAGGCCATCTCCAAGGTTGAGACGGTGATGAGGGGGTGGACTCAATCCATCAAGGCACGGCGGGAGAAGCCGCCTTACGGAAGCAGCAGCGATCCCTGGATGGACTGGTTTGGCGTTGACCGCTACGACGCTCGGGCGGAGTTCGTCGATGTGTGGCAGAAGGCCAGGTTCCTCCCCGGCCACTCCCCGCTCCAACAGGCGTTCGACGAGGCCCGCCGGATGCGGCTACTTCTCTCCGAAGAGATGCGGACCATTCGAGCGGCAGCGCCATCGAGCGAACGCGATGAACGCGACTACGAGTTTTTCATAAGCCTTGCAGGACACTTGCAGGTGGCCGTCGGGGATCAGCCGATCAAGCTTCCGTGCGACGCCTTGGCGGTCACGCTCGGCGTCTCAAAGATGACCATCAGCCGGTACCGACGGTGGGCGATCGCCGACAAATTCATTGCCGTTGTCAAGGAACACACCTTCCGGTCCAAGGGGCGAAGTGACGCAACCGAATTCAGGTTTGACGTCCGCTGGTACAGCGCCTTGGCGGAGAAGGCCCAGTAATCACGCACTCCATCGCCGAACCAGCGAGGCGAGGTAGGCGGCGGGATTCTCTTTGATCTTGTCGAACAGCCGGCAGACTACCGGCGCCGGCTTCCGCAGCCCGTGCTCCCAATGTGCCACGAGGACGCCAGAGACCCCAACCAGCGCGGCGAAAACACTCTGACTGACGTCCAGTCTTTCCCGCAACGCCTTGACCTCCCGCGGCCCGTATTCGCCCGGTTCGGCGATTTCGACGGTGCGGATCGTCACCTTGGAGTAATCGCCGTCAACGACGGCGGCGTGAAGCTGGCTCAGTCCCGTGAGGATCTTGGTGGCCGCCTTGCTCATCTTCTTTTGCTTAGCCATTGGAGTCATCCTTTCGTTCTAGCGACTGCCGAATCACCTTCACTGCCTTTGCCATCGCGGCCCGCTCTTTTGCGGACAGGTTCGATTTCTCGTTCTTCGCGAAGATCGTCACGAGGGCACAGGCATCCATGACGTACACGTAACAGGCGCGGGTTGCCCCGCTTTTGCCGGAATGTCGTGAAGGCGGGGCAAAACGAATTTTGCGGAGGCCGCCCGTGCCAACCATGATGGCACCAGATTCCGGCCGCTTGGCGATCAACGATTCCAACGCCTGCAAATCCTCATCGGTTAGCCGAAGGCGCTTCCACGATGAGGTGAATTCTGCGGTTTGGACGAACGTGAATCGCACTCAAAGTATAGTACAATGTATCATAGATTGATGCAATAGGAAAATAAATGAAAACTGTCGGCGGTCGTAATGGCTGGCTCATGGGGAAGGCCGCTACGGTTTCCCCGCCGACAGTTTGATTCAAATCTTACGGGCGGCATCCACGGCCGCCAGACTCCTCCACCATGGCCGAAGGCTCTGAAGACATCATCGTAGCGGCGAAGCTCACGCTCGCCCGCGACTCCTGGTCCAATGAACTCCAAAGTGCCAAGACTGACCTTGAACGGTTCAAGCAGGACGCCGCGCAGATGGAACTGCGCGTCCGTGCGGTTATCGACGATCAGATCACGCCCGCACTTGCCCGTATTCGTGCCGAGGCCGCGGCGAATCCGATTCGCATACCGGTCATCCTGGACGGCGGCGGCATGGCCGGCGGAGGTGGCGGCGATTGGCGGCAGGGTTTCGCACAAATCAGGTCCGGCTTTGAGGGTGTTGGCAGCGGCAGCGGCGCGGTTGCCGCCGATTACCCCCGATACCTTGCACGAACGGCCACGCGGGCGAACGGTGGAGGCGTCGAACCTTATGAGGTGAACGAGTTCAGCGGCGGCGGCGAATTCATGCTCAAGCCGCTGGACGCACCGGCGGAGGCAGTCGCCTACTCGCCCGGCCCCTCCACGCCAAACAATCCCGCGATACTTGCTGCGCAGTCGTCGATGACGTTCGCGAGAGGGATGGGGATGATGGGCCGGTTTATGGCGATGGGGTTCGCTCACTCGGCCATTTCCCGCGTCGAAGAGCAGCGGATCGCCTGGAACAACTACCTCTCCAACCAAGGAACAACAGCCCAGTCACAAGCCGCCCTGTTGCAAGCACTCGACAAGGATTCGTCCGGGATCTTCGGTGCGGTACTCCAACCGGCTTACTCACTCTACGGGTACGACCCGACACAACTTGCAGCCGACATCAACTCGCAGTCAGGTACCGAACGCCGCATGTCGATGGCGTTGGGCTCTCAGGAACGTACGTTGTTGCTCGGGATGAGCGCCCGCGTTGCCGATGCGGCAGGCGACCCGACGACACAGCGGGGACTGCGAGCTGAAGAAAAGTATCAGACGGCACTCATTGCCAACCGCGAGGCCAGCCGAAAGCGGATGGATGAACTAAATCCGGCCGGCGCAGAACGAGCCATTGCACAAGAGCAATCGGACCTCCTGTGGGGGTACGGACATGCTTACCGCGGTATCGCCCACCTCTTTGGCGGTTCGTCATGGGTTGACCGTCAGAGCGAGGCCAAGCTTCGCCAGGTGCGATTGCAATTGCTGGGATCGGCGGAAGAGTCCCGCGCCGGTGTCGCGGCGGCAGAGAGCGAGCGGACGGCCGATTTAACGGTTGAACAGAATCGCCAACTGGTGGGTGACCGCCGTGCCGACGTCGCGAACTTTGATATCACGGGCAGGGCTCGGTCGGGATTGATGGGTGTGTCTGGTGCGTCCGCAAAAGAAAAGCTGGACTTCGATACGCAACAATTTAACGAGCGAATCCAGCTTGAGCGGCAACTGGCCGCGGCAATCGCCGACACGAACGAAAAACGCCGCGAGGGAAATCGGATTGACGCTGAGCAGGCCGCAGGCGAGGCCGATCACCTCAAGCAGTACATCCGCATTCTCGACGACGATTCGCATTTGAAACGCGAAGGGGCGAACTTCGATTATGCCTTGTCTGGCCAGCAGAACGTCTCGGGATTACGTGCGTTGGGGATGGGCCCGCAGGCCCACATGGCCCAGTTTGAAACCTCGCTTTACTCTCAGGTGCGGTCCCTCTACGCCAAGTCGCATGACCTGGAGCGGACCTACCCGGAGCAATCGGCCGAGTTCAGGCGGCAGGCCCAACAACTAGAACAGGCGATCCCGCAGTTCATTGCCGATGAACGCACGGTGGTCGGGCGGTCTGAAACCGTCCGCAAAGGCGGCATTGAGAACAGTATCCATGAGCTGTCGATCGCTTCGTCTCACGCTGCGGCCCAACAGCGGATCAGGGACGAAGCGGCGATGATGTCGCTTGCCCATCCGGAGGATGGCGACCTGTATCAGCGGCTCGCCAAAGTCCAACTGGCACGGGAGGGATTCGGCAACGCCATCGGTGAACTCCACCTCGCAGGTTCGGCACGCTCCCAGGAGCAGCGGAACATGGGGCAGAACTTGTCGGCCGCGATGACCGACATTCAAACCGAAATGACGGCCGCCCTGGCAAACGCCGATGGCGATCCGCAGGCCCAAGCCAGAATCCGGCGACTTGCTCAGGCGAGGGCAGCCGCAGTGCTCGGCGGGGCGGCGCCGCATGCCGTTCAAACCACCATTCGCGACATCTATTCGTCGGCGCAGGCGGCGGTGTTGGAAGACCCTCGCGGCGACCGCGTGAAAGACTTGGAGCGGGCGAGAAATCAAGCGGCCCAGCTTGGCGTCAAGGTGTACGGCAAAGACGGACGCCCACTGGATCGTCCTGTTGGCGGCGCCGGCGCCGGAAGTGGGGACGACTTGGGGCAAGCCGCCAAGGATTTGAAAGACGCGGCTGCTGTCCTAAAAAACGCCCCGCACGTCTACATCATCGATCAGTAACCCTCATGCGTTGGTCCTACACGCCGGCCGATCCGCTGTGGGTTGCCTGCCAGCGGATGATCTACCAACAGATTGTCCGTCGGGCCGCCGGGAACACGCCCGCCTTTACCGATTCCGCGTGGCTGAAAGACGTCGTGCGGGACCTCGCGTTGACCTACGCCGATTTCGCCGATGACGTCGCCGCCCTCGTTAATGGCGAGTCGCCGCCTCGTTTGATTGGGGAATGGGACGACGTGCCTCAAATCCTGGAAGAACAGTTTGATGACGATGGCTTCGTAGAGATGAAGGACGATTGAGCATGGCCCTGGCAGCACTCGACACATCAACCGCCATAAATGTCACGTTCGCCAACGGCCAATCGTACACCGTGTGGGATGAAGATGCGGGCGAGCACGCGGGGCAAGGGCCGGTCCGCGAGGTGTTCTCGCGAGACTGGCTCGAAGGACGTGCGGAGTGGAATATCCTTGCCAAATGGTCTGACAGGATCGGCATCGCAATCGCGGTGCTCGGAGGCGGCTCCATCGTCGGCGGGAACCCGGTCTACGCACTCCCGACCGCCTACCCGGAATTCCCGGCCTGGATCGGCAAACGCATTGAGTGCACTGGCGTCGGCCTCATCTCCGCCTCCAACAGCAACACTGTCATAGGTGCCCCCCAGTTCGCCCGCATGCGGATCATCTTCGGGCCTCCGGAGTACGATCCGACAAGTGCGACATTGGCCGGTGAACTGGAATTGGACTTCTCGCAGTCGGCCTTTGCGTTGGATCAGCAGAAGCCAAGTTTTCAATGGGCTTCCGGTGGTGATATCAGCCCTTCGATTGCACCGTCCTTCCGGCTCACCACGATCCTGGCCAGCCTGACGCTCTACAATCGCGGCACGCTCAATCAAGGGCTCATCGCGAACCTGTGCGGTTCAGTCAACAACGCCACATTTCAGGGCTACCCCGTTGAAACGGTGTGCTTCCGCGGCGCCAAAAGTCGGCGAACGCTGACGATGCAGGGGCAGCTCAACTACAGCCTGACGATGCTCTTTGAGATCATGCCGGGCAACGGCACGCCGCCGGGCTCCCCGACGTGGAACACACTGTTCAAGCCGGGAACGGGCTGGGCTGCGTTCACGATCAAGGGAAGCGGCAGCAAGCTATTCCCCCCCGCCAACCTCTCCAGCCTTCTCGTCTAAAGGCACTCCCATGACGAACACGAAATTCCCGCGAGCCCCCGAGGACAAGGTCTGCGCCATTCGCGGCAGGACCTGGAATCAGGCGGCTTCGGTAATGGAGGCCTATGGTCGGTTTCAGGTAGCCCCGCCATTAATGCTCCAATCCACGCCGAACGGTCCTCTGATTAGTTCCACGGGAAAGACGAACGCGGTAGCTCGGATTACGGGCAAATCGGGTTGCGGCGCCAGTTGGTACAGCGGCCGTTTACAGATCCAGAAGGCGCCGCAGTTCGATCCGGCGGTCGATATCACGCTGAACACCTACTATCAGGACGCCGCCGGGGCCGACGACTGCTGGATTCTTGACATGTTCGCCAACGGCGTCCCGACGGGCGTGCACCGCCTTAAGACGGATGGGAGCTATTTCGTCTGGGGAGAAATCGCCGGCATGTCCGATCCGGCCAGCTCTCTCGCCTCCCGTCCGGTCGTGCAGGCCATCGCCTTCCCGACCGGCGTCATCCTGCCATGTACGCTGACCAATCCGTCCGGCTCGGCCGGAACGAACGGAGACGGTGTAACCACGCCACCTACGCAGGCCACGTATATTTACGACATCGTTGACTTGGACGGCACCACCGTTCAGACCGGCGTGTCGGTCTGGTTCGCCCGCCAGTACGGCCAAGTCGCTGCGGCGACCAAGGGCATCTACTTCACCGATTTCGCCTCCGCCTGGCACATCATCGCCTGCGATGAGGTTATCACCACCGGCCTTTGCGCGTGACCCTTATCGTCGCCGAGAAACTCCCCTCCCGCCCCGCATTGCCCGGCTGCGAACTGGGCGACCCCTGGCCGCGGCCCGTCATCCCCACGCGATGCCCGAAGTGCGGACGCTGGCGTGTGCCTATGACCAACATGGCCGGTGGCATTCGGTTCGGTCCCGGCGGCCGCATCTTCACGCCAAGGGGACTGAATTTTGTTGGCGACGATGGAACGTGCGTTTCATGCACTTGCGACAATCCACCTGGCAGCGGTACGAACTTCGGCGACTGTAACCAATGCCCGAGCAACATGGGGCCGGCGAGCATCACCATATCGCTTACCGGAATTGATTTGGTGGACGGCACGACCTCGCAGGATTGCGGGTTTGCCACGGGCGTGCCCCATCCGGTTCACATGATCGCCGGAACGCCGGCTACATCGCTGTGTTTGCCGGGTCCCACGTACTTCACATCGGACTGCTTTTCCGGCACCGCCTGCGGGTGGAGCAGCAGCGATGTCTACGTGACCATAGATGCAACCGACTGCCCTCCGCCTCCGTTTGGCGGAACGCATCGGGGGTTTCTAGTTGCAGAGGTCTGGCGACAGGGAACGACCTGGGGCGTGGTCGTTCAGGGGAGCTTTACCTGCGGAAGTACCGGCTCGCCCGTCCAATCGGCGAGCCTCATCGCTTTCTATGGAACGGCGACCGTTCCCGATTGCAACACGCCGTTCGTCGTAAACAACACCATCGGCGGCTTTGGTTGTACGGGTTCGTGTAATGGGGCAGGCAGCACTTGGTATGCCGTTGGAAAAAACGGGACCGCCACGGTGTCGCCCAGCTTTACGCTATGCTGATTGATGAATACCACCAGCGAATCATTAAGTGCCAGAACTGCCCGCGCAAGGGTCGCATTACCAACGGCCACCTGCACTGTACGGTTGATGGCGCGAACATTTTGGCCCACGCCGAATCCGGCGAATGCCCGCTTGGCTTCTACGTCCCCGGCGCCACAATCACCACCGGCCGCGCCGGCGTCCCCCGTCCCATCGCTGGTCCCAACGCCGCCAGCCCCCGCACGATTGCTCTGAGACAGACAATCTGTGCTGCCTGCGATCACAGCAAGGGCAGCGGCGGAAAGTCGTGCGATTTGTGCGGGTGCTCACTGGGCTCCAAGCTCCGCGACTACGACAGCAATTGCCCTGCCGGGTACTGGCCCAACCACCTTCCGCGAGAACGGTGGTTTTCGCATACAGGTGCGATCGGGGACGTGATTTACGCCCTCCACGCCATCCGTGCAGCCGGCGGCGGCTCCCTCTACATCCACCACGATGCCAGCATTCGCCGCGAGCACTACATGAAGCCCTGGCACGCGGCGGCACTGACCCCGCTGCTCGCCCTTCAACCCTACCTGCATCACTTCGAACTCACCGACCCGTGGCCCACGGCCACGCACCCCCTCGATACCTTCCGCGACCTGGGCATCTACAAGAACGACCTGATTAGCCTTCATCACAAGGCCATCGGCCTCCCCACGCCGGGCGGCGCCGCGGAGCACGATCCTTGGCTGACGGTGGACCGTGCCGAACACGTTGCCCCCGTCGTCATCCACCGCAGCGCCCGGTACCGCAACCGCTTCGGCGAGGCCATTTGGGAACGCATCTGCGCCGCCTACCCTGATAAGGTCTTCGTCGGGCTGCCGGCGGAGCACGCCGATTTCTGCGACCGCTTCGGTGACGTTCCGTACCACCCCACCAAAGACCTCCTAGAACTCGCCCGCGTCATCACTGGCGCCCAACTGTACTGCGGCAACCAGTCGTCGCCGTTCGCGATCGCGACCGGCCTTGGCGTGCCAACGGTGTTGGAGGTGGACCCGCTGATACCCGACTGCTGCTTTCTGCGGGACAATGCCGTTCACGCTTGGACGCCAGACGTCGAGCTGCCCAAGCTGGGCACGCCGGCGCCGCGCCGCGAACCCATCGTCCACGTCTTCCACGACCTCGATTTGACCGGCCACCCCGACCGCGCCCGCGTCGAGAACGCCCGTTGGACGTGGGTGCAAATGGCGGGCATTGACCAGGCGTATAAGTTCCTGCCCTTTACGCCCACCCGCACCAGCCGGGACATTGGCGATACGCGGGCGGTGCCGTACCTGCGGGATCTGCTGGACGCGGCAACCGAAGGGGCGATCGATTCCGACATCGTTGTTTGGTCTAACCTCGATATCTGCCTCGTGCCGGAAGCATCGCGGATCATTCGCCGCAAGCTGCGCCGTGGCCCGTGCTGTTTTAGCCGGCGGGTGGATGTGGACGACGCGCGGCCCCACCTGTTCATCAGTGACCTGCACGGCCGGGCAGTTCATGGTGGAACAGACCTGTTCGCCTTCCGTGCCAGCTGGTGGCGTCGGCGCCGGCTCGACATGCCCGACATGTTCCTCGCCTGCGAGGCGTTCGACTTTGTTCTCCGCCACCTGATGCTGGCGGATCATCCGTTGGCCGAGATTACCCCGCCGATCATCTATCACGAGCGACACGAAGCGTTTTGGGCCAAGAAAGAGAACATCGCGGACAACCCGGCACAGAAGCACAACCGGGGACTCGCGGTGGAGTGGTGCCGGGAGAACGGATTTGATGATCGGCTGTTTGGGGAGGAGTCGGCGTATCTGCTCAGGGATGATCTTGCGGTATCTCCCGCGAAATGACGTGGCCGATTGCCAGCGCGACAATCATCACGACCACCGCTCCGATCCGCTGTCCCGTCGTGCTCAGATGCGATTCATTGAACAGGAACACCGGCACGCACAGGGCTATCCAGACCGCTCCAAAGAACACGCGGCCCCACCGTCGCCGACGAAGTAAAAACATGCACAGCACGGGCAGGAGGGTGATGGCAAGGTAAAAGATCGCCGCGCTGTCGAACTCTCGCCAGAACCATTCAAAGAACTCACTCCATTTGACTCCGCCCGGCAGGCTCATTGATTTTGCAGCGGCACGTTTGCCACGTTGTCCTTATCGCCGAATCTGTCGGCGTCGCCGGCCGAGATGAGCACGTAAGGCGCCAAGATCGCCTCTTTGCCCTTCACGGTGTCCACGTTCCCGTTGGCGTCGGCGCCGAACATCGCTTGCACGTCAGCCGGGGACGCGACGGTGTTGGGAACGTCAGCCGCGTTCCACCGATATGATTCGCCGCCGTCGTAGGCACCCGGCTGGTTCGCGAAGTAGTTGCCGTTGAATGGGGCAACCCACTTCGTTGTGCCGTGGAAGTACAGGATTACGTTACCGTTCCGGTCGCCCAGCACAGCCCGGTAATCGCTGTAGGTGTTGCCATTGGGCGGGACAACCGTTTTGCCGAGCAGGCCGGCGTTCTGGTAGTAGCCGACCCTGAAGCGGTCGGCGGGGAGGTACGGACCTTTCACGGTGCCCGTCACGCCACGAAGGCGGAAGCCCGGCCCAGGCACATCGATGTTGGTCGGGTCGTCACCCTTGCCGTCCTCGCGTGCCGGCCCCGGCGCCACGAGTGCCCAGCAGAGGATGGTTGGTCCGTCGATGAACTGGCCGCCGTTCGGCAGCCTCCCCGGTTTCGGAAGTGCACCGAAGTCAGCCATATAAGCGTCAAGGGCTTGCGAAATGGCTTGGAGGTCCGCGGCGATGGCGTTTTTCCGTGCCGTCTTGCTCGCCCGCGACAGCATCGGCAGGAAGATGCCCGCCAGGAGGATGATGATCCCGATCACCACCAGCACTTCAACCAACGTAAATCCACGACGCTTCATTTGAGCCTCCAATACCGCACACTTCGCTTTGTCCATCGAATCTCGGTACTGGTATACTTTGAGGTCTTACGCTTTCTTGCTCGGCTTGGCGGGCTTGTAATCCGTCAACCGGCGTCCACCCAAAAGCTGTTCCTCACGTTCCAGCAGTTGCACGAAATCGACCATCGTCCACACCTTGTCCGCGATCCCGGATGCGACGGCGGGCGTCGTCTTAAGGGTCTGGTGACGACGGATGAAGTTGTAGTGCATGTAGTGCAGGGCAATCGCGTACTTGTGATTCTGTTCCGTCTTTGAAAACCCGTTGGTCAACCGGGTGAACCGCCGCATTTGCATCCGCATCGTCAGATTCTGCCGCTCGACATACGACGTGTTGATGTGCTGTTCGTCGGGCTGGCCAGTCTGGACGCTACTGCGGGCCGCGATGCAAATCGGCGGGCTGTAGCGGGCGTAGCCTTCCGTCGGCTTGGCGTACTCTTTGATGAGCATCGCGTAGTCAACGTCGGTCCCGAACGCCCGCTTGACAGCATCGCGGTACACCTGCCACCCATCGCTCGTCAGTTGCACCCGATCCGTCAGACGGCTGGCAAGATCGGCCACGAACGCCCGGCCGTATCGCATGTCACGCCCGCCCACCAGCCAGTTAATGACCAGCTTCGTGTCCGCGTCCATCGACACCCAACACCACGAATCGCCGTGACCCTTGCCCCAGTTTTCAGAACGAACGTTGGCGTCCTTGGAGTGGACGAACGACCAGATTTCATCGACTTGCACCCGCTTCGTCGCGAGGTTGCGGACGGTCAAATCGTGGTAGTCGGCGGCGAGCGTGCCCGCATCGGCCAGCAGTCGCAAGACGGTGACCTTGTTCACGCTGAACATCCGGCACGTTGCCGCGATGCTCAAGCCCTCCACCAGTGCGGTAAGGACTGCGGCCCGGCGTTCGGTGCTCATCTTGTTCATGCCGCCATTATGCTTGACGGCTCAAGCAACGTCAACCGAATTATTCCGAAAATCAAGGTTGTGATTCCAGTTTTCCGATATATGATTCCATAATGGGCAAAAATGATTCCAACGGCATTCAGTCGTATCTCTTTGATCTAGCCAAGATTATAGATGGAGCATCGAATTCCGATTATGCCAGAGTGGTGGCCTACACAGAGCAGTTGAGTAACCGGTTAAAGGAAGACGGACAACCTGAGGCCGCGAAGAGACTTATGGAGATTCTGTCGCGCAGCAAAGCGAAGTCGGTGAGCTTGGCGCGGACAACGCCGGGAACCGCCCTTCCCCTTCCCGTGGACAGCGAGTCGCGCATGTCTCTGGCAACGGAAGAACGATGGGAACCCGAACAAGCAACGGTGTACCTCTCTCCCGAGGTAGAGAATGAGGTTGATCGGTTTCTCCGCTACTTCCGCGCCGCCGATCGTTTGATTGCTAGCGGCGTCGGGGTGTCACCGTCCATGCTGGTGTACGGTCCGCCGGGGTGCGGGAAGACGCAGCTTGCCCGCCACGTCGCCGCTCAACTCAAACTCCCTTTGATAACTGGCCGGTCCGATGGGATGATCTCATCATACCTTGGCAGCACAGCGAAGAACCTGCGGTCGTTGTTTGAGCACGCCATGTCACGCCCGTGCGTGCTGTTCTTAGACGAGTTTGACGCGATTGCCAAAATGCGCGATGACGGACGGGAACTGGGGGAACTGAAGCGCGTGGTAATTAGCCTGTTACAGAACATCGACGCGATGGGTAAGGACCATGTCCTAATCGCGGCAACAAACCATGACCACCTACTTGATCCGGCAATCTGGAGGCGGTTTGCGTTTAAGCTTCGATTGACAGAGCCCGCAGATGAGGCTCGCTTGCAAATGCTCCAAAGTTTTCTTCGGAGCTTCGCAACCGCAGATGAGATTGAATTCTTTGTTGCGCTGACTGGCGGAATGAATGGGGCGCAGATCAAGCAAACGGCCGAAGATGCGATCCGCGAGGCGGTGCTTGAGGGGACTGCGCGGGTTTCGCTACCCCACATGATCGATTCGATCCTCGCGGCCACAACGGATCGGGGCATGATTGAGATGTCTGAGCCCGACAGAATCAAGGCGGTCATGGACCGACTCCCCAAGCAATTCTCCCAGCGCAGGGTCGCAACGTTGCTCAAAATATCGCAGGGGCAGATAAGCAAAATGCTGAGCGCCGCGGGAGGTAAGTAATGGCATCCGACCAATTGCTGCCGATCAAGCTTGTATTCCCGCGGAAGGAAGATTTCCGCATGCCGCATGCTCGCGGCGGCGACAACGAGCCTGTTGTAACGGTAACTCCCGAAGGGCGAATCGCTCTCGCGAAGCAGGTTCTTTCAGTCAAGGAACATTTCGAGGCGGCATTCAAGAAAGATCCCGGCGTACCGGCCGTCGCCCGCGCTCTACTGCACCCGAAGGCTGTGGCAAAGTCACACCGGCCCCTTCATCTACTTCAAAAGGATACGTGCCGCATTATCGGTGGCGGAGAACTGGGCGAGCTTTACGTGAGCGTTCTGCCGGAAAATCTAGATCGTCTCTCGCACCGAATCCTCCACAGCCACACAAAGGATGCGATCCCCAATATTGCGGCTCTGTCCTCATTCGTGCCTTTCAACCTCGAAGATGCGCTGACCGTGGAGACAGTGTCCGAGCTAGAAGCGCTCGCAGCGGCGGGGGAAACGCGATTGTGTTATCAGTTGTTCAACCACGCCTCGGATCGTCTTAGTGCGGCGGTGCGGGCTGCATTCTTTCGTCTGCTGACAGAATACGACGTCAAAGACGTCGAAGAACTCGACTACGGACCACTGACGAGAATGTTCTGCTTCCACTCGCTGCCCGTTGCGGCCGTTCGTCCCCTCGCCACTTTTATCGGTACGCAGAGCCTTTCGACGTTCCCGATATATCGCACGGTACGGACCGTTTCGCATTCGCTTGGCAGCGTGTCGAAGCAGAACTTCCCGCCGCCGGACCCTGGCCGGGAATATCCGCTCGTCGGCATCATTGACACTGGAACCGATCCGAACAATCCGCACTTGCAGGCTTGGGTCGAATCACGGTACGAAGCGGCCGTTCCGCGATCGATGCAAAACAACGAGCACGGGAGCTTTGTCGCGGGCCTGTTAGCGCACGCGCGGTTGTTGAATAACGGAAACCCCGCGTTCCCCAGTTCTCAGTGCAAGATCGTTGATGTCGTCGCATTGGACCGAAATGGTGAAATTGATGAGTATGACCTGAGAAACGTCATAGTAAATTCCCTGAAGCGATTCCCAATTGTACCGGTCTGGAATCTTTCACTCGGCATGGTCGGGAATCCATGCAAGAACGAGCGATTCTCGCGGCTAGGGAAGTTCCTCGATTACCGCTCGCAGTCGCAGCAAATTCAATTCATCAACGCCGCAGGCAACTACACAGATGCGGGACTTCGACCCTGGCCCCCAACATCGATTGCTGCGGACGCAGATCGGATTTGCCCACCCGCCGATGCGGTACGATCAATCACGGTCGGCTCTGTGACGCACAAACACGAGTTGAATAGCGTCGTTGCATCCGACGGTGCGCCGTCTCCATTTACGCGCCGCGGGCCGGGGGGAGGGTATCACCTCAAACCGGAAGTTTCTCACATCGGCGGTAACTGCACGGGAAGACTGGAGTGCGTCCAGACTGGCGTAATCTCGATCGGTGGCAATAACGACATTGCGGAAAACGTCGGCACCAGCTTCGCAACACCTCTCGTTTCATCGCTGGTTGCAGGTATCTGGCAAGAGATCACCGTCGGCCCCCAAGTGTCAGCGCCGACCTTCGCAAAGGCGATACTGCTGCATTCGGCGTTCGTTCATAACGCGCCACTGGATGAGAACTTGGTTCGTTATATCGGGCTTGGATGTCCGCCAGACCTACCGGAAATATTGAACTGCCGCCAATCAGCAGCCACGATGTTTTTCGATGTCCCGGTTGGCCTCGGGAAGCAGATATTTGAGCTGCGCCCCTTCCCCATCCCGAAATGCATGACGAGCACGGGAAAGCTTGTGGGCGAAATCTTCATGACACTGCTATATGACCCACCCCTCGATCGACGTTTCAACGTGGAATATTGCCGAACCAATGTGACGGCCTCGCTTGGAATTGTGCAGCCAATAACGGGCCAACCAGCGCCAACAAAACAGCGGTCCCGCGACGATGATGATGAGACAGAAATCCTTGACGGGGGAAAATCGAAGTACGTGAGGCAAGTACTTCCCGCTCCGAAGGGTTTGACGCGCGGCTACGAAAAGGATTTGGTCGAAAACGGATACAAATGGTCTCCCCTGAAGCTGTACCACCACAAATTCAGCCGCGGTCCGGTTGGGCACGATTGGCGGCTCACGCTTAAATTACTGCACCGCGCCGAGCATAAGGTGGTGGAGTTTCAGGAAGCCATGCTTCTCATCACGATGCGCAGCCCCGTTCCCGGGGCGAGGGTCTACGACGATCTGGTGGCAGAGATGAACCGGCTCTCTTTGCAGACGCAAGACCTGCAACTCAGGTCTCGCCAGCGTGCCCGTTAGCATCTTTGCCCCAACGGGATTGTGCCGCCTTTTTCGCAATTTCTTGACGCCGTTCCTTCGACAGGCTTGCGGCTCTCGATTTGCCGCCAATGAGCCCGCCCTTGCGGCCGAAAGCGATGGCGGCCGGAATGCGTCCGGCCTCCACCCCCACCTCAAACGCCGCCCTGAGTAGCGCCGTCGTTCTGGCGTCCACGTTGGCGATGCCCGCGATCCACGTCGCCCACGCCGCCTCCACGTCGGCGGGCAGGGGTTGCTCATGCTTGGCGATGGTCTGACCGACCACGCGAGCGGCGGCGCGGTTGGGGTCTTGCTCACGTTTCTTGCTCATGGGCGGGGATTATACGGCAAGGGGCGTACCGGGCGGGGGTGCCCAAAGTATACCAGTACCTTCCGTTGACGCCGTACAGCATCTCCCGAATCGACGGATGGATTTCACCGGTCAGCTCTAAGTCCATCTGCCCATCGACACCGCTGAACGCCACTAGGTCCGCGTTCGTCACTTCATTTCGCCGCAGGAACATCACGGCGCGACGCTTTAGCCAATTCTTCTTGCCCGCCAGGTGTGGAGGCATCTCGATTGCCCCCTGAGCGACGGCGCTCAGGATTTGCTCCGGGATCAGCAGGAACTCCACCAGCTTCTTCATGGCGTCGCTAGCTGGCAGGTCATCCCGGCGAAGCCAGTTCGTGATCGTCTTTGGATCAACGCCGATTCCACGGGCCGCCTCTGCCGGCGAAACGCCCAAATCCGTCAGCACCAATTGGAAAAAATCCCGGAATTTCACGAGAAACGAAGCTTAAACCCCGTCCCCGCCTAACGTAAAGGAATTCCGCCGAATCCACGAGATTTCCATCGATTTATGGAAAAGTCATGGTATATTTCCGGGATACCGATGACAGGAGGACGAAACCATCATGGCGTTGCGGAAGTTCAGGGGCACCACCATCTACCCACCTGCAAGCCTGCGATCACGGATAGATGCAATCGCTTCGGCCAAGGAGCGGCCCTTCAACTACTTCGCGCTTCGCTTCATGGAGGCGGGCCTGAAGCGCTACGAGCGTAAGCAGGCGAACAAGTCCCCGAGAGGAATAGCCAATGGAAAAGTCGTTCAAGGATCTTCGAGTTGAAGCTGGCCTTACACAGCAGGCCCTCGCAGCTGCACTCGGTGTCGCCGTTGCGACGGTGAGTCGGTGGGAAATCGGCCAGGGCGATCCGGTCGCCACGATGTTCCCCAACATCGCCAAGAAACTGAAGGTGACAACCGAGGCGTTACGGGAGGCTCTGCGTGAATCTCAAAGGCAGGGCGCGGAACAGAAGTTGGCTGACCTGAATCGTCGGCAGCCTGCCGCTGCGAAGTGAAGTTGGGGCGGTAGCCAATGATGAAGTGCTCACCAGTAGAACTCTGCTGTCGCCCCCTTTTGAACGGAGTAGCCATGTCAGTCGCAACGGATTTAGAAAACACAATCCTGACCGACCTCGCGAACGAGGCCCATCGAAAGTTCCCGAGCGACGGCAAGAGGGCCGGCGACTGGTTTGAGCGAAAGGTGCATGAGGCGCTGGAGGATGAGGATCAGCGGGAAGAGATCGTTCGACAGCTGGTGAAGGACTCGCGGCGGTGCCGGGTTGGCGATCAACGGCACGGCGAGTTCCAAAAGCTGAAGGGCACCCGCCGAACGCATATTGAAGGTCCGATGGCTCGCGGTGCCCAGGCCATCACCGAATGCGCCATAGGCCTCCTCGATTGGTACGTCTATGGTCGCAAGCTCCGGGATTACGTGGGGATCGATCTAATTGAGATCGCCCAAACAGAACTCGACAAGTCCCGCGGCACCGCCCGCAACGCCATGTTCTTCAAGATGGTGGCCGACTTTGCGGGGAATCAGTTGGTTGGCGACGTCGCCAGTGAAAAGCTCCTGAAGGACATGATGCAGAAGTGCCAGAAATCCGACCCGATGGCACATGTGAACGGCCATGGGAAGAACGGAAATCGCGGGTAGGCCATCTTCGCGGTGAATTCCAATGGACTGCTGCCCGCCCGCGATGAAACAAGGCGGTGAGCCATCGACCGTTTGACACCCTCGGGGCTCATGCTCGCCACCTCGAACTTGAAGGATCAGCCATGACGCTGATGAACGAAATCCCGAAACGAAAAACGAAAGCGGCGGGCCAATGCATTGCTGCTCTCCACTCTGGGAGTGCCCGCCCTTCCGAAAAGAGTCCGCGCGCCGGGATGCACTTGCCTACCAGTAATGGCATGCACGCGGGCTCCGACAAATCGCAGGGTACGGACCCAAGAAGTTTCGCCACCCCCACGCGGCGTGTCCGTCCCTCCGAAAAAGGTTCGCAGGCCCGTCCTTTCGTGGCTACCGCCCCGAGCTTGCCTGCGAACCCCGAAATAACCGCGACGAGCCATGGAATTGATGTAGCCCAACCGAGTATTGCTTGTCGCGGGTCGAACAAGCGGAAGGCCATCCGTGGAATGTCATCCGACACGCCATTGCCTTCCGCTCAGCCCAATGCGACCGACCGCAGTACTGGTGACACCCAAACCAGCATTGTCGGCCGCAACGGAAAGAGGAATCAGGCCAACAGTCTCTTTTCATCCACAGATGCAGTGCCTGCTTCCCCGACAGACGACGCGAAGGCGGAAGGCCTCCCGGCATCTGAATCCCGCCCCGGTCGTGCTTTCCCCTTCGCCCGTCTTATGGAGCGCCAAGTTCAACACCGCCGCATGATGCGGATGCGCATCCGGTGCGAGAACGACGGCATCGCCTACGCCGCCCGCATGATGGGCTACAGCTCGACGCTGACGGAAGGCGAACGCTCCAAGTTCTTTGACAAGGCGCGTGCAATCTTCGAATCGATCCGCACCGGCAAGTCGTTTGAGTCCGGCCTATCGCCGCTTCACGACCTCGAATTGAAGTTGTACTGCGGCATCGCGGCCGACGTCGGCACCCGGTACCGCGCCGCCGAATCTGAAATCGAACGCGAGATCGAATCCCTGGCGAAGCAACTGCCGGTCGCCCCGTTCGTTGACGCGATCAAGGGCGTCACGGCCAAAGGGCTCGGCCACATCATCGGCGAGACGGGCGACCTGTCCCGCTACTCAGGCCCGGCGAAGGTTTGGAAGCGGCTCGGCCTCGCTCCCTACAACGGCAAGGCCGGCTCAACGTGGAGGCGAGAAGGCGGCTTGTCGGCTGACGAGTGGACGGTGCTCGGGTACGTCAGTTCTCGCCGGTCAGTGATGTACGTCGTCGGCGATCCCATGATGAAAACCAACGACGGGAAGTATCGGGCCAAGTACGACGCCCGCCGCGCCCACACCGCCGTGACGCATCCCGACTGGACGAAGGGGCACAGCCACCTGGACGGGATGCGGATCATGGTCAAGGAACTGGTGAAAGACCTGTGGCGTGCGTGGCGGGATCTGCCTGCTTCGGAGGTCGAATCGTGAAAACCATCCGCCTCCCCAACGGCCAAGTACTGCCCGACGACGTTGCATTAGTGACGCACCCTCACCTTCTCACTCGTGAGGACGTCCGGGAAATCGTTGCACGCAACCGCAAGAGTTTCGCACTTCCGCCGATTGGGCAGACGCGGGAAGCGGTCAAGCAAGATGAGTTGCGTTACTGGCGGCGGGTATTCAAAGGCTGGCTTGGTGCATCCGACTTCGATTTCCAAGCCAAGTAAAGCAAATGACCACCCTGGCCCTCAACAACTTTGCCGACGACGCGAGAATCGACGTGGTGCCCTTCGACCCCGAAGAGGCGAACGTACACGCAAGGCTAATGGCCCTGGGCCTTACCCGCGTCCCCACAACCCACGACCTCGCCATGGGCATCCTGGAAAAGGCTGCCGAGCAGTTCAACCTCTTCGTCGCCCGTGCCAAGCACGAGGTGTATGCGAACCCCCTCTGCCACGAGTTCTTTTGGACGGCGGTACGGAATGGGTTGAGGCGGGAGTGCAGCGGTTGGAAGTCGATGAGGCGGGTCGTGACGGTCATGCGGGAGGACTACGGCGTTGCCCTTCCGATTCGCGGTGGGGAGCGGCGGGTGAAGGAAAGGAACGAGCGATGAGCGAGAAAACTTACACGGTGGAAGAGCAGGCTGAGAACCGCCGCAAGTGGGTGGAGGCGCTGCGGAGCGGAGGATATCAGCAGTGCCGAGAGGCGATGGCCCGCGGTGTCGGCTACTGCTGCCTTGGCGTTGCGGCCACTGTCGTTCTTGGCGTCGAGCCGAAGGCGGTATCGGACCCCGTAGACGATGAGATCAATGACGACTTGTACGCCAAGGTTGACAAGTCGCTCGGGCTCACGGCGGAGAAGCGGTGTTGTCTTGCGTGCCTGAATGATGACGCCCGCCTCACCTTCCCCGAGATCGCTGACCACGTTGAATCCCATCCCGAGCTTTTCGAGGGAGCCTCCAAGTGAAAACCATCTATTCCACCAGCGACGTCGACCTCCTCATCCGCATGTACGGCGCCGTCCGCCAAGCCTTCCCCGGCGTCCCGATCAGCATCGGCACCGACGAGGGGATGCGCGTGCTTCGCGCCTCTGGCGACGCGGCGGCCGTCGAGAAGTTCTGTCTCGGCTTCGCCGCCTGTGCCCGGGAAAGCATCTTCCTGAACCTGGATGTGGCCCCGCGAAGAGAGGCGGGGATCGATCGGGTGTTGGCGGACGTGGAGGCGGCGCCGACGGCGGAGGATGTGTGCATGGCGGGATTGCACGGGACCGACGACGTGTACGGGGATAGCAATAGGGGAGCGTAGCCATGGCAACGGGCACACGAAATATCGGGGCGGTGCTGGACGCGATGATCGCGGTCATCCCCGCTGGAAATCCGCTGGCCGCAGACCTCACGAAATGCGGTGACTCCCTGCACTATCTCGCGCCTGAACAGGTTCGGCAGGCGTGGACGAAGGTCTACAGCGTGGTTGTGCCCGCACTGCCCGTCAACCCCGCCGAACTAGCCGATTGGCAAATCGACTTGCTCCGCGTGTGGATGGACGATCCGTCGCTCACGCGCGAAATGATGATCGAGCGTGCGGCTTGGAAGGACGCATAACCAATGACGCCCCCTCCCCCAACATCTTCCCCCAACTCCCCGGCGTCGCCTGAAGACCCGACCGCCGCCGCGCTGCCTGCGGCACAACCCTGCGGGCAGACGGCGGGCGGGGCGGGGCATCACACCCCCGGCCCTTGGCGGTTCTACCAAGACGGCCCGAGCGTCGAACCAAACTGGCACATCGTCACCAATGACGACCGCATGCGCCTGTTGGCGAACATCTATATCGAGCCCGGCAACAGGATGGACCTCGCCAACGCCCATCTAATCGCCGCCGCGCCGGATCTGCTGGCGGCTCTCAAGCGGCTAACGCAGGCGGTTGAATACACGGGATCGCTTCGCGGGGAGCTCGGATCAGCGATCGTCATAGAGGCTTGCAACGCGATCGCGAAAGCAGAAGGGGGCCACCGTGCTTAGCCCCGAACAACGCGAGCGCCGCCGCAAGAGCTTGGGCGGTTCCGAGATTGCGGCAGTTTTGAACATCGACCCGAACCTGTCGGCCAGCGATGTATGGCTCGACAAACGCGGCATGGTCGAGGACTTCAAGGGCAACGACCTGACCGACCGCGGCATCCGGCTCGAGCCCGTGCTGGTGGACTTCGCGGAGGCGCAGACCGGCAAGACGTTCCTGCGCAACGTGATGATCGTTCACCGCAGCGGCGCGCTTCACTGCAACTTCGACGGCATCGAGGCGGGCGACGCGCCGGCCGAATCGGTCGAGGCCAAGACGACAACGGTGTTGGAGGGATGGGGCGCTGAGGGAAGCGACGAAATCCCCGACAAGGTGATTGCCCAGGCCCACCAGGGTTTCGCGTGCGTGGAGTCGCTGCGCGTCTGTCACGTGCCCGTGCTGCTGCCCGGATACCGGTCGCTGGACTTCCGGCTTTACAGGGTCGAGCGCTCAGACGAGGCCGTGAAGATCATCGTCGAGGCGTCGATCGACTTCATGGATAGCGTGAAGTCCGGCGTCCAGCCCGAGCATTTCACCCCGTCGCTGGACGTGCTCAAGCGTATCCGCCGGGAGCCGGGCCTTGTGCGGCGGGTGAGTGATGAGGCGGCAGAAGCGTTCATCGTGGCGCGCGCGGCGAGATTGCAGGCCACCAAGGACGAGGACGCGGCCAAGGCGGCGCTGCTGGCCGAGATGTTGGACGCGGACGGGGCGGAGTACGGCGACGGGAAGATGATCACCTACTTTCAGTACCACCAGGACGCGAAGGTGACCGAGGCCTACGACTACCGCCGGTGGAACATCCGGGCGAAGCCACAGGAAAAGGCGAAATCAAAGGTTCGAGAACTGGAACAGGTTGGGGCGGCATAGCTCGCCCCTCATTTGGGAGGATCGTGTCATGACTGAGGTAATGGAACGTCCGGGACAACAGGGCGGGAGTCGAGTCGAGAACGTGCCGATGATTCGGCCGCCGCGGTTGCCATATCACCCCGAAGTCGAGAAGCGGTACGGGATCGACAAGTCGAGCTGGAAGGCCCTGGTTGAGGCAATCTTCCCAACGGCCAGCAGCCCCGAGAGCGTGATCCTGGCACTCTCGTACTGCCGGGCGCGCAAGCTGGATCCGTTCAAGCGGAACGTGCATATCGTCCCCATCTGGAACAAGGAGCTTCGCCGGCTGGTGGACACGATCTGGCCGGGGATCGGCGAGCTTCGTACGACCGCCTTCCGCACCGGCGAGTATGCAGGCCGGGACGCAACCGAGTTCGGCCCGGAAATCACGCAGACCTTTGTCGGCAGCGTCGGTAGCGAGAGCCGGGAGCGCCGAGTCGAGGAAACGGTGACGTTCCCGGAGTGGGCGCAAACGGTTGTGTACCGGTTCGTTCGCGGCCAGCGCGTCGCCTTCGCCGGGCCGCGCGTGTATTGGCTGGAAACTTACTCGACCCAGGGCAAGTCGGACGTGCCGAACGATATGTGGTGCAGCCGGCCGAAGGGGCAACTCGACAAGTGCAGCGAAGCCGCTGCCCTGCGAGCGGCGTTCCCCGAAGAGATCGGCAGCGACTACATCGCCGATGAGGTCCAGCACGCGACCGGGCAGGCCCCGCCCCGGGTCGAACAGGTGGCGCAAGCGGGCGTGGCGGGATTTGCCAAGAGGCTCGCCAATAAGCCGCTGTCGGCCGGTCAGGTGCTTACCGATCCTGAGACGGATGAGGTGATCCAGCATGGCGACGACGACCATGCCGCCCAGGACCTCGAGCAACACCCCTTCGAGCAGCCCGGCGCCGTCACCGTGAACGACTCGGCAGACCAGCCCGACCCCGACGTCTCCGGCGCCGAAGCCGAGCCGCCCTCCAACGCGTTTTCCCCGAACGAAGTCTGGTGGGCCCAGGTCCGCGAACTGGCTCAGGCCGCCGACGTCAACGAGATGACGCTGGTGAACGGCATCAAGAAGTGGGCCCTGAAGGAAGGCGTCGTGAAGCGTGAACACGAGGCGAAGCCTGAATCGCAAAAGGCGTTGTTCGACGCGATCCGCGAGCGGTCGGGATTCTTCGCGAAGTGACGATCTTTGCCCGACGCGAGAGGCCCGACCCAAACTCGGGCAGGTAGCGAAGGGCATTGGTATTTCCTCCCCCGCCAGCCTCACCATTGGCGGGGAGCTTGCAACGCGGCGGAGACGACGAGAGAGAGGTTGAGACCATGAGCGGCTACTTCACTGACGACCGCATGGAAGATGCCTTCCGCGCCGGTGCCGCGCAGATGCGTGAGATGCTGGCACGTTTCATTGAGAACGAGCCGGAAACGTCTGGCAGGATACTGGCGCAGTCAATGCGGCTGAACTGGGTGCCCAACTGGGGCAAAGACCCCGGCAAGCAGGATGAGGTACACGGCGACTTGTGGGCGACGATCTAGCCCACCCCCTTCCCTGCGGGCATGACCCCGCCGCCGGGGGATAAGCGAGAGAGGTGGATGATGGAAACAGTAACGAAACAAATGCTTCGCGATGAAGCCCTGCGGCTGTGCGAAAAGGAAATCGATTCTGACGAGTTCAGGGCATACCTGCTTCTGCTGGCGTCAACGTTCACCGGCGCCGATGCCGAGGCGGTGGCACGGCGTTCTGGTTTGCCGCTTGAGTACGTGATGGAGAAAGAACCGATCCTCCGTCGCAACGGAATATGGGACGGCAAGTTTGTTGCCGGGGAGCAGTGGCTCCAGGACGGCGGCGGGCTTGCCCTGACGATGGACGCTTGCGTGGTTCTTGGCTTGATGGAGAAGGCGCGGGGCAAACCCTTTAAGTCCAAGAAGGTTGGGGCCGTGTCGTGACCTTCCCCGCCGACCACGGGCGAGCGGGAAATGGGCGGGGAGGGAGTGAGGTGAGGTGATGAGCGTGAATTGCGTTAGCTGTGTGATCCGCAACAGGACGGGGCATGACCTTCTGTGCGACCAGTGCCGCAAGCCGTCGGAGGTCAGCGGTATCGTGGCGATGCTCGACATTTTGCGGGCGTCCAAGGGTGATTCGGTCAACATCAACTGCCGGAATCACGAGACGCGGCACGACGAAGCCGAGACCATCGATTGTTGCGGCCGGTGGACCGGATGGGTGATGCGGCGGTTCGCCAATGAATCGCTCTACTTGGCGCTGGTTGCGGCGGTCACGGCGCGGCGGAAAGCCGAGAGGGCGAACCGTCGGGATGACGAACTTTCGATTACTCAGTTCTGATGAGGTCCCCCATGCCTGAACATCACGACAAGCTCGCGGCGTTTGAACCGGCGAACCCCGTTGTAATCTGGCGCGGCGGAACCGTCATCGGAAGGATTGGCGGCATCACCTTGAGCGCCGTGACCAACGATGAGGCGACGGCACGCCGGACAATGGCGTTGCTGGAGCAGCTTTCTACCCGCGTCGGCGACGGACTGGCGGAGAAGGGGGAGGCGGAACTTGGCCGCTGGCAGGAGAAAATCCGCAACCGCCTCATGGACGAGACGGGCGGAGACATCGACATCGACGGCCGGGGATGCGACAGCGGCGACCCGCTGGACGTCACGCTTGCTGAGATCGGGCAGGCGATTGAGTACATCCGAAGCCTGAAGCATGCGGCGATGCGGGTACTTGAGGACATGACGCCGGGCACTGCCGAGTTCATCGACGAACCGCAGCGGTGCGAGAGGTTCATCCGCACGGAACTTTCCGCCCTTGCCCAGGCCCGCCAGCTCGCGAGGGAGGCGAAGGAAGCAGGGGCGAAGGCTACGGAGATTCTGAATCAGCGGCCAGCCGACGCCGGGATTGAGTGGGACAAAGCCCACCAGAAGGAACTACACGACGCGACGTTTTACATGGACATGCGGGACGACGCGGAGCACAACCTTGTTGAACTTCTCGCCTCCGACCCCTCAGCGACGGCGGCGGGAAAGGGAAAGTGATGCTGACCGGACTGTTCATCATCTACGTGCTGTACGCCATGGCCATCATCATCGGCGGCATGATGGACATGCGCGGCTTCGAGCTATCGCCGGCCGAGTTGTCGAAGGAAATCGCCGTCATCGTCACGCTGGCGGCACTCTGGCCCCTGGTGCTCGGGGTGTGCTTCGCTGGGATTGGAATTTGGCGGCTTTTTGACTGGGGGAGGATCGACCCGTGAGCGACTTTGACCCCGATCCCGATGGATGCTTCGGATGCCTGCTGGCCGTCGTCTGGCTGTCGCTGCTGTTGGGATTGATGGGCATCGGGTTTCGGTTCGTCATGTGGTGTTGGAGGACATCGTGAGCGAAGTGCGAGAACAACTGCTGACGATCCACGATGTGGCGAAACGCTGCAAGGTGGGAAGCAAAACGGTCGCGAGATGGTCCAAGCAACTAGACCACTTCCCCAAGCCCGGCAAGGTGGGGAACACCGTTCGATGGCGTGAGTCTGAGGTGAATGCGTTCCTGGCGAGTTTCGGCACCGGCACGGTTACGGCACGCAAATGAGCATCTACCGGCGAAACTACTGGACTGACACTGCTGGCGGCGGACGCGAGTTCCGCACGGCCAAGCGGTTCACCATCGAGGTTCGCCACCCCGTCACCGGAAAGATCGTCCGCAAGCTCGGCCCGCGTGACCGGAAGTCCGCGAAGGTCATGGAATCGCAGTTGATTCAGAATCTCGAACGCGGTCTGTCCGGCCTTGAGGACCCCTACCGCGAGCATCGGGGCGAGCCGATCCGGGACGTCATCGCGGCCTACATCGCCAACCTGACGACGGAGGAGAAGGACCCGGAGTACATCGACATTGCCCGCGAACGCCTGACCCGGCTGGCGACCGAAGCGGGCTGGCGGACGATCTACGATGCATCGCAGCGGACGTTTGAGAAGTGGCGGACCAAGACCAAGGAAAGCGGGTACCTGGGCAAGCCGACGAAGGCCAAGACGCTCAACCAATTCCTCGCCACAGCCAACCACTTTTTCAAGTGGTGCGACAAGACCAACCGCATCGGCGACAACCCCCTGCGCCGGACAGAGAAGGTCCGCGAGCTTCACAACGACCGCTTCCGTCGGGCGGCAACGCCGGATGAACTGACGCGGTTCCTGGCGAAGCTGCCGAGCGATGACCTGCGCCGGTTCTACACGTTCCTGGCGTACACGGCCCTGCGCCGGGCATCCCTGACGGCGCTGCGGTGGGAGGACATGAACCTGGACGCCGATCCCCCTACCGTCACGGTGCGGGGCGAACACAACAAGGTGCGACGCAAACAGGACTTCCCACTACGCCGGGACTTGGCGCGGATGATGAAGGCAGCGCGGGACGGTGCCGAGCCGAAAGACAAGGTGTTCCCCAGACTCCCCACGCTCGTCCAGCACAGGGCGTATCTGGCGGCGGCCGGCATCCCCTTCGACGACGGGGCGGGACAGGACCGGCTGGACCTGCACGCCTTCCGCAAGACGCTCCAGGCGATGCTTGAGGACGCGGGCGTTGACGTGCGGGAGGCCAGCATGGCGCTGGGGCACCTGCATTTGTCCACCACGCTCAAGAGTTATCGGGCCAAGCGAGCGGCGAATCCTGATGCGGCGGTGGAGAAGTTGCCGAAGCTGATTGTGAAGGCAGGAAAGGGGAAGCGTCGATGATTGACTATTCCGCAATTGCGGACTACATTATGAACAAGGTGCGTCGAGCAGTAATCGCGGCGTTTAAGAGGTCGGGCATGTCGAGGTATCAGCTTGCCAAGCGACTCGACGGGAAGGTGCCACGGAGCACCGTCTACAGCTATTTGAGCAATCAGAAGGGGCGCGACATTGGCAGCACGTCACTTGAGCACCTGATGCACGCCCTTGGTCTGGAGATTCGACCGAAAGGAAAGTGATGTGCTACGACGAAATCACGCCCGCCCGGTGGGAGCAGGAGACGACGCGAGACCTGAACGTCACGGGGTACGCGCGGAAGTGGCGCAAGGCGAAAGAAATTGCAGACCGCGAAATCGGCAATACTTCAAGTCATCGGCACTGGCGGGTTGCCCGCCAGCGGTTTCTTGAACTGGGCGGCGAGTACAAGGGACAGACCGGGAGGGCAACGCCGTGAGCGAAGGCATCGACGTGCGGGAGATCAAGGCGGAGGCCATGCAGATGGTCGCGGCGGGACTTCGCGGCCAGCACAGCAACAACAAGGTCATTCGCCTTTGCCAAGAGATTGAAAGGATTTCCCGAGAGCGAGATCAAGCGGTGCTGCTACTCCCGGCCCTGACCAACGAGGTTAAGGAACTAAAGGCCCGCGAAGCAGAATATACCCAGAAGCGCGAGTCGGGCGGCTGTCTACCGGCCCGGCAAGATGCGGCAGTCAAAGCCCCTGCGCCCGACAGCGTAGGCGCAGGGGCCGACCCCTTCGAGCGGGCAAAGCTGATCCGTGCCGGGAAGTTGGACAACGCGATGCCCGATTTCGAGGAACTGACCGGCTGGCTTCAACGTGTGCCGATGACGTGGCTTCCCGCCCTGTTGGCGGCGAGCGTTCATCAATGCGTGATTCAGGACGTGTTTCAGCCTGGCCGGTTGCTGGAACTGGTCAAAAATGCCGAGGCGAGGGCGAGCGATCCCACAAGCATCCTTCGCCAGCGGGCAGATTCTGACACACATCCTCACACACAGGTAAACCAAAAGGCTTAAAAGTGACGGGAAATACCGCACATCTCGGATATTTTCGATTCCTGTCCTCTCCGATTCTGTTCGGTGGATGGTTAAGTGACGTCATTCACTGCATTTCCGGGGTTTTTGCCGAGAAAAGCGGGGGTTTAGCACGTCGGCAATGTCCCGTCGTGTCCATCGGAGTCCATCTAGGTTTAGCGGTGACTGACGCGCATCCTGACGCGCAGGTTGGCCCCTCCCCCACCGTTTACGGGCACGGCAAGGAGGGGTTGTGAAACTTGGATTTACCGGAACTCGCGTGGGCATGACGGCCAAGCAAATATCCGCGCTGGCGGAACTGCTGTACGACATGCCAGACGAGCCCCACGAATTCCACCACGGTGATTGTGTTGGCGCCGACGTTGAGGCTGCGGACCTGGCGAAGCTCCACGGCTGCCGAATCGTCTGCCATCCGCCAGTGACGGGCACATGGCGAGGCCGCTACCCGCACAACGATGCATTCTGGCCCCGAAAATCCTACTTCGCCCGCAACCGCGACATTGTTAACGAGACGGACCTGCTCATCGCGACGCCAAAGGAGCCACTGAATCGGGGCGGCGGCACTTGGTACACCATCGATTACGCGGGGCAGCAAGGTAAGCGGGTCATCATCATTCGGCCGAGTGGCGAGGTTGTGGACACTCCAGCAAGGGAGGTTCAAAGTGCCTAACCCCTCCCCCCATCTCCCCGCCGTCGCCAAGCACGTCGCAGAGGCTCCGCAGCGTATCCAACTGCGCCGCACGAAGGGGTGGCGGATGCCCGAGAACACCGTGAAGGTGGATCGCACGACGAAGTGGGGCAACCCGTTCGGTGTCTCCGGAAAGCTCACGGCAGCGCAGGCGGTCTATGAATTCCGCCTTTGGATTAACCAGCACACGTTGAATCCCGCAGGATTGTTTGCGCCGTCACTGCCCGAAATCCGCCGCGAACTGGGCGGGAAGAATCTTGCGTGCTGGTGCAAGCCCGGCGCGGTCTGTCATGCAGACGTGTTGTTGGAATTAGCGAACGGAGGCGCCTAATGAACATCCTCGCAATCGACCCCGGCCACGAGCAAAGCGCCTACGTGCTTTTCGACGCCGACGAACAGGCCCTTCGCCAGTTCGGCAAGATCCCAAATGCCGAGATGTTCAACGTCATGGCGCAGGCGGCGCGGACGATCGACACGGAGACCCTGGTCATCGAACAAATCGCGTCGTTCGGCATGACCGTCGGCGCCGAAGTGTTCGAGACCGTCTTTTGGTCCGGTCGGTTCGCACAAGCGTGGATGGTTGAAGGTGGGACGTGGGACCGCCTCAAAAGGCTACAGGTCAAGATGCATCTGTGCCACGACTCCCGCGCCAAGGACGCCAACATTCGACAGGCCCTCATCGACAGGTTCGGACCGGGCAAGGATGCGGCGATCGGGAACAAGAAATCGCCGGGCCCGCTCTACGGTGTCAGCAACGACGTGTGGAGTGCGTTGGCGGTCGCCGTGACGTGGGCGGATCAGCACGAGTTGGTCACGCCGGGGGTGGAGAAAGGGACGGAGGTGCGGCCGTGAAGGACTACGTGATTGAGGTGACGCAGGGGGATATCGAGCTAGGCATCGAGGGCTCTCTTTGCGGGTGTCCGATTGCACGGGCGCTATCTCGGATGTTTCCGGGGTTCAACGGCGTCAGCCGCGTCTCGTGTGAAATAGACGGGTCACGCTACATGCTGCCCGACATCGCAAGGGAGTTCATCCGTCGCTTTGATCGTGGGCTGTCTGTCGCCCCCTTCACCTTCACCCTGTCGCTGCCCGACCCCGTGGAGGTCGCATGACCCTCCCCTCCCCCCTAACCCTCGCCCTCGCGGTCGCCGCGTGCTGTGCCGTGGGCATCGCGGGCGTGGTGGTGTGGTTCTGCTGGTGGTTCTGGCGGGAGTACGACCGGGAGCGGGGGAAGACGAGGTTTATGGTGGGGAAGGGTAGGAGGAAGAAGTGAGCACGAATTCTGCCATCGAATGGACCGACACGACCTGGAATCCGGTTGCCGGATGCTCTCTCGTCTCGCCCGGTTGCACGCACTGCTACGCGATGCAGATGGCGGCGCGGCTGGAGGCGATGGGGCAGGCCAAGTACGCGGGCCTCACTAAGAAGATCAACGGGCACGCGGTCTGGACGGGGAAGATCAACCTCGACACGAAGGCGCTGCTCGCCGCGCTGTCGTGGAAGAAGCCGCGGCGCGTGTTCGTGAACTCGATGAGCGACCTGTTTCATGAGGGTGTGCCGTTCGAGTTTGTGGACAAGGTTTTCGCGGTGATGTCGCTGACTCCGCAGCACACCTACCAGGTGCTGACGAAGCGGCCGGAACGGATGACGGAGTACCTCAACGGCTACATCCGGCGCGAGGTCCGCGGATACTGGATGGGTGAGTTCGGAATCTTTGCCAGCGCTATCCTTGGCGGTGAAGTTGAAAATGAGCCTCAATGGTTCAAAGACGCCTTCCGAAAGATGAAGGCGTTCCATTACCCGGATTGCCCCCAGCCGCCAAAGTCGATGGGGGATGCGTCGTTGGCATGTCCGTGGCCCCTTCCCAACGTTTGGCTCGGCACATCCGTCGAGAACCAGAAGGCGGCAGACAAGCGAATCTCGCAGTTGCTCAAGTGCCCGGCGGCCGTGCGGTTTTTGTCGTGTGAACCGCTGCTGGGGCCCGTGGATCTTCGCATTGGAACGACTGGCGTTCCGACAAACGAATGGGGCATTCCAGTCGGGCCATGCGGCTACCACTGCGACGAAAGGGTGGGGCATGTTGACCACCAGAATCAGACCTTGGATTGGGTCATCGTCGGCGGCGAGAGCGGGCCCGGCGCTCGCCCCTGCAACACCGATTGGGTCCGCTCCATCGTCAAGCAATGCGCCGCGGCCGACGTCGCCTGCTTCGCGAAACAGCTTGGGGCGAACGTCGAATGGAGCGGCGTCCAAGGCGGCTACGGCGATGGCCCGTCGAACGTCTGGCCCACCAAATCCAAGAGCGAGGAGACGACGCGGGGAACGTGGCGCAGGTTCCTAAAGGATGGCAAGGGCGGCGACCCTGCCGAGTGGCCGGAGGATTTGCGGGTACGCCAATTCCCCGCACAGAAGCTGGAGGCCCCATGCCCCTGACCTCCCCCACCTTTTCCCGCGTCGGACGGCGCGGGGGTTACGAGGGCTTGCGGTGCCCAACCCTAGTTTCGATGTGGGCAATGATGTCGTCCCTCATCGTGGTCCCGCGCTGGAGGCAGTCGATGCGATACGCCGCCGCCAGCTTCTTCGGCATGTCGATCTGGACGCGGCGGATGCCCTCACGCTTCGGATTCTTTCCTGCCTTCGCGGGTTTCATTGGCATCAAACATGCCACCGATACGGGCGGTTCGTCAACTGGACAGACGGGCAAGTCATTGCTATCATTAACGTACTTGGTATCATTGGAGTCACGCCCCTAGCGTGAGAAGTATGGCAGTAGAACGCGAGCAGTACGGCGTTTCGCACCTTCGGCGGGTTTCCGGCACGCATATGCCGGAGGTCGTGAAGGTCACTCGCCAGTCAAACGGTGATTGGGGTTTCGACTTCCGCATCAGCGGCGAAGCCGAGTTGCCCGATGGGCGGGTGATTGAGGTCAACCGCCGTGTCCGGGTCCGGGCGAATTGTCAGATTGGGCGAAGGCAGATGACGGCATGAAAAAGACCACGCCAGACAAATCAGGAACGGCGCTGTTCGGCGGGCTCGCTTCCGCCATGACGCTCTTTGACTTCTATCTCGCCTTCGCCCCGCCCGCCCCGGAGTGGTTCAGATGCCCGGCCCGGAAGCCACGGCCCGACGAAGACCCTGACATCTACGCACGTTCAACGGCAGAGGTCCGATTCACCGCTTGGCGGGAGGTATTCGCCCGCCGCATGGTGGACGTGAGCAAGATGGGCAAGGACCACATCGTTCGCGACTTCAACCGCTCGGACTGGGAGAAGCTTGCCGAGTTCGGCAGGAAGTTCGAGGCGATGGCAGCAAGCCCCAACACCGTGAACAAGGTGTGGCGGGTGACGACAGATATCGATATCCCGCTTCCGAAGGGGCTGGCGAAGAAGTCGGCGGCGAAGAAGCCTAAGAAGAAGTGACCTCCTCCCCGCGTGACGCGGATGGAACGGGGGAGGGGCGGAGGAAGGTGAGGTGAGGTATGAGCGGTGAATTTGAGAAGTGGTGGGAACGGCAGTCGTTCCAGTTCAAGGACAACATGGGCCGCGAAGATGCTGGGACAATCTGGAATGCGGCGATTTGTACCGCCGTGGAGGTCTGCGAGAAAGAGCAGCAGGATAGCGACGACCCTGCCGAGGCCTGTGGGGCTGGCGGATGTCGGCGAGCAGTAAATAGATTGAAGGTTAAGTGAGGTAGGTCATGGCAGACAATCCAATCTCCAAAGACGCCTTCATAGAGTTCCTTCGGACCACGGGCAAGGTGACGTCGGCCCTACAACTTTCGCGGGACGTTCTGGCTGCGTCGGAGGGCGAGGCGCAGGCGATGGTAGAAGATGCCGGGTTTGTGTTCAGGGTCGTCCCGCTGTCAGAGGAACGAACGGCGACCGACAGGAATCGGGTTTCGGTGGAAGTGGTGGACGGATTCGTAGTAGCGGCTTGGGTTGGATAAGGAGTAGGTCATGGCAGACAAGTACGACGCGATGGCGGAGAAGGTGGGGACGTGGCCCGACAAGGAACGCTACGCACTGGGCGGGTGCATCAGCCGCGTCGATTACAGCGAGCACGCCCAACGAGCCGTCGCCCGCATCCTCCGCGACAGTGCCGTACTGGAGGGCTGGACAAAGTTCAGGGAGTGGGTTCAGGCTGAGGTGGAACGCGAAGCCAAAACGCCATACTACGACGGCGACCCATATGTAAAGCTGAGCGTGATTGAGCCGGTCCTGGCGAAGCTGGACGAACTGGGGTTGTGAGGGAAAGGCGGTTGAGATGACGAAGCGAGAGGCCAAACACTACGCACACAAGCAGGTGTTCGCGATCCTTCAGAGCAGCATCGACGCCGGCTGTGAATTTGAAGTCGATCCGGACAAACAAGACGACTTTGTGAAGGTCAGGGACGCCATCAGCGATATTGCCCAATACCACTTTGAGAAAGGGCATCCCAAGGAACGCCGGGAAGATACGGGCAAGAATGAAGTTCGGGATAGGTTGATTTCAGCGAAGCGTCAACTGAAGCGAGGCTTGAAGTAACATTTCCGCGTCCGACCGCAGGACTACCCCACGTCGTTTGTGGTGCGGGTCCGGGTGGTTGGTGGTGAAGTGGGATCGTTCCCCACCGGACGCATGTAGGTGTGGATGTAGTTTGTTTGACAACGGAAGTCGTCGCCCGCGGCTGAATCTGTGCCGGCGATGACGCGGCTACGGATCAGCCGCAGAGGCGTGACCGGGAACGGACCGTACATCCGTTCCCGCCACGCCGTTTTTCCGGTGAACGGGTTGTGGTTCCTCTCTTGCGGCTGAGGCAATGAGAGGCAGTTGTGGTTGTGACTTTCGATCCGTCCTCAGTGACGGATTACCAGACATTTCTGAAGGTCAAGGCCCTGCCGAAGTATCGGTTTGTCGGCCGCACGGCCGAGTTCCCCGACGAATATGCGTCGGCACTGGGCTTGGCGCCGGCGGAGCGACCCGCCGCCGACTACGCCCCGCTCCGCGGACTCTTCGACTATCAGCGGGACATCTCTGCCCTGGCGATCGCGAAGCGGAAGTTCGCCGTGTTCGCCGATTGCGGGCTCGGCAAAACCCTGATGCTTGCCGAGTTTGTCCGGCACGCCGCGAACAACCTGCCGGCCGATAAAGCCGTACTCATCGTCTCGCCGCTGATGGTGGTCAAGCAGACCTTGGCAGAGGTCGAACGCTTCTATGGCGACTCGCTCCCGATTGACCACGTTCGGGCCAAGGACCTGCCGGCGTGGCTCACCGGCGGCTCCGGCCGGATCGGCATCACCAATTACGACGCCCTCAACGACAGCACGCCACAGGGGAGGCTAGGCGGGTTGGTGTTGGATGAGTCGTCGATGCTCAAGAGCCACTACGGCAAATGGGGCACGACCTGTATTCGACTGGGCCGGGGGTTGGGATGGAAGCTGGCCCTCACCGGGACGCCGGCGCCGAACGACCGAATTGAGTACGCCAACCATGCCGTGTTCCTTGACCACTACCCCACCGTCAACAGCTTCCTGGCCCGGTTCTTCGTCAACCGCGGGCAGACCGACAACAGATGGGAACTGAAGCCCCACGCCCTCCGTCCCTTCTACCGGGCGTTGTCGCACTGGTGCATCTTCCTGAACAACCCTGCAACGTATGGGTGGTCGGACAACACCGAAGCGGTCCCGCCGATCCACACGCACATTCACGACGTCGGCCTGACCGAGCAGCAACAGGATTTGGCGTACCAGAAAACCGGGACGCTCTTTGCGGACCAAATCGGCGGCATCACATCGCGGTCGGTGCTCTCTCAAATCGCCAAGGGGAATCACAAGGGCGAGGCTGTCGATACGCTCAAGCCGCAATTCATCCGCCAGCTTGTGGATTCCTGGCCCGATGAGTCAACCATCATCTGGTGCCTCTACAACCGCGAACAAGACATCATGGCAGCGACGTTCCCGGAAGCGGCAAACCTCACCGGGAAAACCAAAGAACCCCAACGCGAGCAGATGATTGAGGATTTCAAGGCGGGGCGAACGCGGGTCCTTATCAGCAAGAGCAAGATCCTTGGGTTCGGGCTGAACCTTCAGCGGGCGACACGGCAGGTGTTTAGTGGGTTGCAGGACAGTTACGAGAGCTTCTACCAGTGCGTGAAGCGCAGCAACCGCTATGGGGCCACCCGACCACTGAACGTTCATATCCCTGTCACGCCCATCGAACGTCCGATGATCGACACCGTGTTGGCGAAGGCCAAGCGGGTACAGCACGACACCGAAGAACAGGAACGACTTTTTAGGGAGGTGGGGCATGGACTCTGACAGAGACGTGCGACGCATCGCGATGGAATCACTCAGGCTTCAGACGTTGGACGTCAAGCCGCGGACGACGTTCGCGGAGCTGGACGTCACGACGATTGAGCGTGCGTTGACGGAGGCGTTCGAGGCTGGATATCGGCAGGGGGAAAGTGACGAACGGTACCGGGCGAACAAGGGATTTGCGTACTGAGGTTTCACAATGCTTCTACCCGACGACAAACAATACGAGGTCTGGTTGGGCGACTGCATCCCGTCAATGGCCGGTCTGCCGGCGGCGTGCGTTGACCTTGCGGTGTTCTCGCCGCCGTTCCCCGCCCTCTATGCCTACACGTCCAGCGAAGCGGACATCGGCAACAGCGAAGGGCAACAGGAGATGAAGATTCACCTGTCGTTCTTCTACCGCCAGCTTGCCCGGATCGTGAAGCCGGGCCGTGTCGTGGTGGTTCACGTCATGCAGATTCCGCGGATGAAGCGGAGTGGAGGCGTCGGCCTGTTCGACTTCCGCGGCTTTAACGTGCGGCTGGCGGAACGGGCGGGGCTGGTCTACGAATACGACTGGGCCGTTCGGAAGAATCCCCAGGCCCAGGCCATCCGCACCCGATCCCGCGAGCTTCAATTCGCTGGCCTCGAATCTGACCGGGCCAAGAGCCGCGGGGCACTTCCTGATTATCTACTGAAGTTCAGGGCGCCGGGGGAGAACACGGCCCGAGTTGACTCGCCCAACCAAGTCTCCCGTAACCAGTGGATCGACTGGGCCGAATGCTGCTGGGCCGACATCTCCGAGACGGACACCCTCAACGTCAAAGAGGGACGGGGCGACGACGACACGAAGCACATCTGCCCCTTGCAGCTTGGCGTTATCGACAGGCTAGTACGCCTCTACTCCAACCCCGGCGAGGTGGTGTTCACGCCCTTCGCCGGCATCGGGTCGGAGATTTACACCGCGTTGAAGCTGGGGCGCCGGGCATTCGGTTTCGAGTTGAAGCCGGAATACCACGCCGCGGCCCTCAAGAACGCTGAGCGGGCCTTGTCGGAGTGGAAGTACGACAGTGCCACATTGTTCAGTGAGGTCCCCGCGTGACCCCGGCCAGGGGGAGGTGGGGGAGGGAAGTGATGGGGTGAAGGTGTCGCGAAGTGTTGGTGGCATGTGAACAACCTGTATCCGCGCAGGCGTTTCAGGCTATTTTGCGATGTGGATAAGTAGGATCAGGAAATGCCAAGGAAGGTGCCTTTCAATTTCGATGTGGACGCATGGATGGGAGACCCAGGTATCAATCTTCTTAGACCTTCGAGCCGTGCCGCATGGTTCGATGCCCTCTGCCGGATGCACGACCGCGGGCGAGCCGGAAAACTGAGCGGGACCATTAAGGATCTCGCGGTGTTATGCCGGTGCACCCCGACGGAGATGCGACTGTGCGTGGACGAGTTGAAGCTTCATGATTGTGCGGATGTCACAGAGTGTCACAACACTGTCACACTTACAAACCGCCGCATGTCACGCGAAGCAGAGATTCGTAAGTCTAATAGAGAGCGTAAGGTTAAGGAAAGGGACCGCATCCGTCACACAAATGTCACAGGCGATGTCACAGACCTGTCACACAAATGTCACGCGAACAAGTCCGACGGACCCCCTCCCCCAGATGGTTTCTCTCCCCTTATACCCCTCTCTTCCTTATCCCCCTCCCCTCCCCTCCCTGCCGCCGAAAATTCATCGCCCTCAGAACCCGACCCCATCCGCACAGCCTGCCGGCAATACCTCCGCGATAATCCCCGGCTGAACTGGTCGCAAATCGGCGAGGACCAGCTTTCCGATTTGGTCCGCAGAAAGGGTTGGGCGTGGACGGAAAGGGCCGTCGAGGGCTGCCTAGATGATCGGGAGCCCAACGCCATCCAAAAGCTCTACCGTCGGTTCCATCGCGGCGAAAACGGCACGGAACGCCAGATCGGCAACCCGCCAACCAAAACGATTATTCGAGGTGAACGATGAGCACGCTTTCGGAAGCATTCGTGAAGCAACCGCCACATTCGCTTGATGCGGAGATGAATCTGCTGGGCTCGCTCATCGTCTGTGAGCCCGGAAAGCGGAAAATCTTCTCTACCGTGCGGGCGTTGATCGACCGCGAATGCTTTTACCAATCCGATCACCAAATCTACTTCGACGTGCTCAACGCTCTCTATGACCGCGGGGCGGAGATCGACGCCGCCATTGTCAAAGAGGAATTGATCCGCCGGCAGGTATTCGAGGAGTGCGGCGGGCAGGACTACCTCGTCAAGTTGGTGATGAAGGTTCCGAGCTACCAGCACGCCGCACAATACGCGAAAGTCATTAAGGAGAAGTCGCTTCTCCGCTCTCTAATCTCCATCTCCAATGATGCCCTTCGCGACGCCTACGCGGCGGCGGCAGACGACGTTGCACAACAATACTTACTGGACCTTGCTGCAAAGGCGAGCAAACTGGCAGCGGGCGGTTCCAGCAACGAGGTACACAAGATCGGCGACGTGGTGATGGAGGTGCTAAACCGACCGCGTGGTGGCGATGCCCTCCGAATCCCCACCGGATTCTTTGAACTCGACGACATCATCGGCGGTCTCCGAGTTGGCGGGAAGACGATCGTCGGCGGCAGGCCAGGGATGGGCAAATCCGCATTCATCAAGCAAATCCTCTACTTGCTGGCGAAGGGGGCCGCAGGACGCCCTCCGATTCCGGTGGGGCTCATCACTATCGAGGAGGGGCGTGGAAAGGTTGGCGAGAACATTCTGTCTAACGCATCGGGCGTCATCAATAACCGAATCGCCTTCGGCACGGCCAGCGAACAGGAATGGAATGAGTTGGTCAACGCCGCCGTTGGAATGGACCCCCTTCAGTTCTACATCGTCGATTCGGCCCGGAAACTCAGTTCCATCATCGGCATGGCGAACGTGCTGGCGTGTCAGTACGGGTGCAAGGTAATCGGCGTTGACCACCTGCACATCATCGATGGGCAATGCGACGAACGGCGGGAACGAGAGATTTCCAAAATCAGCGCCGAGTTGAAGTGGGCGTGGAAGGATCTCGGCGTCGCCGGCATTGAAGCGGCGCAGCTCAACCGCGGTTCGGGGTGTGAACCGCCCACGCTCGCCAGCCTTCGTGATTCGGGATCGTTGGAGCAGGACGGCGACCTCGTGATGTTGCTGCATCGCCGGGACTACTACGGCAAATCCGAACCTGGATACCAGCCAACCAACATCATCGAAATCATCATTGACAAGAATAAAGATGGTGCGACCGCAACAGTTCCGCTGGCGTTCAATGAGGCACGCCAGCGCATCGAGAACATGGCAATCCAGGACCCGTTCGCGAAGTGAGGGTGTTATGGAACAAGCATTTGAGAGCCCGATTGAGCGAATGTTGTATCAGGCACTGGAGCCGCAAATTCTCCCTCGCCTCCACATCTACACACAGATGCCAGTGCTCAACTACCGCGCCGACATGTTGGTTGCGACATCGGCCGGCGTGATCGTCATTGAATGCGACGGACGCGAGTTTCACGACTTCTGGCGAGACCGTAGGCGTGATGAGGACATGATTAACTCGGGGTGCGTGTGGCAGGTGATCCGGTTCAAGGGGAGTGATATCTGCTTTGGTGCAGACGCCTGCATTGCCGAGATGCGAAAGGTGCTGCCGGAGATGTTCTATGAGGACATCGACGAGCTACGCCAGGCGACGCGAGCGGCGGCAATCCGCAGTTGGAACCACATGCGTCTACAACCGATCCTCCGAGGCCAATACGGGTCACAGGAAAAGAGCGACTACTGGACGAATCGCGGCAAGCTGGATCGGGTTTGGAGCATGGGAACCATTCTGGAAATGATGGCTTCGGAAATTGCTTAGGAGCCCCTCCCCCATGACCCCCACCGAAATCGACAACCTCACCCACCGCGACCTCGACGCCGCCGTAGCCGAGCACGTGATGGGCTGGACGAATGTTCACCAGTTCTGCACGGGCGGAGTGTTTGGCGATGAGCCAATCCTCGGCGGGAAGCATATGGCGACGGGTGTTTGCGTGGACAGGTTTTCCTCTGACCCCGCCGCCATGATGAAGGTGATTGCACGCCTCAGCGAAATCCTATTCGAGTGGGAAGGCCGCGTGTGGTGCAACGATATCACGGCGGAGGTTGCCCACATGAAGGACGTGGTGCCGCACTGCGGAACTGGTTCAACGTTGATGGAAGCAACCGCACGAGCGGCCCTCAAAGCCGTTGCGGCACGGAAAGGACGCGAGTGATGCTCATCGACGTTGACAAGGATGCGTGGGCGGTACTGACGGAGCGGGTAAGGCACCTTGGGGCACACCGCTCCCACATGAGCGTCCCCCACCTGCTGAGCGTGACCGGGGAAATCGTCACGGCGGCGGCGAGGGTGGTGGAGGGGGTGCAGCCTGTTCCACGTGAGGGCAACAACAGTGCGGCGCCGGCGGGGGCGAAGCCCGCATCGTCACCGGCACCGCCAGCGAAGAGGGGGATGTGATGCCGCCCATTCAAATAATCATCTTCATCGCGATGACTGCACTTGGATGTGGTGTGTTCATCTACGTCGTATTCAAAGGCGACCGTCCCGCAACCCCATCCCCTGACTGCCCCAAGTGCAACTACCGCCGCACTGGCGAGCGTCTGAAGAAACTCAAAGCCAACTTCTGCCCCGCGTGCGGGCACCTGCTGACGGACCACGACACCGCGAAGTGGTGGATGTTTCAGCAGCGGCGAATGCTGGAGGAGAGGGCGGAACTGAAGGGAGTGAAGTAACTATGACCCCGCCCCCCATTGACGAGCGTGCGGTGATACGAGAGGTGCTGGATAGACACATTGGCAAAGGCGACGCCCCGAAGTTGGAGGACCGCATCGCGGAAGCCCTTGAACGTTCACGCCGCCCCCTGACCCGTGGCGAGCAGGTGGCCGATTCCCTGCTGACGAAGTACCCGATGGAGGGGCAAGAGGCTCGCGACCAAGTGATATGGGCGGTTCAAATCGGCTTGGCTGGAGAGCAAATCTATTCGGTCGAGTGTTGCGGGAGGTTGGACCGGGACGGCGTTTTCACTGGCCTTCACCGCCTCATTGCCAAGCTGTTCGATGCCGAGCGTGCCGACGCGGCCCGTGCCGAGCGGGAGGCATGTATCGAAGTCGCGATGAATATGTCCAAGTCGCAGGAGGCTGACCGGGACCGCACCACTCCCGGCGTCGGGATGTGGTTCAAGGTCTACGACCACGCTGCCGGCTGTGCGAGGGCGATAGCTGGCGGCATTCGCAGGCGTAGTGATTCCCCCGCTTGACCCTCCCCCACCTTCCCGGCGGGGCGAAGGAGAAAAGGAAAAGTAATGCGAGAACCCTACATCTATCGAGCCGACGCACTGACGACCAATCGACAGGGCGTTGAGGAACGCGAAACCCTGGTGGCTGTGGCCCTCGATATGAACGAGGCCATGATGGCGTTCGCGGGCAAGCTGCAAATGTCCAACGGCCAGTTTCCCAACATCGTCAAGATTGAGCGGGCGGAGAAGCCGTTGATGGCCTACTCCATCGAAGTGAGGAAAGAATATCAGTAACCCACCCCTTCCCCGCCGCCGCCGCGGCCGGCAGGGAGGGGAGAGGAGAGGACGGACAAACCTGTGGCGACGCAACCCGCATTGCCATTGGTGCGGCGTGCTGACCATCCTGCCGCCGAAAGAACACCTCAAGCGACCGCCGGCCAACCTCGCGACGCTGGACCACCTGCGCAGCCGCCTTGACCCGACGCGAAGTGAGCCGAATCCGCTTTACGAAGAGCGAACCGTGCTTGCGTGTCATGCGTGCAACCAGCGGAGGAATCGTGAGGAAGAGTTATCGGTAGGCGTGGACGTACTGAGGCAGAGAGCAAGGTCGGGAAGGGGCACATTTCTCGTATAGGAGCCCCCATGGTCGTCAACGGCATAAAGCTCGAACCCCCTCAACCCTTCAACCCCTACCGCGTGGGCGGGGAGCACTGATATGCCCGACTTCGTAATCAGGCGGAACGGACCTCCCACGGCGGAGCGGTTGCGGGAGTTGAAGGTGAGGGCCTTAGCCGACGATGCCAGGGGCGTGGTTATTCACACGGCTCTACCCATCGTCTCAATTAAAGGTGGTCGGGGACGCTATACCCGCGTTCAGCTGGAGTGCGTGGCGACCGGGGAATACTGGCGGAGCCTCACGGCGGCGGAGCGGGATTTAGGATTCGCTAAACAGACCATTTTGAGGGCGGTGGTAGAGCGTAGGCCGTTGGGCGGGAGGCTGATTCGGGTGGCTGTCGGCACAGGCTGAAAATTACTTATTTTCTAGCCTTAGGGCGCTTTAACAATGCTCGCCTATATCCGATGGTCGGGGCGGGTTTCGTGGACATACGCTCTCCCCAGAAACAGAAAAGAGTCAGGTCCAAAAAGCTAGAACGCCGGCAGGTTAGCCGGTTGGGCCGAGAACAGGACAGCAGCCGCGGTTTGAGTGGTCGCGGTGGCCCCAAAGGTGACAGAGCTTCCCGACGTACATGGAATCCGGGCGCCGTCCGACCCCTGACGACCCGGTGCTGACGTACTTGATACAGAACCCTGTCGGGTTTCACAGTCACAGCCAGGAATGCTTAAAAGGCCCTACGGACTAAAAGAGTCTATCAGGTCAGCGTAATGGGGCACTCTCTGCGCCGAGTTGTGGTATAAGGCCTCCCGCTCAGCGCGGGACGGGACCACTCACCCGAAACCGCACAAGGGTCAGCCCCCGGTGAAAGCCGGGGGTTCTTTGTTTTGGGAAGTCTCAGAGGCTTGCCTTTCGTAAAATCCCCCATAGCCGCCCTAGCGTTCGTTCTGGGGCGTCACTTCACGGAGGATGGGCATGAGTATGGTGGCAGAGCGGAAGGGGAAAGGGCGAAAATCATCGCTGGTGCGGGTAGGACGTGGCTTCAAGAGCGAAGCCAAGTTCCGGGAGAAGCTGCGAGGCAATCGTGGGTCCGGCGAGAAGGACGCACGGCCTGGTGACGGGGTTAAGCTCTCCCTTCGGGACCGCGACGGAAATCGGCAGACGTTCCTTCCCTCTGAATCCTGGATCGATACGTACTTTCAGGAAGTTTCCGCCGTTGATGACAAGGGGCAGCCCAACGTTGAGAGGTATTACGACAAGGCGACCCGCTCGCCCCTGCACGCCAACGGCCCCGCGCCCGGGATGGTCCGCTGTCGCAAATGCGGGCACCTGACGCCACGGAAGGTGATGGAAAGGCCGTGGTACTATCCGAAGGCCGAAAGCGTGGCTATGGACGTCCTGTGTGCGGTGCCGATCGCCTCAGAGGCCGCAGTTGACCTATTAGCCCAAGACTTTCGAATCGGACTCGCCAAGTGCCTTCGAATGCTTGAAGGCTTCCGACGTCGATTCGGTCTCATCATCTTTCCGGACGGTGACGGGCGCCAATGGGTGAGCATCCCCGAGCGGTACCGGGCAAGGGTCATCGAGGCCACAGAGCGGTATTCGAATCTCCCCGCCGCAGAGGCGCGTCGGCCGGTAATCGAACGCCCAACCTGTGCCGACTGCAACCGCAACCAGATCCACGCGGCGTATGGCGGCAGCCCGTCAGCGGCGGCCATTTTCGAAATCGGCCTACGCCAGCGTCCGAAGCGGGAAACCCTACAGGTTAAGCTCAAGCCGGAAGATAAAGCTTCGCTGCGGCGAGAGATAAAGTGCGTGAAGCGGTATCGATGGGTGCCAAGAGTTTGACCCCGTTCCGTTCCCCGTTCCCCCCGTATATTTATAGATGGGCTCCCTCTTTGACCTGGTTCCTCTGTCCCCCCGCGAGCGTGAGGCGTTGGGCTTGAAGCTGCGACACCTCACCCGTGCCGAAGTCGCACGAAAGCTTGGGGTGACAGAGAACCGCGTCAAGAATCTTTGGCAGAGTGCCCGCCGCAAGATCAAGCGGGCTGGTGTCACCGTCCCCCCTGAAAGCGATTTGCTGGTTGCCTGATTTCTCGTTTCCTCCTCCGCCAGCGCCCGGCGACCCCCTCCCGCCGGGCGCCCATTTAACAGCCAACCCGTCGCCTCCCCACCATCCCGGCGGATTCCGGGGGTGACGGGTTTTTGAACTGCTGAACCGGGTGCCGAATCGTGATTGACTCCGGCATCCGGTAATCCCACCCAGCCCGGCGGTCCGTTACAGCACAGCCGCCGCCGGGCTGCATTTGAACGTCATGGCTCCCGCTCCGCCTCCCCGGCATCAGCGAGTCGCCCAATGGTAAACGAGTCGGGTCCGAACTCTTTGATGAGAAGGCTGGTGAACACTTGGGCCAATTCGACGCCCAGTCGTGTGCGGACGTCGATGGCGAGGGTTTTGCCGGACACATCGGCCTTGTAGCGAGCCTCAAGCCGCATCCGGGCCTCGCCGTATAAGCCTTCCAGTGCAACGATTGCCAGTTGGAGCGACATCTCCGCCTCATCGAAAGCCACCGGGGGATTGATACGGAATCGGTAGAACTGAAACAGACAAGCGGTCTCGGTCATGACGTGTCCTTTCGGCGGCGGAAAAGTTTGGTGCCGCCCATCGGTCATGTATGCCGCTTGCGGGGAAGGTGTCCGCGATTCTTAGATTTTCTTCCTCTCCGCGATGACCCACGAAGCCCTCGCAACCGCGGTCAAAGCCTTGCAGGCCGAGTGCCGCGATATCCGCAGCGACTACTGCGAGCCGCAGGAACAGGTCAATCGGGAACTGACGGCACTCCGCCAATATGACCGGCGGCTGCTGGCGACCATTCGCAAGTCGCATGCCCAACTATTCGAAAGGATCAGGAACGTGATTACAAACATCGACGCACTGACCAAAGCCGTGAACGACACGATTGCCTACCTCAACAGCCTTGTGGCGGCCGGATCGGTCCCGCAGTCGGCGGTTGACATGCTGGCGACCAATCTGACGACGGCGCTGACCGCAGCGCAGGGCACGGTGACGCCGCCCGCCCCGCCCGCGGACACGACCGCCCCGGCGTAACGAACGTTTGTCAGCCCCCTTCCCGGTTCTTGCCCGGAGCCGGGGAGGTTTTGAAACACGCGGCACAACGCCGCCAACGAATAGAAATGCCGGCGGCGGGCCATTCCCTTCCCGCTTCCCCCTCCGCAGCACAGGAGCACCGGCACGCCTACGCACGCAGACTCGAAATCTGCCTCTACGCGGGAGCACGGGGGAGAAGAAGCCGCACTGGGGTGGGTGCTCGCCCCGCGGCGAAAGGGTTTGGTCCGGTGGCTTAACGGCCGTCGGCCCAATTGAGAACAGAGCGGCGATCGCGGGCTTGGAAGCCTGGATTTAAACGCCGACTACCCCGCCCGATTCGTTGGGCGTCAAGCCGTCACGCCCCCGGCAGTTGGGGCGGCCATGAGAAGCATTTACACCAATGTCCCGCCTCGCCTCCATCCTCAGCCAAAAGCGAATCCTCCTCCCTGCCCTGACCGTCATCGCAAGGGCCGTGGTGCACCTGCTGGGCTATCACCCCCGCAACTCGGATGTGGAGGCGGTCGTCGATGCCCTATTCGTCGTGGTGGGCGTCAGCGTGGGCGTGCTGGGGAACGCGGTGGATGGGCAGGCGAAGAAGATCACGACCAACTCCGCCACCATCAACACGAACGCGGCACAGCTCAACGGGGTGACGCCGGATGGGGTGGTGGCGGCGACCGTGCCGAACGTGCCGCCGGCACCCGTGCCGGTCCAAAAAGAAACCCCACCGAATGGCGGGGTTTGATTCATCGGGACGTTGCGGGCGTTACCCGCGGGGTGTCATGGCTTTCTCCTTTTTGAAGGCCCGTTGAAGCAGTCAACGAACTGATTGAAGCCAAAGTTTACCCCGGCCCCGAATCGCAAGCAAAGGAAAAATCATGAACCGCCGCTCTCTTTTCGTCCCCCGCCTCACCTTCGTGCTGGCGGTCGCCATCGCGTGTACGAACTGCGGCAACAAGCAACCCGCCCCCACCACCCAACCGACGCTGTTGGAAACGGTGGCCCAAAACGTGACGACGCTGCGAGCCGTGACCGCAACCGCCACCACCACCCTCAACACCCTCTCGGACGCACGGGACCGCGGCATCATCACCCAAGCCGACATGAACGCCGCCAAGCCTGTCATCGACGCCCTTTATGCGGCACGGAACCAGGCGGAGCGGGACCTGCGGGCGGGCAACACCTCCGCCGCGGACAGTGCCCGCAAACAACTGCTGGCGGCACTGGGGGAACTCGCCCCGTTGCTTGAGCACATCGCCGCCAAACACTAATTGCGGGAGACATGAACCATGAGCATCGCACAGGCCATCATCCTCATCCTCGCCGAACTCCCCGACATGGTTGCCGTCATCGACAAGTGGCAGGCAGCGGGGACGGTGCCCACGCAGGAACAGGTACAGGCGGAGTTGGACGGGCTGGGGGTGGATGACGCGGCGTTGGACGCGGCGTATCGCCGGGCGTTTCCGGGGCAGGAGCCGCCGAAGTGAGTTTCTTTATCCCACCCGATGACTTCACGCACCACGCGAGCTTTTGGGGCATCCCGTGTTACTTCAAGGATGACCCGCCGGACGGATGCACGCTCGCCGGGACCAACGTCGTTTACGATTGGATCATCCTGCATGTGGTGCCGTGGTGCTTCTGGATCGTCGAACACATCCGGGCGGCAACTGACCCGAATTTCGAGCCGAGCGATTGGCCCGTTCTGCTCAAGGGCCGAATCGAGAAGTGACATAAAACAAGCGGAGGCGCCACGCGATTACAGCGCATGACGCCTCCTGACCACGACCGAAAGCAAGTTCGGCCGGGCTGTCGGGTTGATCGGACATGACCCGCACGACGCTGCACATTTCGCGGCGCGGTGCCGGCCGGGACGGAGGCGACCCGGAAACATGACCTTTCCTCAACTCTTACATACCGCCTACGAGCTTTTCGTCGTAATTGGCGGCATTGGCGGTGCGTGCCTTGCGTTATGGAAACGCCGCACGATCGTCATCAAGGTCAAAGAATTCTTCCACGGCGTTAGCTCGCTCGTGGCGATGCGGTCCAAGCTGGAGTTCATCGTCAGCGAGCTAACCCCGAACGGCGGTTCCAGCCTCAAAGACACGGTGACGAAGATCGGGCGGCGGGTGGAAGAGGTGGAGGAGAAGACCAGCGAGCACCTTCAAAAGCAGGACGAGCACCTCGCCCAGCAGGATGAACATTTGGAGAAGCAGGACCAGGCCATCGACGAGTTCGGGAACCGCATCGACCGACTGATCGTCCACCAGGCGAAAAACGATTTGCACGTCTCGCGGCTGTTCAAAGAGGCGGAGGGAAGGTTGAAGGAGAAGGGGCTGGAGGGGTAAGGCGAGGTGATTCATGAAGCGAGCAGACAGAATCAAAGCACTGGAGAAGCGGGTGGCGGAACTGGAGAAGAAGCTTTTGGCTTTTTCGGGCTTCCCGGTTCAGGTGCCGTGCTACACGATCCCCATCAAGCTTGACCCGCACCCACAATACCCGATTCCTGGCCCGTCGCTACCGGATCGTCGGTTTGAGGTGACGTGCCACGACCCAAGGAATCCGCTACCGAGCGTTTCGTAGGGTGCCATGCCCGACGACCTCGCCCAATCCCTCGCGGAGATGCTGGAGCGGACGCGGTGCCAACTCGCCGACGAACGCAAGCGGCGGGTGAACGCGGAGGAGAGGGCGGCGCAGTTGGAGATGCAGGCGGTGGAGTGGCGGGGAAGGGTGGAGGCATTAGCAATGGGCGTGGAATTCGATCCCTCAACGGTGGTGATTTCGGAGAATCGGCAAATCCAGCCTGCGCCGCAGGGCACTTGCCAAGTCGATAAACGTTCGTGGTGTGAACTGAAGGCGGCGCTGGACAAGGCAGAGGCCCGCGTCGTCATGCTGGAGGCCGTCGTTCGGCGACTCGAAAGCGACAAGCGTTTACTATCATGAACCCCCACCCCCGCCATTTTCTCCGCTCCGAAGAGGGCATCGCCTTCGTGTTCCTGGCGGTGTTCTACGCGATGGCGTTGTGGGCAGTGCCGGCGAGTGGGCAAACTCTGCCAGCCACAACCCGCCCCATCGTGCTCCCCGGCACACCGACTTACCCCATCGACCGCGCCGTGTTCGTCAGCCCCACCGGTTCGGACACCTTGGGCGACGGGAGCGTTGCCAAGCCCTTCGCCACCTTTGGCAAGGGCGAGAACGCGATTACGCAGTTGCGGTGGCAGCGTCCGACGCGGAGCAATGACGCGGTGTTGATGCAGGTGGGCGTCTATGCGGCACAGTGGCCGCTGGGCAGCACCAATGACAATCTTGTGATTGGTGCGTATGGACAAAGCTCCCCAGCACAGCGGGCGACCATCGTCTGTGCCCAAAGCGGTTTCCAACTCAACGGCCGCACCGGTGTTCACTTCATCGGTATCGAGATGCAGGCCGCGAACCGCAACCCGGCATCGCCGACATGGACGAACCGGGAAGGGGGGGACGGGTTCACGTTCATAAACGGGTGCTCTGAGATTTCTCTGGATGGCTGCGCCGCGTGGCACTTCCGCAATGGCGTGGATTTCCTGGGTCGTGGTGGCAGCACGATTCGGGTTTGGAACTGCAATCTCTCGTTCAACTACGCTTTCGTCCCGCCTCCGAATCCGGTGAACAAGGCGTTTGGGTTCTACGGGGAAGGGCTGGTTGCGGACCTCCGCTACAACGTCATCGCCTTCAACGGCTGGTGTCCCGGCAAGGACAACTTCAACGACCCGGCGACGCGGCAGAGCTACATCCAATCGCACGGGGCATATCTGAACCAAAGCTACTCGCCGGGGTTGTGCCTGAGCACTGGCAACTTCTACGTCGCCAACGCCGCCACCGGTATCCAAATGCGTCCGGGCGGCGTCATCACCGGTGACGTGTTCGCGGTGAACGGTGTCGCCGCCGACTGTTTTACTGATGGAGCGGTGGGCTGGATCATCGGCAACGCGGTCCTGGGCAGCCGGGAGCAAGGGCCGTGGAACAACGCGGGCGGGAGTTTGTTGGGGCAGAGCGGCGAGCAAGTCATCGGCGGCAACGTCTACCTTCGCGGCAACCCCACGCCAGACCAACCGGTGCGGTTGCAGGCGACCAACTACCCGGCGACTCAACCATCCTTGCTCAACTCCGCCGCGTCCCTGTCGGGCAACTTCGGCATTCACCCCAACACCGGTGTCAACGTCATGTCCCCGCGAACGATCCAGACCACGGCCGGCAACGCCTTCGTGCCACCAGTGGGATCGGTGCCGGACCTACTCGACTACACGGGGCAGCCGTCAATGCAGGCGTGGGTGGCGTGGGCAAAGGACAACCCTGACAAGGTGAACGCGGCGGATTGCATCACCTGGGCCACCGGTGTGGCGAAGAAGCTCATGCAGCCGTCGGTCCCGATTCAGCCCGCACCGATTCCCGCGCCGTTCGATGCCGAGGTCAACGTGAAGCTGACGGTGGACCCGGCGACGCAGAAGGTGACGGTTAAGGGTCAGTGACCATCTACCTCAACGCTTCCGGTCGCCCCGCCGAAAAGTGGTTCACTTACGACGTTCCTGCACAGGACCCGTGGACCGGAAATATCGAAGCCGTCGCCGCTGAAGTCCGCAGGGGATTGGCTCGCTACGACGTTGAGGTGGTGACGAGCGAGCCGGCGGGACTCCATTACCCGATCATCGTTGCCAAGAGCTTTCACGGTGCCATCGGCGGCGAGAGCTTTCCCGACGTCTTCTTCCGCAACCCGCCAGTCGATTACGCCCGCAGTTACGTCTACTGGGACCAGCTCGGCAACAGCCCGCTCTACATCGGCCGCGCCGCGGTTCACGAGGCGGGCCACGGAATTTGTGGCTTCTTCGACGCCGCAGATTGGCAGGGGAATTACTACCCGAATCGGTGGATGGGCAACCCGTACAGCGGCAACCCGGAATGGTCTTACGGCGAAGATCAAACGTGGATAAGGCTGGCAGGATTGAGCGGTGACGAAAACGACGACGGCACTGTCGGGCTGGCAGATTACACCATCGCCGTTCGTGCTGGCGATGTGGCTGGACTGACGAAGGTGGTCCGCAACTTCGGGAATCACCGGTGAAACATGCCCACAAAACGCACAACCAAGCCAAAGCTTGAATGGGCGATGGACGCCGCGGCCAAGGGACATGAGCAGGCGTGCCGCAAATTCGGGGATGAATCAGAAGCGGCCGAGATTTGCTGGTCTGTCTATCAGGCGATTGGCGGCATGGCGGCGGAGAAGCACGTTCGCAGGGTCAAGCCATGCAAATCGTAAACGGGCAAGCTCGCCGCGATCAGGTGGCGTTGAACACGCCCGCCGAACTCGCAATCCGAAACGCGATGACGGCCCTGAACGACGTTGATGCCTCACACCCATTTCTGACTGAGGTGGCTGTGATGCTGGAGATGGCTTTGAACCAACTGGCCGATTACGTGGAGTTGACGCCGGCTGAGCTTGAGCCGTGGGCAGAAGAATCGCGGAAGTACAGGGAATCGAGGGCAGCGATTAAGCCGTTCGATGATTTGTGGCCCAAGCAGCTGAATGCGGAGTCGAGTCGCAGGCTCACGATCCATTGGGAGAAATGTAAGGGGCATACCGATTTCTCGTTCGGCTATTTCTGTTCGGCGATTACGGACGAACCCGTCCCGCCGTTTCCCAAGCACAACTGCCAGATCATTTACCCTAGCACATGAGCGTTTTTCTCCATCTCTTCAGAGAGCAAGAGTCGCAGTTGGCGTCGCTTTGCTTGCGATTGGCAAGCCTCTTGGCAACCGAACGCAGCGGAGACGACGGCATTGTTTGCGATGATCGCCAACGTGAGATTCGCGACCTTCTGGACGAAATCGGGTCGATCCGATCCGCGATGAGGGGCTGAAGGGCGGGCGAGGCGAGTGAGCCTGTGAAGCATGGCGACGGTCAAGGCTTAATTTATGCCCTATCCCTCTAAACCAGCAACGGGAACGCCTCTCAATACCGGACATGCTCTCGCGTCGGGCCTGCTGGCTTTGTTCACGCTCTCGGAGGGCACTGGCACATCCATCGCAAACAGCGTGGACGGCTCTGCCGGAACGACCGGTGGCACTTGGGGCACGGGCGTCAACGGCACCGAACTTACCATTGCCTCCCAGTCCGCAAAGTGCGTTCTCAGTTCCTCGAAAACGGTCGCCGGGCTGACGAACTTCACAATCGCCCTGATCTGCGCGGGCGGCACGCTGAACGGCAACCCGCTTTACGTCGAGCAGCCGTCGAGCGGCAACGACATCGTGAAGCTGCAAACCAACGACGGCAACGCCGTTGGAACCGGCACGCTCCAACTTGTGTATCGCGACGATGCCGGGACGCTGAATCGAGGGTTGTCCGGCACGACGAATATCTGCGTTGCGGGTACGTATCACCTCGTCGGCATCTCCAAGTCCGGAACATCGGTACAGTTCTATGGCGACGGGCTCCCGGAGCGGACGCCATTCACCCTCACGGCCACAAACACGCTTACCGCCAGCTTCCCGACGTGGGTTGGCGCATATATCGGAGACCCGAGCAGTTCCTATGGTGGCAAGGTCGTTTATGTGGCGACGTGGAATCGGGCGTTAAGCGATGCCGAATGGGCGGCGCTTCAGGTCGATCCCTATGCGATGCTTCGTTCGAGCATTGCGATCTACCCGTCCACTATCTCTGCGGGCTTTACGGGGCCGATTCCGCTGACGGTGGTGGGAACGAACACCAGTTGGGGCGGGGGCACGACGCTATCCGTGTCTGGTGTCGCCGGGGTATCCAAGGTCGCACAAAACATTAATTCCGCCACACTGGCGGGACTGACGATAACCGAAGGAGCAACGACCGGCACGCTCACCGTTTCTGACGGGAGCACGTCCGGCACGGTAACGATTCAGTCCGCCCCATCGACTTCCGTCTCTCCCGGCGTCTTGTGGGACGGTACAGCCGGAAGCGGATATGGCGGCTCGCCTCCTACTGAATCCAGCACCGTTCACGGCAGCGGCTTTGCTGGCAAGGTAATTTGCGCCTTGGATGAACCGTGGGATACCGGGGAATGGCTGACGGCAAGTACAACCCTGACGCTGCTGGTTGAACACGGCGATCCCTCGTGGCTTGCGTCCGCCACGGCCTACCTCGAAGGCAGCACCGTTGCATTGGACCTCACGCGGCGGGTCAAGAGTGCGACAACCGGGGCGGTCGGATACGCCTTCACGCTCCCCGTCGCCAGCTTCGCACAGGACGGCGACGTGACCGGGTACGTGAAGGTAGTGCCCGTTAACGGGTACGAACGCCTGTTGACGTTCAATTTCACCTGCAACGGCAAGGGCACGATTACGCGGGCCGTCCGCTACATCGATCCGGTCAACGGCAGTGATTCCAACAACGGCCAGTCGCAAGGGGCGGCTTGGAAAACGATCAACAAGGCGATGAACGCCGTGGGGAGTGGGGGTGCCGCAGACGGGGCAATCGTCAACATCATCGGTTCGGGCGTAACGTGCATTGAGGACAGCAACTCGAACGCCGCGCCAAACAACAACACGCGGCAGATTACCTTCAGGCCGCTCACCGGCGTGCTGGGCGACGTGACGATCAGCCGGACTGCCGCGGGATCACCTGCCGGATTCTGGCGGTTGTGGGTCAAGTATGCGAGGTTTGAAAGCCTCGTATTCAACACGCAGAAACTTCAGGAGTTCTACTACTCCTCTACCGGCCGATACCGCTTCGCAAGCTGCACGCTATCCGATCCGAACGGGGCACAGGGGCCGTTGCCTCAGCAGTATCAGGACTCCGACCTGTCGGGCGACAATACGCTGTTCAGGACGGCGGACGGGGCACGCTGGTATCTGACCGACTGCACGGTCAGCAACTACCTCGCGGCCGGTGCGGTGATGTACCGCAACTGCCCCGTGACTTACTCGGCAGACGCGGTGTTCATCGAGAACACGTTTAACAACAACCTCGTCAACATCAAAAGTACGTTCTATAAGCCCGGCGACTTCCAGGTCCGCAAGCACGTCGAACCATACATTCTCGTCGCCACCAAGAACTTTGCCGCCGGCTCGACAACGCTCACCTTCAGCGGTAGCCCAACACTGACGTCGCTGGCCTCGGGGGAAATGCTGACCTTCGACAGCGGCGCATTGCAGGGACAGGTGTTTACGGTGACATCGGTCACGCCCGGCTCGTTTACCATCGTCGTGACGGGGGATGCGAGCGGATGTGCGGTGGGCGACCACGCACGGGCTTACGCGGTGTTCCACTCCGATACCTTCCAGATCAACGATCCGACCAACAATGGTGCCATCGCAACGTCGCGGGTGTATGACAACTACCTCACCAGCCAGTGCGTTTTTCAGGGGCCGGACTTCCAACCCCAGTTCTTTCAGGCGGGATGGTTTGCGGGACCGGGCACGATCAGCACGACGGCCGCCGCGGCAACCACCAGCGCCGATCACGGGGCCATCGTCGGCCAATTCGTGCGATTGACCAACGGTACCCAGTCAGGCCAGTACCGCCGCATCACCGCCGTCGGGTCGTCCACAACGCTGACCCTCGAATCGGCCTTCTCTGCCAACCAGAGCGGCAAGACGTATGACGTGGTGAATACGGCGGGCAATATCGGCTTTCAGGCCGTCGCCTACAACGATACCGCAGGTGCCCCCACGTCAGCCCCGGCACAGGTGCAACAGGGCATCTTCCACGTCGTCAATCGACAGATTGCTGTGGTGGGCAAGGATTACGACCTTCGCAACGTCGATCCGGGGCCGTTCGGCTTATCCGCCGTCGTCTACCGCGATTCGATCTTCTACACGCTGGTGCCGGACGGGTCTTACCCCGATGCCTCACTCGGCATGGTCACCGACAACAACTGGTTTCTGTCGGGCACGGCGAGGGGGACCAACACGGGCGGGCCGGGGACGGCTTTCCTCTCGGGGTATCGGCCCACGGCACAGTCAACGTCGCTCAACAAGCTCCCAGCGGGGTATGCGTGGACGTTCCCCTATGATGTGGGTGGGGCCGCATTGCTGTTGGACGGCACGGACTACATCGGTGCTGCTACGACCGCTGCCGCGGGCGGAGGGGGGAGCGGGGGGATGAGTGCGATGGACTTAGACATGCTGACCGACGGCGAGATGATCGGCATCTTTTAACGGACAACGACTATGCCTAGCTGTTCACCCAATACGACCGTCTCTGCCGCATCATTCGCCGCTTCGCAGGTGCTTTTGAATGCTACCGGCGCCGCGATTGGTGTTGTCGCCGGCACGGATGCCATGCGACGTGCCTACAGCGTCCACAACCGGGATGCCGCAATTTACGTCCGTGTCGCGGTGGCAGAGATGGACATCGTTGGCAACCTGGTTTGGCTTAATAGCGGCGGTGAAGGCGGAGCAGCCGTTGCTCCGGGAGAAACCGTTTTATTTGGAAGCAAGTTGGGGCGATTGGTGCTGGTGCGAGTGTGGGCGGAGAGCGGTTCGCCGATCATTGATGGCCGTTCGAACGCGGCTTGATTTTCTCCATGACCACCCTCCCCAACCCAACCGCCCCCGGCTTCCCGCTCGTCATCGAGGATGCGCGGCCGCTGGCTTGCCAGTACCTCAAGCCGGCCGATTCGCACGCGACCGTGACCGGGACCAACGAGCTTGTGCTGCTGGATACGACCGTTGCCGCCGTCGTGCCCTACGGTTCATCTACCGTGTCCGGCCCCGGCAACCTGGAGCGGATCGAGATTTACCTGGATGCGACTGAAGCATCGAGCGACCGGCGGCTGTTCACGACGGATGGGATTATCTCGTTCTACCGTGACGGGGAAGTCAGCCCGAGCATCCGCGTTAATCTCGGCCACCTGTTGAACTTCTACGGAGTGGGGCTGGCGAGCCAGACGTGGAGCAGCCGGGATATCGGGTTCGACTACAACGGGTACGGCACGATGGGCGGGCACCGCACGCTGTTCTGCCCCTACACCACGAGCCTGAAGGTCACGTTTACGGCGGCAGCAGGTGCGACCGGAACCGCCAATTTCTTCACGCAGATATACTTTCGCCGCGGGCTCATCCCGACGTGGAGAGGCGGACCCGGAACGCGACGGGCGAAGCTCAAGCAATCCCTCATCGGCAGCAACGCCTCGCCGTGGAGTGCAGTCGCCGGGCTTGCCAATCAGAACCTCATCAATATTTCCGGTCGTGGTGAGCTGGAGGGCGTGCAGATGTTCCTTGAAAGCGGGAACGCCAACACCTCCTGCCTGGAGGGACACGTCAAGGTGACGATTGACGGCACGCAGACGATTGAGGTGGGCGGGACTGAGGATTTCTTTGGCGGGCACGTTTATTTCACGCTGCCCATTCGAGACCTGAGCCGCGGCGGCATGACCAGCACGAGCACGAATACCTCGCCCCCGCCGCTGGACGCCGGGCCGGGATCGAGCATGTACCGGCTGTGGGGCATCGGGCGGGATGAGCAGTTGGCGTTCAATTCGTCGCTGCTGATGAACTGGACGAATGGGCAAGCGAGCGTGGGCGATCCCGGCAGCGTGAACCTGGCCTGCAACGTGTTCTATTACACCGATCACTAGATGCCCAAGCTCGCCATCAAAACCATCGACGGGCTGACGGTGTACGGTGTCGCCCGACGCCCGTCGGACCTGGCGTACTGGAACACGTCCGGCACGCCAGCCTTTGAGGCGTTCAATGCGGGAAACTGGACCAACTACGCCATCGCGGCCACCAAGGCGGTTGTTTCGGCCAACGTCGCGGCGGAGTACAGCATCGACGTGCCGACGTTTGCCCAGGGCACCTACAGCGTTGAGTTCTACTCTCAGGTGGGCGGCTCGCCAGCCGTGACTGACGGTGTGCCGCCGTGGGTGATTGAGGGGATTCTGTGGAACGGGTCGGACTTCACGGACCTGGGGCAAATCGCAAACGCGACGCTTCAGGTGGTTGGCGGGACGAGCAGTCAAGTGACGGGCATCCAAAACCAGACGGCCGTTCTTATCTCGACACTTGAGCCTGATCCTGATCATCCTGGCCTGTACCGCCTAACTGCGGCAGCATTGGCAAACGCGCCGTCTGGCGGTGCCATTCCCGGCTATATGGCCATCAACCACAACACCGGCGGCACGGATGCCCTGACGATCCTGTCGCTGGGCGGGCAACCAGTGACCGGCGCCACGATCCGCGTGTTTCTCAAATCGTCGTACGCAAGTAATCCGATCACCGCCCAATGTCTTGGTTCGACAACGACCGACAACCTGGGGCACTGGCTGCAACCGGTGTTTGTCCCGCCCGGTGCCACATACGCGATCATCGTCTCGGCGATCGGCGACCAAACCCAAGAGGTTGACGTTACGGTCTAACGTGTTCGTCGCGGCCACATCGGTCGCCACGAAGGGGCTTATCAGAAATGCCGATCACCCTGACCCCAACCCCGACACCCGCCGCCACGGCGTATTACACGAATCAGACCCAGCTTGAGCAGAAGTGGGGCGCTGAGAACATCCGCCTGTGGAGCAACAAGGGTAACGACACGCTGCCGACGGACGTGGCTGCGGTGCAGAGTTCAATCAACCTAGCAGGCAACACAATTGACCAAACGTTCTATAACGGTCCGTTCCTCACTCCGCTTACACCGCTTGGGACAATGATCGTGAATTGGGCCAACGTTTTGGCGGGATATGAGCTTTACACGGACCGCGGGATTTTTGAGAAAGGCGATGAGGTTGGCGGGAAACTAACGAAGCAGCGGAACGATGTAATAAAAGAAATGCTGGCCTACAAGGGCGGAGCTATGACACTTCAGTGTCAACGCAAATGGCCGACGCCCACTGGGCCAATCGCAGTGTGAGAGACATATGCCTCAGACCGATCGACCCTCTGCCGATGTTCTCGAACGCGCCCTCATGCTCGCCTGCCGGCGCATCGCCGACAGCCAGCAGCGGTACGAAGAGGCCAACACCCCCGAAGGCTGGTGCGAGGAGTTCATCCGCCGCGCAAACGGTGATATAATTGAAAACAGTGGCCCCGCGTGCTTGTAACACCGGGGCCGTGTCCCAAACCTTCTGTAGAGGTCTGAGCGATGGAAAGCGTAGCACCACCCACACGCCAACGCGAATTGAGCATCCTGCAAAAGCGATTCATTGAGGCGATTCTTGGCCCGGCGAATGGAAATGCCACGAAAGCCGCCGCGATGGCCGGATATGCTTCGGAGAACAACGCAGCCCTTCGCGTGAGTGCCGCCTACAACATGCGGCATCCGAAGATTCGAAAGATACTGGACGGACGGATGGGCGAGGGACTATGCCGCGTTGTGCGGTCCCGACGCATCAGGCCGAGCGTTTATTTCGTTCAGGCAATTGCAGGTGGCCCCATCAAGATCGGAATGGCCAGAGACGTGGTGTCGCGGCTGAACCATTTGCAGGTCGCGAGCCCCGTGAAGTTGGCGCTGCTGGGAACCATACCCGGCGGCAGAGCGGTAGAACGACGATTGCATGAGAAGTTTTCCGCGAACCGGCTTCACGGCGAGTGGTTCACACCAACCCGTGAACTTCTGGAGTACGTACGACGGGTAACCGGAAAACAAGCGTGTGGCCAAGAAACGTAAGAACACGACCGCCGGAAAGGTGCAGGCCAGTGAACGAAAGCCGTTCGTGCCCAAACTGGACCTTAGGCCCGAGATCGACGAAGACGACTGTGGGGATGATGGGCTCACCGTCAAGCAGCGACTGTTCGTAGCGGCCATCACGGGGCCCGCTCGCGGTAACGCGACCAAGGCGGCAGAGATGGCGGGATATCGGTCCGACAACCGCCACGCTCTCGAATCGACCGCCTACGAGAACCTGAGAAAACCTGAGATTCAGGAAGCCATAGCCCTCGCCCTCGCCCGCAAGCGGGCCGATCCGGAATGGGCGCGGGCTAGCCTTATCGACCTCGCCCGCTCGTCCATGTCCAACTTTGTGTCGATTGATGCCGAAGGCGAGCCGCGACTGGACTTTGCGAAGGCTGCTGCCGCAGGTGCCATTGGCCACATCAAGGAATTCACTGCCGATGTGCTGCCCGGCCAAGAGGGGGAACTGGCGAAGGTAACGCGGTGCAAGATCAAGGTTCACGACCGCACGGCCGCCCTCGCACTGCTGTTGAAGCTTCACGGGCTGGTAAATGACTTTGACGGACCACGAGGCGGCGACGTTCCGCTGGAAGAGCACCCGGCGGCTGGGCGAGTTAAGGCCCCATCCGGAACAACGCCGCCTGATGAACAGCCCGGCCCGGTTCAAGATCGTCCCGGCGGGCCGGCGGTCGGGCAAGACGGAGTGGGCGAAGCGAAGGCTGATTAAGGCCCTCTTTGACTGCCACCCGTGGTCGGAGGGGTATGTCGCGAAGGCCTGGGACGATCCCCGGTTCTTTGCCGGTGCCCCGACCCGAGATCAGGCCCGCCGCATCTTTTGGTCTGACCTCAAGCGGATGATCCACAAGGATTACGTTGCGGAGATTCGCGAGACGGACCTTCTCATCACCACCAAGTGGGGTGCCGAACTGTGGGTGATGGGGCTGGACAAGCCGGAGCGAATCGAAGGTGTGTCGTGGGACGGGTGCGTTGTCGATGAGCTGGCGAACTGCCGTGAGAACATGTGGGACGCCAACCTGCGTCCGGCCCTGGCAGATCGCAACGGATGGGCATGGCTGATCGGCGTTCCCGACCGCGATGCGCCGGGGCAGGTGGAGTACAAGCGGCGGGTTGAATACGCCAAGTCCGGCGTTGATCCCGAATGGGACTGTTTTACCTGGCCGTCGAAGGACATCCTTCCTGCGTCCGAGATCGACTCGGCGCGGCGGCAAATGGACCCGGAGTTATTCGATCAGGAGTACGGCGGCAAGTTTGTTCTGGCCGGCGGCTTGGCCTTCCCTTCGTTCGACGGGAAGTTGCACATCAAGGACTCGGAGGCGGTGTATGACCCGTCCCTACCGCTGTGCCTGTCGTGCGACTTCAATGTCAACCCGATGGCGTGGGGCGTGATCCAGCACAAGCGGGACCGCATCAGGCCGCGGGTTATCAAGGAATTCCGGTTAAGCGACAGTGACACCAACGCGGCATGCGACGCCTTTCTGGACTGGTTCGCCTTTCCAGCACATTGGGATCCTAAGCTTAGAATTCCACGTGGACAAGTTGTCGCGGCCGCTTCTATAGTGTCACCTAAATACTAGTGACTCCAGCGTAACTGGACTGGCCACAGTTAGGCCGCAAATGTAATCACACTGGCTCACCT